>Ga0163209_1001512_pt1 | contig 10042 bp, 9 predicted proteins | sample Kivu_160m_FD_113538 | JGI IMG/M metagenome (GOLD analysis project Ga0163209, IMG submission 113538) | Freshwater microbial communities from Lake Kivu, Western Province, Rwanda to study Microbial Dark Matter (Phase II) - Kivu_160m | ecosystem: Environmental > Aquatic > Freshwater > Lake ... | reverse complement strand
GTCGTGATCTGGCTGTGGCCCAGCATGAGCTGGACCGAGCGGAGGTCCGCCCCCCGCTCCAAAAGATGCGTGGCGAAGGAGTGACGGAGGACGTGAGGGCTGGTCTTCGCCGTCAAATGCGCCGCCCGGGCGTGCTGCCGCAGCATCTTCCAGAAACCCTGCCGCGTGAACGCCTTGCCGCGCCGCGTTAAGAACAGGGCGTCGGTCGGCAGCTTCAAGAGCCGCGGCCTCCCCTCCTCCAGGTATTTTTGAACGGCCTGGACGGCCGCTCCCCCGATGGGCACGATCCGCTCTTTCCCTCCCTTGCCTCGGCACAGGACGAAATCGTCTTTTAGATGGACGTCGTTAACCCTGAGGCCGACGAGCTCCGAGACGCGGAGGCCTGCCGCGTACATCACCTCGAGCATGGCCCGATCCCGCACGCCCTGAAGGTCGGCCGGGTCGGGCTGGCGGAGGAGCGCCCGGACTTCCTTGATCGTCAGGAATTTGGGCAGGGTGAACCAGGCTTTGGGCGAGGAGAGATGCAGCGTCGGGTTCTTTTTGGCCTGACCGTCCACGATCAGAAACTTGAAGAACGCTTTGAGCGCCGAGATCAGCCGGGCCAGCGAGCGGGCCGACAGCCCGCTCCGGCTCTGGCCGTGGATGAACTTGACGAGGTCCGCTTCGCGGGCTTTGGCCCAGGATTTTTTTTCAGCGTCTAAAAAAACCAGGAATTTGGCGACATCCCGGCCGTACGACTCGACCGAATTGTCCGAGAGGGTTTTCTCCGCTTTCAGGAAAAGCCGGAACTGGCCGAGGATGTCCTCGGACGGAGGAGAGGTCGAGGTCATGTGAGAAATGGATTATTGACCCGTTCCTGGCCGATCGTCGTGTGCGGTCCATGGCCGGGAAGGACGACGATCTCGTCGGGCAGCGTCATGATTTTCTCCCGGATGGACTGCTCGAGCTGTTTCTGGGAGCCGCCCGGCAGGTCCGTCCGGCCCACGCCCTCCATGAACAGAGTGTCCCCGGACAGCAGGAACCCGTCCCCGAGCAGGCTGACGCTCCCGGGCGAATGCCCCGGCGTATGGAGGACGCGAAGCGAGCCGTTCCCGATCCGGATGACCTCGCCGTCGGTCATGAAGTGGTCGGCGGGAGGAGAATCCGTGGCGCCCAGGAACAGGCTGAGCTCGAGCTGCTGGACCTTGCCCAGCATCGGGCCGTCCGCCGCATGGATATATATGGGAACGCCGAAATGCTCTTTGACGTCCTTGTTGGCCCCGATGTGGTCGACGTGGCCGTGGGTGTTGATGAGGATGACCGGCCTCAGGCCCTCTTCGAAGATCACGGGAAAGATCTGCTCGTGCTCGGCGCCCGGGTCGACAACGGCGCAGGCGCGCGTCTCGTCGCAGTAGACCAGGTAGCAATTGGTCTCGAGCGCCCCCACGACGATGATTTTATATTTCATCTCTCTCCCCGGCCTAATACTAATGCGAAATTCACGATAAAGTCAACGGGCAGAAAATCACCGACAACATGTCGTCGCGAGCCGCCGTAGGCGGCGTGGCGATCTCCAAGATAAGAGTTTTATTGTGGAGATCACCACGTCGCTTCGCTCCTCGTGATGACAAATCCTATCGGCTATTTCAGGAAATGGTGCCGGTTTTTTGTTATAATCGCGGCAATGGAACTCAAGCCCTGGCAGTTGCGGATGGTCCGCCGGTCCCTCAAGAAAAAAGAGAAGATCGACCTCATCGAGCGCGAAATCCCCGTCGGCCCGGGCGACATTCTCTTGGACCTGGGCTGCTCCCAGGGCATCCTGAGCTATTTCTTGAGGCAAAAGGGCGGCTATTGGGTTTCGACGGATCTCGATTTCACGAACCTCGAGACGAGCCGGGCTCTGCTCAAATGGAATTTCGTCCAGATGGGCGAGCGAGAGCTTCCCTTCAAAGACCGCGCCTTCAACCAGGTCGTCTGCCTCGATTATCTCGAGCACGTGGACGACGACGGCCTGACCCTCCGCGAAATCCGCCGGGTCCTCAAGGACGGGGGCCGTCTCGTCCTCGTCACCCCCCATACCGGAAGGTTCTTCCTCCTCCAGAAGCTCCGGCCGCTCGTCGGGCTCAAGCTCGAATACTACGGGCACAAGCGGGAAGGATACGGCCGCCGCGACCTGGAAACGAAATGCGCCGCGGCCGGCTTGCGGGTCGTCAAGCACAAGACTTATTCCAGGTTTTTCACCGAGCTTCTCGAGCTCCTCATCAACGCCGTCTACGTCAACTTTTTATCCGAAAAGCCCGAGTCCAAGCTTCGCGACGGGCATATCCGGCCGACGACGGCCGATGAGTTCTCCGCGCAGGGCAAGGCGTTCAAGCTCTATTCGCTTTTATACCCCCTCGTCTGGCTGATCTCGCGGCTCGACAAGCTCCTCTTTTTCACGCGCGGCAACGCGATCATGGTCTGGGCCGAAACAGCCGAAAAGAGACATCCATGACGGACGATCTAAAAAACGAGAAAGAAGCGCCGGACGACGCACTGCGCCTCGAGGAAAAGCTCACGCCGCGGGAAGAGCGGGTCGACCGCGGCCGGAAGACCGTGGGCCTCATTCTCGGCCCCCTGGTCGCGGTTATCGTGGCGATCCTGCCGATGGCCGGCCTTGGCCGGCCGGCCCACACGCTGGCCGCGATCCTCAGCCTGGTGGTCGTCTGGTGGATCACCGAGCCCATACCCTTGCCCATGACGGCGGTCATCGGAGCCACCCTGGCCGTCCTTTTAGGGGTCGCGCCGGCCAAGACGGTCTACGCCCCCTTCGCCGACCCCATGATCTTCCTCTTTCTGGGCAGCTTCATCCTGGCCGAGGCCATGTCCTACCGCCGCTTGGACAAGCGCTTCGCCTACCGGATCATGGCCCTCCGCTGGGTCGGCAACCGCTCCGGCCGCCTTCTCTTCGCCTTCGGGGCGATCTGCGCCTTCATCTCGATGTGGATCAGCAACACCGCCACTTGCGCCATGATGTTTCCGATCGGATTGGGCATTATCTATACGGCGGCGGACGTCACCGCCCGCCGGACGGGAAAGCCCGTCGACCCCAAGAAGCTCCGCTTCGGCACGGCCATGATGCTGATGGCGGCCTACGCCTCGTCCGCAGGCGGCGTCGGTACCCCCGTCGGGACGCCGCCGAACCTCATCGGGATCTCCCTGATCGAGAAATTCACCCATGTCAAGATCCCGTTTTTCCAATGGATGCTCTTCGCCGTGCCCCTGCTTGTCGTGATGTACTTCCTTCTCTATTTCCTCATGTACGCCCTCCACAAGCCGGAGCACGACGAGCTCGAGGGCAGCGCCAAATTCGTCAGGGAGGAGCTGGCCAAGCTGGGCCGCTGGAACAGGGGGCAGAAGAACGCCCTCATCGCCTTCCTCGTTGCGGTCGTACTGTGGGTCACGCCCGGATTCATCGCCCTGGTCTGGGGCGGCCAATCGCCAGCGGCCAAGCTCTACAACGCGCGCGTCCCGGAAGCGGCGGCGGCCCTGATCGCCGCCCTGCTGCTGTTCGTCCTTCCCGTCGACTGGAAAAAACGGGAGTTCACCATCGGCTGGAAGCAAGCCGTGAAGATCGATTGGGGCGTGCTGCTTCTTTATGGAGGCGGCATCGCCTTCGGCGACCTCATGATCCAGACCAAGCTGGCCGACGCCGTCGGGCAGGGCCTGCTCAATTTGAGCGGCGCGCACTCGACGTGGGGCATCACCTTGGCGGCCATATTTATCGCCATCCTTGTCAGCGAGTCCGCGTCCAATACGGCCTCAGCCAACATGGTCGTCCCCGTCATCATCTCCCTGGCCATGGCCGCCGGGGTCAATCCCCTTCCGCCCGCCATCGGGGCCACCTTGGCCGCGAGCTGGGGCTTCATGCTGCCCGTTTCGACGGCGCCCAACGCCATGGTCTACGGATCGGGCATGGTCCCCATCACCAAGATGATCCGGGCCGGATTTCTGTTCGACCTATTGGGGGGCCTAACGATCTGGCTGGGCTTGCAGCTGCTCCTTCCGCTCGTCGGCCTGGCTTGATCTTTTTGATTTTCCGTTTCTTTTCCCCTATGATAGTTGCTCTTTAATTCTGGAGGATTTGCATGTCCATCATACTCAACGGATCCGAGCTGACGGTCGAACGGTTGACCTCGATCGCCAGGAACAACGAAAAGGTCGAGCTCCATCCCGACGCCCTGGCCAGGATCAAGCAGTGCCGGGCGATGCTCGAAGAGAAGATCAAAGCCCGGGAGATCATGTACGGGATCAACACCGGCATCGGCGAATTTTCCGAGGTCGTCCTCAACGACGAACAGGTCAAGGACTTCCAGAGATACCTCATATACAACCACGCCGCCGGCATCGGCGACCCCGCTCCCATCGAGCACGTCCGCGGGGCGATGGCCAGCCGGGTCAACGTCCACGCCAAGGGCCGGTCCGGCTGCCGGCCCGAGATCACGCTGACGTATATCGACATGCTCAACAAGGGTGTCACGCCCGTCGTCTGCCAGAAAGGCTCGGTCGGCGCCTGCGGCGACCTCGCCCCGATGTCGCAGATCGCCCTTCTCCTCATGGGCGAGGGCGAGGCGTTTTACAAAGGAGAGCGGCTGCCCGGCCGGGTGGCGCTGGAGCGGGCGGGAATTACCGTGCCGGGCCTCCAGGCTCGGGACGGGCTGGCCGCCATCAACGGCTCCAACCTGCTGACGGCCATCAGCGCCCTCCAGCTCCATGACATCAACCGCTGGCTCAAGCAGGCCGAGGTCGCCTGCGCCATGTCCCTCGAGGCGCTGATCGCCAACCTCAAGCCCTACGACGTCCGCCTTCACCGCGAGCGGGGTTTTCCCGGAGCCATCCGCTCGGCCCAAGCCATCATGCGCTGCATCCAAGGGAGCGACCTCGTCAGCGGCAAGATCAAGACCAAGGTCCAGGACGCCTATTCGATGCGCTCGACGCCCCAGGTCATCGGCGCGGCCCACGACGCTATCGCCCATGCCCGCTGCCAGGTCGAGATCGAGCTCAACGCCGTCGCCGATAATCCCATCTTCCTCGCCGAGCACAAGCTGGCGCTGACCGGCGCCAATTTCCAAGGCTCGCCCGTGTCGCTTCCCATGGACATGGCCGGCGCCGCCGTGACGATGGTCTGCGTCTTGAGCGAGCGTCGTCTCAACCGCTTGACGAATCCGGCCCTGAGCGTAGGCCTCCCCGCCTTCCTGACCAAGGGCGCCGGCATGTACTCGGGCATGATGCTTAGCCAGTACACGGCCGATACGCTGATCGTGGAGCAGAGGATCTTGTCCGCGCCCGCCTCGACGCAGTCCATCCCCGCCGCCGCCGACCAGGAAGACTTCGTCTCGATGGGAATGAACACGGCCCTCAAGAACGGCCAGATTCTCGATAACGCCTACGGCATCCTCGGCATCGAATTCATGGCCGCCGCCCAGGCCCTCGACTTCCGCGAGTTCACGCCGGGCAAGGGCGTCCAGGCCGCGAAGGCCGCGATCCGTAAGCATGTCACACACCTCGACGTCGACCGGCCCCTCCACGCCGACCATAACGTCATGAAGGCGCTGGTGAAGTCTGGCGAGATTCTGGAGGCCGTCGAGGGCGCGGTGGGGAGCTTGGAATAGGATTCTGCTTTACAGCCTGAACGAACGGCGCCTATTCATCTCCGCCATATTTCCGGCTTTCTGGCTATCCGTAGCGCTGAAGACCGCCATGTGGACGAGCGTGTCACCCACCACGAGCGCCGACCCGACAATGCCTTTTCCGCTGAGCCGGACATCCTTTCCCATGCCGAGCGAGTCATAGCTTTTCTGTTCGCACTCCGCGATCACGTTCATGAATAATTCGGCCTTCGGGATGTCCTCGGTCCCGCCTTCCTTCGCCTGGGCCTTCTTTTTTCGCCCTTTGAGCCAGGCTTCCATGGCATAGCTTTTGATGAGCTTGGGGAAGAGCACGGCGAAAGCCTTCTCCCTCGAAACGAAATCGAATCCGACCACCTCTCCCCCGATCAAGACCAGCAAGCCTCTTTGATGCGGCCCGCAGGTGAACGTCTTCAGATAGGCGTCGAGATCCGCCGCCTTCTCCTCGAAAACGTCCTTCATCGCGTTCGTATGCGATTTCGTGCCCGCCATGGCCGACATGTCGGCGATCTCGTTCCAGACGGCGCTTTGGTCCGACCGGAACTCCCGGAACGAGGCGAGCGACGCGGCGACGGCCTGTTTGTTGAGCACCCTCATTTTCGGCGACATGACGTTGCCCGACTCGAAGAACTCGCGCGAGGCATAGCTCCAGCGGCCGGCTTCGGTGCAACTGACGGGGATGAGGACCTCCGCGCCTTCCTTGATCAAAATGGTCGTATTCAGAATGCGATTCTGCTTGGCGCCGGCCAGCTCTTCTCCGTCGATGAGGAGGACCGGCTTGTCGGCCTTGTTCGACACCTTGAGGTTCGGCACCGAACCTCCCTCGCTGACCTCCGTCACGACGAATGCTCCTTTCTCCTGGGCTTCCTTCAAGGTCAAGTAATCCGGACCTCCGTCGACCTGGGTCGTGATCGGAAAAACGGCCATGTTCTTGTGCCGCTCCTCGCGGCCGGTCTCGAAGGATACGACGTAATTTTGCAAAAGAGAGTCCATGCTCTTTCTCCTTGTGAGGTTATTGATTGATTGTGGTTTAATTATACCACATTTCCGGGCGTTGTCAAGCCCCCCCTTTATTTCCTACGGCTTGGGGCCTGCGTTCGATCGAGGGGGAAAATATAAGAACCGTGTATCGCGGGGTGAGAGAAAAACCAATATCGCGCGTCATCTAGAATTGGACGTACAATTGCTGAAACCCGAGGAGCGTGCTATATTATGAACAGATTAAAAGTAGGGCCGCGGATGAAATTAAAGGTCATTTTAGAGCCCAGTGATGAAGGCGGTTTCACCGCCACCGTCCCCGCGCTCCCTGGCTGCGTCAGCGAAGGAAATACCCGGGAAGAAGCGCTGCTGAATATCCGAGAAGCCATAGAGCTCTATTTAGAGCCCGATGATCACGACCTGACGCTTACTCCGGGTTCCGAACTCATCGAAATCAGCCTTTGACTAAAACCCCCAGCATCGGATACGTACAGTTGATCCATGCCCTGCAAAGAGCGGGATGGACTGTTGTCAGGCAAAGAGGAAGCCACATCCGGCTTCAAAAACTTAAAGATAACGAAGTGTATAAATTGACGGTCCCTGCCCATAATCCAATTAAAAGATCCACCTTGTCGCATATAATAAAACACGCTCATCTGACAACGGATGATCTGTTGAAATTACTATAATCTTTGTTATCAGAAGGGGCATTTATAAATTCTCCTTTTTCCCTCAATAAATTCGGAAATAGGTATTGTGTCTCCCTATTATAGGGAATTATAATTTGTTCGATGGACGCATTCCTGACCATCGAGGCGCAGCAGGCGCTCCGGGCAGTCAAGGCGATCTCTCCCCGCAAGAGCGCCGGCGGCCTGCTCATCGGCCATAAAAGGGGCCGGCGGTTCTTCGTCGAAAAAGCCTTTCCTGCGCCCTCGGGATTCACGCCGTCGCCCGGGAGCCTGGCGGTCCTCGACAGCGTCTTCGACGGCCGGATCATCGGCTTCTTCCGTTTCAATCCGGGAGAAAAGGACGAGCGGGACCTCCTCCAGCCGTTCGCCTGCGGCAAGCTCTTCCTGGCGGTCGAATCCCGCTCCAAGGCGGAATCCGTTCTCATCGCCTACCTGATCGATTACGACGGCTGCTTCCTCCTGGAGCAAATTCCGCTTCGTCTCGAGACGACTCCGCCGCCAAAGAAGAGGGCTTCGTCATGAGCGACTTTTTGAATGACCTCCAGAAGGAATATCTCCTGGACCTCGCCCGCAAGGCGGTCACGGCAAAGATCAAGGAAGACCGGACCATCGAAGCGGAGACCGATGATTCTCTCCTCAATTCCAAGCGGGGCGTTTTCGTCACGCTCAAAGTCAACGGCGAGCTGCGCGGCTGCATCGGCTATCCGCTCCCCCACAAGCCGCTGGCTGCGGCTACCGTCGAAATGGCCATCGCCGCCGCGACCCAGGATTACCGCTTCGAGCCGCTCCGCGAGAGCGACCTAGGCTACCTCGACATCGAGATCTCCGTATTGACCCTGCCCCGGCCGGCCAAGGACATCAGCGAGATCGTCGTCGGCCGGCATGGGATCATCCTCTCCAAAGGCCATCGCCGGGGCCTCCTGCTCCCGCAGGTTCCGGTCGAATACGGATGGGACGTCGAAACCTACCTGAGACACGGCTGTCTGAAGGCCGGCTTGGACCAGAACGAATGGAAGCGCGGCGCGGCGATCGAGATCTTCGAAGCCCAGGTCTTTTCGGAATAGCGGAGAAAAACCTTTATGCCATTTACCAAACGAACGCTTGTGGTATTCATCCTCCTTCTTTTCATCCAGATGCCCCTCCCTCTCAAGCCCGATACCGAGCTCAAGATTTCCGTCGACCTCCTCCAGGCCATGGTCGATTCGACGGCGCCGGCCGAGCCTCTGCACGTCTGGATCTATTTCCGGGACAAGGGACTCAAGGGTGAAGCCGGGCTCGCACAGGCCATCATGGAAACGCAACAGACCCTCAGCGCCGCATGCCAGTGGCGGAGAGCGAAGGCCAGGCCGGCGACGGACCTGGCTGACCTGGAGGATGTCCCACTATCGACTGCGTACACAAGCCGGATTCAGGCGCTCGTGACGGGCGTCAGGGCCGTCTCGCGGTGGCTCAACGCCATGAGCGTCGAGGCCACGCCCGAGCAGGTTCGAGACCTGGCCGGCCTGGATTTCGTGGCTGGATTGGACACGGTGAAGAGCTTCCGGAGGGAGAAGGCGGAAAAGGCGCCGGTCTCGCTTCCGGCCCGTTTCCTGGCCGTCCCGACGTCTCCCAGTCCCATCTACGGGTCGGCGTTCGACCAGCTCAACCAAATCAACGTCCTGCCTCTCCATCAACAGGGATTGAGCGGCCGCGGCGTTCGGGTCTGCCTCCTGGATGTCGGCTTCCGCAAAAGCCACGAAGTTTTCCGCCTGTCGCATCTCGTCGCCGAGTGGGACTTCGTCATGAAGGACGACGACGTCGAACAGGACCTCTACGACCCGAAGGATTATTCGGACAGCCACGGCACGGCCACGTGGTCGCTGCTGGGCGGCTTCAAATTCGGAAAGATGATCGGGCCCGCGTTCGGCGCCGACTTTATATTGGGGCGGACCGAGGACGACCGTTCGGAAACGCCGGTCGAGGAAGATTACTGGACGGCCGGGATCGAATGGGCCGAATCGCTCGGCGCTGAGGTCGTCTCCTCCTCGCTCGGCTATACGGACTGGTATGCGTTTAAAGACATGGACGGCAAGACCGCCGTCACGACCAAGGCCGCGAACCGCGCCGTGAGCCTCGGCGTCGTCGTGGTCAATGCGGCCGGGAACGAACGGCGCAACGCCTGGGGCCACATCATCGCCCCGGCCGACGGCTTCGACGTCATCGCCGCGGGCGCCGTGGATTCGGCGAACAAGATCGCCACCTTCAGCTCGCCCGGCCCCACGTATGACGGCCGGATCAAGCCCGAGGTCTGCGCCCGGGGCGTCAACAATTGGATCGCCCAGAACCGCCTCAGCGACGAAAGCGATTATTACACGATAGGCTCGGGAACGTCGTTCTCGACGCCGCTCATCGGCGGGGTCGTCGCCCTGCTTCTCGAAGCCCATCGCGACTGGACCCCGGCCCAGGTCCGGGCCGCGCTGATGAATACGGCGAACAACGCCGCGGCGCCGGACAACGATTATGGCTGGGGGATCGTCAATGCTGCGGCGGCCGCGGCCTACACGGCCAGGGCGATAATCAAATAGGTTTAATGCAATTCCGCCGATTCAGATAATCCCCCCGCACCCCCCTTTTTTAAAGGTTCTTCTCCCATCTTCGGGGGATAAGCATATGGACAACGGCAGCACTGCTGTATCATGGATTCGACCAAGTTTCCAGAACAGTAGGAGGCTACCGTGTCCGATTCCCAGT
>Ga0163209_1001510_pt1 | contig 10050 bp, 7 predicted proteins | sample Kivu_160m_FD_113538 | JGI IMG/M metagenome (GOLD analysis project Ga0163209, IMG submission 113538) | Freshwater microbial communities from Lake Kivu, Western Province, Rwanda to study Microbial Dark Matter (Phase II) - Kivu_160m | ecosystem: Environmental > Aquatic > Freshwater > Lake ... | reverse complement strand
GTGTAGGAGACCGACGAGATGAACATCGTCACTACCACCGAGGCCATCACGAACGCCACCAGCCGGTCTCGGCCGACGACGCGGACGACCGCGGCAAGGTCGTGGAAGAGCCGGCGGAACGCGTGCGCCACAAGTTCCGGCACACTTCCGCGCTGGCGGGGTGTCGCTGGCCGTGAGTTCTCACCAGTGGGTTCTCGGCGGGCGACGAATACACCGGCAATCGCCAACGCCAGGAGGCCAGCGGCCAGGTGGGTCGAAGCATTGATGAACATCCCGTACTTCCAGCCGGCCCACTTGATGAGAAAACCCCCGACTACCATGCCGAGCACAGTCGCGACCCGGCAGAAGGTCAGGTTGACCGAGTTGGCAACCAGCAGCTTCCGTCTTGCCACGAGCTGCGGCAGCAGGGCCGGAACTGAGGTGTTGTTGAAAACGTCCAGGCCGAAGAAGATGAACAGGGCGATCCAGAACGGCGCGAAGCTCTTGAGCGCGACAATCAGGAACGCGGCGGTCACCAGCAGCAAGGCCTGGGAGAGATGAGAGAACGCCAGGATCTTGCGTCTGTCCCAGCGGTCGGTGAGCACTCCCGCAATCGGCGCGAGGAGCATCGTCGGTATCACGAAGGCCATCGAGCCGGCGGAGTAGGCCATCAGCTTGCCCGGCTGAGACAGCGCGATCACGGTTATCAGCAGCATCTGGGTCAGCCGGTCTCCGAGCTGGGACAGGCTGCAGGATGTTGTCAGCAGGGCGAAGTTCCGGATGCGCAGCACCGAGGCGAAGCCACGTGACCCACTCGACTGGTGGGACTCGTTCGGGGCAGGCATCGGTGCATCGTAGCGGGCGGCCATCAATAGTCAAGGCAGGCCGGTACCGATCTGTCATGCTGTGCCATGGGTGCGGGTCGGCCGGCCACACCGGAATCGGGCTGAAGTGCGCTTCCGGAGACCGGATGTTGGTGGTTCTTTCGGCTGGAACCGCGTGAGAGTGGTGCCACGGACGTGGCCGGAGTCGAGAATCGGCCTGGATGAGACGACCGGTGAGGCGGGTCGGGTAGCCGTTCCGGAAGCGGCTCTCGTGGCGGTTCGGGCGGCGACTTCCCGAGCGTCCGGGACAGCGCATCGGACAGCGGCTTCACCCACGACGGCGCGGGCGGCGATCGGAGCGCCCGGCGGAGCGGCAGAGGGGAGACCCGAGGTAGCGGCCGATGCGACGGCCGGGGCGGCTCCGGACGGGACTGCGGACTAAGCGGCTCTGCGGGCGGCTTGCCGAGCGGCCCGGACTGCGATTCCGGGGACGTCCCAGGGAACGGTTCCCGGGGTGGGGTATCAGATTCCGGCCGACGCAGGCAAGGCCGCTCGCAACAATACCTTACGCTTGACCGCCTGCCTCACGGTCTGTATCTTATATCGGATACAGAGCACGGAGAAGGCTGCGATGAAGCACTCCAAGACCGCGTTCGTTTTCACGCCCGAGCTCGGGGCCAGGCTCCGTCTCCTGCGCCTGCGCCGCGGGCTGTCCCTGCGCGAGATGGCCGCGCTGATGGACCGCAACCGGCCCGGGTCGTACAACCCGCTCGCGCTCCTGGAGCGGGGCGAGGTGAAGCACCCATCGTTCAATCTGATTGTCGATTACCTGCGCGCCTGCGGGGCCGGGTTTGCCGACCTGCTCGACCTGCTGAATCCGCACACGTCGCGACCGCCGGTGCTCAAGGAGAAAGGCGACAAGGCGGTAGCCGAACTCCTGAAAAGCCTGCCCCGGGCTGAGCAGCGGGCGATGCTCCGGTGGGAGCGGGCTACGACCGCGGCGCAGGAGGCGAAGGCTGCTGCCGCGCCGGGCAGGAAGAAGCCCCGGGTGCAGACCGACCGCGAGCGGGTGTTCAGGATCATCTGGTCGTTCATTCACGCGAACTGGAGCGAGGTATTCGAGCAGCGGCTGTATGAGGCGATGCGAACGGTCAGGGACGATGTGCCGCGGAGCGAGCGGCGGGAGGCGTGCCGCTACGGGCGGAAGCTCTTCGGGATACTCACCCGCTACTACCGGTACGAGGAACGGCGGCGACGGGCGCTCCTACGGGTCGAGCAGGCGGCGAGGCGCGACGGGTTCTCGCCCAAGGTCGTGGCGGCGCTGCGCGGGGCCGCGGAGAGCGCCTACCGTGAATTGCAGCGAACTGGAAGGCTCGACTGGGAGCCGACGTCCGATGAGATTGTCAAGAACCGGGGCCACGCGCCCAGGGTCGAGAAGGCCGAGACCATGCTTGAGCTGGAAGAGGCCGAGCCGGTGCGGGCGCACAACAAAGCCCTGGCCTTGATTCAGGCGATGGTCACGCAGGTGGTCGCCGCGCGGCTGGAAGCGCTGCGCGTCCAGTTCTACCGCGGCCAGGAGTACTACTTCCGGTGGATTCAGGAGCTGATGCCGATCGCCTGTGAACGCGGAACCGATTCGGCGGAATGGAAGGCAAAAATCGAAGAGTGGGTGCCGAAACTGCACGACCCGGGGGTGGCGCGGGAGATGGCGACGCTGATTGCCGCCACCTACAACCGCTGGAAATCCGCGCTGCCGCCGAAGCCGACCTGAGGGAGCACGACAGAGCTTGACTGCCGAAGACGCGGCTCTAGACTCCGGCCACAGGCGGACCGAATGTGACGGCAACAGCAGTCATGAGGAGGATGCACAGGTAATCGGGGACGCTAACCATTTTTCTTGACTGCTGGCAGCGCGCGTGTATCGTTGTTCGTGGCAAGAATGGCGAGAGTCGTTGTCCCTGGCGTAGCGCATCACGTGACACAGCGAGGGAACCGGCGTGGAGACGTGTTCTTCTCTGATGCCGACAGGCGTCACTTGCTCAGCTTGCTCGGAGAGTACTCGCGAGAATGCGGCCTTGAGATACTGGCCTACTGCCTGATGACCAACCACATCCACTTGGTGGCCGTGCCCGAGCGAGAGAACTCATTGGCCTGCGTGCTGAAGCCGGTGAACCTGCGCTATGCGCAGTACGTGAACCGCATCCAGGGCTGGTGCGGTCGGCTCTGGCAGGAGAGGTTCTTCTCGTGTCCGATGGATTCGCGGCACACACTTATGGCGGTTCGCTACGTCGAACAGAACCCGGTGCGAGCCGGGCTGGTCAGCCGGGCCGAGGAGTATCGCTGGAGCAGCGCGGCCGGGCATACGGGCGGTCGGGTCGATTCGCTGCTTTCGGACCGTCTGGGTCTATTGTCGGGAGTGGGGGAGTGGGCCGAGTGGCTCAGAGAGGGCGAAGACGCCGAAAGACTGGCGAGGCTGAGAATGTACACGAGGACCGGCAGGCCGCTGGGTGCAGACGCCTTTGTGAGTCAGATGGAGAGACTCACTCACCGCGAACTCCGCCCCAGACCGCGAGGCAGGCCGCATAGACCCGACGGAAACGTTGAATAAATGGTTAGCGTCCCCGATAAAACGGAGGTCAATGTGAAGCGTACAGCGTCTGCGTTGGCTATCGTGCTGCTGGCCGTCGGCATGGTGTTCGGACTCAGCTATGTGGAGAGTTCGAGCGGATTCGCCGGCAACCCGGTGCTGGAAGGCGGCAGGACCGAACTGGAGTTCGCCGACATCAACAACAACGGCGACGTCGACATCATTTCCATTGGTGACCATGGTAACCCCAACGTCAACACTCAGGAACACGGCGTGATGGTCTGGTTCGGCGACGGGTACGGGAACTGGACTTTGCACCAGACCGGCGACTTCGGCTATGGCGGCATCGCAGTCGGCGACGTGAACGGGGACGGGAAGTGGGACATCGGGTACGGGATGCATCACAATTACGCAAGCGGGGATTTCGGCGATGACATGCTGGAAGTTGCGCTCGGCGACGGGACCGGACGGAACTGGACCCCGTGGGACGACAGCCTTGTGCCGGGTGGTTCGGTCTGGGGCATGTTCGCCACCGACTTCGCGGACATCGACAACGATGGCGACCTCGACGTCGGTTCCTCATCGTTCGGCTCCGGCGTCGGTCTCCGCGTCTTCTTGAACAACGGCGACGGCACCTGGCATCAGACCTTCGGCCTGAGCGACGGCACCAACAGCCAGATGGAGTTCTACTTCCGCGACGTGAACCGGGACGGCAACGCAGACATCATCCACGGGGCTGCCGGACCGGCCGTGTACTTCGGTGACGGGGCAGGCGGATTCGTGCCGGGCGACTCGGGATTGCCGCGGTCAGACTACGGGCTGGCAGGCATCTCGCCGGGGGATGTGGACAGCGATGGCGGTTGCGACCTCGCCTTTGCCAACGAGAATGGCGGCGTGGAGGTCTGGGTCTGGGACGATACGGTCAGCCAATGGGTCAGCTTCTCCGGCACGCTACCTGCGTCCGGCAGCTTCGATGCGACGCAACTCTGCGACATGAACGCGGACGGATTCGTCGACCTGGTCGCGCTCGGAGGTGGCCACACCAAGGTCTGGCTTGGCGACGGGCAGGGAAACTGGACCGAGGCGGCGGACATCACGACCCCCGCGGCCGGCACGTACGCGGCGCTCCGCACCGGCGCGGATTTCGACCACAACGGATTCCCCGACCTCGCCTTCATTACCCGTGAAGGTTCATGGCCCAATGACTACAACCACGCGCACGCGTTCAAGGAGTCGTCTGCGACCGACTCGTTCAGCGTCTTCCCGGTCTTCCCGCGCGGTGGTGAGAGGTTCGCCAACGGTTCGGTCCAGTTCATCGACTGGTGGTGCGCAATGGAGCCGTTCTACCATGGTGATAGTGCCAGAAACGTGATACTCCAGCTTTCGACCAGCGGGCCATCCGGCCCGTGGCAGGACATCTGCGTCGGGGAGTTCAACAACGGCCGGTTCCAGTGGACGATTCCCGAATCGGTTAACTCGCCGGACTGCTATGTCCGCTACCTCGTGGTCGACATATGGAGGATCCCGCGTGATTCCGCTGCTGCTATCACCCCGCGTGCCTTCGCGATTGGTGACACGATGCCGGGCGTGGCCGAGAGCCGTAAGCCGCAGACTTCGAGCCCCAAGCTCGGGCCGAGCATCGTTCGCGGGGTGCTGGTCCTGCCGCGGGACATGGGGTTTGGGACACGATCCGAATTGCCGGGCAATTCGGTCATGTCCCGCGCCGTGCTGCTGGACGTGAGCGGACGGAACGTGCTCGACCTGCACGCCGGTGCGAATGACGTGCGGGCGTTGGCACCGGGCGTCTACTTCGTCTGCGAAGAGCCGCAAGCCACAAGCCGCAACCCACAAGCCGTCCGCAAGGTCGTCTTGCAGCGGTAGCAGCGCTGAATAGCCCAGCCGGGCTGAACAACACCAATAGTCAAAGGGCAGGCCGGAAGGCCTGCCCGGGTCGCTGGAGCGCCAAATGGGGACAGTCCCTCGGAGCGCTTGCGTCGAACTCAGCGCGGGACAGTCCCCATTTGGCGCCTAGAATCTGAGGAACGCTCCGACGCCGCCGCTGCGCGCGAGTTCCTTGGCAGCATTGCCTTTGACAACCTCGACCGGCAGACCGTGGTCGACCACAAGGCGGGGCAGGATACCGTTGAGGCTGACTCTCCGCAGGTCCGTCGCACTGCATTTGGCACAGTGGCTGTTGGCGCCGGCACTGACGTTCAGACATTGCGCGCAACGTGAGACTTCAGCATCGAAGTCCTTGGCGACCACCAGTCGTGATGCCCGGCCGTCCTGCACGAATTTCAGGACCGGCTCTACGCCGACCGCGGCTTTCTTGCTGATGCCGGCGGCGCCGAACAACTCGGCGACCAGGGTACGTTCACGCTGTACCTCCCAGGCGACGATGCCGGGGAACACCTTGCGAACGGCATCCGTCGGGTTGGTGAATTTCTCCATATTCACCTGGTCAATGACGAGGTTACCGATATCCGACGGCAGTGACCGGGCAAATTCCGGCAGGACCGATTTGGTGCCGGCAAGGACCATGCGGCGGATCCGATAACGCTCGACCAGCTCGGCCAGGGGTTTGTGAAGTGTCTTCCAGAAGCGCCGCACCTGTTCCATATAGCGGTGGTCGAAGGCCTCGATGTTCCGGCCGCCCTTCTGAACCGCGTCGCCACGGCCTTTGGAGCCGACTTTCTGTTTGCGCCACTGGCCGGTGTCGATTTCGGCGCGGAACTCCTTGAAGGCCTCGAATTCGTTCAGCCGGACTGCGAGGAAGCGAACGTGGTCAACGCCGGCGACCAGAACGCCGTAGGGCCGGTATTCCTCGATCAGCCACAGCAGTTGAGCGGTGTTGGGCACTCCCCAGCTTGCTTCATCGCGGACCGGGATTCGGGAGGAAAACTCATCCCACGTCTTCGATCCAGCGAAGACGAGGAGTGAGTTGCCCGTTGGTTGATATTGACTGACGAAGTTCGTCAGCCTGGCGGCAGCCTGGTCGTACTGCTTCCGGTCGGCGGCCGGAACTCCTGCCTCGATACCATGCAGCAGGCTGCGGAGCCGGGCCGGATAGGCGGACCTCTGCTGGTCCGAACGAGTGTTGAAGTACAGAGTCAGGACGTGTCGGTCGGTGCTCTCGGTCAGGCGCTTAGCATCTTGGGGTGATACCATAGGTGACTCCTTGTCCGGTCAGTTGGGCCAACAACTCATCCTATTGGACGCGGCCTGCGTGTCAAGCGTTCCGCGCGGCGCTCAGGTGCGCCGACAACGGCCGGCTGGGACGAGTTCGTTTGACACTGCCAAGTAGCGGAAATATAATGGCTTCTTCAATATCAGTTCGACAATTCAAGGTTACCTTCAATGTTTCTTCTTCTGCTCGACCCAACCACCCTCGCCATTGACCGCGAGCGGCTCCTCGTCCATACTTTCCGGTAGGACTTAGTCATGAGTTTGGAGCCAGACGCTGCGCGATCGAGCTCAGCGCTCCCCATCGGGCAGTTCAGAGTCGGGACGAGCGGCTTTTCCTTTGCTGACTGGCTCGGCAGGGCCTATCCCAGTGGGCTTGCCAAGACAAAGATGCTCGAGTACTACGAGAGCGTACTCGGGTTCGACACGGTCGAGCTGAACTTCACCTACTATGCGATGCCCACGCCAAGGACCCTGGCGTCAATGGTGAGCCGGACCAGCCCCGGCTTCTGCTTTGTAGTCCGCTCGCACAAGGACATGACCCATGACATCTGGTCGGACGAGGATCGGCGAGTCCTGAAAGACACCGGAGAGGTGTTCAAGGCCTTCCGTGAAGGTATCAGCCCGCTGGTCGATGCCGGGCGGCTCGGGTGCCTGCTTGTCCAGTTCCCGGTGTTCTTCTACCCGGTGCCGCAGAACTTCGACTATCTGCGTAGAATCCCCACGCTGATGCCGGATGTGTCCATCGTGGTTGAGTTCCGCAACCGGGCCTGGCTGAGACCGGATGCGTTCCGGCTGCTGGAAGAGGCGGGCATGGGCTGCTGTGTCGTGGACGAGCCGAAGCTGCCGCGGCTGATGCCGTTCGAGCCGCGGCGGACGTCGGACATCGCCTATTTCCGTTTCCATGGCCGGAACCAGAACTGGTTCAATGCCTCACGCGAGGAGAGGTATAACTACCTCTATTCGAATACGGAGCTGGCGGAGTTCGTGCCGCCGCTGCGCAGCGTAAGCGCCGGCGCAAAGACTACTTACACTTTTTTCAACAACTGCCACGCCGGTGCCGCGGCGCGGAACGCACTGATGATGAAGCAGATGCTCGGGCTGACCGACAGCTTCACGTCGCAGCAGGCGCGCGTGGTCGAAGGCTCCTGACTCCGGAGTAGATGGCCACGAAAACACGAAACCGGATGAATGCGACCCACAGTTCCAGGAGTCGGTTTGCTTCGTGTCTTTCGTGCCTTCGTGGCTTTGATGCCGGTTCCGGGGCGAGCATGCCTGCTTGACTTTGGGCGACCGGACAATATCCTCAGCACGATGAAAGTTCTTCTCGCCGGATTCAATATCGAGTACGAGCTGCTGCAGACGCTCGCCAAGAACCACCGTGTTGTCCTCACCCCCGAGCTGATTTCGGCCGCCTACGCGCGCATCAGCCGGAGTTCCAAGCCGGTCGAGGAACTGCGCCAGGAAGCCCGCAAGGAACTGGAGAAGGCGCGCAAGTCGAACGTGACCATCGTGTTCGAAATGGGGCACCACTCGATTGCCGAGCACGCGGTCTTCAACTTCGACGTGAGCGGCGTGTCGCGGCTCGCGGTCGAGGCGCTTGAGCGCCATCGGCTCAACTCCTATACCGAGAAGTCGCAGCGCTACGTCGCGCTCGGCGACGACTTCGTTGTGCCCGACGAACTGAAGGACACGGAGGTACTGGACGAGTTTGTCACGACGGTGAAGCTCCAGAACCGCTACTACCACGAGCTCTACGGCAAGCTGGTGGCGCACTTCACGGTTAAGCACCCGGAGTGGAAGGACGAACCGAACCGGGTCGAGAACGCGGCCAAGGAAGACGCCCGCTATATCACCGGGCTGGCGATCCAGACCCAGCTCGGGATGACGGCCAATGCGCGAAACCTCGAGTTGCTGCTGCGGAGTCTGACCGCGAGCGACCTGGCCGAGGTGCGGGACCTTTCCGCGCGGCTGTACGAGCAGACGGTCGCAGTCGCGCCGTCGCTGATTGTCTTCCCGCAGCCCACCGACTACGAGAGGAACACCTACGCGCGGGTCCGTGGCTACGCCCAGTCTTTCATGACCCCGGCGTTCAACCGCCGGCCGCGGAACTTCATCGCCCTGGCCGCGTCCGACGTCGCCTTGGTGGACTACACCCAGAACGCCGACAACAAGCTGCTCGCCGCAATCCTGCACACGGTCTCGCACGCATCGCACGCCGAGTGCCTGAGCCGGGTCGAACGGCAGACGCTGGCCCGCAAGAAGGAGATATTCAAACTCGCGTGTCAGGACCTGCAGGCCTACGATGCGGTCCTGCGCGAATTCGAACACCTCTCACTGACGTTCGAACTCGTTATCTCTGCGTCCGGCTTCGCCCAGCTCAAGCGGCATCGACTGATGACGATAACGGCTCAGCCGTACGATCCCAAGAACGGCTGGACCATTCCCGCCTCAATCGCCGAGATAAAGGAACACAAGTCGTTCAAAGAGATGCTGGCGCGGACCGAGGACGTGTTCGACCGGATTGCCGCTATCTCGCCGGCAGCCGCGCAGTACATCCTCACCAACTCGCACCAGCGCCGGGTGCTGCTGACGGTCGATGCCCGCGAGCTGTATCACATATCACGCCTGCGCGAGGACCCGGCCGCGCAATGGGACATCCGCGACATCGCCGGTCGGATGATGGAACAGGCGCGGCACGTGATGCCGCTGACGCTTGCCCTGGCCAGCGGAAAAGACAACTACGCCAGGGTGTACGAAGAGCTGTTCGGCAAGCTCCCGGCGGTGACCGAACTGAGATTGCCCGAAGCTCGTCCGCTCCCGGCACTGCCCGAGGTGCCTCCGCGCAAGAAGGCCCGGAACCGAGACCGGACTTCCCCGCCAGTACCCGAAGAGACCAAGACCGCTCCGGCCGGGGATGATTCACAACCGGCCGGCGGGCCCGAAGACCTTGGTGGTCCCACTCCGGTCTCCGGCAAGAAGACCCGGCCGAAGAAAGCCCCGAAGGACGAAGGCAAGCGTTCGAGGCCAGCCGCCAAGGGCCAGAGGTCAAAAGCCGCCGGCTTGAAGCCAGGAACCAGAAACCAGGAACCACGAACCAAGGGGTAGTCCATGCAGGTTACCAGCCTCGACGAACTCAAGAAGGCAGTAAAGGCGTGGGAGCCGGAGATAGTCGTCATCGATGAGGCCCTGACCAAGAAGGTCCTGGTCTGGAATACGCTGCGTACCATTGCCAACATCCTCGTGATTGTCGTGCTTGCCGTGGGCATCGCGTGGTGGGCCAATCCGCTGCGGATACCCGAACTGGAGCAGGACTGGGCGCTGTCGGTGCGGCGGATCATCCTCGGCTTCGGTGTCCTGATGCTCTTCGCCGAGTACGTCATTCCGATTGTCCGGCTCTACAAGCCCGCGGGCAAAGACGCCGTCGGGCTCAAGCTCATCCCGCGCAAGTCGAAGTAGCTCGGACAGAGAACAACC
>Ga0163209_1001509_pt1 | contig 10058 bp, 9 predicted proteins | sample Kivu_160m_FD_113538 | JGI IMG/M metagenome (GOLD analysis project Ga0163209, IMG submission 113538) | Freshwater microbial communities from Lake Kivu, Western Province, Rwanda to study Microbial Dark Matter (Phase II) - Kivu_160m | ecosystem: Environmental > Aquatic > Freshwater > Lake ... | reverse complement strand
TCAACCACCTGGTTGTAAAGCGATACCGCATCGCTGTAGAGTCCGTCGGAATAGGCTTTATTCCCCTCTGTCACCAGTTGCTGCGGATCCTGGGCCTGGCTGAAGGCAACGGTAAGCAGCAAAAAAAACGTGAGGAGGATGGGCTTCCAGGGGGCTGTCAGCTTTTCGCTTTTCGCTTTTCGCTTTTCGCTTTTCACTGGTCCGCCTGTCCGCTTGTCCGCTTGTCCGCTTGTCCGCTTGTCTGCTTTATTCCTCATTCCTCATTCCTATTTCCTCATTCCATTTATCGTAACTCTCTCTCAATCTTCTCAATAATTTCCAGCGCTTTCCCATAGATCTCATCCATTTTCAGCAGCTTGTCGCCCGGGGCAAACCGGGCAAATTCCGTGTCGTTCAGGGTAGTCGTAAACTGGTTGAGGATCTCGTCGCTGATCTGTTTCCCTTTCAACACCTCTCTCATTGAATCAATCGAAAGGTCGGCCTGCGGGATCCCGAATTTATCGCTCAGGTAGCCCCACAAGGCTTGCGAGATCTCCTCGTAGAAGGCGGCTTCCTGCTTCCCTTTCAGGAACTCGGAGGCCTTCTTCAGCCGTTTCCTGGCCACCCTCGTTGCTTTCCGGTTTTTCATCAGCCAGACATCGCTGCGCCGCTGGCTGTGTTTGCGTAACCAGATCATCAATGCAACAAACAGCGCCAGAGGGATCAGCAGGGAGAGGAAGTACCTCCACGACCCCATAAAATCCGATCCCGCTCTCCGCAACGGGAAATGCTGGCTGTTGATATGCCGGATATCGCTTCCGATGTATTTGATCTCCTCCTTGTTGGCGCCGGTATAGGTCATCACGCCTGCTTCGCCGCTTCCTTTCTCAACGGTGATTTCGTATGCCGGGGTGGTGAGGGTGACATATTGTTGTTTTGCCAGGTCAAAATAGCTGAAGCTGACCGGGTTGATGGTGAAGTTTCCCGGTTTCCTTGGAATGACAAGGTATTCGAACGACTGCATCCCGGTCACGCCGGAGGAGTTGGTCCGGTAGTCGCTGACCACCTTTGGGTCATAGGTCTCGAAATCCGGTGGGAAAGTGACGTTCAGCTGTTCAATCAGTTGGATGTTGCCGGTCCCGGATACCGTGTACTTCAGGGTGACCGGCTCGTTGGCCTTGACCTGCGTTTGGTCGATCTCCGACCGGAATGTGAAGGCGCCTACAGCCCCGCTGAAATCGGCTGGCTTATTTGCCTCCGGCAGCGCTTTCACCTGGATGGTGAGGGGGTTCGACTTAAGCGTTTTCTCTACGCTGGCATAGGAGTTCGAAAAGAAGCTGTTGTTGAAGAAATCATCGAAAAAGGGATCCCCGGTTCGCTGGCGCGATTGCCTCTTTACCTGGGCGACACACTCCACCTCAAGCGGGTCGATCTGCAGTTTTCCGCTTTTTAACGGGTAGAGCGCGATCTTCCGGATCTCCGCCACCACATACTGCTCCCCGTCGATCGTTTGGTTGTATTGCGGGAACCGCTCGTTGTCCTTCAGCATGTTCTGCGACCAGAACCCCTGGAATGAAGAGAGTTTGCTGATGGAGATCTGGGCGATGGGGACCCTGGTGAACAACTTGTACGTGACGATGATCCCCTCCCCCTGGTAAGGAGCATTGTCGCTCACGTAGGCTTTCAGGAAAACATCCTTTGAATCGGTTGATACGCCGGAAGGTTCTGAAGACCGGCTGTTTCCCGGGGAGGTGGACTGTCCCGGCGACTGGGCGGGGGCCCCGCCTGCTTTCACCTCAACGGAAAGGGCATTCGACTGGTATGTTTTTCCATCCACCGTGACCGAGGCTGCCGGAATGGCGAAGGTTCCCTCCTGTGTAGCCTGCAGGATATAAGAATAGGTGTAGGTGATGGTCATGGAGGTGCGCCCGTTGATGGAGCGGATGCTGGAGGTGGTGGAGGTGTTCGGGCCGGTCAGGACAGAAAATCCCGAGATCCTGGGGCCCCTGAAATTGACTCCCTGCGCGTTCAGCGTGTAGGTCAGGTTAAAGGTCTCCCCCACCGATACCACCGGTTTCACCGATCCCGAAAACTCCACCTCCTGGCTGAACAAGCCGGAGGAGAAGAGAACGAGCAAAAAGCCGGTGAAGAAAAAGGGTTTCAAGTTTCGGGTTTCGAGTTTCGAGTTTCGGGTTTCGGGTTCAGGGTTTAGGGTTTCGGGTTTAATTTATTGGTAATTAGTAATTTATTCGTAATTAGTCTTTAGTATTTAGTAATTCATTCCTCATTCCTCATTCCTCATTCCTCATTCCTCCTTGGGCCTTTGTCCGCTTGTCACCAGTCCTTCTCAATCCCTACCATCACCACCTTGGCTTTCTCTTTTTTCACCTTCTCCATGGTCTTTTTTTCATCGTTCTTCATCGCTTCGAGCATGCGGTCAGCATCCTCTTTGGAGATCTTGTTGGGTTTGGGCGGCTGTTTCTGCTGATCCTGCTGGTCCTGGTTTTGTTGCTGCTCTTGTTGCTGCTGATCCTGCTTCTGCTGGTCTTTCTGATCCTTGTTGTCCTTGTTCTGCTGTTGTTGCTGCTGTTGTTGCTGAAGTTTCATCCGGGCATATTCCAGGTTGTATTTTGAATCCAGGTCCCCGGGATTGTTCAGTAAGGCCTGTTTGTATGCCTCGATGCTTTTCTCATATTGCTGGCCTTCGAGCAGTGAGTTGCCCAGGTTGTGGAATACATCTGCCTTCTCAGTTTTCCCGCTGTTTTTTTCGCTGAGGCCGGCGAAAATATTGGCCGACTCTTCGTAATTCTTCTCCTTATAAACGGCGGTTCCCAGGTTGAATTGTCCTTTGTCGGATTCCCTGTTGACCTCCAGCGCTTTCCGGTAATCCTTCTCCGCATTGGAGAAATCGCCCTTCTCAAAGCTCCTGTTCCCCTCCCGGATATACCGGTTCTCTTTCTGGCTGAACGCCGGAAGAGCCAAACCAATGAGAAGGAATAAAAAGATTAGTTTGTTCATGGTTGTCGGTTGTCGGTTGTCGGTTGTCGATTGTCGGTTGTCGGTTGTCGATTTGGATCTTGGATTTTAGGTTTTGGATGTTGGATTTTGGATATTATTTGAAATTTGTTTTTTGTGTTTTGTTATTTTTTCGCGCATCCCGCATCGCGTATCGCGCCTCATTCCTCATTCCTCATTCCTCATTCCTCATTCCTCATTCCTCATTCCCAAAGGGCTTGATGTTTTTCATCCAGAATGTTTTTCGTTCAAAAATAAACAAATCCAGGATCATTAGGATCAGGGCGATGGCAAGAAAATACTGGTACTGGTTTTCGTAATCCGAGAATTGTTTGCTTTCGATCTCAGATTTCTGGATGGCATTGATGTCGTCGAAGATTTTGTTCAGTCCGGTTTCCGAGTTGGTGGCACGCACATAGAGCCCTTTCCCGATGGTGGCCACCTGTTGCAGAAGGGTCTCGTCGAGCTGGCTCACAATGGGGTTTCCCTCCCTGTCTTTTTTAAATCCGATCATCTTGCCGTCACTGTACTCCGGTATAGGGCCCCCTTCGGGCAGACCCATCCCGATGGTATAGATCGTGATCCCTTTGGCAGCAGCCTGTTCAGCCTCCTCCAGCACCTTTCCTTCGTGGTCTTCCCCGTCGCTGATGATCACCAGTGCCTTGTTCCGTTTTGAATCAGTGAGGGAACTCACGGCCATGTTGATGGCTTCCGAGATCGCCGTTCCCTGGGTTGGGATCATCCCCGGGTTGATGGTGGAGATGAAGAGTTTGGCGGCGGCATAATCGGTTGTGATGGGTAATTGCGTGTAGGCTCTTCCGGCAAACACGATGATCCCGATCCGGTCGCCCTGGAGTTTGTCGATCAGCCGGCTGATGGATTGTTTGGCACGCTCGATCCGGGAAGGCTTGATATCCTGCGTGAGCATGGAGTTTGAGACATCGAGGGCGATGATCAGGTCGATCCCCTTTCGCTGGACATTCTCCAGTTTGGATCCGGTTTGCGGGCCGATCAGGACAAACACCAGCAGTCCCCATGCGATCATCATCAGGACGAACTTCAGCCAGAGTTTTGCATTGGCCATGTCGGGCAACAGTTGTCTGATCACGGAAAGCTCCCCGAACCGCTGCAACGCCCTCTTCTTCCAGACAATCAGCCAGATGAAGAAGCCGATGAAGACCGGGATCAGCGCCAGCAGGTAGAGGTAATCTATGTGAGCGAAACGGAACATTAGGGTCAATTAGGAATGAGGAATGAGGAATGAGGAATTAATGTTAATGTTTGTATTATCACGTTTATATATAATTTTTAAAATCACAAATCTCAAAATTCAAATCTCAAAAAAATCCCAAAATCCAATATCCAATTTCCAATATCCTTGATCGCGCATCCGGCCACGCCAAGGCGTGGTCTCCGCTTCGCTCCGACATCCCGCATCTCTTAATTCGCTATTTCGCCATTTCACTATTTCACTATTTCGCTATTTCGCTATTTCGCTATTTCACTATTTCACTATTTCACTATTTCACCATCTATGGAATATTCCTCAATACCGTGTATCTCAACAACATCTCGATCCCAAACAGGGCGAGGGCGATCAGGACCAGGGGGATATATTTATCATTTTTCCGTTTGAATTCCGTTACATCGATTTTCGATTTCTCGAGTTTATCAATCTCCTGGTAGATCTCCCTCAGCTTGGCATTGCTTGTGGCCCGGAAGTACCGGCCATCGGTCAGTGAGGAGATCTCCTGAAGCAGCGGCTCGTCGATCTTCACCTCCATATTCTGTGTGCTCATCCCGAAGGGCGTTTGCACCGGATAGGGGGCCATGCCCATCGTCCCCACTCCGATCGTATAGATCCTGATCCCGTAAAGTTTCGCGATCTCTGCTGCCGAACGGGGATCGATGGCTCCCATGTTGTTCACGCCGTCGGTGAGCAGGATGATCACCTTGCTCACCGCCTTACTGTCCTTCAGCCGGCTGATGGCGGTTGCCAGTCCGTCGCCCAGGGCCGTGCCGTCTTCGATCATGCCGCTTTTTACATCCTTGAAGAGGTTCTTCAACACGGAGTGGTCGATGGTGAGGGGGCACTGGGTGAAACTCTCGCCGCTGAAGACTACCAGTCCGATACGGTCGTTCGGACGGCTATCAATGAATTCCATGGCCACCTCCTTGGAAGCTTCCAGCCTGTCGGGCCTGAAATCCATGGCAAGCATGGATCCGGAGATGTCGAGGGCGATCATCAGGTCGATGCCTTCGACGGTCACATCCTGCCGGCTCAGGCTGGTCTGGGGGCGTGCCAGTGCCAGGATCAGCAGGGTAAGCGCAAGTAAACGAAGCACATAGAGGCCATGGTAGAGGATTACCTTGAAGTTTCTCCCCTTTCCGGCAAAACCGTCGGTGGTACTCACGCTGATCTCGGCGTTGTTTCTCTTGAAACGGAAGAAATACCAGGCGATCAGCAGCGGAATGATCAGCAGCAGAAAGAGGAATCCGGGGTTGGCGAACGTCAGGCCTTGGAGCATGGTTTCAGGTTATAGGTTTCAGGTTTCAGGTTTCGGGTTTCGGGTTTCGGGTTTCGGGTTTCAGGTTTCGGGTTTCAGGTTTGTAAGTTTGGATATTGGATATTGGAATTTATTTGTGATTTGTTATTTGTATTTTGAAATTTCTTCGCGCATCTCGCATCATTCCTCATTGGCTCGTTTCACTTCGCCGAGCTCCGCTTCGCTCCGGTTCCTCATTCCTCATTCCTTATTTTTCATTCTCAACCTGCACATCCGCCACTGTCGTTCTATTCACAAACCCTATCCCCTTCTCCAGGGCATCCTCATTCCTCTGCGGGCTGGGTTGTTCTTTGGCGAATTTCACCATATCGGCCAGCATCAGCACCTGTCCGAGTTCATCCCAGGTTTCGCGGACCATCCCCGGTGTTTCCAGCAGGTCGTGCAAAATCTCCGCCGTGGTGCTTTCAAGCGCCGGGAAGCTGTACCGGTCTTCGATGTATTGTCTCAGGATCTCCGTCAGCTCAGAATGGTATTCCTTGATCTTCCCCTGTTGCCAGAGCTTCATGATCCGCAGTTTCTCCAGTTTCTGAAGCGCCACTTCGTGAGGCTTCAGCTGGACACGCGGCCTCAGGCGGAAGATGGGCTCCTTGTTTTTCCGTTTCTTCAGGATGTAGATCACCACCGCGATCACCAGGAGGATGGCCAACCCGAGAAGGATCCAGCGAATCACTTCCCACAGGGTTACCGGCACTCTCCGCGGCCCTTTGATCGGTTTGATCGGTTGGGTGGTATCCACGGCCACCGTGTGCACGGCCAGGTAATGGGGCAGGCTTTGCGCGACACGGATGGTGGTGTCGGGAAGCATCCGGTAATAAAATGGGATCGGGGGAATGGTATAAAATCCCGAATCGAAGGTGGTGAGCACCAAGCGCTGCGACAGGGTGACAGGATCGCCCGGTTTTCCGGAGAGGGTGTCCACCTTGGAACGGTCCACCACCATGAATTTGTCGAGGGTATCCGGGAAGTTGGGCCAGAGCAGCTCCATCCCTTCCGGGCCGGTGAACTGCAATTGCAGGCCAACCTGGTCTCCGATCAGCATGTTGTTGGTATCCAGCTTCACCTTTACGACAGGTTGTTGTGCCAACGACTGCGTCCATATAAAAAGGAGCGTTATAAAGAGTTTATATTTCAGTAATCGGATGAACATTCGCTGTTGGCTAATTGGCTTTTGGCTGTTGGCTTTTGGCTGTTGGCTTTTGGCTGTTGGCTATTTTTAACTTATTGTTAATTAATAATTTATTCGTAATTAGTCTTTCGTAATTGGAAATTCATTCCTCATTCCTCATTCCTCATTCCTCATTCCTCATTCCTCATTCCTCATTCCTCATTCATTTTTACCGTCTCGCCCCCCTCTTGTTAAACAGGTTGAGCAGGGGTTTCACATAGTCCTGGTCGGTGCGCACCCGGGCCACGTCAACGCCGCTCCGGATGAAGAGATCGTTCAGGTGCTCCTGATGGTGGTCGAACCACTTCCGGTACTGATGCCTGACCGTTCGGTCGCCGGTATCCACCCACTGCAGCTTCCCCGTTTCAGCATGCCTGACGCGGATCAGCCCCACATCCGGCATCTCGGTTTCCCGTTCGTCGAAGACCTGCACGGCAATGAGGTCGTGTTTCTTGTTCGCGATCTTGATGGCATCCTGGAATCCCTTGTTCAGAAAATCGGAGAGCAGGAAGGCAGTACACCGTTTCTTTATGGCGTTGGTGAGGTAACGCAGGGCTTCGGCGATGTTGGTTTCGTGGTGTTCGGGCTTGAAATCGATCAGTTCGCGGATGATCCGGAGGATGTGGCTCGTCCCTTTCTTCGGCGGAATGAACTTCTCCACCTGGTTGCTGAAGAAGATCACCCCCACCTTATCATTGTTCTGGATGGCGCTGAAGGCAAGCACCGCCGCAATCTCCGTGATGATCTCCTGCTTGAGCGCTTTTTGGGTGCCGAACCGGTTCGATCCGCTGACATCAATCAGCAGCATTACCGTAAGTTCACGCTCCTCATCGAATATCTTGATATAGGGATGGTTGAAACGGGCGGTCACGTTCCAGTCGATGTTCCGGATATCGTCACCATACTGGTATTCACGCACTTCGCTGAAGGCCATACCCCTCCCTTTGAAGACGCTGTGGTATTGTCCCGAGAAGATCTGGTTGGACAATCCCCGTGTCTTGATCTCGATCTTGCGTACCTTCTTGAAAAGCTCTGCTGCTTCCATATCATGTGGTGCCGTGGTGGTGTGGTGCAATGGTGAAGAATAAACCACCATGGCACCATATCACCATATCACCATATATTTTATGGTACTTCTACCGTATTAAGTATCTCGTTAACGATGTCTTCCGTCGTGATGTTTTCCGCTTCGGCTTCGTAAGTCAGGCCGATGCGGTGGCGGAGCACGTCGTGGGCCACGGCGCGGATATCTTCCGGGATCACATAGCCACGGCGTTTGATGAAGGCAAATGCTTTGGCAGCTAATGCGAGGTTGATGCTTGCACGGGGGGATCCGCCGTAGCTGATGAGCCCTTCAAATTTCTTCAGCTTATATTCCGCCGGGTAACGGGAAGCAAAGACGATATCGGTGATGTAATTTTCGATCTTCTCATCGAGGTACACCTCCCTGACGATCCCCCGTGCCCGGATGATGTCGTCGGTCTTCACCACCGGCCTGGTCTCGGGGAAGACATTGGCGATATTCTGGCGGATGATCAGTTTCTCCTCTTTCTTGTCGGGATAGCCGATGACCACCTTCAGCATGAAGCGGTCCACCTGCGCTTCCGGCAGCGGATAGGTCCCCTCCTGCTCGATCGGGTTTTCGGTTGCCAGCACAAGAAAGGGTTCATCGAGCCGGAAAGTCTCCTCCCCGATGGTGACCTGCCGTTCCTGCATCGCTTCCAACAAGGCCGACTGGACCTTTGCGGGGGAGCGGTTGATCTCGTCGGCCAGGATGAAGTTGGCGAAGATGGGGCCTTTCCGAACCCTGAACTCCTCTTTTTTCTGGCTGTAGATCAGGGTGCCGATCAGGTCGGCCGGCAACAGGTCGGGGGTAAACTGGATTCGGCTGAACTTCGCATGGATAGTGTTGGCCAGTGACTTAATTGCCAATGTTTTAGCCAGACCGGGAACCCCTTCCAGGAGGATGTGCCCATTGGAGAGAAGTCCGATCAGGAGCCGTTCGATCATCTGCTTTTGTCCGATGATCACTTTGTTCATCTCCATTGTGAGAAGGTCGACAAATGAACTCTCCTTTTCGATCCGTTCGTTTAATTCTTTGATATCCGTTTCAACCATGATCATAAATTTTGATGCGCAAAGTTAGACATTGCTCAAAAAGCTGAAAAATTAAAGCTGTTAATAATTGTTAAGCCGGCCGTTAAAAAAATGTTAAAGGTTGGGCAGGCGGTCTTCTAATCGTGATGATAGGGTTCGTTCCGGAGAATGGTGAGCGCGCGGTAGAGCTGTTCGGCAAAGAGGACACGCACCAGCTGATGAGGAAAGGTCATCCTGGAGAGGGAAAGCAGGTGGTTTGCCCGATCTTTGACCCGTTGATCCACGCCGTAGGCCCCGCCGATGAAAAAAACCAGCCCTTTCATCCCGGAGAGGAAACGCTGGTTCAGAAAGCCGGCAAAACCGGTGGAGGTGATCTCTTTACCCTTTTCATCAAGCAGCACCACAAAGTCATCCGTAGTCACCTGACGGAAGAAGAACTCCGCTTCTGCTGATTTCACCGCCTCTTTCTGTAATGAGATACTTTTCCTGAGGGAGGGGATTTCCACGACGGAGAAGTTGACGTAGCGGTTGATCCTCCCGGAGTAATCATCGAGGAGGTTCCTGATGTTCTTATCATCTGTTTTACCGATACATACAAGACGACTGTTCATACATTGAAATTTGGCTCAAAGGTCGTACTTTTCCCCTAATTTTGTAAGTTTGCGATATGAGACCTTATTTAATAATAGTATCCCTTCTGCTCCTCTTCGGCTCGGGCAGAGTGATGTCGCAACCGCTCAGCGACCGGGTGGTGAAGGCTCTTGAGAAGAGTGATCACGGCGTGCTGGCAGCCACATTTCATACGATGGTCGACCTTCAGATCCCCGGATACAGCGGGAATTTCAGTCAAAGCCAGGCTTCGGTGATCCTGCAGAGATTCTTTTCCGACCATCCGGTGGCATCTGTCAGGATCACGCGAAATGGCGACAACAGTGACGGAAGCAGCTACGCCATCGGCGAGCTGGTCTCCTCCGGCAAAAAATACCGGCTCTATTTTGTGACCCGCGAAATCAGCGGCGAGGAGAAAGTGATGGTGTTCAAAATAATGGATAATTGAGAAGACAAGCGGACAGGCGGACAGGCGGACAAGCGGACAGGCGGACAGGCGGACAAGTGAAATACGAAATACGAAAAGCGAAAAGCTAAAAGCTAAAAGCCAATAGCCAATAGCCAATAGCCAATAGCGAACTAACAACAAACCTATAACCTATAACCTAAACCCTACAGCCTATGAC
>Ga0163209_1001507_pt1 | contig 10067 bp, 7 predicted proteins | sample Kivu_160m_FD_113538 | JGI IMG/M metagenome (GOLD analysis project Ga0163209, IMG submission 113538) | Freshwater microbial communities from Lake Kivu, Western Province, Rwanda to study Microbial Dark Matter (Phase II) - Kivu_160m | ecosystem: Environmental > Aquatic > Freshwater > Lake ... | reverse complement strand
CCCGTGTTACGGCCGGGGAGTGAGATACTCTGGTCTGGTTCAGACGCGGTCAGCGTAGTGGGACTCTCGGGTTCAGCGGGCAATTATGCAATCGAATGCATCCGCATCAGCGACCGGGTTCCGGATAGTTATGCCTGGCGCAGCAGCCATTACAACCTGAGCGGCAACGCCTGGTATCCTGAATATCCGCTTTTTAGCACATTGTCAACAGGATCCCGGCTATTTGTTTCCGGTAGTCCGGTTTACGCCTGGCCGAATCCGGTGCGCAACAACCGGACAGCCATTCGGTTTACACCGTCCAGGGTCTGTGAGGTAACTGTCGATATATTCGACCTGGCCGGGGATCACGTTGCCCAATTACGTTTGGATCAATCGTTGGCCGGCGAACCGAACGAGATTGAGTGGGATGTTAGCGCAATACAGAGCGGCGTCTATTTTGCCAGTATTGAGGCACGTGGCAATGGTTTGCATGAATCCCGCCTGATCAAGATCATGGTTATCCATTAATGACACGTCTCAGTCATCATAGGCATCGTCTGATTTCATCCGGTTGGCGGATTCTGCTCTGTTATCTGGGAATGCCGCTGCTTTGGGCTCAGTACGGATTCAATCATCCGGAACTTGAATGGCTTACCTGCGAAACCGCCCATTTCAAGGTTCACTATCATGCTGAAGCCGAATGGACTGCCCGACGAAGCGCTGAGATTGCAGAAGCCATTTATGAACCCATCACGTCTTTTTATGATTTCAGACCGACGGAAAAAACCCATCTGATTATCAGGGACACCGACGATTACTCAAACGGCGCAGCATATTACTATGACAATAAAATTTTGATCTGGGCAACCCCGCTGGACTTCCCGTTACGAGGCAACCACGATTGGCTCAGAGATGTGATCACGCACGAATTTGCCCATATCGTATCGCTCGGTAAATCCATGAAATTGTCCCGTCGCATCCCGGCCGCATACCTGCAAGTAATTGACTATGAAGATGAGAAACGGGACGACGTCGTTTATGGATATCCGCGCGTTCTGGTATCCTATCCGTTACCGGCGCTCGTAATTCCTATGTGGCTGGCGGAAGGCATGGCTCAGTATATGTATCCGGACGCCACCAATGATTTTTGGGACACTCACCGGGATATGATTCTGCGCGATCGCGTTATCAATCGCAATCTGCTGTCACTTTCCGAAATGGGTTCCTTCGGCCGCCGCGGACTTGGCAATGAGGCGGTTTATAATCAGGGTTACGCGTTTGTCGATTATTTGACCCGTGAATATGGCGTGGATATTATGCCCCGGCTGGCGCGGGAAATGGCTCAGCCACAGCGGTTTTCCATCGAAACCGCCTTGCGTCGGGTCACCGGGCAATCCGCCAGGCAATTGTATACCACCTGGCGCACCGCACTGGAAGCAAAATATGAGCAGCGGTTGCAGCTTATCCGCACCAATGCCGCCGAAGGCGATGTGGTCATCGATGAAGCCGTTAATCAGATGTATCCGGTGTGGGCCCGCGATTCGCTGATCTATTTTTTGTCGAATAAAGGGATGGATCACTTTTCCCAAACTTCTCTGTACACCCATTCACTGCGCACCGGAAAAAGCCAACTGCTAATTCCCGAGGTCCGTTCCCGGATCAGCTTCGCCCCGGACAGGCGGGCCATTTATTACTCGAAGAAAAGTAAACCCAACCGTCATGGATCGATCTACTTTGATATATTTAGATATGATTTGGAAACCCGCAAGGAAACCCAAGTGACCCGCTGGCAGCGCGCGTACAATCCGGCGGTCGCACCGGATGGCGCTTCGATGGTTTTTATTACCGGTAGTGACGGAACATCCAATATTGCCCGGGTGAACCTGGATCGTTCCGCTCCGGCTGGTCCGCCCACTCCAATTACCCGGTTTAATAACGGGGAACAGGTTTTTTCGGTGGTCTTCGGCCCCGATGGACACTGGCTGGCGTTCGATTATCTGAGCGGACATGGCCGTGATCTGGCGCTGATCGACTATCAGACGGGTGTGGTGCAGCTGCTGGATGGTGAGAAACATGATACCCGTGATCCCTGTTTCAGTCCGGATGGACAATGGCTGTATTATGCTTCCGATGAAACCGGGATTTTCAATATCTATCGCCGGTCCCTGGATGATCATCGTATAGAGATGCTGACCAATGTCACCGGCGGCGCATTTACCCCGTCGGTCAATGACCGCGGTGAGCTGCTGTTTGTCGCTTTTCAGAACAATCGCTTTGTCATTAACCGGCTCGGGTCATGCCATCCGGTCGCGCCGCAGCTGGCTATTTATTCGGACTATCCTGAGACCAGCACCCGCATAATGCCGCTGGCACAACTGCCGGCCTGTACTCCGGCGTCCTACCATGACCAGTTTGCGAAAATGTTTATTCTGCCCCGTATGATGCTGGATTACGGGACCGTTAAACCGGGATTTTATTTTTTCTCGAGTGAAATTATCGAGCGCTTCAATATCCTCGGTGGCGCGTCGCTCAACGCGATCCGTGATCGGGATCTTTTTGTGCTCCTGGAATACCATCAGTGGTCGCCAACGATCTATATTGAGCTTTACAACATTTCACGAAATATACTCGATCAGCAACTGATCTGGCGCAGCCGCCCCGTCTCACTGGATTATACGTTTTATTTAACGGAGTTTGTCCTGGGTTTGTCGCATCCGGTCGATATGTATAACCAGTTCCGCCTGGACGCTGTATATTCCAGATACCGCACCAGCTCCAATGAGCGCATTCCGTCTGAAGGTATCTATCAGAACGGATTCACCTATTCATATTATAAAGGCTGGAACTATCGGCTGAACTGGCTGCGGAGACGAATTAAACCAGGCGTCAATGAGGACACCAATCCGGGTCCGGGCTACACTCTGACTACTACCCTGACCCGTTCCTATGACCGGTTCATGCGCGAATTCGGTATCTACGAAGACTTCGGCACGCTGAAAGAAATCTACCGCGATAATTTTTACTGGAAAATCGAGCATGAAGGACATCAATATCACCGGATTGCGGGTTTCAGTCGGTTGTCCGGTGATTTCAAGTGGCGCACCGGCTGGATTTCCAAGCCGCGGCTGGATTCTTTTTTTAATTTTTTTGCAGGCGGAATGCCGGGCCTGCGCGGCTATCCGTTTTACAGTCTGGAAGGCCGTAACCTGATGAGCCTGCATTACACCCTGCGCTGGCCGCTGTTCCGGGAAAAGGATTACCCGCTGGGCATGTTCCATTTGCAGAATGTCTTTTTGGCCGCTTATGCCGAAACCGGTAACGCCTGGACAACGATTCCCGGATATACTCATATCACCTTCCGGAAATGGTTGGCCCAACCGTATGCAATCAGCCGCACCGCTTTCCGGCAATTTAAAAGTGATATCGGCCTGCAATTACAACTGAGCGGTTTTTCATTTTACGCCTATCCGACCGCGATCAGCCTGGATTGGGTGTATGGATTGAATCGTTTTGAACTGACAGATCGTCAGCATAATCGCCATTCCTACGGGCGGGAGTGGCGGACATATTTAACCATCCTCTTCGGATTATAAAAGGAGGCCCTATGAGAACCAAAATGTTGTTTACCCTGTTGCTCCTGGCCGGACTCAGCCCGGCTGTTATATCCGCGCAGATCAGGGACAGATTACCCATCAATACCGAAAGATCGATGTTGGTCAGCGAGTTGAGATTTGGACAGATTGAAGATCAGGCGGTGGCGGATTCGTTCGTCTATTTAAAAAAACCGGGTCGCGCTTTTTTACTTTCGGCAGTCCTGCCGGGCGCTGGTCAGTATTACGCAGGCGCCAAATGGCGCGCCGCAGCGTTTCTCGGCGTCGAGGCCTTAGGCTGGCTGCTTTGGAATAGTTATGATTCCAAGGGGAACCGACTTGAAAAAGGATATATCCGTTTTGCCGATCAGTACTGGGATTTGGCACGCTGGTTCGAAGCCACAATGTATTATGATGAAAACTCGCTTGCTGGTAGTCACCATATCTGGGTCTCATACAATCCCGGAAACGGAGAATTGCAGGAATACGCGGTCGATGATTCACTGATCATCAAGTTACCGGGTATTGTAAACCTTGCGGGTTTGATCACATTGGCGCAAAATGGTCAACTGGTTCCGATTAGAACCCGCGATTACTATGAGAATATTGGTAAATATGACCAGTTTTCAGGTGGCTGGTATGATTTCGAAACCTATCACCCGTTTGATAGCCCGATTGATACCGTATCGGTCACTCCGCTCCGGGATAATTATCTCACCCGGCGCCTGCGTTCCAATGAAGCTCTCAAGATGGCGACCAATTTTGCGACGATTATCATGTTTAACCATCTCATTAGCGCGTTCGAAGCGGTCATTGCCGCCAAACGCTATCAACCCAAAGAGACCGATGTTTCATGGAATATGGCTCTCATTTCGGATTTCCGCGAGCGTCAACCGATTCGTGGTTTACGTCTGTCCGTCGCGTTTTAACGGATTTCATACAAGGCCGAAAACAATGAACACCATCAACTACCTACGTCTATTTAGTCTGTCGATTCTGATTATCGTTGGTCTTCAGTGTGCAGGAACGAAAACTGAAGAAGTCCGCAATTTCGATGAGTATTTCAAGCGTGGCCAGCAACTGTTCGGGAAAAAACGCTGGGATCGCGCCATTGAAGCATTCACCATGCTCCTGATTAATAGTCCGGGTGGCGAGTTGGCGGATGACGCCCAATATTATATGGGTGAATGCTATTTCAACAAAAAAGAGTACTTACTGGCTATCTCCGAATACCAGCAACTGGTGGAGCGGTATACCTATAGTCCACTGGTTGAAGACGGGTACTACAAAATTGCGCTGAGTTATTTCCTGCTCTCACCCAAATATTCCCGCGATCAGGAGAATACTTATAAGGCGTTGATTCAACTGCAGGATTTTATCGATACTTTTCCCGGAAGTCGTCATCGCCCTGAAATCGAGCAAAAAATCGAGACTCTGCGCGCCAAATTGGCCCGCAAACTCTTTGAAAGCGGACGATTGTACCGTAAGCTTGAGGAATGGGAGCCAGCGATTGTCTATCTCGATAACATGCTCGAGAAATACTACGACACCGAGTGGGCAGTCCAGGCCAAAATTGAAAAAGCCTATTGCCTGATCCAGTTGCGCCGATTCGATGAATATCAGGCATTGGTCGGCGCCATCGATTTTTCTGCTGCTACCTTAACAGCGCGCCGCATCTGGCTGGAACAGGCTTATGCCCGGATGCAGCGCCAATTGAAAAAAGAGCAAGCCAGACAAACCAAATCATGAGTGTTGGCCTGTTTGGCGGAACCTTTGATCCGCCGCATATCGCCCATCTGATTATCGCCCGGACGGCGCTCGAGCAGTTGCCCGTTGAACAGGTGATCTTTATCCCGGCGGCGAAAGCCCCCCATAAATGTAACCGGTCCGGCTCCGCTCCGGAAATCCGGCTGGCGATGCTGCAATTAGCGGTCGAAACAGATTCCCGCCTGGATGTTTCCAAAGTGGAGATTGAACGCGGGGGCATTTCCTATTCCATTGATACCATCCGGCAGATCAAGGCAACGCTCGGACTGAACACCGCGGAGTGTTATTTCCTGATCGGCAGCGACAGCCTGATGCAGTTGGATCTGTGGCGCTCGCCGGTGGAGATACTGGCCGAAACCCGGGTTGTAGTTATTCCGCGACCCGATTTCCGGCCTGAAATGGTGCGGCCGGATTATCTGACTCAGGTTCGTTTTCTCGATTGTCCGCTGCTCGAAATCAGTTCCAGCATGATCCGCAAACGAGTCTGGCAGGGTCTGCCAATCCGCTGGCTGGTGCCGCCCGTCATAGAGGATTTTATCTGCACTCATCAGCTTTACAAAGAGATCTGAGTTCTGATGGTGGTCATCCATCTGAAAGCCGGATGTCAGTAATCGAATGATTCAGGTGTGGCGAACAACGCTGATAATCGGAATCGCTCTGATCTGGACGTGCCTCGAACTGACAACCTGTAATCACTCCAACAAAGGTCATTTGACGGTTATCGGCGGCCGGGAGGTCACTTACCAGCGCACCGACGGTGAATCGATAACGGTTGCTTATTATACCCTGTCAGATAACAGCCTCAATTTTGTTAAACTCCATTTTTCTGATGGTCGTGAATTGACTTTGCCGCAGGTTGTCTCGGCGTCCGGGGCCCGCTATACCGATGAGCGTGATTGGGAGTGGTGGATCAAGGGAGAATCCGCTATGCTGCGGACCCGCGATGGGTACGGTCAATGGCAAACACACGGCCTGGAATGGCGGGCTACTTCCGATATAAAATAAAACCGGATTCATCAAATCAGGGACCACTCCGCTTCGGAATCCTCCGATTAGAGCGTGAGGCTCGATGTTTTACCATTTTTTCAGCGGTTTTCATACCCGAAAGCGGGTCACAGGGTCGATGTGCGATTCAGTAACGCAGATTGGCCGGCAAAGTGCTCTGTACCCCTAAAACCCGCCTTGTGAAATGACGGAGCTTGGAGTAAATTTAGCGCCATGAGCCGCAACGTAAGAAATTTTTCCATTATTGCCCACATCGACCATGGAAAATCAACACTGGCTGATCGTCTGCTGGAATACACCCATACCATCAGCGCGCGTGAAATGATGAATCAGGTCCTCGATGACATGGATCTGGAGCGGGAACGCGGAATCACGATCAAATCACATCCGATCCAGATGAAGTACCGGCATACCGATGGTGTCGAGTATCTGCTGAATCTGATAGATACCCCCGGACATGTGGATTTTTCCTATGAGGTATCGCGCAGTCTGGCCGCCTGTGAAGGCGCGCTTCTGCTCGTGGACGCTTCGCAGGGAGTCGAGGCGCAAACCGTCAGCAATGCCTATCTGGCCATCGAAAATGACCTGGTTATTCTCCCGGTCATCAATAAAATCGACCTGCCCGGCGCAATGATTGCCGAATCGATTCGCCAACTAATTGACCTGATTGGATGTCGTGAAGATGAAATATTACAGGTCAGCGCTAAAACCGGCGTCGGGATTGAAACCCTGTTCACGGCGCTGATTGACCGGGTTCCTCCGCCCCGGTTCAGCCCCGAAAAATCCCTGCGGGCGCTCATATTCGATTCAACGTATGATTCCTTTCGCGGTGCTATCCCGTATGTCAGAGTGTTTGAAGGCGAGGTCAGGAGCGGTGATCAGGTGCGTTTTATCGCCAACAACTCGTTGCATGAGGTGACCGAAGTAGGAATTTTCAAAAAGGAAAAAACACGCACCGAGTCTCTGGTTTCGGGTGACGTTGGTTATCTGGTCTGCGGCGTTAAAGATATCTCGAAAATCGAGGTCGGTGATACCATCACGACCCGTCTGAATCCTGCAAATGAACGGTTGCCCGGATATAAGATTATCAAACCAATGGTTTTCAGCGGCATGTATCCGGTCAACAGCGAAGATTTCGAGGATTTACGTACTGCACTTGAAAAAATGAAGCTGAACGATTCGGCCCTCACTTATGAGCCTGAAACTTCCAGCGCGCTGGGTTTTGGTTTTCGGTGCGGCTATCTGGGCTTGTTGCACATGGAAATTGTACAGGAGCGCCTGGAGCGGGAATTCGACCTGAATTTGATAACAACCTTGCCGAATGTCCGCTATCAGGCCGTTCTGAAGAATAGCCAGATTATCGAAATTAACAATCCTTCCGACATGCCATCGGCCAATGATATGGAAGGCATCAATGAACCTTATGTGCGGGCTGAAATCATTGTCCCGGCCGCTTTCCTGGGCAATATCTTGAAGCTCTGTCAGGATCGGCGAGGGATTTATAAATCCACCCGCTATCTCGATGCTGAAAAAGTTCAGGTGGTCTATGAGCTGCCGCTTGGAGAAATAGTCTATGATTTCTATGATAAACTCAAATCGGTTTCGAAGGGTTATGCCTCCTTTGATTACGAACACATCGGTTTTCGCCCGGGGGATTTACTCAAGCTGGATATTTTAATCGCCGGTGAACCCGTGGACGCGCTCTCTTTAATCGTCCACAAAGAGAATGCCTACTATCAGGGGAATGCGCTGTGTGTCAAACTCAAGGAGTTGATACCGAAACATCTTTTCACCGTCTCTGTCCAGGCGGCTATCGGGTCACGGGTCATTGCGCGCACCAATGTTCAGGCCATGCGTAAAAATGTCACCGCCAAATGTTACGGCGGTGATATTACCCGCAAGCGCAAACTGCTTGAAAAGCAGAAGGAAGGCAAAAAGCGCATGAAACAGATCGGTAAGGTCGAGGTACCGCAGGAAGCCTTTCTGGCAGTGCTGAGGATGGAACACTAAACCGGATTATTTTATTCCAAAGTCTGTTTCCAAACCATCCAGAACCCTCTTTTCGATATACTGGCTTCAGAGCCGGAGCCCCTTTTACAGCCTGATATTTACGCTGCCGCTACTGCTGAGCTATGAGATTCTGATCTTTTCGATGAATCATTCCGATGTCATGGGCATTCGCAACGGCGCCGATGTCCTGTTTCGTCAGTTTTTTGCGATGTTCAATGTCTATGGGTTTTATTTTGTCGGATTCATTGTCATGCTGGCTATGTTTGTTTCCTATTATTTTTTTTCGCGTGCACCGGAACCTTACTCCCGGTTTCGACCGGCGGTATTTGTATTCATGATCATTGAAAGCGGGCTGTATGCGTTGATGATGTATATTCTGGTGCAAAAAATAGGTCAGTATTATTTAATCAACGGTCAGGCAGCCTCCAAATTATCCATGATCGCGCTGGCGCTGGGTGCCGGAGTGTATGAAGAGTTTATTTTTCGGGTCGTGATGACTGGCGGATTATTGTTTTTTTTAAAGGATTTGGTGCGCCTGCAGCCGATCACTGCGACCGTCATTGCGGTGCTGGTTTCGTCAGCGGTTTTCGCGTTTTTTCACTACCTGGGGCCGATGGGGGAGGTGTTCGATTGGACTTCTTTTACGATCCGGTTGGCGGCGGGAATATTTCTGGCTCTCGTGTTCGCTTTGCGTGGCTATGGGATTACTGCCTACACGCACACTATTTATGATTTTCTGGTGATTTTAAGCTAAACGGATTGACGCGCCGGTTATCAGAAATTGGGTGTTGTATAATCAGCGAAAAGGGCTTATGTTACCATAGGATTCTTTCTGAATTTGTTGGTAGAGGGGTATTATAAAAGAAAAAGTGAAAACAGTCCTGCCGTCAATCCAGTCAGCGGAGCGGCTCAACGACAACCAATGCGGACGGATTACGGCAGTCAGCCGTTTCAGCGGGCTGCAATACCGCCCTGTCGCCCTGCCAGTAATGGTGGTTGATAGTTACATGTATGATTTGCGGAGAGACAGGGATTCGAACCCTGGGTACGGTTATAAGCCGTACAACTGCTTAGCAGGCAGCTGCCTTCAGCCGCTCGGCCACCTCTCCGTTTATATAGAAAGCGCAGCAAATTTAAACCAAACAGCCAGTAAAAACAAATGACTAATTAGGGAGCGAGATATGAACTCAGATGTGATACCGCAGCGATTTTTTGCCAATGTTGCCAGGTATGATCAGAAACCGGCATTGTTATCTAAAAAGGATGGTCGCTACCGGCCTGTCAGTTATCAGCAGTTAGGCGAGATTGTTCAGTCATTGGCGCTGATGCTTGACGCCTGGGGAATTCAAAAAGGCGACCGGATCGCGATTATTTCGGAGAATCGCGAAGAATGGATTATGAGCGATTTGGCCAATCTGTCGGCGGGAGCGGTTTCGGTGCCGATATATCCGACGCTGACTTCCCCCCAGATTCTGACGTTACTGCAACATGCTCAACCGCGCCTGGCTTTTGTTTCGACGATCGAGCAGCTGAATAAGCTCAACGGAGTCGATTATCGCTTCGATAAAATTGTAATTTTTGACGAGGTTGACGACACACAAGCCTTGCGATTCACTGAAGTTATCCGCGAGGGTCGCCAGTTACAGGCGGCCCGGCCCGAACGCTTTTCCCAGCTACTCGGGACTGTCCAGCCCAATGATCTGGCATGCATCAACT
>Ga0163209_1001504_pt1 | contig 10084 bp, 6 predicted proteins | sample Kivu_160m_FD_113538 | JGI IMG/M metagenome (GOLD analysis project Ga0163209, IMG submission 113538) | Freshwater microbial communities from Lake Kivu, Western Province, Rwanda to study Microbial Dark Matter (Phase II) - Kivu_160m | ecosystem: Environmental > Aquatic > Freshwater > Lake ... | reverse complement strand
GATTTCGGTGACAGCTCTACCGGAAGCGGAGTAAATCCTGTACATACCTATGCCAGCGCAGGTGAATATACCCTAACCCTTAAAGTTAAGGATGATAAGGGAGCAGAGTCTGCTGCTGTTACTGCTACGGTAAGTGTAAAAGAAGCTGAGAAGGTATATCCTGTTAATACATCGCTTATAACGAACAACACAAGCGTTATTGGTTATACGGAAGTTACGGTTGATCAGCTGGTTAAAATCTTTATAAATAGAAACTCTACAAAAGTTGAATGGGCAAGAAGAATTGCGCCAATATATATTGCATATGGCAAGCTGTTTAATATAAGAGCTGATATTGCCTGGGCACAAATGTGCCATGAGACCGGATTTCTTGAATATACCGGAGATGTCAAACCCACTCAGAATAACTTTGTGGGATTAGGCGCCACCGGTGGCGGAGTACCCGGAAACAGCTTTGCAACGGAGGAACTGGGAATAATTGCACATTATGCACACCTTGCATGGTACTATTATCCCGATCATATAAATATATACTGCAGTGCAGTATACGATCCAAGACATTTTGGGACTTCACATTATAGATACACTGGCGATACGACTCTGGGATTCATGAACGGTAGATGGGCTCCTGGAGCTACATACACTGATAAAATAATACTGTTTGCCAACCAGATTTACGGCTGGTAAAAATATTAAAGGTCTGGTATTCTACTACCTTATTAAAGTAGTTACTCTAATAATAAATCATTTGAGTAATTACTTTATTTTTTAATATAATTAGAATACAATTCTTTTTTATTTTGTACTATATTTATATTCTCACGTTCATTTATTGTAAAATAATAACTATTACTTAATGAATTATTAGTAAGTTTGTAATAAAATAGCTGTATTTATTAATATATAAGTCCTAAAATTAACAATAAAATTATGGTAAGCATTTTTAAGAAATTATTAAAACTACTGGATAAAAGAGAGCGCAAACGGCTTTATATGCTTTTTGGAGCTATGACTATTTCTGGACTTATCGAAGTAGCAGGTATTGTTTCTTTACTTCCTTTTCTTTCCTTGATTACAAATCCAAAACTTATAAATGATAACCGCTATCTTAACTGGCTTTATATAAACTTAAACTTTCAAAGCACTAATAGATTTCTTATTTTTATTGGTGTTATAGTGTTACTGATTTTAGTTGTAAGCAATATAGTGATTGTTCTAACAATGTGGGGAGAAGCTCGTTTTACAAGTATGCGTAACTTTTCTATCTCCAGGCGTCTTTTAAGCACGTATCTTCACCAGCCTTATGTCTTTTTTTTAAACAAAAATACCACAGAGTTGGGTAAAAACATTCTTTCAGAAGTAGTGCAGGTTACATCAGTATTGGTACAATTATTACAGATTATTTCAAGTGGAATTGTGGCTCTTTTTATTTTTATAATGCTAATAGTGGTTGAACCCCTTCTTGCGCTTTCCGTAATGATTATTTTGGGTGCTGCATATGTATTTATTTATAGAATGGTTAAGAAGAAAATCTATAATCTTGGCAAGGCAAGATTTTATGCAAATACAGATCTTTACAAAGTTGTAGATGAGGCTTTTGGTGGTATTAAACAGCTTAAGCTTCTGGGATTTGAGGAATTTTTTATAAATCGCTATTCCAAACCTTCTTTTGAATATGCGAAAATTTCTGCCACAAACCAGATTATCTCACGCGTACCCCGCTATATAATGGAGGTGGTTTCAGTTGGAGGTATAATTTCTGTAGTTCTTTATTTATTGGCTTTCGACATAGGATTTCAGAATACTCTACCCATAATAGGCCTTTTTGCTTTTGCTGCCTATCGAATTATGCCTGCCCTTCAAAATATTTTTGCTTCAGCCACCGCCTTACGTTATTATATTCCAGCCCTTGATGTTTTATATAAGGAAATGTACTCTTTTGAGCATGAGTCCTATACCACAGCCGATTCTAAGAAGAAGTTTTCACAGCTTAGCCTGCAAAAAGAACTAAAGCTTGAAGGAATTACATTTTGCTACCCGGGAACTAGTAAGCTGGTTATTGATAATTTAAATATAAAAATTGATTGCAATACTTCTGTGGCATTTGTAGGAAAAACTGGGGTGGGGAAAACTACCATTGCTGATATTATACTGGGACTTCTAAGGCCGACCAGCGGCAGGATATTAGTTGACGGAGTAGAAATAACTGATGATAATCTGCCTGGCTGGCAAAAAAACCTGGGATATATACCTCAAGATATTTATCTTCTGGATGACACTATAACACGAAATATTGCTTTTGGTGTTCCTGATGAACATATAGACATGAATAATGTAAAAAATGCAGCTAAAATCGCCAATATCCATAATTTTGTAATAGAAGAACTACCCAATGGATATCAGACAGCGGTGGGAGAGAGGGGGATACGTTTAAGTGGCGGTCAGAGGCAAAGAATAGGTATTGCAAGGGCCCTTTATCATAATCCCGGGGTATTGGTTTTAGATGAGGCAACAAGTGCTCTTGATGGAGCGACAGAGAAGGAAGTGTTTGAAGCTATTGATAATATTGCCCAGACCAAGACACTTATTATAATTGCTCACCGGCTTACTACTATTAGGGGTTGTGACGTTATTTATGTAATGAAAGATAGCAAGATTGTAGGACAGGGAAAATATGAGGAACTGATGGAAATAAATATAGAGTTTCGAAATATGGCAAAGGCTCATTCGTAAAAATAGATAGAAAAAAGTAAAAAATTAGAGATAAATTTTATAATACTATTAAAATTATTTGACTAAAATGAAAGGCAAAAAATGGACCTGTCAGGGAAAACAATACTTATAACTGGAGGTACTGGTTCTTTTGGTGAAAAATTTACAGAGATTGTGCTAAAAAAACATAACCCTAAAAAACTTATTATTTTCAGTAGGGATGAATACAAACAGAGTGAGATGGCAAAGATATTTTCCAAAGATAAATATCGGTGCATCAGATATTTTTTAGGTGACGTGAGGGATAAATACAGACTTGTTCGTGCTTTTGAAGGAGTTGATTATGTAATACATGCTGCAGCATTAAAACAGGTGCCTGCTTTAGAATATAATCCTATGGAAGCGGTAAAAACCAATGTGCTTGGCGCAGACAATGTAATTCATGCAGCAATAGATGCGAGAGTAAAAAAAGTGATTAGCCTTTCTACTGATAAAGCAGTAAACCCTGTAAATCTTTATGGTGCAACCAAGCTTGTTGCCGAAAAAGTATTTATTGCGGCAAATGCCTACGCAGGAGGCAAAGTTAAGTTTTCTGTAGTAAGATATGGCAATGTGGTTGGCTCCAGAGGCAGTGTTGTACCGTTATTTTTAAATCTTAAGAAAAAAGGAATAAAAGAATACCCTATAACCGATGTTAAAATGACCAGGTTCTGGATAACTCTTGAACAGGGTGTAGAATTTGTACTAAATGCATTGAAAGAATCAGTGGGAGGGGAGATTTTTGTTCCCAAGATACCTTCAATGAGAATTATTGATCTTGCAAAAGCATTGGAGCCGGATTGTAAAATAAAATTAATTGGTATAAGAACTGGAGAAAAAATTAATGAAGTATTGATTTCTGAAGATGAATCAAGAAATGCAAAGTTTTATAATGGAGCTTATGTTATTTTGTCTCAATTCTTTGAAAATAAAGATCTCTATGAAAAGTACAAAAAATGTTCTTCTGTTCCTGAGAGCTTTATTTATCGCAGCGATAAAAACGATAAGTGGTTAACTTTGGATGAATTAAAAGATATAGTTAAAAATATAGAATAAAATCATAATTTTATTAACTTAACTTATGAAAATTATTCCTTATAGCCGACAGTGGGTTGATTCAAGCGACATCAGAGAAGTTATTAAGGTATTAAAATCTGATTGGCTCACTCAGGGGCCAAAAATAAAAGAATTTGAAGACGCTTTATGTAAATACACGGGCGTAAAATATGCAGTAGCAGTATCAAGTGGGACGGCTGCTCTACACATTTCCTGTCTTGCTGCAGATATAAAAAGAGGTGATGAGGTTATAACATCTCCCATAACTTTTGTTGCTTCAGCAAACTCTATATTATATTGTGGCGGAACCCCTGTTTTTGCAGATATACAGAAGGATACAGTAAATATTGATACTGAAGAGATAAAGAAAAAAATTAACCCAAATACCAAGGTCATAATACCAGTACACTTTGCCGGTCAGCCATGCAATATGTCTGATATAAAGAAAATCGCTAAAGAGAATCGTCTTTATGTAATTGAAGATGCGGCACATGCTATCGGTTCACGCTATTCTGATGGTAGCACTGTAGGTAATTGTCGATATTCAGATATGACGATATTTTCTTTTCATCCTGTAAAGACCATCACTACTGGTGAAGGTGGTGCGATCACTACAAATGATAAGATGCTATACGAAAAACTAATAATGTTAAGAAGCCATGGTATAACAAAGAACCAAATGTTATTAACGAAAAATCCTGGTCCATGGTATTATGAAATACAGATGCTGGGATTTAATTATAGGATTACAGACATACAAGCGGCTTTAGGTTTAAGTCAATTAAGTAAACTGGATTGCTTTGTGAAACGCAGACGGGAAATTGTTAGTGAATATAACAAGGCTTTTAGTGATATTTCCTGGATAAGAGTTCCTTTTGAAGAAAAAAATGTTTATTCAGCTTTTCATTTATATACAGCACTTATCGATTTTGAAAAACTTGGTTTGAGTAGACCGCAGGTAATGGAAAAATTAAAAAATAATGGAATAGGAACTCAAGTACATTATATTCCCGTGTATACTCAACCATACTATAAAAATAATTTTAATTATAAAGATGGACTTTGCCCTATAGCTGAAGAATATTATAAATACGCTTTGAGTTTGCCACTGCATCCTTCAATGGGTAAAAAGCAAGTGAATTATGTTATTTCTGTAGTGAAAGCTTTAAATAATAATTAATTCTGTTAGAAAAGTGTTTTGAACTTCTCTGCTTTTTATATATTCGCTGGGAATAGGTTTTTATGCTTAATTAATTAAATCCCAATTAAGCGGAGTTCCTTTTTTTATGTTGTTTTTTGCTATTTTGCCTAAAATTTCATTATAATGTTTAGGTGACAAACCGTTGCCTGGACGTATAGAACGAATATTACTGGTTGTAAATATTTCGCCTTTATTTATATTTTCAACAGCGAATAAAGATCGTCTCCTATTTAAATCTTTTTCTGATACGTCATATGAAATTGTCCCGATTGCTTTTTCGGTTAGTCTAATTTGTTCAACCATAACCTTAAATTCTGTAGGTTCCATAGAAAAAGCAGAATCTACCCCTCCCATTTTTCTATCTAGAATAAAGTGTTTTTCGACGATTTTTGCACCTAAAGAAACTGCAACAATAGGTACAATATGACCTAATGTATGGTCTGATAAACCTACATTAACTTTAAATCTTCGCTTCATATCAGTAATTGTTGCTAAATTTGCCATTTCCACTCTTGCAGGATACTCAGAAGTGCATTTTAAAAGTGAAACATTTTTGTTTTTTGCTTGGTAACAAGTGTTAATTGCAAGTTCAATGTCGTCTGTTGTTGCAATTCCGGTTGAAATGATAATAGGTTTTTTGGTAGAAGCGACTTTGCATATTAAGGGAATATCGTTTATTTCAAAAGATGCAATTTTATAACGTTTTATATTTAAGCTTTCTAAAAAATCGACAGCTTCCAAATCAAAAGGACTTGAGAAAAACTCTAACCCTAAGTCTTCTGCAATTTTTTTAAGTTTTGGTTGCCATTCATAAGGCATAGAAGCCTCTTTATAAAGATCCCATGGTTTCCAGCCTTTCCATAAGCCGTTTATTTTTGGTTTAAAAAAATCGTTATCTACATTTAAAGAAAGAGATTCAGGCCGATAGGTTTGAACCTTTACTGCATCAGCTCCCGATTTTGCCATTTCCCTAATTGTTTTAGCTGCTACATTAAAATCATTGTTATGGTTTGCCGACATCTCAGCAACAATAAAAACTTTATCTTTCATAAAAAATATACTTTCTATTTTCTGGTTAAATAAGCAAGTTCAGAATGAAAATTATCAATTTTAATTTCACCAAAGGAAAGAACATCTTTGGCGATTAATTTATAGTTTTTGAAGGCAGTAATCATCTCATCAAGCATCATAGGCTTTACAACACCAAAAACTATATTTTGTCCTTTTTGTTCTTTGCCCTCTCTTAAATTACGCAATATAATATGCTTAGGATTTAATCTTGATATTTGATTAATATAATTATTGACAATCTCAGGTTCCATTTCTTGAAAAGAAATAAAATTTGCAAACAAGTCAAAATCACCAATTAATTTTGGTAGTTGCCAAGGGCAAAGTATTATTACTTTATATTTTTTAGATATTTCATTTATATTAATTGTTTCTAAATCACGGGTTTTATCATAACTAAGAATGATATCTTTGCCAAAAACCTCTGAAAGGTAATAAGTTGCAACGGCTGAAAGGGGAGGTAAATCAATATCAACATAGAGAACGTTGTTATATAATTTTAAAAAAATTTCGCCTAGAGTTCCGTATCCTCCACCTATTTCAACTATTTTTGAAACATTAGAAAGATCACTTATTTTTTTTACAAAAGCCAGTCCCAACAGATAATTTAAAAAAGATTTACTATAATTTTTGCCTTCAAAAATGAAGTGTTCGGGAGGGTCCCCGTAATTGCTTTCGCTTATTTTGTTAAGATAAGGGGGGGAATCGTTTTTGACCGAACAAAGTACTCGGTAATCGGCAAAGGCATCGTAATAACCTTCTAAAAAATTATTATAGTCACCATTAGCTCCAATATTTTTATAAGCAATATTTTTTAAGATAAATTTGACTTTATTTATTTTTCTTTGATTGTCTTTAACGTAGGATTTTTTATATAAAGGAACATAAAACCCATTGGCTGTTCTATGAGATCTGAAGTTTTTTAATCCTTTTTCTTTTATTTCTTTAATTATAAGAGGTCCAGCAGCCTTCCAAAACTCGGTTTGGGAATAAACCTCTAATGCTGACTTACTATCCTCGATCATTAATTCAAGAATTTGCAGGCAATGTTTTTCATTGTTAATCATCTTTTTCTAATTAAATCCATTATTGTATATTATGTGTAACTTATGCCCTTTCTTTGATATATTTTAAACTTTGTTGTTTTATTCGTAAAAGCTTATTATAAAGTTTAAATAATTGCCACTCAAAAGGAAAAGAAAAAAACTGATGTTTTACTCTCCATTTAGCAAGTTTATGTCCTATCCATATAATATAGCGAGTTTTACTGTTTTTTAATTTATCTTCTACATAGGTAAGAGTTCCAAGCCCGATGTTCGCAGGAAAAGCAAGAGGAAGATAAAAAATAATAACTTTATGAACATAATCCATAAATTTTTTATCTATCCAGGGAATAAGGGGAGAAGGTTTTCTCATGTCTGGTTTTATATTTGCCCATTCCTCTAGCGATTTTGGAGGAATCATGCCTTGTTCAATCGAGTCGAAATATAAAGGAACACCAGGATAGGGATCAAAAAAATATATTGGCAAAAGAGTTTTAGGTAATAGTTCTTTCAGTTTTGAGGCTAATCTGAAAGTGTCGTGAACATCTTTTAACGTTTCTGTAGGAAAACCAAAAACTAAACAAAAAGAAGATAATAATTTGTGTTTTTTTATTTTTTCGGCACATCTTATAACCATATCAGTGGTGATTCTCTTATTTATATATTTCAACATTCGCTCCGAGCCTGTCTCTGCTCCGATTTCTACATGAATGTAACCTGAATTTTTTAACAGCAAAACATCTTCGTCTGAAAGATTATCAAAAGTATCTGCTCTTACTTGTGCCTTCCATTTTATATTAAAATTTCTGTCAATAAATCCTTGGGCAATATCTTTTGCTCTTTTTTTATTGATAAAAAATTCAGCATCACAAAATTGTAGAGACGTTATTTTATAGTCTTTTATTAGTTTTTCGATATCATTAAGAACACGCTCTGCACTAAATCCAACCCATTTTCCCTCTGTTTGTTTAGAAGAAGCACAAAAACGACATCTATATGGACAACCAATGCTTGAACAGTAATAGATAAAACGTTCCTCTTTTCCAAGAAAAGCATCGCTAGAACGTAATTTTTTAGTTTTTGTTTCTGAAAAGTAGTTAGGTATGTCAAGTATGTAATAAGGGGCAGGTGGGAAATTATCAGGATTAACAAAGGCCCTTTTTTTATTTTTAACAATAGAGCCGTCTTTTTTAAAATAAATTCCTTTAACATAATCTAAAGGAATATTTTTTATTAAATGTTCTACTAAATCGCAAAAAGTTTCTTCTCCTTGTCCTAAAACAACAATATCAACCAAATTATTTTCTAAGCTTTGCTCGGGCATTAATGAAACATGAACACCTCCCCATACTATTGGAATATCGGGTTTCTGTTCTCTTATAAAATGGGCAAACATCAAACCGTCTTTAATTTGGTAACCTGTCATAGCACTGATGCCTATACAAATAACATCCTCAATGTTTATATTTTTATTTTTCCAGGATTCACCAATATTTGAATCTACTACAATAACATTATATCCTTTTTCTAAGAGAGGAGCAGAAACAGCTAAAATACCAAGTGGAGCAAATCTAACCTGTTCTTTGTTTTCTTTAGGTTGTGTTAATTTAGGGTGAAATAAAACGATCGTTTTTTTACGGTTAGTCATTTTTTACCTTTTTCAAATTTCGTTACAGCAGAAGTCGGAAAAGCTTTAAAAAATATTTTTTTATATTGTTCACTTATATTTTTATCAAACCATGGAGGAATAACAAACTCGGTTTGTTCTTTAGTGTTTTGCCAATCTCTTAAATTGTTAGGAGGGACAAAGCCCCCTTTTTCTGCTAATTCATTTAATGGTGTAGAGGGGTAAGGAGAATAGAAACAAGTTTGTGTCTTAATATTAGGATTTATTTCACGCAGTATTTCAACATGCCTAATAGTTTCTTCTAAGTCTTTAATGGTTTCGTTAGGAAGGGCAAACATTAAAGATGCGTGTATTTCAAAACTATATTTTGAAGCTTTAGTTATACTTTTTATTGCATCCTGTGGGGTTGTGTCTTTAGTCATTTGGTCTAACATTCTTTGTGAGCCAGATTCAATACCCATAAATAAGCTGTAAAGACCAGATTTTTCTAACAAACTAAGAATATCATCTTCGTATTTCCATAATTGGTCAGCTCTTATACTAGCTTTCCACTTAACATTGAAATTTCTATCCAAAAAACCTTGTGCTAAATCTTTAACACGTTTTTTATTAACAAAAAAATTGCTGTCTTGAAACAAAATATTTTTAAAGTGATATTTGGTTATTAAATACTCTAAATCATTTAAAATAAAATCGGTTTTCATACTAAGCCAACGTCTTTCATCCCAACTGTTGGCACAAAAACCACATCTTGCTGGACAACCAAAGCTTGAAAAATATCCAAGTGCTCTTGTTTCAGGATTTATATAATCCTCAATATTGATGAGATTCCATGCAAAACCATGAAGCTTACTTACATCAAATATTGGTCTTGAATGGTTGGATATTATATTTTTGTTGATTTTCAGTGTAGTGCCTAATACATTATCGATAGGTTCTCCGTTTTTTAACAGACTAGCGATTTCGACAGAAGTTAATTCGCCTTGACCCCTAACTATAACGTCTACTAATGGATCTTTGACTGTTTGTTCTGGCATTAGGGAAGCATGCCTTCCTCCCCAGACAATTTTTATTTTGGGATTAAATTTCATTACTATTTCTGAAGCATCTAAAGCTCCTTTAATCTGATATCCCGTCATAGCGGTTGTGCCGAAGAATAAGACATCTCTAAGGTGACTTAACAATAGTTCTCGATAATTAGGTGTAATTCTTTCGTCAATGACTATTGGATTAAATCCTTTTTCTTGGAGAGTGGCTCCAATAGATAGTAAAGAAAAAGGAAACCAGTGATATTTTGTTTTTGGATTTATGATGGGGAAAAAAAGGACAATATTATTT
>Ga0163209_1001503_pt1 | contig 10085 bp, 9 predicted proteins | sample Kivu_160m_FD_113538 | JGI IMG/M metagenome (GOLD analysis project Ga0163209, IMG submission 113538) | Freshwater microbial communities from Lake Kivu, Western Province, Rwanda to study Microbial Dark Matter (Phase II) - Kivu_160m | ecosystem: Environmental > Aquatic > Freshwater > Lake ... | reverse complement strand
CAGTAAAATAGTATTCACGAGCAATAAAATCTTCAGTCCAGCCGGATTGTTTTATTTTTGGATCAATTATTTTTGCTCTTGTGTCTGCTTCGTTGTAAGACATATTTTTACTTGATTAAATCATCAACACCAACATCAAGCGCTTTGGCGATTTTGGATAGCGTTTCTATGGTTGGGTTTATGTTCGCTCCCGATTCAATCTTGATGATTGTGTTATAGGTAACGTCAGCAAGTTTTGAGAGCTTGTCCTGAGAAACACCGAGTTTATTCCGGTATTTCTTTCGTAAAGACAAAAAGGGTATTTCTTGTCGTTGCCCGCGTATAGAATGCTCGGGGATAGGGACTCGAACCCCAATTGACGGGACCAAAACCCGCTGTCCTACCATTAGACGATCCCCGAAATTAATTAACTGACCACGTTTCCACCAAACATTTCCAGCGCTTCCGATAATATATCTTTTGATTCAACGCTATTTTCTTCTTTGGTCTTCTCAACAGGATTATCATTAACTTCAATTCCCATTTGAGCTAACTCTTCCTTGAGAAGACATCGTATATTCAATTTCTTTCCCATAATTGAATCAATAACAGACTCTATTAAAATTTTATTCTGTTGCGTATTTAATCTTTCCCTGTGAAATTTATGCTTTACTAAAATTAGCAAATCATTATTCAAAATCTTCACGGGAACACATGAGCTTAAAAAAGCGTGGATAGAATGATTTTTTTTCTTAATATCCGTTAAAATCGCGCTCCATTGCTTTTGAGATATTTCTGAACAATACGCGTCATTATTCGCGTTGTTACCAGCATTTTGATTTTGATTTATCTTGCTATCGTCAGAAACATTATTAGTTTCGCTATCGCTTTTATCAGTATTCTTACCACTTTTTTCCTCTCTTGTCAATTCATTCCGCGTTGAACATTCCACGATTGCCATTTCCAAATAAACGTGCGGGAAATCTGAAAATTTCATTTTGTCTCGCGCTTCCATCAATTTTCTCATGATGAAAATAAAAATATTTTTGGAAGATTGTCGCGATAGATTTCGCGCGCGGATTATATCTTCCTCTGTATAATTTTGAGCGATAATTTCTGACAAATTATCGTTTATGCTTAACATCAAAATCCCTCTGAAATATGAAATCAGAGATAAAACAAAAATAGATAAATCTTTTCCTTCATCTAAAAGATTGCTGACAAATTGAATTGCCCGCGCGGTATTTCCCCGCAAAATTTCTTCCGCGAGCTCATGAATCGCCTTTTGATCCGGCAAACCCAAAGTTCTTTGAACATCCGCTAACGTAATATTCTTTGGACTGATTAAAAGTATTTGTTCCAAAAAACTTTCCGTGTCTCTTAAACATCCTCCGCAATTAGCGGCAATCATTTCTAACGCTTGCTTCTCGGCCGAAATTCCTTCTTGTTTAACAATGTTTTCAAGACGAGCAATAATTTTGTCCATTGGAATCCGCGAAAAGTCAAAACGCTGGCAACGAGAAATAATTGTCGCGGGAAGTTTATATATTTCCGTGGTCGCCAAAATAAAGATAGTGCGTTCAGGCGGTTCTTCTAATGTTTTTAGAAACGCGTTAAAGGCCTCTTTGGTAAGCATATGCGCTTCATCTAAAATGATGACTTTGTATAAATTTTTCGCGGGAGAAAAACCAACTCCTTCTCGCAATTGTCTAATTTCATCTATCCCGCGATTTGACGCGGCGTCAATTTCCGTAAAGTCTAAAGACGTCCCTGACGCAATTTCCAAACACGATCCGCATTTTCCGCATGGTTCAAAGTCCTCGCTTAAATTTTCGCAATTAACAGCTTTGGATAGAATTCTCGCGACAGTTGTCTTCCCAACTCCTCTTGGACCCGAAAACAAATAAGCATGCCCTATATTTTTTCTTTTGATGGCACCTTTTAATATCTTTACTATATTTTCTTGTCCGGACAGATCGGAGAATTTCTGCGGACGATACTTACGATAAATAACCATAACGAAGTCCTTAAAGCTAAAAGTTCATAGAGCCCAAAAAGTCCACGCAACGCTTTCATTATTATTCGTCGGACTTTTGACTTTTAATTTTTGACTTTAAAAACTATGAGCTTATATCCCATAAAATCCCAAACCATAGTTAAAAAAACTGCTGAAGCATTGCCAATATTCGCCCAAAGTTTTGTCCACAATACCGCGTTTATGTTGAATAATGGAGCAACCCGCAAATTGTTAATAACAAAAGACGCGGAATAAGTTTTAATGGCTAACCCTCCCAATGAAATAACAAAAAACATTACAATCTGTTTTCTTAAATCATTGGGATTGACGCTTTTATTTTTGAATGTCCACTTCTTATTCCAAATAAAACTGTTAGTCACCGCGAAACAAAAAGAAATACCTATTAAAATACCTATATATTTACCGCTATAAATTCCGGTCATCCACATTAAGATATTCAAAACGACAAAATCAACTAACGTATTAAGGACGCCTACTGAAGCGCATTTAACAAACTGAAAAACGGTTTCAACTGTTTGAGTGGTGAGAAACCGTTTTAGAAACCTTTCTAAAAAGTCTACCTTATACTCTATTTTTTTACCATTCAAAGTCTCCAATTTGATTCTCTAAACTTTCTTGGCTTGCTATAGCTTTAGCGGAAGCAACTTTTTTAGAATTAATAATTTGGTGATCCTCATCTTCCGCGACAAAAGTATCCGTAGAACCGCCTAAATTTTCTGTAAAACCCGTTTCAAGCACATTTTCTATCGCTCCCCAAATAGACGGTTTGTCCCTTGGCACCAACAATACCACTTTATCCCCGCTTTGAACCTTAAAATAAGTGACGGAGGCAAAGAGAATTTTGTAAGTCTTGTCTTCAGCTTCAGCGACAAATCCTCTTCCGGTTCCATCTTCCCTAATTGTCGCGATTACGCGGTTTCTCTCAATTGGGCCGATTTGTTTGAATATAAAAGATCCGTTGTCCGTAATCGTAAGTTTGAGACGATCGCCTTCCACCAATTTTGATTTGCTAGCATAATTAGCCGACACTGGATACATTTTCCCCGCGTCATCAATCATGCTCTGCCCATCAAATCTTCCTTCTATGACATTCTCGCTTTCTGTTTCACCAACACCAACAGAGGACAGAGCAAAGGCGCTACCACCTGTCATACTTTGATATATTCTTTTGGCTTCTCTAACGCTTCTCTCCGCGCCGTCAATAAGCTCTTTTATTTTTTGTATTTCTTCCCCCATGATTTTGTTTTTCCTGTTTGTTTTCTATATTATAACATGACAACTTTTTGGTGTCTATATTCAGATCAAATTTTGCTCGCCGCGAAGTGTTGATAAGTCACTCAGACAGCTTATTCATCTCATTTTGAACGTTTCCCAAACGCGCGAATATCTCGCTTTCAACATTTTTTCTCGCTCTGCCAAACCGAAGAGCGGAAAGTTCTCTTAACATTTTTCTGGATTCTACGTTTTGGACGTTATCAGGGAATGGAATGTGCAAACTAAATGGTTGAGATAAAACTCCATTCACTAGAATCTTAGAAAATCCGTTTAAGTTGGAAACATTTGCCAAATCGTTTTTGTCAAACACCGGAGAAAATTCCTTCTCTAAAACTTCCGCGTCTTCCATCCCCGTTCTCAAAACTACTATATTCCCAATGTTTCCAAAAATCGCTTTTCGCAAATTAACACTTTCGTCTTTTGTTCCCGCGCTCTCAATTTGAGATAGATATTGATGCGCGACAATTAAATTTAGCCTATATTTTCTCGCTTCAGATAAAATTGACGCGAATGAAGATGAAGCAAAGTTTTGAAATTCATCAACATACAGATAAAAATCCTTGCGTTCTTGTTCTGGGATATCGCTCCGCGACATAGCCGCCATTTGAAGTTTCGCGACTATAATCATACCTAGCAATGACATGTTAATTTCCCCGATAGACCCCTTGGACAAACTAACAAGAAGTATTTTTTGATTGTCCATAACCTCTCTAAAATTAAAAGCCGAGTGTGTTTGCCCAATTATATTTCTCATTGTGCTATTAGTAATAAACGCTCCGAATTTTGAAGCAAAAAATGGGATCATTTCTTGTTTTTCTCTTGCTCCCGTTTTCGCCATTTGATTCTCCCAGAAACTTTTTACTATCGGATTAGTGACTTTCTCCACCCATTTTTTCTGAAAATCATCATCGGTAAATAATCGGACTATATCAATCAGTGTTCCCGGATTTTCATTGTCCGACATCAACGTAAGCGCCCCGTTTCTAAAATAATCCTGAATTCTCGGTCCAAATATCTCGCCTCCAAATAATTTTATGAAAATGCTCATCGCCTCGTTTGCCAAAAGATCCTTCTGCCCTTCGTGCCTTGACTCCAATAAGTTAAACCCTAATGGCCTTTCGGTATCAACAGGATCAAACACAATTATATCTTCCGCTCTTTCTTTCGGGGTTCTCTCTAAAATAGCGTCAATCAATTCTCCATGCGGATCAATCACGCAAACTCCTTCACCATTTTTAATATCCTGTAAAATAAGGTTAGTTAATAAAACCGACTTTCCCGTTCCGGTTTGCCCAATTCCATACATGTGTCTTCTCCTGTCTTCTCTGGAAACTTTAATTTGAGTTTTAATTCCACGATAATTATTCTCTCCAATAGTGATTCCTTCTTTAGGCAAGTTGGCAGGCGCCTCCGCTTCTCTTGAATCCAATTCTTTTACTCCTTGCACTTTTTGAACAGTTGGGAAATGAAAAATGCTCGCCAATTCTTCTGATCCTAGAATGAATGAATCCTTCGGATCAAACGATCTAAAAATATACTGCCAAATTAATTTTTTGTTTTTTGGTAAAAATCTTCTTCTAAACTTAAACGAATTTGTTTTTGATGAATGAAATTGAGCGAAGGATCCTTCTAAAGAATCCAACATGGCTTCCGTTTTCTCTTTAGTTTCCGCGCATGATACTATTCTTATATTCACGGAAAAACCTTGTTTGGAAGACTTTTTCTCCAAGGACTCCATAAGCCCCTGTTGCGCTGGCGTTAATTTTTCGTCTTGTCTCTTTTTTTCTTGCTCTTTTCTTTCCGCGTCTTCCGGTTTTGTCTTTGGCATAATCATATTCCCTAGTTCTTTCGCTATCCCCGCTCCAATCTGACCGGCAACGCCCGTTCCCTCAATCTTTTTTCCTTCTTGGATTTTTTTTGCCGCCTCGCTCCCCGCCTTCTCCCATCCTTTATTGGCTGGTTTCATTAAAATTTGAATCGCGGATCCGTCATCCACTCCAGTTTTACTGAAGGCGTTAATAATTTCTCTTAATGAGTCCGACTCTAATTCTCTGTATGTTTTAATTGGAAACATGAAGTTTTTCACAAGCGTTCCAATAGAAACCGCCACCGCGGAATTTTCTCTAAATATAGAATAATCGTTAGGCAATTCTTCTATTTTCGCGTCAGGAATCACCCCTAAAAGTTGTTTTTCCAAAAAATCTTTGTATTTGCGAGGAACACCAAGCATAAAGTTCACTCTCTCGTCAATCATAGCTATTTCCAACGCGATGTGCGGACTGCCAATCATAAATTTTTTCCACTTGCTATTTTCTTTCAACGTGACCAGCCCCGCCAAAAACTGTTCCATGACAGCGATTTCTTCCCTTAATTTCTCAAGAGTATTAGTATTTTGATCGCCTGTTTTTGATGGAACCAAAACCAAAAGCAGAGCCATATCTAATGACCTCGCCACAACAAATTTGTGTTTTAGCCCAGCAATCATGACCCACAGGGCAACCGCGACGCATGTTATACCTAAAATCAAAACCGCCGGAGCTAGAAATATATTAAGATTTTGCATTTACTATTTGTTTTTGTTAGCTACCGCGTCGTGAAAAGCGTCTAAAATTTCTGGAGCTGAATTATTATTAGCGTATTCACTGGCAATTTGTTCCGCCTTATTCATATTTTCTTTTGCTATTTTTAGCAAGGCTCTGACTAATTCTTCTTTTTCCGCTCCCGCGGATTTTAACTTTTCTAAACCATCCGCGTCTTTAATCAGCGCTATTTCTTCTGACGCGACTTCCCGCAAATTTTGATCTTGCGATTCTCTTTTGGGTTCTTGTTCATTCATAGTTAAAACATGATTAGATTAATTAATCTTCGGATAATTTTTTCAACAAACCTCCCAAGCCATGTCAGGCGCTCTCCTTCCACCATTGCTTGAGTGATAATTTTTTGATTTTTATTTTGATACATGTTTCACGCCCTCCCGCACGTTTTTATTATAGCAAATTTTGTCTTTTTTAACAAAAGAAGTTATCCACTGAAAAACGGACTCGCGCTGGCGAATCCGTTTAATTAAGAGGAAACAGATTTTAGAATTTCCGCTTTTTGTTTTTATAAAAAGCGCGCGCTCTGAATTTATGATATAATGAAACTAGAATTTAAAAATTAAAAATTAACAAACATTATATGCGGAAAATAAAAGAGTTTATAGGAAAACACGCGAACATTGTCGCGGGATTGCTCTTAATTTTAATGTGCGTTCTCGCGATCGGAAGCATGCGAAGTGAAAACGCGATCGTTGATGAGATCGCTCACATCCCCGCGGGATATTCATATTTGAGATATGGGGATTACAGATTAAATCCAGAACATCCGCCCCTATTAAAAGATTTAGCGGCTGTTCCTCTTTTATTCATCAGAGATTTGAAATTTCCGACAGAACTTTTCGCGTGGAAAGACGATGTGAATGGACAATGGGAATCAGGTTGGCACTTTATTTACCATATCGGAAACGACGCTAATCAAGTAGTTTTCTGGTCTAGAATCCCGATGGTTTTGATTATGTTGCTATTAGGGTTTTTCTTGTTCAAAGCGTCCAAAGAATGGTTTGGAGACAAAGCGGCTTTAATCGCTCTCGCTCTCTATGCCCTGTCGCCTAACATTATCGCTCATGGGAAATTTGTCACAACGGATGTCGGAGTCGCGGCTTTTATTTTTATTGCGGTTTATTATTTTATCAAATGGCTCAAAAATCCTAGATGGATAAACATTTGCAAAGCAAGTATCGCGCTGGCGTTAGCTCAACTCGCGAAATTTTCCGCGGTTTTGATTATTCCTCTCTTTATCGTATCCGCGTTGATTTACGCGATAAGTTTGTGGTTCAAATCTAACAGATCGTTAAAAACATGGATAAAATTAAAACTAAAATACGGCGGAGGTCTCCTGCTAATTTTTGTTTTCGCTTTCATCCTAATCGGTTTATTCTATTGGCCACACGTTAAAAATATGCCCGTGGATAAAATTCACGCTCAAATTGAAGTTGGGTTGCCTTCGGAAAAAGTTATCACTATAAAAAATGTTTTGGATAAAATGGCTGATATCCCCGCTCTCCGCCCGCACGCTTATTATTTAACGGGATTCGCGATGGTAGTGGGACGAGTCGCGGGTGGCAACACCACTTTTTTCTTGGGAGAAGTCACGAATCAGAGCTTCAGGTTATATTTTCCCGTTGTTTATCTCGCGAAAACTCCAATCGCGACAATTATTCTTGTTTTAACAGCGCTCGTTATGGCATTATTTTCCACGCTCAAAGCAATTTCATTAAGTCCTAAAAAATTGCTTTACGATCTGACAAAATATTGCATTGATCATATTACGGAAATAACGCTTTTATTATTTATCGTAATTTACTCGTACACAAGCATCACCGGGAATCTCAACATTGGTTTTCGTCATCTTATTCCCATGTTGCCAATGATCTTCACGTTGACGGGATATGAAATAGCAAAATTATTGAAAGTTCAATGTAAATTGTTCGGCTTTTTATTGACTGTATTATTTATCTGGTTGGCGGGAGCGACTATTCTGTCGTATCCGCACTATGTCGCTTACTTCAATGAGGCGGTTGGCGGACCAAAAAACGGCTACAAAATTGTAACCGATTCAAACGTTGACTGGGGGCAAGATTTACGGCATCTAGTCGCGTGGGTTAAGGAAAATAATATAGAGAATATAAAAGTGGACTATTTCGGAGGCGGATGCACTAAATACTATTTCTGCGACAGAATAATCAGTTCAAAAGATGTTGGTCCAGAATCCATATCTGAAAGTGAAGCGTATGATTGTTCCAATTCCCCGTTTGAAGAGTGGCACGCGAATAACGGAAAAACGACTGGTTGGATCGCGGTTTCAGCGACATTTTTGCAGAATAGCAAATGGAATAAGATACAGTATGGCGAGATGGATTATGAATGGTTAAGAAATTTGGAACCGATAACTACGATCGGAAACTCTATATTGGTATATTACGTGACGGATTAAATTCGTTTTTACTTATAAAACACCTTCCCCCGCACTTGCAGATCTATATACTCTAAATTAAATTTTTCCCCATCGCTCATCATTTTCAAAACATTTTGCAACACTAAAATTTGTTCTTCATAAGATCTGGAAGTATTGAAATAAATATCAAAATTATAATCTGTTTTTACGGTTAATTTTTGAGTAAAACATCCATCTAAAATTACATCCCCGATTTCTATCCCTAGTTTTTCCTTTACTGATTTTTTTACATTCATTATAAAATGTAATTTTTCAGAATTCGGAATATATTTTCCTGATGAACAATTTTCATTAACAATAGGTAAACCGCTATCCAAAATATCATTAGTTACTTTTCCGTCTTCGTCAACGGAAAAACAATTATCATTTAAGCACCAATTAAAAATTCCTTCGCTTTCTGTAATGTTAACTTTAAGAAAATTAGGCATTTCCCATTTTACATCCGCGGATTTTATAGTTGGAATCTGACATAGCATTTCTTCGGCGCTTTGTTCATCAAATAAAAAAAACCCATCCGTCGGGAGAAATTTTAACGCTTTTTTATTTATAAATTCACGCATCGCGCTTGATGCTTGCGAGTTAACTTCAGCGCTAGCGCCCGTGACGTTTATGTCTTGAATTTTTAGATAAGGGAAAAATAAAACAAGATATGTTGATCCCGAGATGATAACAAGAAACAGCGCGACAAAAAAAATCCGCTTTACATTTTTCAGCGTATTTTTTTTATAAACTATTTTATCATGTTCTTTCCTCCATTTTGGTATTTTCATAGACAGTTTCTCCTTTAGCTTAAATCATTCTATCTTTTCCCATATATTGACGCAGTATTTCTGGCACGGTAATGCTTCCATCCGCGTTTTGATAATTTTCTAGAATGGCGATTAAAATTCTTCCAATGGCAAAAACTGTTCCATTCAAAGTATAAACAAATTCATTTTTCCCGGTTTCCTTATTTTTGTATTTTGTATTTAGTCGGCGAGACTGAAAATCCACGCATGAACTCATTGAATGCGTTTCTCTATATTTATTTTCAGACGGCATCCACGTTTCAATGTCATAAGTTCGCGCGGAAGCAAATCCAAGATCTCCCGCGCAAAGTTTTACCACTCTGTATGGCAATCCTAATTCCCGCATCATTTCCTCCGTGTCAGCTAACATCTTTTCCTGTTCTCGCTCGTTATCTTCCGGCTTGCAAAAAATAAATCTTTCTAATTTATCAAATTGATGCACTCTCAATATTCCTTTTGTGTCTTTTCCGTAAGATCCCGCTTCGCGACGAAAACAAGTTGAGAACCCAATGTATCTTTTCGGTAAATTTTCCTCTTCTAAAACTTCATCCATATACATTGTTCCGATTGACTGTTCCGATGTCCCCACTAAATAAAGATCATCTTTTTCAAAATAATAGGATTCGTCCGCGTCTCCCTCGCGAGAAAGAAACCCCATGGCTTCCATCGCTTTTTTGGAAATCATGACGGGAGGGACAACTGGAACAAATTTTTTTTCTGCCATTTTTCTCAAAGCATATTGGACAATCGCGAATTCCAACAAAACAGCATCGCCCTTGAGATAATAAAAACGACTTCCTGAAACTTTTGTCGCCCTCTCAATATCAATTATATCTAATTTTTTCCCTAATTCAATATGATTTTTAGGTTCAAAATCAAACTTTTTCGGTTTACCGACTTCCCTTAAAATTTCATTAAACGTTTCGTCTTCTCCAATTTTAACATCTTTCAAT
>Ga0163209_1001502_pt1 | contig 10089 bp, 5 predicted proteins | sample Kivu_160m_FD_113538 | JGI IMG/M metagenome (GOLD analysis project Ga0163209, IMG submission 113538) | Freshwater microbial communities from Lake Kivu, Western Province, Rwanda to study Microbial Dark Matter (Phase II) - Kivu_160m | ecosystem: Environmental > Aquatic > Freshwater > Lake ... | reverse complement strand
TCAGAACGACGACCACCAACGTCGCGATCTGGAAGGCCTCTTCTGTCGCGGTCCGCATCGCCCACCTCTACTTGGGTAACGCCTTCTCGTTCAATCCGTACGAATCGTCCGGCACCAGCAGATAGATCGTCTTGCCGTTGCGCGTCAGGGAATCCACGAGCAGGTCCGTCGTCTTGTCATCGCGCCGTTTCTGGGTCGCGTCCGCCAGCGCGCCGCGCAGGTCCTGCTCATTCACACCGCTGAGCCAGCCCCAGCGCGCGGCGATCAATTCGCGTCTCAGCACATCCTCGCTGGCCTGGTTCGCGTCCGCGGCTTTCGGCAATGCCGCCGCTTGCGCTTCCTGCAAACGATTGAGTTCGCCCCGGGCATCGCTCCAGTCCGTCGCAATCGTCTTGGCGTCCTTGCTCCAATCTGGGACCAGATCAATTCCGAACGCGCCGCGCGCCGTGCGATATTTCAGCGCGAGCCAGTCGATCCGGCCGTGCCAGAGCGCGAGCTGAACTGCCGGATCTTTGGCGATGGCGATCTGCTGATCGTAGTACGTTTGCCGCGCCGCGTCCTCAGTGAGCAGCGCGTCGCTCAATTGACTCACCGAATCTCCGGGCCAATCCGCCGCGCGCTTGGGCGGATTGCCTTCCAGATCGTCTGCGAGTTGCTGCGCTGCCGCGATGCGCGTCTGCATGGCTTGATCCACTTCGGTCGACGGCGGCAGTTTGCCGATGGTTGGGCTGAACGGCACACGCACCGGCGCGGTGGCTGTCTCGGTCGGCTCTGCCAACGCCTCATCGGCTTTGGTGTGTGCCTGCGCGGCCAGCCCGCTCACGCCGAGTGCTGTGTACGCGTCCGCGACCTGGTTGAGTCGCCGCGCCCGCGATTCGCGCCGTAACGCCGGGCTGGACTGGGCGACGATAAAGGCTTGGTCCGTCAACATCCGCGCCGCATCTGTGGCACCGAGCGTGCGCAAGCCCGTGCCGGCCTGCAGGTATGTGTCTTCGCGCGCCGGATCGAAGATGGCCGGGCTGAGCGTCGCGAGCAGCGCGGCCGCTTGGTAGCAGATCGCCGCTTTGCGGTTTTGCCTGGCCACCGCATAACGCGAGCCGAGTTGCAGCAGCCCGCCGATGCGCGTCGAGTCGGTCAGGTTCGCATCGTAGGCAATCAACGCGTAGGCGTTTTCAATGTCTGCGTTGTCGAGCGCGGCGTTCAGCGCGTCCGCCGGGTCGATGCCAGTCAGCGGCAGGATAACCGTGGCCGGCGCGAGCGCGGTGTTATCGACCTGCTCCAGCGGCGGCTTCCACTCAAACGCATCCGGCACATCGACGGGGCGCCAGAGGAATGCCGCGCCGAGGAGTGCTGCGCCGCCGCCCAGCAAGATACAGCCGAGCAGAATGAACACCAGCGGAATGATGCGCTTCAAAGGACGGTCTCTCACCTCACCTCATTCCTCCATACGAGGTGAGGGGTGAGGTCATGGTTGCACGAGCTTTTCAATCTTCATGGTATCGCGCACGGCCTGCAGCCACGCGAGGAACATCTGCTGCCGTTTGTTCTGGAGCACTTCGGGTGGAAGTGGGCGTGAGTTATCGTGTTCCATCACCTGGACGATATGAAAACCAAATTGTGTAGTCACGACCTGGCTGATTTCTCCGACCTTCAACTGGAAAGCCACGTTTTCAAAATTTGGCTCCATGACGCCCTTGGGGAACCAACCGAGATCGCCGCCGTTCGGAGCGCTCGCTTCGTCTTTGGAGTACTTTTTGGCAAGCGCCGCGAAATCCCCGCCATTGCGCAATTGGGTCAGGATGGCTTGGGCCTCCGCCGCCGTTGGCACGAGGATGTGGCGCGCGTGGACCTGTTCGGCGTTCGGCTGCAGCGGGGCCGTGATCAGGTTCAGCATCGCTTCGCCGATGAGTTGATTGCGCACCTGGTCGCACAGGTCATTGAGCGAGAGTTGGTTCTTGGTGAGATACTCGTTCAGTTTGTCCACGCTGCCGGCGTCCTGAATCATCTGCGCGAGCCTTGCGTTGAGGTCGGCCTCGCTCACCTGGATCGGCGGAATCTGTTGCTTGGCCTGCATCGCGATGACGACGTCATTGATCATCTGATCAAGCACCTGCTGTTTCAGACTCTTGATCGCGTCCTGGCCCGCCTGCGATTTCAAGTCCAGCCCGCCGGTCTGAGTCAGCGCCGCTTGCGCCTGCGCGGCCTGGCGGTTGTACGCGTCGAGCGAAATGCCGACGCCGTTCACGCGCGCGGCGAGTTGGGCGCTTGCGGCGGGCGGTGTGCTCGGCGGACAAGTCAGCGCGCCCTTGGGCAATGCGGTGGCCGTCGCGGCGGGTAGGGCAGTGCCTTTGGGCGTCGCAACCGCCGGCGCGGTTGGTTGAGGCGCGGGGTTGGTCGGTCCGGCCGTGCTTGGCGACGGAGGTTGCCCACTCGGAGTATCCGTCGGGACGGGCGGCGGCGCGGGCGACTGAACAGCCACAGTGTCACTGGCGCATGCGGTCAGTGCAGCGAGAATGAGCAGCGCAATGGCTAGCACAATCCAATTCCGGTTCAATTTATCCTCCTCAGCCACGCTTTCGCACCCTTGTCCCAGTGAAAGGAATAAGCGTGGGCATAGTCGTTTTGCTGTGTCAGTTGGCATACCCAGCGTGCGGGTGCGAAATCCTGGCTCAGCATCGCCGCGCGAACGACCGCGCGCCGCTGAGTCACACGGCGGCTGGATAGGTTCTGGCTCAACCGCAACTCCATTATATCGCATCGGGGGAGAATTGCAAGACTGCGATTGCTCGTCTGCCGCACCTGTGTTATACTTTTTCCGATGGACGCGCCAGACTATTTCATTCCTGACCGCGACGTGCTCGCGTTTTATCCGCTGCGCAGTTACCTGCGCGGTCTGCCGGCGAGCGTTGCCGAGCAGTATATTGATGCGCTGACCGCGCCCGGCGACCTGGTGATCGATCCGTTCGCTTGCACGCCGACCCTCGCGCGCGTCGCACAAGCGATGGGGCGCCGTGCGATCGCGGTCGAGAGCAATCCGCTCTGGGCCTGGCTCGCGCAGACCATGGCGACTCTCCCGCCCGCGCCGGAGATCGACGCGGCGCTCGCGCAGTTGGGCGACACGCTCAAAGACGATGCGCCGCTGCGCGTTCACATCAGCCAACTTTATCTGACGACCTGCGCAGTGTGCCACCAGCAAACGGCAGCCGACTATTTTGTCCACGCGCGCAATGCGGGCCCGGTTCACCGGCACTATACTTGCGTGCACTGCGGCGAGACGCGCGATGATCCCGCGACGGAGGACGACTTGAAGCGCGCCGAGTCATTCGACGCGCACGGGATGCACTATCACCTCGCCTTTGAGCGCGTCGTTCCGCCGGGCAATCTACACGCCGACCGCATCCGCAAGATGCTCGCGATCTACACGCCGCGCAACCTGTACGCGCTCGTCACACTTACGCTGAAGATCGATTCGCTCTTCCATTCGACTCGCGAGCACGCGACTCTCCTGTTGCTGCTCCTGTATCTGCTCGACCGCGGTACGTCGTTCCGCGCGTCGGTCGATTCTGCGGCGCAGTTGACCGCGCACAAACAGTTTGTCGAGTTCAATCTCTGGCGCGAGATCGAGATTGCCGCGCGCGAGCTCGGGCGCGCCGCGCCGGCATGCGACCTTGCGGCCTCGCCCGTCGACGTGGTCGAATCTGAGACTCCGGTCGCATTCGTCGGGCAGGGGAGTGTGCGAGCGCTCGCGCGGGCGGCTCCGCCGGAATCTGCGGCGCTGGTCCTGGCCGCCCTGCCTAGCCGCCGGCTCGCCGTGTGGGCACTCTGTTACTTTTGGAGCGCCTGGATTCTGGGGCGCCAAGCCGCGCAGCCGCTGATTCCGTTCCTGGATTCCAGGAAAGACGCGACGTGGGAGCGTCGCTGGTATTTCGACTCGTTGATGCAGTCGTTGCACGCGCTCGCCAAACTCGTACGCCCGCACGCGCACGTTGCGTTCGTCTTCACCGAATCGTGGCAGCAGGTGATCGAGGCGCTGCTCCTCGCCGCGGCCGGCGCGCGGTTCAACTTGGAGACATTCTTGTTCCAGCCGCGACTTGGCGATTTTCCGCGCCGCGAGTTCGACGACATCCGCGGCGATTACCGTATTACGTTCACCCCAATCCCTCCACGGTCGAAGACGGGGGACGATGGCGCGTCATTGGCGCGGCGCGAAGCGCCGTCCAGTGGACGTGCCATCGGGGTGGGGGCACTGGAGGAGCAGATTCGCGCGGCGGCGCTCGAAGCCGGCGCGGACATCCTGAAGCGGCGCGGCGAGCCGCTGGCCTTCTCGTGGGTGCATCATGCCGCGTACGGTCGCGCGATGCGCGAGGGCTTGCTGGCGGAGGCGATGAGTCTGAAATCGAAAACACCGCCGGCGCGCTGGGTGCACAACGCCGTGCTCGCCGGCCTGAGCGAGGGGTACGCACACGATTTCGATCACTCCGAGAGCCAGACACAGTTTGTCTGGCTGCGCCGCTCGGCGGAACTGGACGCGCCGCTCATCGACCGGGTGGAAGATGCGGTGCGCGAAATCCTGCAACGCGGCGGGCGGCTCTCACGCCTGGAATTGGAAGATGCCATCTATCGTCAGTTTCCGGGCGACCTGACGCCGGAAGCCGGGTTGATTGATCTGTGCGCGGCGACGTATGCCGACAGCCAAGGCGACCTCGGCGATCGCGATCGTGCGTGGGTTTGGCGCGTGGAAGATATGGAGGCGGAGAAATCGCACGCGCTGGACGTGCTCACGCGGTTGGGCGAGCGGCTGGAGTACGGGGTAGACAGACCTGGAAGGGTTCCCAAACCTTCCAGGTCTATGCCCTTTGATCTCGCCTGGCTTTCGGATGGGGAAATCGCGCACGGCTTCGTTTGGCGCGCGCACACACAGTTCGTGGATGTCGTGCAGATTCATGTCGCGCCCGCGCGCGGCTATCTCGTCGTGCCAGAATCGCGCGTCGCGCTGCTGCGCGAAAAGGTGCGCGGTCAACCTCACCTCGCGGATGCGTTCAACGAAGCCGGGTGGAATTTTGTGCGTGTGCCGTTCGTAGAGCGACTGCTGAACGCGGGGCAAGTCGAGCGGCACGATGTTGCCCTGATAACGGGTCTCGTGCCGCCGGTGGCGGAGGAACGCGCACAATTAGAATTGTTTTGAGAGATCACAGGTCTAGTCAACCGACTTGCCAGGGAAGATCGCTGGTTACGCGGGTCAATCTTCTGTGCTCTGTGTTCTTTGCTCTTTGCTCTCACCGCGACAGCGCCGCCTGCAGATCATCTCCCTCGCGTACCACGTACGTTGGAATCCCGCTGGCCAAGAGTTCCGCCGCCGCACCTTCCGTATCGCCGCGACCGCCAAAAGTTTTCGCGTCGGCCATCGCGGCGATCGTCCGCAGCCCACGCCGTTTGGCTTCGCGCAGAGACCTGACCCAGCTCGTTTCCGCCGATGGCGTGATCGCGACCAGCGTGTTGTTGCGCCCGAGCCGCGCGCTCTGAACTCCCAGCACGTGTCCGAAATGGATCGTGCCTTCCGCCCGCAGGACGGCCAGGACCTCCAGCAGGCGATTGAGCTGGCGCTCGCCCCGGTCGGGCTGGACGAGTTCATGCTGGTGCCCGTAAGCGATAAAGCCAACCGCGCGCTGCTTGCGCAAAAAGTATTTCGCGATCGATGCAGCCATCGCCACGATGTACTCTTCCGTGGTCGGCGGCAACCGCATCGCCTTGTGTTCGCCGAACCCCAACTGCGAAAGATCGCGCATGTCCCATGCGTCTTCCTGCCAGTGCCCGGCTTGCACGCTGCGCTCCATGTCGAGGAAAATCCAAACGTCCGCCGTAGGATCGAGTTCAAATTCCTTGACGATCAGACGCTCTATCCGCGCGGTGGACGGCCAGTGGATGCGATTGAACGAATCCCCCGGGGCGTACTCGCGCGTCCCGGCGACGTTCGTCGTGGTGTGATGCGTGCGGCGGCGGACCGCCTCACCGCCCGGCAATTGCCCTACCGGCGTCGCAAAAGTCAACAGATCGACCGCGGCCGGGTGAATCGTAATGGCCGTCGTCGTATTCGGCAGTCGCCGCTCAAAAACGAACATCCCGAACGGGTCGCCGCTGACGGTTGTGATCGGTCCGAGGCGGAAGCGGCCTCGCCGCCGGCAGACCGTCCGCGCACTCCAACTCCACCGCACCCCGGCGTGCAGAGCGTTCAGCACGCGGCTGACCCGGTGCGATTTCAATTCCGATTCGTCGCGGACCTCGATCCAGATTTTGGCGAACCGTCCCGTGTTGTGAACGAGGAAGCGTTCCTCGGCGATCCGCCCCACCTGGGTGCGCGGCGTGATCAGCTTGCGTTCCAGTCGAAACGTGCTGATGGTGTACACAGCATAGAAGAATGAGAAAACTTGCACACCCAAGATCAGGTAGGCGAGACGGAAAAAGAGATCGCGGCCGGTCTGGTATGCGAAGGCGATGAGGAGGATCCAGGCCAGAACCAGCGCCCAGTGGCGGACCCGGATGTGGAGCGCGCCGGAGGGGAGCGGTATCCAAAATGGGCGGCGAAAGAGGAAGCGGATGTTTTTCATTTCAGCCCGCCAGTGGTCATGCGCCGGAATTCTGATTCGGGGGAGTTTCGCCTGGGTTGGGCGCGCGCGGCGCCTGCTGTTCGTGTTTCAGCCGATCGTACGCCACCAGCGCGTCGATCACGGTGCGGCTGCGCATGGAGGTCTCCCGCTCGGCGCGGCGCGTGCGGAACGTTTCCAAGCGCCGAAAGATTTCTTCCTGCGCGTCGCGAGGATTGTGGATCGAATAAAAGACCATCTGACCGCTCTGGCCGGCCGTCTCGATCTTGACGTTCCCGTAGTTGAGGAAGAACGCCAGCGCGCCCGGCACCTCGACGCGGATATCCTGCACCTGATCGAGCGGCGCGGTCGTCGACTTGCTGCCGAGGCCAAAGGGGCGCGCCTCCGTATCGATCACCTGGCCATCTGTCACGGCGTAGATATCGTTGCGCCAGTCTTCCCATTCCCAGAGCAACAGGCCCAGAAGAATGAGGAGAGCCACCAGACCGCCGAGCCAGTAGCCGGGGAATTGAAGCGCGCGGTTCGTGGCCATGAGTGCAGCGATCACATCCAGGACAACCAGCCCGGCGAACCATCGGCCAGTCTGTCGCACGAGGACGATCCAGTGTTTCCGCCAGGTGGTGCGTCCGGGTTCCCTCAACTCGAGATTCAGCCAGGAAGCGACCCAGCTCTGAATGAGATGCCGAGTCGTTTTGGGGTGGAGAGGTTTAGGCGCCGCGCTCAGCGCTTGCTGCGCCGCGCGCTCTGCCGCTACGGCATCCGGCATCAAATAGTGCCGCAATTCCTGGCGGATGCTCTGGCGGAACCGATCGCGCTCTTCGGCGACCTGGCGTGCCCGGACGCGCTCTTGCTCCGCCTCAATCATTTTGCGTATCTTTTCCGCGTGCGCGATAAACTCGAACGTAACGTTTCCTTCTTCGCGGCCGGCCGTCTGAACGATGACGGTCGAGCACCCGAAGTACGCGGCCGGAAATTTGCGCTCGAGCGTTACGCCCAGCACCTTTTCGATCGGTATGCTCTCACGCAATTCCAAGCGGACCAGTACGCGCTCGACGTGAGCCACGCGCTGGTTGGTCACGATGTATTCATCATTGCGCCAGTCGTACAGTTGATAGGCAAAGACGAGGAGGACCAAGACAACCGCGCCGAGCACAACCCACTGCAGCATTTCAGTGACAAGAGCGAAGCTCAGGACGAAGAGGAGCACCAGCGCGATCACGATCAAGATACCCACCGGCGCGATGCTCGGCAAGAGCGCCCACCAGTGCTTACGTTCGACAATCGCGACCATTTCACCTGTGGTCACCCATGCATAACCGTGGGTCCGCTTTTTTTCGGCCGCGCGTATGAATCCCAGCCGGTGCGGAATGCCGGGTATTTGTTTGACCAGCGCATCGTAATTCTCACGCGTGATGACAAAGATGTCGGTGGGGCGGACCGCATCGACGTGAAACGGAAAAGGTTCCTGGGTCGTAAACATCTGATCGCCAAAATAGCGCTTGGGCGGCTCGACAGATTTCGGCGAAGGTGGAGTAGGAACGACGCCCACGCTGCGTTCGATCCCGAACTGGTCGGTTTGGCGCAGGTTCACCAGTCCACTGTCGACGAGAAAGAAACGATTGCCGAGGTCGCCCTGGACGACCAAACGCTCACCCGGGTTAAAGTGCTCGCGCACGGCAATTCCCGCCAGCGCAGCCAGATGCGTCTCGGGCAGGTTCTTGAACAAGGGGATTTGCTGCAAATGCTCCAGGGCTTGCACCTACAGCTGCTCCTTCAGTTTCTGCGCGGCTGAACGCGTCATGCCTTCAATGGTCAGCAACTCCTCGACCGATGCTTCGCGGATTTTTGAGAGCGAGCCAAAGCGTGCCAGCAGGGCGCGCCGCCGCCGTGGTCCGATGCCGGGAATCGCATCGAGCTGCGATGCCAGCCCGCGCTTGGCGCGCAGCGAGCGGTGGTAGGTGATGCCAAAGCGGTGCGCCTCGTCGCGGATGCGCTGCAAAAGCTTCAGCGCCTCGGACGATTTCGGCAGCCGCAGCGATTCGGGCCGACCGGGCACAAAGACATCTTCCTCTTGCTTCGCCAGACTGATCAGGTGGACACCTTCGATGCCGAGCTCCTTCAACACTGCTTGAACCGCGCTCAACTGCCCCTTGCCGCCGTCGATAATGACCAGGTCGGGCACCCGCTTCCACGAATCGTCCTTGCCGGGGAGCGTGGCTTTTTTCTTTTGGGGTTTATCCCCCTGAGCACGTTCGCTCCGCTCAGTGTGAACTCTGCGAACGGTCTCATTGCTTTCGGTCAAGTCCTCCGCTTCGCTTCCATCGGCCTCAGTGGGCGGTGTCAGGAGAATGGCAGATTCTGTGCCTCCTTCGCTCTTCGCCGCTTGCGCCTCGCCTCTCGCTTCCTCTTCCTTCGCGTCGACCAACCGTTTGAACCGCCGCCGTAAAACCTCCTGCAGACTCGCGAAATCGTTCGCGCCTTCGACGGTCTTGATCTTGAATTTGCGGTAATCGCTCTTCTTCGCCGCGCCGCGCTCGAACACGACCATCGCGCCGACGGAATTGGTGCCTTGCGTATTGGAAATGTCGTAGCACTCCATTCGCAGCGGCGGATTCTCCAGGCCTAACGTCTCCTGCAACTCGGCGACTGCGTTCATCTGCTTGGTCTCGTCTGCGAGCCATTGCGCTTTGAGACTGGTGAGCGTCGCCTGTGCGTTTTCCGCGGCCATCTGGACCAATTCCTTGCCCTGCCCGCTGCGCGGGACTTGAATCATCACCTTCTCGCCGCGCCGATGGTTCAGCCATTGCTCGATGATCTGCGCCTCATCGATGTTCTCCGGCAGCAGAATTTCCGGCGGGACATACGCGGCTTCGTCGTAGAACTGTTTGACGAACGACGAGAGCACCTGATCGGCATTCTCGCCTTCGGTCCCTTCCAGGACAAAGTACTCCCGGCCGAGCAACTTGCCGCCGCGCACGAAAAAGACCTGCACACACGCGTCGCCGTCGTCGCGCGCGAACGCGATGACGTCCTGATCGATCGTCGCCATCGAGACGACCTTCTGATGTTCGGCGATGCGCGCGAGCGCCTGCAATTGATCGCGCAGCCGCGCCGCGCGCTCGAATTCCAGCGCCTCCACCGCTTCATCCAGTTTCGCGCGGATGGACGCGGTCACCTCTTCGGTCTTGCCCTGCAAGAACTTGCAGAGCCGGTCGATCATGGCGCGGTATTCCTCGCGCGAGGCAACGCCGATGCACGGGGCCATGCACAAGCCGATGTCGTAGTACAGGCAGGCGCGTTTGTCCTTGCCGGTGATCTCGCGGTCGCAGGTGAGGTACGGGAAGATGCGGCGCAGCGTGTCCATCGTCTCGTGCACTGCCCACACCGCAGTGAATGGACCGAAATAGCGCGCGCCGTCGCGTGAGTCCATCCGCCGTGTCACGAAGACCTTGGGAAACGGCTCCTGCCAGGTCACCTTGATGTACGG
>Ga0163209_1001500_pt1 | contig 10090 bp, 8 predicted proteins | sample Kivu_160m_FD_113538 | JGI IMG/M metagenome (GOLD analysis project Ga0163209, IMG submission 113538) | Freshwater microbial communities from Lake Kivu, Western Province, Rwanda to study Microbial Dark Matter (Phase II) - Kivu_160m | ecosystem: Environmental > Aquatic > Freshwater > Lake ... | reverse complement strand
GTTTAAAAATGAATTGATGTATAAAGAACGGTTTAAATCAAGATAATGCTGGATGGTGAGTTGGCTGGTCGTTTTGTCAATGATGCTTCCGCGCACCAGAAATAATATCGGAACAATCTCAAACGCCAGGCAAAAAAGCAAGAACGGAAGTAAACGCGTCCACTCAGAAATTTGACCGGTTTTTCTTTTTGGAAGCGGCATGACGGAGATCCCTCTTTTTCGTTATTGTACACCGCGTATTGCGTATGTCAACATTTTTTATTTCGTTTTCTTTCGTTTGACGTTATGTTTTATGGATGTTATGATGAGAATCATTGCGTTTCCAATTCATTTCTAAAACGCTCTTTCGTGCATTTCATAGGGAAATTAGGAGGTTTCAATCATGAATGGGGCATTCAAACGGCTGGCGGGGCAATATCCCGATCTGGCAAAATTTGAACGCGGCGTTCAACAACGGGTGGGAGAAGGATATTTCCAGAAAGGCGCTGATATCCTCATCAACCGAACTCCCGGACGATTGGATTTAATGGGCGGCAACGATGACTACACCGGCGGTCTGGTATTCGAAACCACAATCCGCGAAGCCACACTGGTTGCCGTCCAGCCTCGCCCGGATCAAACCGTGCGTTTTTACAATCCCGCGGTAAAGGCTCTGGGGTGGAGCGAACGGATTGAATTTTCCCTTGCCGACCTGATGGATGATGGAGGTGTCAAACCACTGGAAGTGGTGCGCGCCTGGGTCAATGCGGACCCGACGCGCGCCTGGTGCGCCTATGTCCTGGGCAATCTGTATTTTCTGATTAAGCGATACCCCGGAAAGGTCAAACACGGCTTTTCTCTCTACATTGAATCGGATGTGCCGATCGGCAAGGGAGTCAGCTCTTCCGCCGCTCTTGAAGTCGCCCCGATGAAGGCTATAGCGCAGATGTACGGTATTGCGGCGGCGGGTGTAGAATTAGCCTCGTGGACGCAATGGGTGGAGATTGCTCTTACGCAATCCGCCTGTGGCATCATGGACCAACTGACCGTCGTGATGGGAGACGAGGGTTATTTTGTACCCATGCTCTGTCAGCCCTGCCAACCCCAACCGCTGGTTAAACTTCCAGAAAATCTGCGCCTTTGGGGGATAGACTCCGGTGTACGCCATTCGGTGGCGGGTATCGAGTATGAAGCTGCCCGTGCAGCTACCTTTATGGGCTATAGTTTCCTTTGTGATTGGGAAAAACTGGAATCCAAGCTGGATGAGAGCGGAGCCCTCCCCCGCTGGGTGGAACCCAAATGGAACGGTTATCTTGCGAACATTTCGCCTTCCCAGTTCCGCATGCGCTATGAAAACCGTCTCCCGGAGACGATCTCCGGAGAGGATTTCACCAGGATTTATCCAATTCATCTTGATCCTTTCACCCCCGTCCATCCCGAAGTGACTTATCCCGTGCGCGCTGCAACCCGCTATGCCGTGGAAGAGAACTGGCGCGTGCATAATTTTTTCAGTCTGCTTTCCAAACCCTCAGCAATGATCGACAGCAACACGGGTTCTCTTCTGGGAGAACTCATGTATCTTTCGCACCTCGGTTACAGTGAGTGCGGATTAGGGTCCGAAGCCACGGATAAACTGGTTGAACTGGCACGGGAAGAGATAGCCAACGATCTGCTGGGCGCCAAGATCACTGGTGGCGGCGCCGGTGGTACTGTGGCCATCCTGGCGTGGAATACGCCCGATGCGGAAAAGGCTTTTTCGCGTATGGTGGATCAATACACATCCTGGAGCAAAACGGACCCTTATGTTTTTAGTGGATCTTCTCAAGGTTGCGATAAATTTGGCGTCCAGAAAGTCTCTTTTCCCTGATGTAAGACAGGATAAAAAAACCAATTACTGATTTTTCAAGATCGTCCAACCGCCGGAATCGCTGTTTCCACAAGTCATTAACTTTCGGTTTGAAATTGAAGTGAGGATTACCGCTCGTAACCGGCATTTATTAGAGCGGGCAAAGCCGTTGTGCAGATTGCCATAATCGAGATACCGGTAAATCACCTGCTCGACATAAGGCCGCCAGAAGCCGTACTGCCGTGAGAAATGCTCATCATAAACCTGAAGAACGACCCGATGATCAGATGACCACCCCTCCGTAGACGTGGTCGCCCCCGCATGCCTCGCCGTGGTCGGCCACCGCAGCGGCGAGGTCGCCGAGGAACTCGTCGACCACACGGTCGTGGCCGGGCGACACCATCAGGTGGAGTCCACCCTGCTGTCGGTCGAGGTTCCACCCCCGGTCGTCCATGACGTCGCAGACGGCGTTCATGTCGACGGTGTCGGAGCCGAACTCGAACAGCGACAGGTCGGGGTCGAAGGTGATCCGCAGACCGTCGATCGCCGTGATCCCCGAGCGGAGACGCGTGGTGGCGTCGAGCACCCGCGACGTGAGCCGCAGGTATCCCTCCTCGCCGAGGTGGTTGATGGCCGACCAAGCTCCGGCGATCGGCGCACCCGATCGCGTCCCGGCCAACGACGACGATGCGTAGAGGCCCCCGGGCCAAGAGTCATACATGAAGACCTGGTGCTGCAGGAGATCGCGGTCGCGGTAGAGCACCACCGAGGCGCCCTTGAACGTGTAGCCGTACTTGTGGATGTCGGCCGACAGCGACGTGACCCCCGGCACGCGGAAGTCCCACGGCGGCACCGGCTGGCCCAGTCGCTCCCACCACGGGAGGATCCATCCGCCAAGGCACGCATCGACGTGACAGAGCGCATCGTGCTCCGCAGCAAGCCCTGCGATGTCGGGGACCGGGTCGATGACCCCGAACGGGTAACACGGGCTCGAGACCACCAGCAAGGCCGTCCGGTCGCCGATCGCCTCGGCGTAGCGCTCGGGTATGGCTCGCCCGTCGGGCCCGTGATCGAGCCGAACCATCTCCACGTCGAGGTAGTGGCAGGCCTTCGCGAACGCCGGGTGGGCGGTGTCGGCGCATACCAGTTGGGGGCGCTCGATGCCCCGCGACCGGGCGTGGTCGCGCGCCGTCTGCACGGCGAGGAAGATCGATTCGGTGCCCCCCGATGACATCGACCCGCATCCGGCGCCGAACAGGCCGACGGCCATGTCGATGACCTCGGTCTCCATCTTGAGCAGCGTCCGGTAGCGGAAGGGGTTGAGCGCGTTCTCGTGAAGGAACATCGCGCCGACCGTATGGAGCAGCTTGTCGAGTTTGGGGTCGTCGGTGTTGTACACAAGGCTGAACGCCCGACCGTGGCGCCAGTCGATGTCGCCCTCGCGCAGCTCTCCGATCTCGGCGAGCAACTCGTCCGCGCTCCGCCCCGTACGTGGAATTCTCACATCTCCCATCGCGGAACTGTTTTTTTGTTTGTTTGATACTGGATCCGAAGTGGTCGGGCCATGATTCTGAGTGTACGGTTTTATGTTGCTTTGTCAAGGATAAAGATTGACAGGATAAAGATTGTGTGCCTTCTTTTTTGTCGCAGACCCGGGGACCATCCGTACCCGTTTCGCCTGGGCTACTGGGTCGAGCGAATCAGACGATAGATATAATCCAGATCGAGCATTATTTTATCATTTTGCTCTTTGTCTCCCGGTATCGGTTTCCACTCCGGAGACTTCTCGGCCAACGCCATTTCCAATTGCCAGCGGTGGGTAAAGGCCTTGCCGACAAGTCCCAGGACAGCTATCTTCTGATCTGCCGTGATCGAAGGATTGTTAATCCGGTTCGCTGCCTGAATCGTCAGCGCGATCGGATCGATCTCCGTCGCCGACATGACGACGCTTATCTCGCGGGCATTCAGGATCGCCCGCTGGGACAGGGCCTTTTGAAACTGAGAGGCGTTGGGATAAGTCTTCTCCTGGAGATCCGTTAGATGATCCGTCCGGATCCCCGCCGCCCGGATCCGCTGCTCCGCCTCCGCCGTCACCTGGTACTCGACGGGGATGTAGGTCTTCTGCTGAAAGACGTTCTGGAGGATGAACAGGGAGACGAAGCTGATCAGGACGGCCACGATCGGCGTCGCCATCCACGCCACGCTGATCTCGCCGAGCAGCCGCCAGCGGATCCCCCTTCCTCCCTTGACCAGGCCGATCCCGATGACCGAACCCACGATTGCCTGGGAACTGGAGACGGGGACAAGGGGAAAGGCCGGCAGGCCGTGGCCGAGGAGAAATGTCTGCAGGTCTTGCGACGCAAAGAGAAACAGAATCATCGCGTTGGCGAGAACGGCCACCAGGGCCGCGACCGGCGACATCTCCGTGATCCCCTGCCCCACGGTCAGCATGACCTTCTTTCCGTAGGTGAATGTTCCCACGGCAATGGCGACGGCCCCGATGAAAAAGAGTTGCTGCGCCCCGTTGAGTTTGAACATCCCCAGGAAGGAGACATCCGCAAAGGGAGAAATGGGGACGAAGATGCCGACCACGTTGGAGATGTTGTTGGCCCCGAGGGAATAGGCGCCCGCGATCCCCGCGAGGAGCAGGCCCGCCCGGGTGAGGGAATCCAGAAGGAACATGTGTACCTTCACATGCTGAATCAGATGGGCGATCGCCTTATAGAGCAGCGCGGAAAAGATCGCCGCGAGCACCGGGCTGATGACCCAGCTCAGGACGATCTTCTCGAGGGCGCCGTAATCGATGAGGGTCCCGGAAAAGAGGTCCCAGCCGACGATCGCCCCGACGATGGCCTGCGTCGTGGAGACGGGATAACCGAGAATCGTCAGCCAGTAGACAGTGATGGCCGCGGCCAGCGCCACGACGAAGGCGCCGGCGATCGCGTTTACGGCGCCCAGCTCGCCCAGGGTCTTTGCGGCGCCCGCCCCGCTGATGACGGCCCCGAGGATGACGAAAATCCCGCAGAAGATCGCGGCCTTTTTGAAGCTGATCATCCGGGTGCCGACGGCGGTTCCGAACACGTTCGCTGCGTCGTTGGCCCCGAGCGACCATCCGAGGAACAAACCGCTGGTCAGAAAGACAGCAAACATGGCGGTCTCCTATAACGTGCGCTTGATGACGTAGATGTTGAGGCGGTCGGCGACGTCCTCGGCCTCGTCGGCGATCCGGTCCACCTGTTTCGTGAAGAAGCGGAGATGCATCTTGTGGCTCAGGCGGAGGTCCTGCCGTCCGAAAATCGCCTGCTGGAGACGGGTCGAGACCTTGTCCGACTCCTTCTCCCAGAAGGAAACCTTGTGGATGTGGTCGGCCACCGCGGTGATATCCTTGAAAAAAGCGCGGCAGGATCGAACATCCGCCTCCACGGCTTCGATCGAATACTGTAGCAGTTCCTTGAAATCCTCATGAAACTCGGAACAGATGTTGGGGCGTTCGATCTCGAACTGCCAGATCAGTCCCGTGAAGCGGTCGAGCAGGGCGTCCATGTCCTCGAGAAGCTCCATGACGTCCCCCCTGGATTCCGGGATCAGCGTCTTCTTGTAGAGGTCCTGTTCGATGGAACGGCGCAGGGCATCCCCCTTGTGTTCCGTGTTGCGGATGCTGGTCAGGCACTGGGCGAAGGCCTCCATGTTTCCCTTCAGGTAGGCGTCCATCCCGTTCTTGCACATCAGCCCCGCCTCGCTCACCTGGTCCAGAAATTCGTCGATCTCTTTTTCGATCCCGATCCTTTTCTTCAGTATGCTCTCTGCCATTTTCCGTTCCCCTTCCGACCCAGATCTGGTGGTTCCGTTATATACATCAACACAAGTCTTGACAAACGTTTAAAGATCGACTTAGATTATGTCAAGCTAATTAATTTCACCCCATGAATAATTAAAGGTTATGAATCTAAACCAACTGAAGGTTTTCTACCTTACGGCAAAGCACGGCAGCCTGAGCGCCGCCGCGGAGTCCCTCTACATCACCCAGCCCGCCGTCACAAAAGGCATCCAGCGTCTTCAAGAGCATTACGAGATCAAGCTCTTCAACCGCTTCGGGAAGAAGATGGCCCTGACGGACGCGGGGGAGGTCCTCTACGGCATCGCCGAATCGATCTTCGAGATGGAGAACCAGGCGGAGGAGAGCCTCCGGGATTTCCAGCAGCGCAAGCGGGGTTTCATCCGGATCCTCTCGAGCGAGAGTTTCGGCGCCTACTATCTCCCCTTCATCCTCGACCGTTTCAGCCGGGTGAATCCCAAGGTCCGGGTGTCGATGGAAATCCTGCCGACGGAACTGATCGTGGAAAAGACCGCGACGCTCGCCAACGACATCGGCTTCATCTCCTATCCCGTCCCCCACAAGAAACTCGTCGCGCGGGAGGTCCTGGAGGACAGCTACCAGATCATAGTCCCCCCGGGGCACCCTTTCGCGGCGAAATCGTTCATCGAGCCGGAGGATCTTGCCGGACACACCCTCATCGTCCATGAAAAGGGATCGGCGCCCCGCCGCAGCACCGAGGAGTACATCCGGAGACACAACATCAGCGTCTCCATCCCCCTGGAATTGTCCAACAACGAGGCCGTCAAGACCGCCGTGGAGGAGGGGCTGGGCGTCGCCGTCATCACGCGGCGGGTCGTCAGCAAGGAGATCGGAATGGGAAGCCTTAAGGCGATTCCCCTCTCCGATCCGGCGATGACGCGGAAATTCTACCTGATCCACCATAAGGACAAATACATCTCCCGGTCCCTCCAGAGCCTGATCGACATGGTCGATCAGTGGGTCGAGGAATACCGCCTTGGGCGCCATTGACAGATCTTATTCCCCTTCGGGAATCAGCCGTTCGATATCGATCAGGCGCTCCAGATGGTCGATGACGGGCGCCGCGGTCTCCACCTGCGGCCAGTTCCGCCGCAGGGAGCGGTGCCGAAGCCAGACGGGATGCATCCCCGCGGCCTCCGAGCCGCAGACGTCGATCCGCCAGTCGTCCCCCACATAGACCGCTTCGCCCGGCGCGATCCCCAATTGATCGAGGCAGAGGCGAAAGGGGAGCGGATCGGGTTTCGCCGGGACGCCCCCTTCACCGGCCACAAGGACCACCTCGAAGAACCTTTTCAACTCCGGATAGTTGCCGAAGCGGTGTTTCCCTGCCTCCGTCTGCCCCTGGGCATTGGTGATCAGGGCCAGACGATACCGGTCCCGCAGGACCGTCAGGACCGCCTCCGCCTCCGGGAAAATACGGGTCATCGCCTTGATCCTCTCCCAGTACTCGGTTTCCCACCGCTCAAGAAGCGCGGGATCGGGTTCCCGGCCGTAATGCCGGAACACCGCCTCCAGGATCCTCTTCCGGGAAAAATCGGAGCGGGCGTGGAATCGGGAGCGGATCTCCCGGTAGACCGTTAGAAATTCCTCACCGGCCACCGGACCGAGAGCCGCGTAAGCCTTTCGCTGTATCTCTTTTTCCGCCGTCCGGAAACCGTCCGCCGAATCGACCAGCGTCTGACCGAAATCAAAAACAATCGCCCGGATCATGTGATTTCCATCCATAAAACAAAGGACGGCCGCCCTTTTGCCGGCGGCCGTCCACAACATCCGTTCCCTGACGTTTTACAAAAGGGGATCGGAAAATCAATTCTTCCCATACTTTTTCAGGTAGGCGCCGAAGAGTTCCTCGTCCGAAGGCTGGTAATTCGGAACGGGCACGGCCACCCGCGTGTACATGATGAACTGCCGCCAGTTGATGTTCTCGCAACTGATGTTTCCGGCCCAGGTCCCGCAGCCCAGCGTGTCCGTGAACCCCAGAAAGCTCGTCCACCCGCCGCTGTTCGCCTCCGTATGACCCATGTTGCAGACAATACGGCTCACGTTCGCACGAAGACCAATCTTGTGAATCCGCTCGTCGATCTTCGTCTGGATGTTCACCGAGTGTCCCTCGCCGGAAAACTTCAGAATCTTCTCCATGCGGTCCAGCATCTCGCCAAAGTCCGTCCACTTCCAGACGGTCAGGACCGGAGAGAGCTTCTCGCCGGAGAAACGGTCCTCGCGACCGATTTTCTCGCCCATGACCATCAGGATTTTCGTATCCCGGGGAACCTTCAGACCGGCCAATTCCGCGATATAGAGGGCGGACTTCGCAACAACGTCCCGGTTCAACGTATGACCGTCCGGCCACATCGTCTTTCTCAGGATCTCACGCTCTTCGGTGCTGCACATATAACCGCCCTCGGCCTTGAGGGCCGCGATCATCTTGTCGAAGATGCACTCCTCGATCGCAATCGCATTCTCCGAGGAACAGGAGGCCGCATTGTTCGCAATTTTGGATTTCTTGAGCTTGGCCGCCACCGTCGGAATATCAACCGTCGAATCTACGATGGAGATCACGTTTCCGGCGCCCACGGTCTGCGCGGGAACCCCTGCGGCATAGACGACCTTCACCAGCGCAGCGCCGCCCGTGGCCACCGCATAGTCGCAGTTTGCCATCAACTCCTGGGTCTTTTCATTGCTCGTGTGGCGGATGCACTGAACCAGATCCACGGGCGCGCCGACCTTCGCCAGCGCCTTCCGGATGTGCTCGACCGTCGCATAGGTGGCCAGTTCCGTACGGGGGTGCGGCGAACAGATGATCGCATTGCGCGTCTTCAATGTGCTCAGGGCGATGCAGCAAACGGTCGATTCGGGATTCGTGCAGGGAACGACATTCGCGATGACGCCGATCGGCTTCGCATACGTCCGAATTCCTTTCGCCTTGTCCTCTTCCACCAGACCGCAGGTCTTCACGCCGATTTGATCGTAGAGCGTTCCGCGGACCTTCGTCCCGATCTTGTGCACCTTGTCTTCATAGACGCCGATCCCGGAGCCTTCGACGGCCAGGCGCGCCAGCTCCTCCGCCGTCTCTTTTTTCTGCAGCTCCCAGCCCACGGCCAGGACCATCTCATCGACCTTCTCCTGCGGCCAGTATTCGACGGTCTTGAACGCCGCCCGCGCCTTCTCGTACATCTCCTGAATGTTGTCTTCCATATTCAAAATCTCTCCCTTCAATTCTATTGCTTATGATCCGTTTTATCCATGATCCGCCTACAAAAACCTTATTATACCCGCCCGGAAGATTCGAGGCCGTCCCTCCCTTCCCGCGGAGGATAGAAACTTTTCGGGACCTTACCCCTTCCCCCATCAGATCTTCCGCCGGGGATCGTCGATCTCCTCGACGATGGCCCAGCCTGAACCTTTGATCCTCTGCCGTTCCAGGAAGATCTGCTTCCACTCTTCGGGCGTCTGGGCCTCCATCGCCTTGGCGACCTTCTTTCTCTCTTCGATCGTCGGAACCGGCCGGTCTTCCGGCCCGTCATACCACTCCTTCGGCGTCAGGGTCTGGCCGAGACAAACCGGCGCCTCCCGCTCGCTCTCTTCGCAGTAATGGGCGCCGGCTGCGAAGGCGCGGGTGACCGCCAGAATCCCCCATGTCGCCTCGGGGGTAAAGCCGAGGTCAAACATCACGGCGGCCGTGGCGCCCAGAAGATCGATGTCAACCGGCTCCCGGCTCAGTTTCTGCGCCGCTTTCACGATCTCTTTCATCAATGAAACGTACTTGCCCGCCACACCTAACTTTTCGGCCCGAGCGATCATCCGCTTTGCCATCGGGTCCTTCAGCATCAGTCCGGAGACGCCCAGCGCGGGGTCGTCCAGTCTCGTTTTGACCACCGCTTCGACCACCTCGGCCAGCGGTTTGCCCTCTTTTTCCTGGCGGGCCAGGATGCCGTCCATCAGCTTTCCGATTTCCTGGTAGGCGCCGTAGGCGTGGCCGAAGGCGAGGATGGAGGAACCGGCGGCCTGGGTCAGGATGGTCTTGCCGCCCGCGACAATCCGCGAGATGTTGGCCGGCGAGGAGAGGCCGTCCTCCAGCATGCACACCATAATGTAGTTGAGCATCTTGTCTTCCTCGATCAGAGGAATCCGCGACTGGAAATCGATGAACAGGATGTCCGTCAGACCGTACCCCTGCTCCACAAGCTCCGTTGTGTCGTATCCCCGGGTTACGATGCGGTGGACATTCTTGTATGCAACCTCGGACACCCACTGGAAGCGGTCGCGCTTCGTGTCCATCGCGACCGTTCCCGTCTCCCGGGTCCGGTAATTGAAATTGAGTCTCGGATCGTCTAAATTGCCCATTTCTTGTATTCTCCTTCCTCTTTCTGCTTTCTGGCATATTCCTGTCTCTCGGTCTGGCTGGGGAT
>Ga0163209_1001498_pt1 | contig 10091 bp, 6 predicted proteins | sample Kivu_160m_FD_113538 | JGI IMG/M metagenome (GOLD analysis project Ga0163209, IMG submission 113538) | Freshwater microbial communities from Lake Kivu, Western Province, Rwanda to study Microbial Dark Matter (Phase II) - Kivu_160m | ecosystem: Environmental > Aquatic > Freshwater > Lake ... | reverse complement strand
TCTCCTCCAGGGATGATCCCATTCGCTTCAATTTGTAAGCGAGGAAATCTTCGAAAGTGTTCCATCCGAACCAGTCGCCCAGCCCCATTTTCCGGGCCAGTTCCCTTGTGATCCACCAGGCCGGTCGGGAATCGTATTTCGGCTCGGCGGCCGGCATCCGGAGCGCGATCACGGGCTCACGGTGGTGGTCGTTCCTGAGCACGTCGTAACGCTCAAGATAGGTGCATTCCGGCAGTACCACATCGGCCCAGCCGGTGATCTCCATCGGCATGGTGTCGATGACCGCAAGCAGCTCGAGATGCTGAATGGCCTCAAGGGTCTTGCGCTGGTCAGGCATGGTCATGATCAGGTTGCTGCCGTTGACGATCCAGCCGCGGTACTGGAAATTCTCAAGATTTCCAGGGATGGATCCGTCCACGATGGCATTGGCCAACGGTATATCGGCGAAAGGGTAACGGCTTCCGAGTACGTCGCGCCAGGATCGTTTGATCTCCGGGAAGGGCGGATGCGGATATTCGGGGATCTCCTTCAGCTCGGGCAGGTAGAACCCGCCGCGCCTTCCCCACGAGCCCAGCAATGCGTTCAGGATCGCTATGCAGCGCGACCGCTGGGTGTCGTCGCCATACCAGGTGACATGACGGCCCGGGTGGATGATCACCGCAGGGGCTGCCGACGCCATCTCCTTCGCGGTGTTGCGGATGAGGGTCGGGTCGATGGTCGTGATGCCGTAAGCCCACTCGGGAGTGAAGGGCTTCACGTGTTCCCTTAGCTTATCAAACCCTGTGGCGTATTTCTCAACGTAGTCACGGTCGTGCCATCCGTTTTCGATGATGACGTTCATCCAGGCCAGCAGCAATGCGATATCGGTGGAGGGCTTGATGGGCAACCAGTAATTCGACTTGCCGGCCGCTACTGAGAACCTGGGATCGACCGTGATCAGCGTAGCTCCCCGGTCTATGGCATCCGCCATCTCCTGCACCTGGCTGTTGTGCATGTTCTCCCCGAGGTGGCTGCCGATCAGCACCAGGCAACGGGTGTCGCGGATATCCGTGGGCTCGGGCGATTCGAGCCCTGTGCCGAAGGTTAGGCCGAAGGCCGTTTCCCGCGGGCCTTTGCATTGGGCATAGGATGGACCGGCAATTGCATCGGATCCGTATGCGTTCATCAGCGTGGTGAGGAGCTTGCCTCCCGAGCCGTGCGTGATCAGGGCCACCGTTTCGGGGCCGTATTTTTTTGCAATGATTTCGAGCTTTTCTGCAATATAGCCAAGCGCCTCATCCCATGAAGCGCGTCTGAACTCCTGCTTCCCTTTGGGCCCCGTCCGGATAAGGGGGGTCTTCAACCGGTCCTGGTCGTAATACATGCCAACGCCGCCGGTTCCCCGGGGACAGAGCCGGCCGTTGCAATGCGGATCGTTCTCATTCCCGATGATCTTCCAGATCGCTCCCTGGTCGTCCTTATAAACCCACCCGGCGCATTTCCAGAAGCAGATTTCGCAATAGGTGGGGGTCCTGGAGTAGGATGCCTCTTCAGGCCGGGAGTTTCCGGTCAGGCGGTCGAGCAGGGAAGGCTCCCTGCCCCCGGCAAATCCGACGGCGCCCAGCATGGCGCCACCCGCGCCGAGAGTAGAGATCCTGATGAAATTCCGTCGGTTGATACGGTCCATTCGGCGGTGTTTTCAGATTTATTAATCTAATTACTTCTATATATGCAAATGTGAGTAAAAATATGATGCTTTAGCTGAATTGTGAATTGCGAACACCTTATTTCCGGGTAGGGATGAACCGGGAAAATGGTCAGGATTTTGCAGGAATAAAGGGCTAACCGGTTGACTTTGGAGCTGAACCGCTTGCCGGGACTAAAAAGAAGAATGAATGAATCTGACATAAGAATGTAATTAATTGCTTACAATATGCTGACGAAATACAATATTTTATGTGATATAAATCACAATATGAAAGGATGAAAAAAACCGGGGGGCAGTTGTATTGCCATGGTGTTTGACGTACGATCATTGATGTTGTATCTTTACCCATTCATTCAACACAGGAAGGATTCAACACCTTCTGTAATGAGACAATTTAAACCTGGAAATATGAAAAAATTACCCTTTTTCATTGCAATGTTTTTATTCTTTGGCAATGCAATGGTTGCACAGGTGGGTATCAATACCGACAACAGCGCGCCGGACGGCGCCTCAATGCTCGATGTGAAATCGACCTCCCGCGGGATGCTGATCCCCCGGATGACCATCGCCCAGCGAGACGCCATCACCAGTCCGGCCAAGGGACTGATGGTCTTTTGCACCGACAACAGCCAGTATTACTACAATGCCGGCACGCCTGCTTCGAAAAACTGGGTGATGATGAACACACAATGGCTCGCCAATGGAACGAGTCTCTATTTCAATGGCGGCAATGTGGGCATCGGCACGACCGACCCGGGCCAGAAGCTGTCGGTTGCCGGCCAGCTCGGGCTGCTGGAAACTGATGCGACCCCCGTATATTATACGGCGCTGCAGTCGGGCAACATTTCAAGTCCGCTGACCTTCACCCTGCCAAACGGCTACGGTTCTTCGGGACAGGTATTGACCACCAACGGCTCCGGGGTCATGTCTTGGTCGTCGGCCGAATCTCCGCTTACCGTTACCAACGGGTTGACGCGGCTCATATCCACGGTGAAATGGGGAGGGTCGCTGACGGAGAGCACCACCATTACTCAGCCGGGCTCGCTGGGGCTGAACTTCGTCAATTCCGGAACGGCCAACACCGTTTTCAATCTTACAGGCACCGGTGATTTCGACGTACAGGACAATGGAACATCTGCCCTGTATGTAACCCATGAAGGAAAGGTGGGCATCGGCACCATGTCCCCCACCACAACTGCACATATCAAAAGTAATACGGGAAATACAGGGTTTACATCCGTGCTGCAAGTGGAAAATATTTCAATTACTTCAAGTGCGCAACAGGTGCATGGCATATATTCCGTAGTGAACCATTCGACCCCTGTAAACGCCGGAGCGGCCGTCATGGGGTGGTCAACTAATTCGGCCGGGGGTGTGATGGGGATCTGGGGAGAGTCTGGCGGCGAGAATGGCTATGGTGTTTATGGACGTGGATCCCATTCATCGGGAATAAATTACGGGATTTGTGGCAAGACTTCCAGCCCTAATGGTTTTGCAGGCTATTTCCTTGGAGGTAAAAACTACTTTGAAGGAAATGTTGGTATTAATACGACCAATCCAAATAAAAAATTAACAATTATCGGGGACTTTTCTCTCGATTACGGCACAGCGTACGGTAACGGGGTTCATGTCACGGGTACAACCAGCCTGGCGCTGGCATATTTCGAGAACTATTACGCAGGAAACACCTGGGCATTATCGGCAGGGTGCGGCAGTTCCTCGGCGGGGTCTGACTCGTATGGATTATATGCGTTCAATTACGGAACAGGATATGCTGCATACGGTGTTTCCTATGACGGCATCGGCGCCTATGGAAAGAACAGCAACGCTAATAATTACGGGTACCTGGGATCCGTTTCATATGGCGTTTATGGTTCATACGGGGGAACCAATTACGGCTATATCGGGGGGAGCGCTTATGGGGTTTATGGACAATACGGCGCCACGGGCAATTACGGATACCTGGGTGGTTCTGCTTACGCGTCATATGCCTATAACCAGGCGTCAGGTAATTATGGGCATATCGGGGGATCCAACTATGCTCTCTATGGTTACCTGACTTCGACCAACGTGGGTGATTATGCAATTTATGGATACGGCGTTCATATTGACGGCGTCGATGGAACCGGATATGGTAATACCTCATCCTTAGGCAGTGTCAAAGGATTTAATTATTATGGAAACCCGTATACATTCGGCGTTGCGGGTTATTCCTTCCTTGATGATAACCGGAGCGGGGCAACATTCGGAGGATGGTATTCCGGTTCTGCGCCATGGGGATGCCTTGCGTATAAAAATTCTGCAGGAACCAGCTATGGCGGTTATTTTACCTCCTATACTACGGGAACCGGTAAATCATCCGGGGTCCTGATAAACTCCGGCATCGGCGCCTGGGGCGATCTATTCGGCGCAGATATTCACGGAAAAGTTTACGGTGCTTACATGGAAGGGTCTGATTACGGAGCCTATGTCAATGGTGATTCATTTAAGAACGGACTCGATGTTCACCTCCAAAAGGAAAGCGAAGGGAAAAACATACCGCTTTACACACACGTTTCAACCGAGATGACCATTCAGACCTGCGGCTATGCAAGCTTATCGGACGGGACTTGCAGGATCGAATTCGATCCCTCGTTCACGGCTGCAGTTTCTTCGTCTTCCCCGGTGATCGTCACTGTCACCCCGATGGGAAAAACAGAGGGGGTCTATCTTTCGGAGGTGTCGCCCGCCGGGTTCAGCGTTGCGGAAAACCACGACGGGAAGAGCTCGGTGCAGGTTTCCTACATTGCGGTTGGCAAGCGTGCGGGCTATGAAAACCCGGTACTGCCGGAAGCCGTCGTCGCGGGCGATTATGTGGATAAGCTGAATGCGGGCCTTCACAATGATGCAGATACGGAAACCGATGGTCGAGGGCTCTATTATGAGAACGGGAAGTTGTATACCGGCAAACATCCGTCCACGCTGCCTGACCCCAATAAACCTGCCACAGATCCGAATATTGAGCAGGCAGCTCTTCCGGTTCAGGGACAGATGACCAAACCGGATGTGCAGAAGCATCCCGACAGGGGAACCGGGGCTGCCCCGCAAAAGGCAACACAGAAAACCAATTGATCCATCCATTCCCCTCACCACTATCACTTAAAACTTAACACTTAAAACTTCTTGTTCCTCCTGCCCCTCCCTCATTTCCTGGTTATTTCCGGCTCCGGAAAAAAGGTCGGAAAGACCTTCCTTGCTACTGCCCTGATCCGGCGGTTCTCGGCAAGTTTCCCCCTGGTGGCGCTGAAGATCTCGCCGCACCGGCACGATTCGCTGGGCGGAGCGGAGCTGGTGCACGAATCAGAGGGGATCCGCATCTTCCGTGAAACAGCCCCTCACGGCAAGAACACGGGACTATTCCTTGCGGCGGGCGCATCGGAGTCGTTCTTCATGGAGACGAACGACCGCCATCTCCTGCAAGGGCTGAAAATCTTCAGCCCCGACTGCAATCCATCCGGCCTCCCGGTCATCTGCGAATCGGGGGCGCTGGGAGGCCTTGTCAGACCCGGCATCCGCATCTTCATTGCCGGTTCCCGCGATCCGGGCGAGGAGCTTAAGCTGGAGTCCATGAAATCAGCCGACCTGTTGCTGCCGGCCAGGGAATTCGACCCGGAAGAAGTTGCAGCCGGGATACAATTTCAGGATGGGGGCTGGAAGTTACGGGACCGGTCGCCCTGACCTCTCTGTTTCACGCAGAGGACGCAGATTGTGCCGCAGAGTTCTGCAGAAAAAAAAAGGATGCTCTGCGAAATCAGCGTAAAACTCTGCGAAACTCAGCGTGAACTTTTTAAGGCGTGCAGATTATCTCTGTTTCAGTTCGCCGCCTCCATCACGGGGTGGAGGAAGAACCATGTGAAGAGCGTGATGACCACGATGCTGATGAGGTTGATGACGAAACCCGCCCTGATCATGTCCTTCATTCGGATAAAGCCGCTGCCGAAGACAATGGCGTTGGCCGGTGTTCCCATGGGCAGCATGGAAGCTGCGCTGGCGGCCAGCGTCATGGGCATGCCGAGCATCAGCGGGTCGAGGTGCAGCGCATCGGCCAGGGCGCACACCACCGGCGCCAGGACGATCACCTGCGCTACGTTGCTCATCAACTCGCTTAGGAAGACGGAAACCACCACGATCACCAGCACCAGCGTGAAAGGACCCATGTGGCTGAAGCCGGCCAGCCACTGGCCGACCTCCTCCATCACCCCCGCCTTTTCGAGCGAGTTGGCCAGTGCGATCCCGCCGCCGAAAAGCAGGAGGATCCCCCAGGCCAGCTTCGAGGTGTTGGTCCAGGCGAGCAGCATCCGGAGACCTCCCTCATCCCTCAACCCCGACGGGACAGCAAACATCGCCAGGCCGCCCATCATGGCGATCATGTTGTCATCGAGCGCGACAAGGCCGAGTTTGTTGATCCATCGCCGTGTGATCCACAGAAAGGCGGTGCAGCCGAACACCCACAACACCCGTTTTTCGGCGGTGGTGATCTTTCCCAGCGTGGCGAGTTCCTGGTCGATCAGCAGGGAGGTCGCCCTGTTCTCCGCGATGCGGTTAGGGTAAAGCCATTTCACCAGAACCAGGTACATCAGCGCAAGCAAGGCAACGGCCACCGGGGTGCAGAGGATCATCCACGGGAGGAATCCGACCGCGTGACCATATTTTTTTGCGATGTAGCCGACGAAAGCGGCGTTCGGCGGGGTGCCGATCACGGTGGAGATCCCGCCGATGTTGCTGGCATAGGCGATCACCAGCATGAGCACGAGTGAAAAGTTGACCAGGCCGGGCCCCTGTTTTTCGTGTGCCTTCATCACGGCGATCACGCTCAGGGCGATCGGGAACATCATCATCGTCGTAGCGGTGTTGCTGAGCCACATGCTGAGGAAGCCCGTGGCGATGATGAAGCCCAGGATGATCCGGTCGCCGCTGGTGCCCGTCCTCCTGACGATCAGCAGCGCGATCCGTTTGTGAAGGTCCCACTTCTCGATGGCCAGCGCGATCAGGAAGCCGCCCAGGAAGAGAAAAATAACGGGGTTGGCATAGGCTTTCGAGACCTCGTCGATGCCGCCCAGTCCGAGTAAAGGAAGCAGCACCAGCGGCACAAGTGCCACTACCGACATCGGCAGCGCCTCGGTCACCCACCAGGCGATCATCAGTACCGCGACGGCGACCGCTTTGCGGGCGTCGGGCGCCAGGGAGAAGGGGTTGAACGCCCAGGCGGAGAGGGCAAGCAGAATCCCCAGGAAGAACACTATCTGCCAGCGATGTGTTTTAAGTTTTCCTGACATGGAAAGGGTGGTTGTCCCGGACAACGAAGTTATCACATTTCTTCAATATCTCGATTCAAGGGACGCCATCCCTTCGATCCTCAGGGCTTGCGTCCCTTGGCTATGAAGGGTCGCCAGCCGCGAGCGGAGCGAGGGGATGGAGACCCTTCTTTTCCTGATCCTTTCCAGGGACGCCATCCCCTCGCCTTGCTCGGGGCTTGCGTCCCTTTGCCTCTCATTCATAAAAAAATCAATCTTGTTCTTCTTCAAGACAAAGCTGAATTGACAAACCTTCATCTCGCAAGAAAGCATGATATTCAAGGAATTCATCAAGTCCGCCAAACCAGGAAAGAACCTCTTGTCTGTTCAGCATGGTAGGTTTATCTGATAGCAGAATATGATAGGACGAAAATTTGTATTCGTCAGGATTTTTTGTCAGGTTATGTTTTACCGGATTATTGTTGATATAATAGACAAGCCTCCTGAGATAGGATTCTTCTTTAATCTCAATCCGGCGGAAATAGCTCAGAAAGAGATTTCCATCTCTTCGTTCCCGGAAGTTGACTTTATTTGTATAACTGAGGATGAGTTTTGAAAACTGTTTGCTGAATGTCAATCCATCACTGAAAGGATTTATTCTCAGCAATAAATGATAATGGTTTGGGAGTAATGCAAAAGCAAAGATGGAACAATAATCTTTCAGGTACATTTTCATTTTTTCCAAAAACAGCGTGTAATCCTCATCCCTGAAAAACACATTCTGGTAATTGTTACCCCTGTTGTATATGTGAAAAATGAGCCCGGGTTCGATGGGCGTTTTGATTTTTTTTGATGGCATCGGCTGGATTTAACAATACAAAGATGAGAATTTCTCGAGTTACCGCTGGTAGCATGATCCAGGGACGCCATCCCCTCGCAAAGCTCGGGGCTTGCGTCCCTTGGTTATGAAGGGTCGCCAGCCGCGAGCAGAGCGAGGGGCATGCCCCGAGGGAAGCGAGGGGATGGAGACCCTTCGACTGATGAAAAAAAATCACAGTGAAGTTGTATGGGAAATATATCGTTTAATCATATCTTTGAAAAAAAAGGCGACCCGAGAGCCGCCTTAGATGTTTTCACAACGGAATAATCCTTATTGTGAATTGCTTTAGATTGTGATGCAAAGATAATGCGTAATTCATAAAATTGTTCATCTTATGAAAAAAATTCTTGGTCTGGATCTTGGAACAAATTCAATCGGATGGGCTCTGATCGAGCAATCCTTCGAAGAAAAAACTGGGAGGTTCATTGGAATAGGTTCAAGAATTATACCCATGGACCAGGCCAGTTTATCCGATTTCGAAAAAGGAAATTCCATTTCTCAAACTGCTGAAAGAACAAGGTTACGAAGCGCACGTCGTTTGAGGGAAAGGTACCTCCTCCGAAGAGAGCGCCTTCACAGGGTACTTAATTTATTGGGCTTTTTACCCGATCATTATGCTGCACAAATAGACTTCGGCAGGAGACCCGGGCAATTCCTTGCAGAGCATGAGCCGAAGCTTGCCTATCAAACTGACAAAGAAACCGGGAAAAACGCTTTCCTCTTTTTATCTTCTTATATGGAAATGCTGGATGATTTCCGAATCCGGCAACCAGAGCTGCTTCAAAATAATAAGAAAGTGCCTTACGACTGGACGTTGTACTACTTGCGAAAAAAGGCTTTAACGGATAAAGTCCTTTCCGAAGAGCTTGCCTGGATCCTGCTTAATTTTAATCAGAAACGTGGTTATAACCAGCTCAGGGGTGAGGATGATCAGATGCCCCCGCAAAAGTTGGAAGAATATTTTGCCCTTAAGGTTGTGGATGTGGTTGATACAAAAGAAAAAAATAAAAGTCAGGAAACGTGGTATAACGTAATTCTTGAAAACGGATGGATATACCACAGGACAGCTTCGGAACCACCTGACTGGATCGGGAAGACCAAGGAATTCATTGTAACCACGGAATTGGATCAGGATAATAAGCCAAAAAAGGATAAGGAGGGTAACATCAAACGATCATTCAGGATGCCGAAAGAGGACGACTGGATGCTGTACAAGAAGAAAACAGAATACGATATAGCTCTAACCGGGAAAACCGTTGGCGCCTTTATTTATGAAAATCTTCTTGAAAATCCTGACCAAAAAATAAGGGGAAAGCTTGTAAGGACCATTGAACGCGGATTCTATAAGGATGAACTAAGGCGTATTTTGGAGAAACAGAAGGAATTTCATCCTGAATTATCAGACCATGTACTATTTGAAAAATGTACTGAAGAACTCTATCGCAGCAATGAGAATTACCGGAAGGGGATAGGCGCCAAAGATCTTGTTTACTTGTTGATCAATGATATACTATTTTATCAGCGACCACTGAAAAGCAAGAAATCCTTGGTGGATGATTGTCGATTTGAAATCAGGCACTATCGTGATAAAGAAGGCAATATTGTCGATGTTCCGCTGAAATGCATTCCAAAATCACATCCCCTCTACCAGGAATTCAGACTGTGGCAGTTTCTCCGGAATTTAAAAATATTCGAGAAAGAAAAAGAAGTTAACGGGAAATTCTTCACAGAGTATGATGTTACGAACGAGTTTCTTAAGAATGATGAAGATTGGGTTTGCCTTTTCGATTGGTTGAACGAGCATAAGAGCATTGACCAGAAGAGTTTCCTGAAATATCCGCCTTTCCGACTGAATAAAAATTCAGTTAGATACCGGTGGAATTATGTTGAGGACAAGATCTACCCGGCCAACGAGACCCGGGGATTAATTCTTGAAAAGCTTTAAAAAATAAATGGAGTGCCGGAAGGATTTCTTACCGGAGAAAAAGAAATGGCGCTATGGCATATCCTTTATTCTGTTACCGAAAAGCAGGAGATAGCGAAAGCGCTCAGGACTTATGCAGAAAAATTCCACCTGCCCGAAGAATTCGTTGAGAAGTTCACAAAGTTCCCACCGTACGACAACGGATATGGATCGTTATCTGAGAAAGCGGTTAAAAAACTCCTTCCCCTGATGCGAACGGGAAAATACTGGAATAATGATGCAATACCCTTGTCGGCGAGAGAACGGATTCATTCAACTATGTTAAGG
>Ga0163209_1001496_pt1 | contig 10095 bp, 4 predicted proteins | sample Kivu_160m_FD_113538 | JGI IMG/M metagenome (GOLD analysis project Ga0163209, IMG submission 113538) | Freshwater microbial communities from Lake Kivu, Western Province, Rwanda to study Microbial Dark Matter (Phase II) - Kivu_160m | ecosystem: Environmental > Aquatic > Freshwater > Lake ... | reverse complement strand
GGATGTACCATTCCGAGCTGATGATATATTTATGATATTGGTCGTCGCCGAGGAAGGGGCCGCCGGTCAGTTCGGCGGAGAAGGAATTGACCGAACCTTCGGAGGGGAATTCGGGATTATTGCGGCTGTCCCGGGTGATGACTTGGGTGACGCCGGATGAAATTCGGGGGACATTTTCCTGCAAATTGCGGGGATTGGAAGCGGCAAAGGAGGTGGAGAAATCGGAGTATTCGGTTTGTTCCAGTCGGTAAATCCAATCGCCTCGGAAGTAGTCATCGGGCCAGCGGAAGCGCCGGCCGATGCGTGCAGTGCCGCCGATAATCCGCTCGGTGAAGCCGTAAAAGGTGCCGCCCCGCTTAGTATGGTAAAAAGAACAACCTAACAATGTCGGAGTATCTAAGAACCAGGGTTCGGTGAAGGAGATGGAGAACTGGCGATAGACATAGCCGAAATTCCAGTCAAGTGAGAAGCGGTGCCCGTTGCCGAAGAGATTGTTCATAGTGAAGCCGATGGAGCCGATCATACCGTCGCGTTCGGAATATCCGGCGGACATCTGAGCCTGGTCGGTGGATTTCTCTTCCACTTTAATATACAGATCCACTTCATCTTCTGAAACGGGTTCGACATCGGGAACGATATTGGCGAAGTAATTGAGGATGGTGATTTCGCGGATGGAGCGGCGCAGTTTGGAGACATCGAAAGTGTCGCCCGGCTTCAGTGTGAATTCCCGGCGGATGACTTTCTCTTTAGTCTTGGTATTGCCGGAGAAATTGATGGCGCGGACTTTGAACTGGTTGCCTTCGGTAATGTCGAAGCGGATATTCATAACGCTGTCGCCTTGGGGGATTTCTATCGGAGTTACCGAGGAATATATATAGCCTAAATCATAGTACATATCGCCGATTTGCCTTTGCGTTGACTGTTCCAATTTGTCTTGACTGTAGACATCTCCGCTTTGAAAGAGTACTTTTTCCTTAAGTTCGGTTTCGGTGAAGAGAGTATTTCCTTGGAAGGTGATATCGCCGAAATAGTAAAGGTGTCCTTCGTTGAGGAAGATATCGATGAACATTCGTTTGCGGTCGGGGCTGTAAAAGATGGAATCCTGCGCTACGGTCATATCGCGGTAGCCGCGGTCGTGATAATACTTTTCCACATTCTCTTTGTCTTCTTCAAATTTATCCGGCTTGAATTCGCCCGAGCGGAAGATGCCCTTTTCTTTGGTTTCCTTGAGTTGGTGTTTCAGTTTCTGTTCGGTAAAGGGTTTGTCAGGGAAAATCCAGTCGATGGTCCAATAGAGGGTATTGAAGGGGAAGCCGGGTTTTTTAACTTCGTGGGCTTCGTTGCCGAGGAAGCGGATGTTCTTGATTTTGACCTTTTTCCCCTCTTCGATGTCGATGTTAAGGACGACCTGACCGGTGTTTTCTATGGTGACAGGTTTAATCTCAATTTTAGCCAGCATGTATCCTTTTTCAGCGTAAAGCTTTTCCAGGCTGCGCTGGGTCTTGAGGATTTGGCTATCGCGCAGGACTTGACCCGGGAGCAGGTCAACAGCGTCCATAATATCCTGCTTTTTCAATTTATCATTGCCGGAGACTTTGACTTTTTCCAGACGGGGATATTCCACTACCCGGATGGTGAGGAAGATGCCTTCGGGAGTCTGGTGGTCGAGCAGTATTTCCACATGGGAGAAGAGTTCCAGCCGCCATAATTGTCTGATGGCGGATTGAATATCTTCGCCGGAGACATTCCGCCCCAAAAGCAGTCCGGAATTGGCTTTGATCAGTCCCTGGTCCGTGGCGAGATTGCCCTCTACTGTCAGCCCTAAAAGCTTGAATCCCTCTTGCCCGTAAAGCGGGGAATATAATGGTGTCAGCGATATAATCACTGTTATTATGAAAAAAATTATCGCTGTCTTTTTCATCTGCACAGCCTTATAGAAAAATATAGGATAGTTTTGTCGATTTGTTCAGGATTATTACATAAAATCGGACAAATAAATTTTCGCTAACGGCACAAATATGTCAGTACGCTATATAATAAATTTCACAAAGGGTATAAAAGTTCCCGGAAATATTTGCTAATAAGCAATTGACATTTAGGGGAAAAAATAACAGCTGACATAGTACTCAGACTATGCTTAATTATCAATACTACTAAAAATTAAATGTATATCTAATCGATACGCTTTTATCGTCCTTCTCTTCCAAGTTATCGTATTCGTATCCAAGCACCATCAAGAGATTAGCTCCGGCGGCGGGGAGTCGGAATTCCAGCTGCCAGACATGAATAATCCCCAGCTTTTCCCGATGGTCCAAGGCGGATTCTCCGGCTTCAAAACTACCCGTGTAGGTAAAGAACAAGTCGTCGGTGATATATTTGCCAACCGAGAAGCGTGAATGCCGGAGGTAGCGGGTGCGCCAGTCGATAAGGGCGGAATCCGCCGGGGCGGAGGCGAACTGTTCGGCGAGCAAATTTTGTGCTAAAGCGGGGTCGATGTTGATGTAATCCACGCCGAGGACATTCTTGATTTCCCGTTCCAGCCGGTTGAGCCAATTTCCGAAGACGGCTTTATCAACCGCGTTAAGCGGCAGGGCAGTAGCTTTGTCGGTCAGACTTTCCGGAGCGTAGCCCAGCGCGGTGAGGATTTGTTCCTGCGAATCGCCGGCCTCGTTTTCCAGGACGAAGGTGAAATCGCCCCACCTTGCCCGATTGCTCTTTTCCCCGGTTACCGGATCGATATTGACTAAACGAAGGATGATAGTCTGATCCCGGCCAAGGGAATCTTTTTCCGTAGTGGTAGCGTACCCTTCGAGCCAGGGGATATTACCCTCTGCGCCGAACTCCAATTTAAACTGCTGCACCTTAAAATCCATATCAAGCAGGTTGATGGTGCCTTTGCTGGAGACAAATCCTCCGGAAATAGTAAAAGAGCTGTCGTTTTTAATCGCTCCCTTCATAGTCATACCTTCCAATCGGCGATCGATGTCCAAATCGACCGTCATCCGGCTGAAGAGGCCGGAGATATCCTTTAAAATCTGACTGCCAGCTACGCCCGACATATCCCTTTCATAGGTATTTCCCCGATCAGGAATAATTTCCAAATCCCAATTGATGCGGTAAATGAATTTCGTTATCGGTTTGAGCTGTCGATTGTGATCGTAGGGTTTCTTAGGCGGGGGGAAAGCGATGACACCGTCCCGGACGATCACTTTAGCACGGACTAAGGGGCGGTCGACAGGTCCGGCGATAAGCGCTTTTTCCCCTTCCACTCGGCCGATGACATTCAGCTTAGCGGTTTCACCTGGTGAGACTATGGCGGGCAGGCTGAGTTTCAAGCCTTCCCGGCCCGTTTCTACCGTGATAATACCCAAGCTGAGACCGCTATTGCCCAGAATCAGCGGCGGTACTTTACCTTGGACAGTTGACATTTCAGGAACGGTTTTTATGGTAAAGGGGACATTGTCAATAATCCCGGAAAGACCGGTAATATGGATAAAATTGTTTTCAAGTTCGGCGGAGAGGTTAATGTTCTGAATTTTATTGACAATCGAGCTCATTTCCAGCAGGCCATTCTTCAGCCAGGCTTGCGCCGAGGTAACGCGCAGCGAATCGTAAGCGCCGGCGGCGGAGATGCTGATTTTACCGTATCCTTCGGCGCGGGTGATGGTTTTGGTCATACCGGTGAGGATTGCCAGCAGATTACCTTCAGCCAAGAGATCGAGATGAATTTCTCCGCCTTCCAAGGGCAATGTTCCCTGGCTGGAGATAGTATATTTGCCGTCTTTGGTCAGAAGCAGGGAGGGTATTTCAATAGTTTTGCCGCCGGATTTGCCGGCGTCAAACTTAACCGCGCCGGTAAAGCGGTCGAATCTAACCCCTTTCAAAGCGCCCTGCCCGATGCGGAGGCCGGCTTCCAGCACCGGCTTGTCCCAGCTGCCGCCCAAGTGAATGGTATATCCACCGATGCCGTTAACTACTCCCGGCTTGCCGATTAGACTATTAAGCAGTAAGTCGAAATCCACTTTATCCAAAGAAGCTCTAAAATCCAGTTCTTTGCTGTCCAAATTACAGCTTCCTCTGCCAGCGATTAAGATTGAGCCTCGATTGCCGAAATCTATGCCGGTTAATTTCAAATAATTACCGCTTAAGTTCCCGGCGAGATTAGCCCAATAACCCGGTGAATTGTACAGCCTGCCCTCGGCGGCGTATGCGCTGAATTCCATTTGCGGCCGGTTCCAAGAACCATTGGCGTTGATTTCCAGTTTCAGCAGGCCGCCGAATTCCTGCCAGCGCTTTTCGCCCAGATAAAGCAGCAGTGTATCGAGGGGGAAATCGTCGGTTCGCAATTGGCAGTCAATCAAGTGCCTGTTTTTCAGATCCACTTCACCAGTGAGATAAAGCTCGGCTCCGGCGGTGAAATTATCGATAGTTAAGGTGTCCTGCGCATATCTAAGGTCAAACTCGCCGCCGGTTTGCAGCGTGTCCTGCAGGAATAAGCGGTAATAGCCGGACAAATCGACCACTCCGGCGGATAGTTTAATCCCGGCGTCGATATTAAGCGCAAAATCGGGCATATCAGCGCCGATGAAGAGATCGAATTTGTCTAAAGCGCCTCCGGCGAAGAGTTCCAGTTGGGTATCTTTCCAATGAATTCGCGGCGGCAGTTTATCCGGCGGGAGAACTTTATGCAGATTGAAAGCGGAGAGGGAAAAGAGCGGAACATGGTGTTGGAAATGAATTTCAGCTAAAATTGAATCACCGGCGCCGCTGAATTCGCGCAGTTTCAATGAATTATCGGCGTATTCCAAATCACCGGTTAAAGTGGAAATACCATAACCGGGGAACAGTTTATATTCAGCGGTGAAGTTGGGATTGGCGGTAGTCCCGGTAAGTTTCCCTTGAAGACAAAGCGAGTCGAGGGGGAGTCTTTCCGCTTTTTTATATATAGATTGGACATCCGGCAGGCCGTTGTAACTGATATCCAGATTAACTTGTGGAGGGTAGCGCTTTGTACTTACCTCACCCCTCGCCTGAACTTGCCCTCCCAGCGCTTTGAAAGTTGTTCCGGCAAGCGTTATCCGTTCATTAGCGTAGGCGCCGGCAGCTTGGAAATCTTCTATTGCATGGCTGTCGTAGACAGCTAACGGCGACTTAAGGCTAAAATTCAGATAGGATTTTCCCCCGGCGGCTTTCAATTGAGCGTTTAATCTGGCATTCCCAGCCAGCGGGAGCGACGGAGCGAATCTGTCGGCAATATCCGCTAAGTCGAATACTCCGGAGACGATTTGCATTTCCAAGTCAGGCTGGTCGAATCCTATAAGTCTGCCCTGCAGACTCACCGGTATACCTGAAAGCGCGCCCTTAGTGTCGCATAATATCTCTTGATTGAGGAAAGAAAGCTTCGCTTGAGGTGAATAATAACGGTAATTTTTCCCGTAGCTCAGCAATAGTGAATCGATTACGGCCGAGCCGTCCAGTGTAAACAGTTCGTCCTGCAGTAGAACTTTAGTATCCAGACTGAATACTCCTTTTAGGGCGAGCAATTTTGGAGGCAGGCGGGTAAGACTGTCAAGCGGGAAGGAAAAAAGGTTGATTTCCGCTTCAGATACTTTATTATTCAGACGGGCGGAACCCCGTAATCGGAGATTTGCATATTCCGCGGCTACAGCGGCGCTGAGGTCGTATTCCGCTGAATGTTTCGCTGATAAGTCCAGCCAGAAATTTAGCTGCCGGGCGGAACAATAGGGAGTACTAATCAGACCGTCTTTTAAGGTGACCTTTTTTACCGAGGGATATTTAAGCGGCAAATTCCATAAATCATCGTAATGGACTTTCTTTTTTTTCCTTTTCAGGCTGTCAAGGTGAGGAAAATAGGATATTCTGGCCTCGCTGAGGCTGATTTCATCGATCAGGTTGACTCCTTTGAAACCATAAACTAAGAGATTTAGTGGATTCCATACGAGCCGGATTTCATCGATTCCAACAGTCACATTGTCCGCTTCCGGGGAATATTCCAAGCCATGGAGAATGAGACCAGTCAACCTCAAATTGACGGATTTTACGGTGGTGCTTTCGCCTAAATAGGGCTTTAAATGTTTGAAAATGAAGGTGTTGACTAATTGTGAGAGACCTAAGTATCTCAGACTGAACATAGCGGCGGTCAAGATAAAGAATAACAGCGCTAAGATTATGATCCACCGGCTGTGTTTCATAGCGGCGCCTCGGTCAAGGAGGATAAGATAAGCCAGAAGCAGGTGACGGCTAATATTTTCTCCGAAGGATTTTTTCCCTCTGCGAAAATATATGTAAAGAATGAGGTCAAGGTTTTGATTTATGCTTGATTTTATTCCGGATGTGTTGTCAATTCACTTTAGTTTGTTATTTAGAAGGCTTGTTGCTGAAATATATTCATCGGGATTATCATAAGTAAATCAGCTTAGTATTCCCGCGGGATCGAAAGTTCTGATTAGTCCTTCGATTAATGTTTTCATTGATGGAGACGGTTTATAATCAGAAAGCGGGATACGAAGGCGCAGGTCTCGGAAGATGGAGGCAGTGTTGATGGTTATATCCATCACCAGGCCTAATCTTCCCCGGCTGCCGGCGAACAGGGGGATAATCTTATATCCGGCGACATCTTTGACCGATTTAGCGCCCAGTTTGATTATTTCACCGGTAGTGCGGATGAAGGTCAAGGCGAGGATTCTGGGAATAAGGAAGCGGTGTGCGGGCAGGGTACGATTACCGCACAAGCAGCCGCCTAAAGAGCCCGCGTATTCCGGCGGGACGACCTCATCCGGCAGAAATTGCGCCAGCTGCATAAAAGGGAAGCCAGCGCCCAGGGAGACAATCAAATCGCCGGGATGACCGGGCTCGATATGCTTGAAATTGCGGGTGCAAAGTGTAACCGGATTTTGAACCGCGGGGCTTTGACTGCTAAAGCCGCGGATGCTGATCTTAATGCGGTCTTTTACCGCCGTTCGCAGGATTTCCGCCGCTTCCTCGGCGGTCTGAGGGGCATATATCTGCACAAAGTCCTTTAATTAGAAAAGAGTAGGGCGGGGTTTCCCCCGCCCTGATTATAGGCGGGAAATTATGGGGCGCAGAGACCGCGCCGCGACATTAAATACAATCATTCTTTCGCTTATTATAAATTAGCACAGTATAGAGGCAAAGAGGCTGCCCCTAAATCCTGCTTATGAACAAAAATGGGGGACAGCCTCAAAGCTGGTACATTCTCTTCTTAGTTGAAGCAAGCACAAGAAGAGCGGCGATTTCTAATTTTAGGTTTTACGCTTCAGCTGTTCACTGACCCGTCCGAAGCGGCGTTCGCGCTTCTGATAATCAGCGATAGCCAGATAGAGTTCTTTCTCCCGAAAATTGGGCCAGTAAACAGGCGAGACATGGATTTCGGTGTAAGCCAGCTGCCAAAGCAGGAAATTGGAGATGCGCATTTCGCCGGAGGTGCGGATGAGCAGATCGGGGTCAGGCATATCGGCGGTATAAAGCGCCCGGCTGAAAGTTTTCTCATCCACGGCGGCGGCGCGGCTTTGCAGCAGCGAATTAACCGCATAGATAATTTCCTGCCGCCCGGAATAGCTGAGCGCCAGGCAAAGGTGCAATCCGGTATTGCTGCGCAGCGTGCCCATCGCTTCGCGCATAGCGTTGGCGGCGTCGACGGGGAAATCCTGCAGATTGCCGATGGTGGAAAGCCGGACATTGTTCTTCATCAAGTCCGCTACTTCTTTACGGATGGTGCGCATAAGCAGGGTCATCAATGCGGATACTTCCGCCCGGGGGCGGCGCCAATTTTCCGTGGAAAAGGTGTATAGGGTGAGATGCTTGACGCCGATTTCGCCGCAGCAGCGGACGATAACCCGAACGGAATTGATGCCTTCCCGATGACCGGCGACACGGGGCAGCCCACGCTGTTTCGCCCACCTGCCGTTGCCGTCCATAATGATGGCTATGTGCCGGGGGATATTGCCTCGGGCAAGCACTTCGGATTTTATGTTCTGAACCTCATCCATAAATTAGATGTTACTATTTTCCGCCGGTGAGAGCCTTGTAATGATCATACGCGTCTTTAACCTTCTTAATGTATTCGTTTCTTTCCTTATCCGTGATGCCTTCCCGTTCCGCCATTTTACCATAAGCCGCCCAGAGAAATTTCCAGGCCTCGGTATATTGGGGATCGATTTGCACGATATGTTCGAGATAGGGAATGGCTTCTGCCTGCATTTGCGCGTTCCACAGGGCGCTGACCAGGTTCATCAGGGTTTCCAAGTCGTTGGGATTGATTTTGAGCACCTGGTCGAAAGCGGAACGGGCTTCAGTGAATTTCCCCATATTGAAGTATAAGATGCCGAGATTGAACCACAGATCGGGGTCGCTGGCTTTAGTTTTCAGCACTTTATTATACATTTCCACCGCCTTTTCTTCTTCACCTTGCTCCTGATAAATCATAGCCAGTTGTGAGATGGCACCCAAATTTTCCGGATCGAATTTCAGCACATCTTGGTAAGCCGGGATGGCTTTATTGTAATTGCCCATCTTGTAGTACATATTGGCTTTATTGATGCGGACGATCAATTCCTCGCCTTTAGGGTCGTTGGCGATGACTTTATCGAAGTCGGCGGCGGCTTTCTGCAGTAAATCGGCTTTCTTCATAGAATCGGATTCGGTTTGCGCAAGCTGGAGATAGCAGTTGCCGCGTTCTCGGAAGCCGTCAATTCTGGTAGGGTCGATCATCACCGCTTTTTCAAAGAATTCGAGGGATTGCTCGTATTTCTGCTCGTTGAAGATGGGGACGCCGTCGTTATAGAATTTCACCCAGAGTTCATCCCGGATATCGAGGATTTCATTGACAAATTTATCGCCGTATTTCAGCGAATTAGTGAAGCATTGGTTCATTTCTTGGTATTCACCGAGCTGCTTTAAGCAGTCGCCCATTTCGTAATAGGCGATGGTGAGATTTTTCATATCGCCTGTGGCTTTCTTCTCGAAGTCTTTCGGGTCCGGGTATTGAGCCTTCAGCTCAGTGATTTTATTTTCATAATCGGCGGCGGCTAAGCGATAGAATTCAAGAGCTTTAAGATAATCGCCATTGCTGCGGTAAATTTGTGCGGAGGAGAGTTCGACCGATTTCGCCGGGCACAGCGAGATAAGAAGCGCTGTCAGCAAGATGGAAATTAATAAAACACGCATTAATAACTCCATTAAAATATTGTTTGATGTTTTCCTCTTTATTTCCGGGGAAACCATCCTTTTTATTATTAGAATCGCTGACGAAGTTGGCGTAATCAACCTCATCAAGCCTAGTTTGTTCGACGACTTATCAGCGGGACTTTTGGCATATCGCCATCAATTCCCACTCTTCCAAAGATAACGGATTATTACCCCAATTGTGAGCTTCACCGCCGTAAATCCCTAATACCTTGAAACCTGCACCCGCTAACAAACCGGCAAATTCCGGCGGAGTGTAAAACTTTTCGTATAGCGCGATTTCCCGTTCATTACTCTCTTCTTTCACATAAGTGATCGTCTTTGCCGTCATCGTGGTCAAATCGAATGCGCCGGAATTCATTCCTTCCACAGTAAGCTGTCTGATCCACCGGATGGAACTGAGGGCGGAAATTATCAGCTTCGATCCCGGCTTCAAAGCAGAATAAATCCTGCGTATAATAACTTTATCGTGATTTTCAGCTTCCTCCCGTCCGCCCAGTAATGACACCGCTCCTTCACATAAACATATAGCGCCATCGAACTCTTCCGCAAAATTCATCCTAACGGCATCGTACTCTATCAATTCCAATTCGACACCCGCATCGCCGGCTTTCCGCTTAGCTATATCCAGCATCGCCGGCGATATATCCACTCCCGTCATCCGGTAACCTCTATTAGCCAATTCGATACTGTGGCGGCATGTGCCGCAGCCGGTATCCAAAATCCTCGCACCACGCGGTAAGCCCAATTCCTTGGCGATAAACTCCACCTCCAGTAGAGTATTGCGGGTGAACACCTCTTCGTCATATTTCGGCGCATAGTCCGCATTGAAGAAACGCTTCCAGTCGTTCGCTTCGACCATAAGAAATC
>Ga0163209_1001492_pt1 | contig 10116 bp, 12 predicted proteins | sample Kivu_160m_FD_113538 | JGI IMG/M metagenome (GOLD analysis project Ga0163209, IMG submission 113538) | Freshwater microbial communities from Lake Kivu, Western Province, Rwanda to study Microbial Dark Matter (Phase II) - Kivu_160m | ecosystem: Environmental > Aquatic > Freshwater > Lake ... | reverse complement strand
CTATTTCCCTAACGGAAAAATGAGTCGGGAGCGCTTGAAGTATAAGATGGATTTTTATGAGGCTTTTCTTAGCTTTTCAGATTCCCTGAAGGCAAGGGGTGACAAGCTGATTATCTGCGGCGATTTCAACACCGCTCATAAGGCTATAGATTTGGCCAGACCTAAGGAAAATGAAAAGGTCTCAGGATTCTTACCAGAGGAACGGGCGTGGATGGACAAGTTTGTATCTCATGGTTATGTTGATGCCTTCCGCTATTTTAATGATGAGCCGAATCAATATTCATGGTGGGATATGAAGACTAGAGCCAGGGAGAGGAATGTGGGCTGGAGAATCGACTATTTCTTTGTAACAGAAAATCTGTTGCCGGCGGTTTCGAATGCATTTATAATGCCTGAGGTAATGGGCTCGGATCATTGCCCTGTCGGGATTGTGTTGAAGGGAATAAAATAGAAGGAGAGGTGACATATGAAACTCGGAGGAGTGATTGCAATCATCGTGGTTTTGGTTATTTTGGCTTTGGGAGGTGGTGTGCTGGCTTATCAGCGTGGCGATGCTGAGGGCTATCAGGCTGGATATGCTAAAGGCACCGAGGATGGCGAAAAGACAGGCTATAACGAAGGGCAGACGAAGGGATATGCCGATGGTCAGGCAGCCGGTCAAAAGGCAGGCTATGATGAAGGATATAACAAAGGTCAGCAGGATGCCCATCAATCGTATCAATCAGGTGAGCAGGCTGGTGAGCAGGCAGGATATACCAAGGGCTACAATCAAGGCTGGTACAATGGTTGGTCGAATGGCTGGCAAGATGGCTGGTGGGCAGGCTGTAGCAACTGCTGGCAGCATTGCGAGCCGCTTGTAACCGGTGGTGCTATGGAACAACATGCCACTGGACCGTCACAAGGCTGGATGCCTGCCGCTCCAACACCTCCTCCACCTCAGCAGTAGTGAGCACAAGACATTTTGAATAGGCACTGTCTTTGAGGGTGCTGACGGCAGCTTCTGCTTGATGGCTTAGTGGTAATTGACGATAGCTTGTTTATGTCGTCAATGTGCCGCCGTCGACGACAATGGTTTCTCCGGTCACGTAGCTGGAGGCATCGGATGCCAGGTAAATCATGGCTCCGACGATTTCATCAGGGTCGCCTATGCGCCCCAGCGGTACTCTCTTTAAAAAGTCACCTTCATACTCCGGCATTGCCTCAAATATGGAGTCACCGAGGCGTGTGTGTATGTGTCCGGGCGCTATAGCGTTTACTCTTATGTTATAATCTGCCCATTCCTGAGCCATAATCTTCGTTGCCATTGTCAAGGCAGCTTTGCTGATTGAATATACGCCTATATGAGTTTAGTGCCTGAAGGCAGTTACGGAAGAAACGTTGATAATCTTGCCGCCGCCTTGCTCTTTCATCACCCTGGCTACCGCCTAGCTGAGGAATATCACCCCTTTCAGATTTAGATTCATGATTGAGTCCCACAGCCGTTCCTCTAGGTCAAGCATTGGACTTATGGCTGGGCTGGTGCCGGCATTATTCACCAGTATGTCGATTTTGCCGAACTCCTGGCGCACCGTTTGAACCAGGCTCTTAATTTCCTCTAGCCTACCTATATGCGCTGATACAGGCAAGGCTTTCCTCCCCAATGCCCTTATCTCAGTGGCTACCTGCTCCATGTCAGGAAGCTTACGACTGGCAATGGCAACATCTGCGCCGGCGCTGGCAAAGCCAAGGGCAGTTGCCTTGCCGATGCCACGGCTGCCTCCGGTTACCAGAGCCACCTTGCCCTTCAAGGAGGAATCAGGTTTTGTCAGTTGTTCACCTCACTTATAGATTCAAAGTATGATTTTTATAGGTCTGATGCAGTCATCAGAATTGAAATATGCTAATGTAGTGTAGACAGACGATTGTATCAAGTTTACTCAAGCGAGCAATTGCTATAACAGGATACAGTCAGACTAGCTTATTGCGGCCGGACTTTATTCGACAACGACGGTCAGGTTGAATGTCCACTCGCCTTTCTCGCCGCCTTCCCAGGGTCGGCTATAGTCCATAGATATAGTGCTCGTACCCTTCTTGAGCGCTTTGAAAGTCCATATCTCTTTGCCCGGTACTCCTACAAGCTCCTTGTTTTCAGGAGCAATGTATGATTGGGTATCTATGGACTCGCGGCTTTTTTGCTGCACTACTGTTTTGTCGCTGATTTGTGCCGACTCGGACCACTGGAAGCCGGTGGTGGCATTGGAGCACAGTGTCACTGTAAATGTATCGCCGGCGGCCACGTTGATTTGTTTGCTCATGTGAGGTTGCTGCCCGAAGTCATCGCAGGAAATCTCTATGGATGTTCCAGTGGACGGGGCGCAAGCCACCAGGCATAATGATAGGCTTAGCAAGATGAGTGCTGATATTGCTTTGAGCTTCATTGTTTACCTCCGTGATTTCATTAAACCTCTTGATTCTAGGCATATTATAGCGCAGATAGCCTGTTTTTGTTTAGTTGTCATTCTTACCAGGTTCCTTATTTTAGACTGACCAACACGAAAATAGAATTGAAGTTCGGCAAAATGCTAGAATATCGGTTGGTTCTCTATCTGGGGGAGTGTCGGAATTGGCAGACGAGCATGACTTAGGATTCGCCAATCCGAATGTAAATGTTAAGCAGTTGCTTAATGACTTCCTGAAATCAAGACCTCAAGGACTCTCGAAACACACCATTTTATACTACAAAAGATGCTTAACACCTTTACTGGCTTATTACAAACTTACACCCCAATCTATCAACGAGTTCATTACTGATTTAAATTGTAACCCTGGTGGCAAACTGGCTTACTATCGTGCTATAAGAGCTTTTTGTAATTGGCTGGTAAAATATGACTACCTTAAGCGCAGTCCGTTGAATAAAGTAGACCCGCCTAAGCCAGCTAAACCTATTCTACCGAGTTTAACGATTGAACAGGTCAATTATCTTATCAACTTTGTGGATAATACCAGAGACAAAGCCATAATGTCTCTGTTCGCTGATAGTGGTATGAGACTGAGCGAATTAGCCAGCATCAAAGTTGGTGATATTGACTGGACAAACTGCACCATCACCATCTGGGGTAAAGGTAAAAAGCAAAGGAAAGCCCCCTTCACCGACAGGACTACCAAATTGCTCAGGGGATTTATTTCACAGAATGGCACAGGTGAAAACATCTGGCACATGAAGCCTAGAGGCATCCAGAATATGCTTCTTGAGCTAGCTAAAAGAACTGGACTTCCCTGTAACCCCCACACTTTTAGACGAACTTTCGCCTCCAATCTACATCGTGCTGGAATGGATATTGAACACATTATGAGGCTAGGTGGTTGGGAAAGTCTGGATATGGTGGTAAGATATACTCGTTCGGTCAAGTTTGAAGATAGTCTGAAGTTGTACCGGAGCCTTGAAGCCTTGCCTACTGCTTGATACTGCTTAGTTTGCTTCTGTCTGGGGCTTGGTGGTTAGCTTGGGGACGGCAATATATCAAACTCAATTCTGGCTGGAAAATTAGGAATCCAAAATTGTGCCATTTTTGCTAGCTAACGTGGGGGGAAGTTGCTTCTAAAAAACAGTCTTAGATACTTTATCAACTCCATTTATCAAATCCTCAATTTCTTCAGGTTTTGGCTCTCGTTGTTTCTTGTGGTCACATAAATTTCGCAAATCAGCTAAATGCTGTATGAATCTCCAAGTTGGTACATCTATCACTTGGGCTTCTTTTAATGCATCATTGTAATCGGAAATGCTTGGGTTTTTGGCTTTAACCGCTACATTGTGACTAGCAGAGACTTGCTGTAAGTGTTTTTCAAGTACCACACCTGCAACTGCCCCAGAAGCCCGGACATAGCCATTCTTTAGTAACTCACGTGCTGTATCTATCTCAGTATCGAACAAATCAGCTTGAAGAAGTTGCTTAATCTCAAAAAGCGAGCTTTCAAACCGTCTTTCGGTCGCTTCCAATATCTTCATTTGCTGCTCAAATTTTGGGAAGGCTGCCTTCGTAGGTACTATAGTGTCTAGCCCTCTTATTATGCTAATTCCAATCATATAGTCCGACATAGTATACGTGAGATAGTCGATGCTTTTACGCTTTTCATCGCTATAAAGACGCCTAAAATCATCATAGCGACTTGGAAGAATTTGCTCTATAACACGGAGTGCTTCGGAATACCACTTTTCGTATTCATTTCTGAAATCAGGAAGTTTCATTTGCTCCGTCTTAATTAGCTCCTCAGCCTTTGGACTTAGCAATCCCAAATCATGTGCGAGGGAGTTATATAGCAATTTTGATTTTGCAATCAGTGCTTTCAGTTCGTCTTTGTACTTCTGAACATTCGTCACAAAATATCCCCTTGACCTGCCTTGCTAACGTAGTATAGAACATAATACAGAATTGGACAACAAAAAAACCGAAAGACGGGTTAAATCTCTCGGTTCGTTACTGGCAATCCTTCTATTTTGGTTTAAGGAAGCTGATTATTTCATTGGGGTCAACATTCAAAGCTTCTATAATCTTAATGAGATTAAGTATTGAGACATTCCGTTTTCCGGTCTCAATCTCCGTGTAATAAGAGCGACTAAAGCCAGCAATATCAGCGAACTCTTCCTGTGAGTATCCCTTCTGCTTCCGTATTGCTCTTATATTATCGCCAATCTTTAGCAGATATTTCCTATCCTTAGCGTTCTTATTGGTTCCATTTTGCCTTGGCATCACTTAGTGATTGTGATACCATGTCACTCAATTAACAACCCGATAAAAGTGACATTTCCAAGTAAGTGTTATGTAGAAAAATGGGAGTTCAGTCTGGATTTGTTGACGGAGCTTATAACATTAACCGTCTACCAAGGCATTTGCTAAACCAGCTAGCTAAGGATTAGGTCAGTGAAAACGTGGGGAAAGTGGGTAACAGGTGTCATAGTCTCTTTGGGTGTAGGCGCTGGCGTAGGTTTCCTCATAGGGCATTACTTAGGCAAAATGTGGCTAGATGTCGGTCTTGGGTTATATATATCTTTTTTAGTGGGTGCACTTGCCTTTGTTATTATTTGCCCAAAAACAAGAAGGGGACAACTAGCAAATAGAATCACAGTAGTTATATCATTGTTGGCTTATTCAATAACAGTGCTGGCTGCCATATTCATGCCTCGCCCAGAATTTAGCCTCAAACTGTTTTTACTAGAGGGTGTATTGGTTGGAGCTATTACTATGGGCATAATCTACGGCATTGCTCAAGTTATCCATTGGGCTATTAAAGGAAAGTGTATGTAAAGCTAAAATCAGCTAAGCACCTCCTATTTGTAGCCCTTTTGCGTAAAAATGCATGCACTCGTAGCTGAAAAGATGCTGCTTTTGCATTGTGAGTAGAAATTGCCTTCTGTCTGGGGACATAGATATTGATGGGGCATGGTCAGACGCTAGTTTCAATGCTACTCATACAACATAGATATGAAATCATGAAATTAAAATTTATAGTAATTTCTTATTTACCCTTTATATATAAAAAAGGGCTTAGTTTTCATGTTTTCATACCCTCTAGGGTGTCATCTGATTTAGTGTGTCGTCATCAATACCAAGTTCCTTAGCAACCTTGAGAAGATGTGCCTTATCAACCAGCACATATCGAGTCCCACCAATCGTCCTGACCTCAAATCCCAGGTCTCGGAGTATCTTACCTACTTGCCAGCTGTTCAAGTGCTCTCCATCATCCTTTAGCCCTTTTTCAATCGCCTTCAGCGCCACTCTCTGTTGCAGTTGTTGGGTTTTATTGTCAATAGCCAGCGATAGTAGTTTCAAGTATACAAGTTTGACCGGTTCATAGTCTTGTCCCACATTAAGGCTCGCAATAGCTTCTTTAAGTTCGCTCGCTGCAAATTGAATCCAAGCTATATCCGGAAAAATTGAGGCAGCTTGAAATAGTGGCATCCAAGTATCACCCGCTCTATTACTGGGAAGAGGAAGAGTTTTTGACCAGTCTACTTGAGAAGCGATAGCGGCTAGGGCAGCCCCATCTAGTGTCGGCATGGAGTAGCTACCTTGCTTATATGCGGTCTTAATTGTGATGCTTCGACTATCAACGGCTGGGTCTCTAAAGGGTAACCTTCGGTGTAATACAGTAGCACCAAATAGATTCAGTGATTCTCTAGTCCAACCTTGACTCGCACTACCACGCTTAACAGTGGTGCTAGATGTCTGTTTCGCATATCTTTTTAGAATCCAGTTTTCATTTATCCAATCAGCCTCTTCAATCAAGGCGGTACCATTGGGCTTCAGGCTATCTCTAAGCTCGGCTTGGCTAACTTTGCCATCAATAGGGATAGGCGAATGACAGATTTGCTTCAGTATTTCCATCAAAGTGCTCTTACCTGAGCCATGACCACCTTGAAGGACTAAGATTGGCATTATCTTCAGCTTATCTATGGCATGGGTAGCTATAGCCCAGTAGACCATTGTCTTTGCCTGATTGGTGTCTACACCACAGGCCGATGTTATGGCATGTGCGTAGTTGGTTATGATTTGAATTGACATGTTTTTAACTCCTTTATTCTAATACTCCTATCTTCTATAATAGACTTGAAGTATGAGACATTGCGATACCTAAACAGGACATTTTGAGACAAAATGACGATTCCTTACGAAATTAGACGAAAAGCAATTGAACTAAGTAAGACTAGGTCAGCCGGTCAGACTTTGAAAGCCCTCAGACGAATCCCAGAATTCGAGAATGAGGACATGCCGGTGGAAAGAACAATAAATAGGTGGAAGAATCAAGCCGCAATGTTGGAGAAGCAAATTTCAGAGTCGGCAGAGAATACAAAAGAATTCTTTAAGACACATCCTGTCCCTAAATGGCTGCAAAACGTGTATCTGGTGAATATAGAAAACGGTGAAATCAAGTTTCTTTAGCGAACGTCAATCGGCAAATGTAGAAGTTTTTCCAATATCTAATTCAGTTCGTATATAAATGGCTTGACAATATACCCGCATCCGTGTATTATTAATATATGGCTAACATTTACAGTGTAAACGAAGCAGCTCAAAGGCTAGGCTTAGACCCCAGTCAGATAAGAAGATTATTGACTAAAGGCGAAATTGAGGGGAAGAAATTAGGTCGTGACTGGGTAGTTCTCAGTCTGAATTATAAAAAGAAGAAATTCGGAGTTGGTCGAAAACCAAAAGGGGGGTAAGAAATGAAAAATAAACAGATATCACTAAGGCAATTAGCTAAAGAATTAGGGTTTTCCGTGAGTTATTTATCTCAGGTTAAACATGGCACAAGGCCAGCATCTAAAGAACTAACGGCCAAACTAAATGCTCTCAAAGCTAGTGTTAAGCAAAATAGACACTTTTTGGGCAAAAATGCTTTACGCTATGTTAGAATGTTATCCCAATTTAGCTTCGGGGGAGTGTCGGAATTGGCAGACGAGCATGACTTAGGATCATGTGCCGCAAGGCGTAGGGGTTCGAGTCCCCTCTTCCCCACCATGCAGAATATTGGGTAGTAAGAATGGGGGGATTAGCTCATGACACTCAAGATGTCGCTTCGAGAGGCTAAAGAACGTGCCCTAGAACTGATGCACCGCGGCTATCATTGAGGTCCGGGCGTCCTGCAAGTTATGTGGGAGGCTTATGGACTCGGCAATGAAGACCTGCTTTGGACTGGGGTCGCCTTCACCGGTGGTATAGCCGGGCAACAGGGAGCGCCTTGTGGCGCCTTATCTGCTGCGGCAATTTGTTTGGGATTGTGCTATCGCAATTCCGACAAGCAGAAGGCGAAGCAGGCACGGTTAGATGCGCGCTTGGATGCCAATGAGCTCGTCCAGAGCTTTATCGAAAAGTTCGGCTCTATTAGCTGTCTGGAGCTGGTTGAGATGGACTTCTCCAAGCCAGGGGGGTACCAGCAATTCCGGGAATCTGGCATCTGGCAGGATAAATGTGACAATTATGTTCAGTTTGTAATCGAAAAGCTCTACGAGCTGGATGCTAAGAGAGCGACTCCATCTGCGCCAGAACAGGTTGTCATTTACACCAAACCTGGCTGTCCTTACTGCGCTGCGGCAAAGAATGATCTTGAAGAACGAGGGGTTCCTTATAAAGAGATAAGCGTTGAAGATAATCCCAGGGCTGCCGAGGAGCTAATGCGCCTTTCAAAAGGTAATGGTATAGTTCCAACTCTGGTAATTGGAGAAGAAGTAAAAGTAGGTTTTGGCGGAGGCTGAGCAATATGAATTGTGGCAGTTTGCCACAATCTGTATCACGAAACATCAACCAGAGAAGATAAACGGCTAATTGTCTTCTCTACGAATTGCTCATCGTTAATTGAAATCTCGATGGCCCCATTGGGGCAGACATCAACGCAACGTCCACAGCCTCTACAGGCATCGCTTTTGACAGCGTGATTGTTGACCAGACTGATGGCATCAATAAAGCACACGCCTTGAGTGCAAGTTCCGCAACCTGTGCATTGCCCGTTGACCGTTACTTCGACACCGGGCATTTTTGTTGTTTTGGCACTGATTTGGGGTGCTATATGAGGCAGGATTCGCCACAGGCAGCAGCAAGGACAGCAGTTGCAGATAGTAAGGAGTTTGTTGCTTGGTCCAGTGCCGAGCCAAACTGTGTCTATCTTGTTTCGACCTATTAGATGTACCAGTCCGGCTTCGCGGCAGCGCCGAACATGCTCATGTGCCTCATCTTTTGTTACTCGGCGACCGAGCTTGGGATTGATGCCTAACGTTGCCTCTCCAAGAAAAAGACAGCCGAGTTCAATCGGATAGTCTTTGCATTTGGAGGCATCGCGGCAGATACACTTATTCATAATCCAGTGATAGTTGGCTTTCTCAATGAAGTGTTCCACTACCTGAGATGGCAGTATCATCTGGTCGGGCACATCGACCGGCGTATTGAGGCTAATTACCCGGTCTTTGGGCAGGTAAAGTAAATCGTCGCCTTCGAAGAGCCAGTGGTCAATGGCTTTGCCAATAAATGGCACCCTTGTCAATTTGGCGAAGAGAAATCGACCGGGAAAGCCCTTCTTAATCAGCCCCACGAGCCACAAAGGTCGTCCCATAGCTATATAACCAGCGGCCGAATTTGAAATTGAAAGGCTGGGTATCCAATAGCAATGAACACCCAGCCCTTTGCAAGTCTTGACTGAATGCGGCTTTAGCTCTTACCTATTCTGAACATCTTGGTACCGCACTTTGGGCAGGTACCTTGTGTAGCCGGCTTTCCGTTCTTCATTTTGATGGACTTTGGATTGCTCATCTCCCTCTTGGTGCGGCACTTCATGCAGTATGCTTGCATCTCTTACCTCCTTGAGTATAAACAATAACCCATCACGAGTGAAATGTCAATAGTATATAGGTCATATGCAAGCAAAAATGTCACTATTCATGTTATTGGCGTGTTTGAGAGCAGGAAAACTATGCTTGGCTTCTCTGATGATGCTTTTTAATCCAGTCGACCTTCTGCGGTAAATAGTTGTCTCATTGGAACTGCCGAATGGAGTAGATTACTGAGACACAGGAATGGTGAAGGAGAAGCGGCTGCCTTTCCCTTCTTCGCTCCTGACTTCAATCTTGCCTCCATGTGCTTCTACCAGACTCTTGGCAATAGCGAGTCCCAAACCTGTCCCACCGGTTGTGCGGGTTCGTGATTTGTCTACCCTGTAAAAGCGCTCGAAGACGTTCGGCAGATGCTCGGCAGGAATGCCATCCCCGGTATCTTCAACACCTATCTCTATCCAATTATCAAGCTTTATGGCGGTTACAGTTATGCTGCCACCTCGTGATGTGTGAGTGATAGCATTATCGATGAGGTTGGACAGAACCTGGTTGATGCGACGGGAATCGATATTCACCGCCGGCAGCTTCCTGGGCAGGTTGGAGGATAATGATATTCCCTTTGCCGCTGCCTGGCTTTGCTTCACATCTGCTATTTGTTTCAATAGCTTGATTATATTTTCCTTCTGGCATCCCAGCTTTAATTCGCCCGCCTCAGCTAGGCTCAGTTCCTGGAGGTCGTCAACCAATCGTGATAGCAGGCTTGTTTCTTCATCAAGTGAGCGGATGGCACCGGGGTCTGGCTTTACCATCCCATCATG
>Ga0163209_1001489_pt1 | contig 10122 bp, 10 predicted proteins | sample Kivu_160m_FD_113538 | JGI IMG/M metagenome (GOLD analysis project Ga0163209, IMG submission 113538) | Freshwater microbial communities from Lake Kivu, Western Province, Rwanda to study Microbial Dark Matter (Phase II) - Kivu_160m | ecosystem: Environmental > Aquatic > Freshwater > Lake ... | reverse complement strand
GGTCAAGGCGCCGCAGGAGAGAGACGCTCTGCCCCCGCAGCTTTAGCGCCCGCAAAGGCGACTGTTTGAGCGCGAAGCGCGAGTTTCGTCTTTGCAGCGAAGCGAGGGGGTGCAGGATCGAAAAATGTCCAGCGTGCGGAGGGATCACGATTTTCAAAGGTCTCGTTGCCTTCATGGTCCACGACGATCACCAGAACGGGGGATCGGGACGGAGCTCCTCTGCTACCTGACCTATCTCGCCAAAAGGCAGGGGCCCCTGGGCTTTACGGCGGCCGTGATTTCGGACAACGAGCCGATGCTCCACGTCTTCGAGAAGTCAGGCGCTGACATTGAGTCGGCGATCGACACCGGCGTTCTCGAACTCAGAATAACCTTCCGGGGGTAGGGCGGACCTCTCCCCGTCGCCATGGCGGGGGGCCTTTACTCGTAGTGCAAGGCGTCGATGGGGTTGAGCAGGGAGGCCTTGTAGGCGGGATAGAAACCGAAAAAAAGCCCGACAAGGCCGGAAAAGCCGAAGGCCAGGAGGACGGACAGCGGGGAAACGACGGTCGCCCAGCCGGCCAGGGCCGAAAGAATCTTCGACCCCGAAATGCCGACGATGATGCCGGCCACGCCGCCGATGAGGGAGAGCGTCAGCGCCTCGATGATGAACTGCAGCCGGATGTCCCAGGTCTTGGCCCCCACGGACATGCGGATGCCGATCTCCCGGGTCCGTTCCGTCACGGAGACGAGCATGATGTTCATGATGCCGATTCCCCCCACCAGCAGGGAGACGGATGCGATCGCCGCCAGCAGGAGACCCATGACCTGGGTGGCCTGCTCTCTGGCCTCCATCATCTGGGTAAGGTTCCGCACCGTGAAATCCTTCTCCTGACGGGGGCCGATCCGATGGCGCTGGCTGAGCAATTCGTTGATCTGCCCTTCCGCCGCCGCCAGTTGATCGGCGCCTCTCGCCTTCACCGTAATCACCCTTACCATCCCTACGAAAGGCGTCCCGAAGATCTTTTTCTGCGCCGTCGTAAGGGGAACGAAGATCGTGTCGTCCTGATCCTGGCCGCGGTCCGACTGGCCCTTTGGCGCCAGGACGCCGATGACCATGAAGGGAACCTTCTTGATCCGGATGATATGGCCCAAAGGGTCCGCATTGCCGAAGAGGTTGTCCACGACGGTCTGCCCCAGGAGGCAAACCTTGGTGGCGTTGCGCACGTCCTGTTCCGTGAAGGCCCTTCCGGAGGAGAGCGACCAGTCCCGGACCGGCAGGATGCCGGGGGTGGTCCCGTAGATTCCCGTCGACCAGTTCTGATTGCCGTAAACCACCTGGGCCGCGCCGTTGTATGTGGGGGCCACATCGGAAACGGCCGGGCACTCCCGGGCAATGGCTTCGGCGTCGTCCTGCGTCAGGGTGGATTGCGTGCCGCTTCCCATCCGGATGCCGCCGGAGGTGCTGCTCCCCGGCATGACGATCAGGAGGTTGCTGCCGATGCTTGCCATCTGCTCGGATATCCTCTCGCTTGCGCCGGTCCCGACGGCGAGCATCGTGATCACCGCACCCACGCCGATGATGATCCCGAGCATGGTCAGCGCAGAGCGCATCTTGTTGACCCTGAGGGCGCGGAGCGATATCTTGAAAGTTGAGGGTATGCCGATCATCCGTGCCTCCGTCCCATCATCCGCATTTTCGACAACATAGACCAATTAATCATAAGTTTCAATCGACTACGCCTGTTTCACAGGCTCGTCACTGACGACGAGCCCGTCCCGGAATTTAACGATCCGCCGGCTGAAGGCGGCAATGTCCCGCTCATGGGTCACGAGGATGATCGTGATCCCCGACTCCCGGTTGAGCTTCACGACAAGCTCCATGATCTCGACGCTGGACCGGGTGTCGAGATTCCCCGTCGGCTCGTCGGCCAGAATCAACGGCGCCCGGTTCACCAGCGCGCGCGCGATCGCCACCCGCTGCTGCTGACCGCCGGAGAGCTGGTTCGGATGGTGGTGCTCCCGCCCTTCCAGGCCCATCGCCTTCAGGGCTTCCATGGCCCTCTGCCGGCGTTCCCGCGGAGAGCATCCGTCATAGAGCATGGGCAATTCCACGTTCTCCAGGGCGGAGGTGCGGGGAAGGAGATTGAACCCCTGAAAAACGAATCCGATCTTTTTATTGCGGATCTCCGCCAATTCGTCCCGGTCCCGATCACCGACATCCATTCCGTCCAGCAGGTATTGCCCGCCGGTCGGCACATCGAGGCAGCCGATCAAGTTCATGAAGGTGGACTTGCCCGAGCCCGATGGGCCCATGATGGCCACGAATTCCCCGTGCGCCACCGTCAGGGATACATCGTCCAGCGCGCGGACGGCGCTGTCTCCCAGTTCGTAGACCTTCGTCAGATGTTGCGTCTCGATCAATGCCATGGCGTTATCCCGTCCCCGCATACCCGATGTCTGCCATGCGAAGGGTCATCCTCCCCGCTTTTTAGCGGAAGAGCCCCGGCCCGCCGGCGGGCGTTGAAGCGCTCTTTTTCGCCTGTCCCGTCGCCTCGATGATCACCGCATCCCCCTCCTTGAGCTCCTCGGAGAGGACGGCGGTCTCATTCCCGTCGCTGATCCCCAGGGTCAGGGGCGCCCGGCGGGGTTTTTGCCCGTCGAGAATCCAGACGCCCTGCGTCTTCGCCCCGTTCGTTGCCCGGACCGCCTGCGGGCGGCCCGCACCGGTCGCCCCCGCGCTTCCCCGGTCGGGCGCAGCGCCCGCCGGCTGCCACTTGAAACGGAGGGCGGCGTTCGGGATCTTGAGAACGCCTTTTTCCAAAGCGGTGATGATGGAAACATTGGCCGTCATGCCGGGTTTCAGCTTCAGTTCCGGATTGGCCACCTTGACGACGACGTCATAGGTGACGACGTTCTGGATCGTCGTGGGTGCATTCCGGATCTCCGAGACCCTTCCGGGAAATGTGCTGTCCGGGTAGGCATCGACGGTAAACTGAACGGGCTGCCCGACCCTGACCTTGCCGATGTCCGCCTCGTCCACGTTCGTATCGATCTGCATGCGGGTCAGATCCTGGGCGATGCTGAAGAGGGTCGGCGTCTGGAAGCTCGCGGCCACCGTCTGTCCGATATCCACATTCCGGGAAATAACGACCCCATCCACCGGCGAGAGGATGCGGGTGTAGTTCAGGTTGGTCTCATCCTGGTTCAGCGCCGCCTTCTGCTGTTCCACCTGTGCCTTCGCCACATTCAACTGGGCCAGCGCCGAGAGCCGGTTGGTGTCTGCCGTATCCAGATCGCTTCTGGCAATGAAATTTCGGGCAAAGAGGGTCCGATTTCGGTCCAGCGTTCGGTCGGCGTCCAGCAGGGTTGCCTCCGCCTTTTCCACATTCGCTGCGGCAGCCTGCAAATTGGCCTTGGTCTGCGCCACCTTCGCCTCGGAAAGCGCCGGATCGATCTGGGCCAGCAGTTGCCCTTTTTTAACCGGGGAATTGTAATCCACGAAGAGCTGCTTGACCGTCCCAGAAACCTGGGTTCCCACCAGAACGGTCGTCACCGCGCTCACCGTTCCCGTAGCGGTCACCGTAGCGCGAATATCCCCCCGGGACACCCTTGCCGTCTTGAATTGAACCCCGTTTCCCTTGTTCTTCAGGAGATAAAATCCACTCAATGCCAGAACGACCGCCAAAACAACCGAAACCAAGATCTTTTTTTTCATGGTTCTCCCGTCGCCTTCTCCAGGCTGGACTGCGCCAGCTTGTAGTCATAAAGAGCCGAAATTTGCGCCGTTTTCGCATTGCTCGCCGCCACGAGTGCATCGGTCACCTCGATGGGGCTGCCGACTCCCGAGGCGTAGCGGCCGTTGGCCAGCTCCAGGTTTTCCGCGGCCTGACGGACGGTAAGCTCCGCCGCCTCGCCCCGGTCCGCCGCCTCCTGCAGGTTCAGCCACGCATGCTTGACATCCTGAAAGATGGTCTGCCGGAGCGAGGCCTCATTTGCCGCAAGAACCTCCAGATTGGCCTGCGCCTCCGCTACCTGGTATTTCGTCGAGAATCCGCTGAACAGGGGGACGTTCAACTGGGCGCCGAAATTCCAGCCCTGATCCAGAGGGAAACTTCCCCCGCCCCAGCCGTAGCCGGCATTGCCCGAAACAGACGGATAATAGCCCTTCCGGGCGAGTTCGATGCCCTGTTCCAGGGATTGCTTTTTCACGGCGATCGCCTTCAGATCCGGCCGGCGGTCGTAGGCCTTCCGGATGGTTTTATCCAGATCGATCTCCACCCGTTGAAAGGTGAGCTGATCCGCGACCTCGTAATCCGGAGCCTCCGGCAGCCCCATGGCGTTGTTCAATGCGACGCGGCCCAGCCGGAAGGCGTTTTCGGCTTTGATGAGGTTCAGCTTCGCGTTGGAGAGATCGACCTCGGCCTTGGTCACGTCGAATTTCGGCTTTGTGCCGACCCCGAAGAAAGCCCTGGCCTGATCGAGGTGCTGTTGGAACTGTCCCACCACCTCCCGGGAGACATCCCGGTTCCGCCCGGCCTGGAGAAGTCCGAAGTAGGCCTGCTTGACCCCGAAGCTCACCTGGGTGCGGACGTTATCGAGATCCGAACGGAAGGAATCCCGATTGAGCTCCTGGATCTTCACCTGGGTGGAAGTCTTGCCGAAGTCGTAGAGATTCTGGCTCAGGGAGACGCTGGAGGAATAGCTGTCGTAAACCTGCCCTGCGGAGGTGGAGGTCGGGTCCGTCCGGCTGTAACCGGCCGATCCGTTTAACTGGGGATAATATCCGGAGCGGGCCTGGCCGATTCGGCTGTCGCCGGCCCTGAGGGTGCCGGCGGCCGCCTGGATGCCGGGATGCCTCGAAAGCGCGATCGCGATGCAGCGCTGAAGATCCAGCGTCTCGCCCTTGCGGATCAGCTCTTCCGCGCCGGCCCCCGCCGGCAGGATTGACCCGAAACAGACCTCCAAACAGACCCAGAAACAGACAAGGAACAGACACAATTTTTTCATATCGGATCGCGCCTCCTGCCCGATCTTTTGTACTGCCTCAGAGACAGCAAACAGCGTGCCAGCATTGGAGAAATTGCATCTATTTGAAATCATGAGGATCTAATTCCAGCGCCCTTTTTTCAACCGAAAAACCGGATACTTTGTATGCGCCACCGTATCCAGATGGATAAAAAGTATCCGTCGTCGATAAGGATATTATGCTTTATCTAAATTTAATTTACGAGCTAAAATACGATAGCAAAAATGGGACAGATAAATTACACCCCTTTTTCTCTCTTGACGAGGACGCACATGAGGCGTATATCGTGCGCATGATCATCATCATGGGAGGTTAACGATGCAGAAGAGTAAGATCAACATCACAATGGATCCGGACCTTATCGAATATGCGAAGCTTTACGCATCGAAACAGAGAACGACGGTGTCTGAGGTTTTTACACAGTTTATTCTGAATCTGAAGCGGGTCCATGAGGATGATCCCATGCAGATTATCCTTGCTGATTCCGGATTCAGGGACAGTGTGCTGGCGACGATGGCGAAGATCCAGTCCGGTGAAATGAAGTGGTCGAGTTATGATGAGGTCTTCGGATGATTGCCCTTTTCAGCGATGATTTTGGCGATTCTCTGAAAAAACATGCAGCCCTGAAAAAGATCGTCCAGAACAAAGTGGATATGATTCTCTCAAATCCCGTCGGGCTCGGTGAACCCTCTTGAAGGGGAATTTACGTGGTTATTACAGCGCCCCGGTGAAGAAATATTTCCTCATCATTTACCTCTATTGCCTGATTTGCCGGCGAAGAGGGGATGACGGGATTGTCCTTTGTCATGATTGTTCAAGCTGCACAGATGAAACAGTAAAGTTCGTCCAGCTTGGCCCGCATGATCATGTCTATGATTAATGAGAACGTAAATTTTCCAGTTCACCCGGTTCTTGCGTAGTTGACTGAAGTCAACAGGCCTGCCTTTCTTGCATGGATGCAAGAATTCAATGCGTAATGATCACGACTACGCGGATCCCGATTACACCTGGGATGCCAATATCCACTCCTGATGCTTTATGAAAATTTGCTTGCTCGAATGACACTGCAAAATGCCTGTACGACGGCTAAATCGACCACAAGATGAGTTAATTTCTCTAAAGGGCGGACACCGCACTGCCTCCCTTTCCCAACCACATCGCCAGCCACTGTTTTTCGATGCCTAATATCTCTTGACAAGAAAAACAGATCCCCTATACTTCCTTCTATAGAAATCAATGATTTATCAACTATCAACTAACATCTCCGGTCATTCAAGGGAACAATAGCCGTTATCGGAGCCGGGAAAGACGAGATCATAACCACGGCCATGCCCAAAACTTTTCAGTTTGCTTCCCGGCAGGGCGGAAAAGATGCGGATCATTAAGGACGCCGGACACAATGACTGGCCCATGTTAGCAAATGAGGCGCTTTGGAAGGAGATAATGGAGTTTGTCAGCGCCAATCCCTCATAACCCCAGGCGATTCCCATGTTGACATCGTTTTTCAAACGGCTGATCATGAAGAACAAGACCCTGATCTTCCGGGAGGCTCAAAATGTCCGGGATTTCATGACGCTGTTGATGAAGCGCAGAAACACCAGTCTTCCATGGACACCGGATGAAATCAAACGGTTGAAATCCCATTTAATCCGCATGTCGTTCTACGTCCCGGTTTTGATGATTATTCTTCTCCCCGGAGGGAAATTCCTCCTTCCAGTTCTGGCTGAAGTTCTCGACCGACGGGAGCAAAGACGCCATGCGTTGATCGACGGGGACACTACGGCAAAGGCCATGAATGGCAAGAAATAGGATGGATATGAAAATGGCCAGACGGTCTACAACTGTCATCCCTCCCTGGACATGGAAGCCCATTGCCTGACACGCCAGAGAAAAGCGCACCTTCAATGTGAATAGAATTCTCGAAATCGTTGCAGACTAATCGAAGCTAAAGGAACAGGCAATGAACATAGAGCAACGGAAAGGGAACCCAATTTACATTAAATAGACATTGACAGACGACTGTACTTACGGGACAAGAAATGAGGATTATGCTGCCCCAATGTTGACAAATAAAAGATATCGTGCCGCTTTTTCCTTGACATGCAAGGGTTTTCTCAACTATTCTCTTCACACCCCAATGGGAAATCTTACCAGAAGTCCAATTTTATCGGTCGCACTGTAGGCAATCACCATAGAGCTGTATTTTCTTTCTTGATCTGACAGGAATCATCGTGAAGGAGAAGCTATGAATGTTAGAATCCTTGGACTGGGCGAAGTCGGTCGGGAAGACAGGGCCGTGGCCGGCGGAAAAGGTGCCAACCTGGGTGAAATGGTCCGTCAGGGTTTCCCGGTACCGCCCGGGTTCGTGGTCCCGGCGGCGGCTTGCCAAGCTTTTTTTCAACACATCGGCCTTGGTCGGGAACTTGAAGGCCACAATGATCTGGCTCCGGACGACCACGAGCGGCGCTGCCACGTAATTCGCAGCTTGATAGAAAAGGCCCCCCTGCCTGCCGAGCTGTCCGAGGCCATTATGACTGCGCACGCCGAATTGATCCAGAATTGCGATACCGAGATCCGATGCGCCGTCAGAAGCTCCGGGACAGCCGAGGACTTGGGTGAGGCCAGCTTTGCGGGCCAGCACGAGACCTACTATTATGTCGGGGCTGACCGTTTGCTTGATATGGTCAAGCACTGCTGGTCCTCCCTTTTCAGCCTCGAAGCGGTTTCCTACCGGGCCACCCAAAGGCTGGACCACGGAGATGTCTTCATGGCCGTCGTGGTCCAGGAGATGATCCAATCCGAAGTCTCGGGAGTTACCTTCACGGCCAACCCGGTCACAGGCGACCGAGAGGAAATCGTAACCGAATCCAGTTGGGGCATGGGCGCCGCTATCGTGGACGGCCGGGTCACCCCGGACCATTACGTGTTCGAGCGGGAGGGACTCAGACTCAAGGAAAAGAGAATAGCAGAGAAAAAGTTCATGGTCCCGCCACGTCTATCCCAAACCACAGCCAGCAGGCTTCAGGAAGTCCCTCATAGCCTGCGGCTCAAGGAGACGCTCTCTCCGGACCAGGCCCGTACCGTGGCCGAATGGGCACAGAAGGCCGAAAACCATTTCGGCTGCCCTCAGGACGTGGAATGGGCCATGGCCGGCGGCCGCTTCTACCTGCTCCAGTCAAGGCCCATCACGATCATGGGACGCCAGAATATTACCGAGGGGGTCGAGGGCCAGTACGTGATCTTCAAACCACTCATCGAAAACTTCACCGATCCCGTGACCCCGCTGACCGGAGACGTGGTCAGTCTGTTTTTCAGCCCGCCGCTCGGTTGTCTCGTCCGGGGCTGGCCCTATCTGAGCCTCAAGTATTGCAAGGCTGTTCTGCCTTACCAGGCCACGGACGAGGAACTGGCCTCCTTGCTCTATGGAATGGATGTTCTGAAAACGAACCTGAAGCTGTTCTGGCTGAAACTGCCTTTGTTTCTGGGCCTTCTTTTAGGGGGATATTTGTTTTTTGGTGTGCTGTTAGCCCGAACCCGCCGCATGCCGGTTGGGTTCATGGATCGTTTCCGGGACTTGGTCCGCAGGACCGACGCAGATGACAAGGCGGGACCTTTCGAAATGGTGAAACGGTTTTTTTCATGGTCAAGATATTTCGACCCGATCGGCAATCAGGCGTTTATGGTCAACTTGGGGGCCGTCCGTTACATGTTCAGAATGTCCCTTCTGAGACAGCTGATCCGTCGCTGGACGCTTGACCTGCGCGAGGATGCCGAAGCCTTGCTCTGTTCAGGCGCCGAGGGCGTGCTCTCTGCCGAGATGGGACGTGGTATCTGGGACCTGGCCCAGGAAGTTAAAAAGTCCCCCAAAACCAGGCGGATACTGGAAGCTTACCAACCCGAAAATGTCCTCGCCGTTTTGAAAGACGAGCCTGAAGCGCAAGAATTTCTGGCCCATCTGGGCCTTTTCCTGGAGATCAATGGGCACCGAGCCTTCAAGGAGTGGGAACTGGCCTCGATCCGCTGGGCAGAGAACCCGGCGCCGGTGTTGGGCATGGTCAGAAACTACCTGCTAATCGATTCCGACCCTGTAGAGCACGAACGGAGTATGGCCCGGAGCCGTCGGGATCTGGATGCGGAAATCCGCCGCCGGCTCGAAAAATACCCGCTGGAAAAGGCCTTCCGCCCCAGGTATCGACTGATATGCTATATCGCCGAGCGGGCAAAATACTTTTCCCGCCAGCGTGAAAACTCGCGCTTCTATTACATCATGGGTTTTTCTGCCCTGCGGAAGAAGATTTTGCGGGTCGAGGCCGAGCTTCTCGCAGCGGGCAAGCTCAAGTGTAGAGGCGATATCTTCTTTCTGCACTTGCCTGAGATAGATCGGCTTCAGTCAGGCCGGCTGGAATGGTCAGACGTGGAAGTCCGCATCCGCGAGCGGCGCCTGGACCATATCCGCTTGTCCAAGATGTTCCCGCCCAAAACCATCGGCGTGACCTTCGCGGAAAAACAGGAAGACGTAGAGGATCAAGAGAGGGATGGCAAGGTGCTTCACGGACAGCCCGCCTCGCCGGGTGAATACGAAGGCGTGGCCCATCTCATTCTTGACCCTTCCATCAGCCTTGAGCTCAAACCTGGCGAAGTCCTGGTGGCGCCCTACACCGATCCGGCCTGGACCCCGCTTTTTCTGACCGCAGGGGCGGCCGTGGTCGAAGTGGGCAGCTATCTTTCCCACGCCGGAACGGTGGCCCGGGAATTCGGGATGCCCTGTGTGGTGGATCTGCAGAACTGCACTAAGCTCATCCATTCCGGTGTGATCGTAAGGGTGCAGGGCGATCGCGGCCTTGTGAGAATCATCAGCAGACAAGGAGGACAAAAGGCATGACCATCATCTGGGAAATCCTGGTTTTTATGTTGGGTCTCTGTCTATCGGTGCAGGTCGTGGGCGCACTCTTTTCTCTGATCGATCTCTGGTCCGACCTGCGGCGCTCCTGGCCGGTGATGGCCCGGACCATACTGCTTTGGGGCGGGCTGGCCTCGATCCTGACACTGATGTTGGGACCCTACCGGTCGGCCTTTCTCTGGGGGATGGCCGCCTTTATGTTTTTGCATATCGC
>Ga0163209_1001486_pt1 | contig 10136 bp, 3 predicted proteins | sample Kivu_160m_FD_113538 | JGI IMG/M metagenome (GOLD analysis project Ga0163209, IMG submission 113538) | Freshwater microbial communities from Lake Kivu, Western Province, Rwanda to study Microbial Dark Matter (Phase II) - Kivu_160m | ecosystem: Environmental > Aquatic > Freshwater > Lake ... | reverse complement strand
CAGCGAGGGCTCGTCCACGATGGCACAGGCCGCTCCTGTCGCGATAGCCTGCCTGGCGAAATTGTTCCCGTTGAACGATTCACCCCGCAGGGCGAAAAAAAGCGATCCCGGCTTTACCTGGCGACTGTCGGTTGTGACATCCGGGTGCCGGAGATACAGCCGGTAAAGTTCATTGATGCCGGGGTCAGTTATCACTTTGAAGAAAAAAAAGGCCGCCTCACGCTTTTCAGCTTCAGAGACAGCCTCATGTTTTGTATCTGTTTTCGTTACCTACCCGCAATTGATCCGCCCACGCGGGTCATGGCGCAGCGGAAGCCGATGGCGTCGGAGGCCTCGTTCTCGTCGAGGAAGCGGCGCGTGCCGGGGCTCATGAAATAGGCCTCGTCCTTCCAGCTCCCTCCCTTGTAAACCCGTGCATGGTCGGTGATCAGGGAGGTGACGCTGTACTGGTACATCAGGTTGGTGGCGCTGTCCCTTGCTACCTCTTTCCAGACGCTGTTATCAATGTTGGAAGCGTAGTCGCCATCGAGGTAGTTGATGTTGTCGGCCTGCCGGTAATTCTTGCGGTTCAGCGCTTCGGTGGTGGTGATTTCGCGGTATTTCATATGGCCGAGGCTGTCCTTTTCCGCCAGAAAACCTTCTTCGTCGCGCACGGGCGTCTTGAAGACATTGCCGCGGAAGGGGCGCAGATCGTTCACTTCATAAGAGGTGAGCGGGCGGTATACGTCGAGCACCCATTCGCTCACGTTCCCTGCCATGTTGTAAAGGCCGTAATCATTGGGGAAGTAGGATCCGCAGGCGGCGGGAATGTCTGCGCCGTCGTTCAGGTTGCCGGCAACGCCCATGTAGTCACCCTTGCCGCGTTTGAAATTGTCCATGAAACTTCCATAGTACCGCGACTCATTGGTACGGACGTAGTTGCCGTTCCAGGGGTAGTTCTTGCGTTCGACAACCCTTTCATAAAGCGTGTTGCCGATGAGCCCGAGGGCGGCATACTCCCATTCGGCCTCGGTCGGGAGCCGGTACCTGGGAAGCAGGATTCCGTCTTCCATCTTCACTTTACGGGTCCCTGTGCCGTTCGGGTTGAGATCGGGCAGCTGCTTGTCGGGCAATCCTTCGTACTGGCCGGCCAGGTAAGCCTCTGTGTGAAAATTGTTTTCATTCTTCTGCGCGGGGTCCATGGCCAGAATGCCGCGTTGGATGAGGAGCATTTCGTTCACGCGGTCGGTCCTCCACTGACAGTAATCATTGGCCTGTACCCATGAAACGCCTACCACCGGGTAGCTGCGGTATGCCGGGTGGCGGAAATAGTACTCGACCATCGGTTCGTTATAGGCCAGCTTCTGTCGCCAGACCAGGGTGTCGGGAAGCGCTTTCCTGTAAACGCCCGGGTAGTCGGTCGAATAAACGCGGTCGAGCCAGTAGAGGTACTCCAGGTAATCGAGGTTGCTTACTTCAGTTTCATCCATGTAGAAGCTGGCAACAGTGACCCGGCGCGGGTTGTTGTTCCATTCGAACATCACGTCGTCCTGGGTGGCGCCCATGGTAAAGGTACCTCCTTCGATGAACACGAGCCCCGGGCCGGTCTGCTGATCGGTGAACTCCGGTTTTTCAAACCCTCCGTTCTTGGGATTGTTATATTCCCAACCGGTGGAACGTGATCCCTCTTTCTTGCAACCTGCCGTAAAAAGGATGGCAACCGCAAGGACGCCGATCTGAAAAAGCCTGTTAATTCTCATCCGATGAAATTTTTGCAAACGTACGTGAATTACTCAAAATGTGCAAATAATAATGCATAACTAAAACCTCGGGCATTTTATTGCCCTGATGTGCCTTCTTTTTTCAAGGCAGGGGAACTGCCAGGAGGCGGAAACTTCATGGGCTCCTCCCGAAACACTTTTTAACTTACTGAGGGTGAGGTCATAGCTGTACGCGACATGAAGGCTCTTATAATGGAGGCCTATCATCGGGATGATCGCGTCGGCGTTTTCGAAATTGTAGCGGAACCAGATGCCCGCGATGAGGGGATCGAAGGTCAGATAGGTCCCCAGGTTCAACTGGTGGTATTTGAACTGCTGCTGATACAGGATATTCGGAGAAATGCTGAATTCGCGTTCGTCGTCCCCGCTCCCTCCGCCCAGGTCGATGACAGCGCCGGCATGGACCGTGAACTTCATGTACAAAGGTGTTTTATTGTCGGAATAGAACCCGATGTCGGGCTGTGAGAGGTGATCAACGGCGATGCCGCCATAAAGATATTCGTCGAACGACAGGAATACCCCGGCTGAGAAATCGGCCACGCCCGAACTGAGGTTGTCGGGCTGCTTTTCGGAGGTCGGGAGCACGAATCCGTTGATCGGATCGATCATGTCCTCGAATTGCAGATTGTCCCAGGCGAGCCTTCGCTGGTAATAACCCGCCCGGATGGCCCCGCTGGCCTGGAACCGCTCGGTGATCTTGAACTTGTAGGCGTACATCAGGCTGACCGCGGTGGTGTTCAGGTTCCCGCTGCCTGCCCGGTCGGCGGTGAACAGCAGGCCGACGCCCCCGTGGAGGAAACCAACGTACTGGTCATAGGAGGCATTGTAGGTAACGAAAGCCTTGCCGATCCCGGGCCACTGGTTGCGGTAGTTCGCCATGATCCTCGGGCAGAGGGTGACGCCGGCCAGCGCCGGATTCAGGTAGAGGGGATTCGCGTAAAACTGCGAGAATTCCGGATCCTGGGCAAAACTACTGCCCTGCGCCAGCAGGATGACAAGGGAAACCAAAGCCCGGAACCTCTGTTTCATGGATCGGCGAACCGCTGGTTGATAAGGTGTCACAATATTACAAAAATTATAGACGCGATGGAATCCCGTCCGACAATATAACCAAAGAGATAACGTTTGCAATGAAAATAATAGTATCCCCGCCTATGCGAATGATAACCCGATGTTGCGCTGGTTTGCTTCTGTTTATCAATTTTTCATACCCTGTTTCAGCGACTACAGCAGGGGTGGACGACGGATATTCGCCCCGATACAGGATCGAATGGAATTCACTTCGGGAGGTCATGTACGACGGCAAGGTCATCGAACGGATACTCTCCTTCCGGGGTTCGGCGCTATCCGGAGAGTACGGGATGTTGCCGGTATTCCTGAAATCATTGCCCTCCGGCCCGGAGAATCAGTCGTCCGCCGGTTGCGGTATCATCAACCCGGTCTTTGAAGTCGTCCGGCCAGCTGATCTCGAAATGGTGAAGGGGCTTGAAATGATCCGGACTGAAATCGAGGTGAGTTGCGAACCTGTGGTGGCCCGAAAGGAGACTTTCCTGCAGGTGAAGTTGCTTCCCCTGCGCAGGAATCCATCCACCGGGATGGTTGAGCGGCTGGTCTCCTTCAGCCTGGAGATCACCACCGGGCCGCAACAGCCGGTGCAGACGAAATCAGCCGCCGACTATGCGCCCCATTCGGTACTCTCCTCCGGGACCTGGTTCAAATTCGGTGTGGCATCCAATGCCATTTACCGCCTTACATACAACGATCTTAAAAATGCCGGAATTGATGTCGCATCTGTCAACCCCAACAACCTTAGAATATACGGTAACGGGGGCGGCATGCTGCCCGAGGCGAATTCGACACCCAGGGTTGACGACCTGATGGAGAATGCCGTGTACGTTTCAGGTGCGGAGGATAACCGGTTCGACCCGGGCGATTACGTGCTTTTCTATGGCCAGGGGCCCGACCAATGGGACTACATTGGAACTACCGGGCTCTTCCGTTGCCGGAAAAATGTCTATTCCGACAGGATGTACTATTTTCTGAATTTCGACCTGGGTCCCGGCAAGCGGATCCCGACCGAGTCATCTACCGCCCAGGCAGCCACGTTTCATGCAGTGAAGTTTGAGGATTACGCCATTTACGAAAAGGACGAAGTCAACCTGATCAAATCGGGCCGCGAATGGTGGGACAAACAATATTTCGACATCACCACCGAACGCAATTACGCCTTCACTTTTCCTGATATTGATTTGCAGAGTCCCGCTACCGTCACAACATTCGTTGCGGCGCGTTCCATCGCCAGCAGCTCGTCGTTTGTCGTTGCGGCACAGGGGACAAACCTGATGACGATCGATATACGGGGCATCTCCGGAGGGTTCGAGGACGATTACGCCATTGCGAAAACCGGCAAAGCTACTTTCCTGGCCAATGGCCCGGCGATCGATATCAAGCTGACATACCGGAAGGGCTCGTCGAGTTCGGTAGGATACCTGAATTATATCGAACTCAATGTGAAGCGGGCGCTGAGGATGTCGGGCACGCAGATGCCGTTCCGTTCGGCGGAAGGAACCGAACCGGGCGGCGTAACAGAGTTCACGCTGAACGGAAACGGGCAGAACCTCCAAATATGGGATGTGACCCATGGAGGCAACATCCGCCGGATCGAAGCGACCCTCAACGGAGGCAATTATATTTTCAGGGTCGCCACCGACTCCCTGAGGGAGTTTCTGGCATTCGACGGGACCACATTCGGCGTTCCTGAATTTGCCGGAATTGTAGGGAACCAGGACCTCCACGGAACCGGGCCTGCCGATTACATCATGGTATGCCACCCGCTTTTCCTGAAGGAAGCGGAGCGCCTGGCCGCCTTCCACCGCGACAACAGCGGGTTGTCGGTGCTGATCGTGACTCCGGAGGTGATTTACAACGAATTTTCTTCAGGCGCTCAGGACATTACCGCCATCCGCGACTTCGTCAGGATGATGTACAATAAGGCGGAACCCGGGCAGGAGCCGGCCTACCTGCTGCTTTTCGGGGATGCTTCCTACGATTTCAAGAACCGGACACAGGACAACACCAATTTCGTGCCCTCCTTTCAATCGGTCGAATCCCTCTCACCGGTTTCCTCATTTGTTTCGGACGATTACTTCGGACTGCTCGATCCCGGCGAGGGACAGTCGGCCAACGGCAGTCTCGACATCGGCGTGGGACGCCTGCCGGTGGATTCACCTGAACAAGCCGCCGCCGCAGTGGACAAGGTGCTCCATTACTGCTCCCAGGATGAAAGGGTGAAAAACGACTGGCGCAATGTCGTCACCTTTGTCGCCGATGACCAGAATGAGGGCGGGAACCTGTTTGTCCATGATTCCGAAGATCTGGCTGAAATCATCGAGACAAGCAATAAAAGCTACAACATCGATAAGATCTATTCGGACGCCTATCCCATGATCTCGACCCCCGGAGGGGCCCGCTATCCGGATGTGAACGAAGCGATCAACCAGCGGGTGGGGAAGGGATCCCTGATCATGAACTACGTGGGCCACGGAGGCGAGGTCGGATGGGCGCATGAGCGCATCCTGGAAGTGCCAGACATCAAGAACTGGCGTAATTTCGACAACATGCCGGTGTTTGTCACTGCCACCTGTGAGTTCAGCAGGTTCGACGATCCCGGGCGGATATCGGCCGGAGAATGGGTCTTTCTGAATGACCATGGCGGGGGCGTCGCCCTCTTCACCACCACCAGGCTTACCTTCGCAGGCACCAACAAATCGCTGCTGGTGAACTTTTACGAACACCTGTTCGATCAGGCTGAGGGCGGATACCTGAAGATGGGCGACCTGTTGAGGATTGCAAAAAACGGCATGGGAAGCTCACCCAACATTCACGCATTCGTACTGCTGGGCGACCCGGCTATGCAGATGTCCTATCCCTCGCTGAATGTCGTGACAACCTCCATCAATACCCGGTCTCCTTCAACTATTCCCGATACACTGAAAGCCCTTTCTGAAGTTACCATCACCGGGGAAGTGCGTGATCTGCTGGGCGAAAGAGCGGACTATTTCTCCGGAACCCTGTTCCCCACGGTCTTCGACAAGGCCTCCGAAGCCTGGACACTGGCCAACCAGGGCCCGGGAAACCCGGTGCAGTTCTTCCTGCGTAAAAATGCCGTTTACAAAGGGAAGATCGAGGTGACGAACGGCTCTTTTTCCTTCTCCTTCATTGTTCCCAAGGATATTGCTTACCAATACGGTGAAGGAAAGATCAGCTATTATGCCCGGAGCCCGCTCACAGATGCCAGTGGCTACGATGACCGGATCCAGGTCGGCGGATACAACAACACGGCAACACCGGACGGCGAAGGTCCGGTGGTCGCCCTTTTTATGAATGACCATAATTTCCGTTCCGGCGGGATCACAGGCCCGGATCCGGTACTGCTGGTTGATCTCAGCGACTCATCAGGCATCAACGCCGTAGGCAATGGTATCGGGCACGACATCACCGCCGTGCTGGATCATGCGACAACCTCTCCCATGATCCTGAACGATTATTATGTATCGGACCTCAACACCTATAAAAGCGGCGGGATAAGTTATCCGCTCAGCTCGCTCAGCGACGGGGAGCACCACATCTATGTTAAAGTATGGGACGTTCACAATAACTCATCCGACGCGGTGATCGATTTCATCGTGGTCTCATCGGAAGATTTCGACCTGCGTCATCTGCTGAACTACCCGAATCCGATGAAGGACCAGACGACCTTCACCTGGGAAACAAACCAGGCCGGACAGACGCTGGAGGCGGAGATCCGCATTTACACCCTCAACGGCACCCTCGTGAAAACGATCCGGCAAACCTTTTACGCTGAAGGCTACAGATCGGCATTCATCCGGTGGGACGGCACACAGGACGACGGGCGGAAAGTGAGCTCGGGACTTTATGTGTACAGCCTTTGGCTGACCCTCCCCGACGGAACCTCCCAACAGCAGACCTCCAAGTTGGTGGTTATTCGTTAAATGCATACCTTTGCAACTATGATCCACCGGCTCCGGAAAAAACTGGTCCTGATAATGTCAGCACTTGTGCCGATAGCGGTCGCAGGCTCCGTGCCCCATACAGATTCGTCGGCGCTGGCTGCGGGCCAATGGTACAAACTGGCCGTGACCCGGAGCGGCATTCACCGGATCACCTTCAGCGACCTGAATAGGCTGGGCATCGATCTGACTCAGTTGGACGTCAGCGCCATCAGGCTTTTCGGCAACGGTTCGGGTATGCTCCCAGAGAACACGACCACCGCACGGACCGACGACCTCCGCGAGCTGGCAATCCTCGTCGAGGACGGGGGCGACGGGCGGTTTGATGAAGGAGACAGGATCCTGTTTTACGGGGAGGCTGCCGACAGATGGAATTATGACAAAGTGACCAGGCTCTGGTCTCACCAGCGGAACCTTTACTCCGATTCTACCTATTATTTTCTGAATACGGGATTGGTTCAGGGTAAAAGGGTAGTGGCACTCCCCGATATACCCGATCCGCCAAACCGCTATTCATCCACCTATGATTTTTACCTGGCACATGATTCCGACCTCCGGAACCTGATCAGGTCGGGGCGGGAATGGTACGGGGAGGCATTTACAAATGAGAAGAACAGCTATGAATTCCCCTTTTCTTTCCCGGATATAGATACGGTCACCTCTGCCAGGATCAAATGGTTCGTTGCTGCCCATTCAACATCCGCCAGCTATTTTTACCTTACCCGCGGCGGAAAGTTGCTTGATTCACTGAAGATAGATCCGATCCTTGCTTCCGATCTCACCCGGGTAGCCCGGGCAAAGAACAAACTGACGACAGTTCCCCGCCCCGGGGCTGACCAGTCGGTGACGCTGACATTCAACATGCCGACTTCGAGCGCAAAAGGATGGCTCAATTACTTCGAATTGATGTTCCGCAGGTACCTGGTGTGGCCGGGCATGCAGTTCCCGTTCCGCGATTCCTATTCGACGGGGTCAGGGAGGATCACCGAGTTTTCCATGAATAATGCTGACGGGAGCGTGACAGTGTGGGATGTCACCGATCCCTCTGCGATTGGCGAATTGAAATCTACCCTCTCCGACGGCATCCTGAAGTTCAGGCATCGCACCGATACCCTTTGTGAATTCGTCGCCTTCGATCAGGCATCCCTCATTCCGGTTACCCTTTGCGGAGACGTGCCGAATCAGAACCTGCATGCCGCCCGACCGGCGGAGCTGGTCATTGTAACCAATCCCCTCTTTCTTGAGCAGGCTGAACAGCTTGGTGAATTCCACCGGGAACACAACGGGATCAGCGTTTTGGTTGTCCGTTCCGATCAGGTGTTCAACGAATTCTCCTGCGGCCGGCCGGATCCCGCCGCCATCCGTGATTTCATGAAAATGCTGTATGAACGGGGTTCCGGAGGACAGACATCCAAATACCTCCTTCTGTTCGGCGACGGATCCTACGATCCGAAAAACCGGGTTCCCGGAAACAACAACATGATCCCTACCTTCCAGTCCACTGAATCCCTGAACACGACAGCCTCCTATGTAACCGACGACTTTTTCGGGATCATGGCCGATAATGCAGGGCAGGAATCGAATGGCATCATCAATATCGGTATCGGGAGGTTCCCCGTTACTACTTCTGAAGAGGCGCAGGTCGTGGTGGACAAGATTCTCCACTATTCATCAACCGATTACCCGGTGAGGGGGCCCTGGCGGAATACCGTCACCTTTGTTGCCGACGATGAAAACCAGAACCTGCACCTGCATCAGGCCGAAGGGCTGACCGATATCATGGGCGAGAAATACCCGGTATTCAACGTAAGCAAATTATACCTCGACGCTTACAAAATCCTTCGGATCCCGGGCGGATTGAGATTCCCCGACGCCAACCGGGCGCTGAACGACGCCGTCGCCAAAGGGTCGCTGATAGTTAATTACACCGGGCATGGCGGTGAAACCGGCTGGAGCTACGAACAGGTGCTGCATACCACCGACATCCTGTCCTGGACCAACAAGGACAAGCTTCCGGTGTTTGTGACGGCAACCTGCGAGTTCAGCCGGTTCGACAATCCCGAGCGGTTCACGGCGGGCGAAATGCTGATCCTGGAACCGGACAAAGGGGCTATCGCTCTTTACTCAACGACCCGCCTCGCCTTCGCCGGACTGAATATCCTGCTCAATACGAGCTTTGTTAACCACCTCATGGACATGGACGAAAATGGCATGTACTTAAAGATGGGGGATCTGATACGGCTTTCAAAAAATGACAACAATAATAATTTCCAGCTTCGCAATTTTGTTCTGTTGGGCGATCCAGCCCAGAACATCGCATTCCCGGCCTGCCATGTAGCCACCACCGGGATCAACGGCCGGCCTCCGGACCAGGCAGATACGGTGACAGGGTTGTCAACCGTTGCCGTTACGGGGCAGATCGAGGACCGGAACGGGGAGAAGATCAGCAGTTTCAACGGAACAGTGAACTGCAAGGTTTTTGACAAGCCGGTCACCTACACCACCCTCGGGAACCGGCCTGAAAACAACGAATCCTACCCTGAGAACTTCAGGATGCAGGATGTCCTGCTTTTTAACGGAGATGTCCCGGTGGAATACGGGGAGTTTCGTTTCTCCTTCGTCGTGCCGAAGGGGATCTCACTCCAATCCGGCAGGGGCAAACTGAGTTTCTTTGCAGCCGGTGAAGATGCGGAGGCTTCGGGTTATTCCCACGGGCTCATTATTGGCGGCCGGAACGATTTGATCGACCCGGTGAATGAAGGACCGGCGATAACCCTGTACCTGAACGACCGATCATTCGTGAGCGGCGGTGAAACCGGCAGCGCACCCATGCTGATCGCCGACCTGTACGATACCAACGGGATCAACTGCACCGGCCTGGGCATCGGGCATGAGATCGTGGCGGTGCTCGACAACGATCTTGCCCATCCGGTTGTGCTGAATGATTATTATATCCAGGATTTTAATTCATATACCCGCGGCATGGTGACCTATCCCTTCAACGGATTGAAACCCGGCAGGCATGTCCTTACCCTGAAAGCATGGGATATGTTCGACAATTCAGCCAGCGCCGAGATCGGGTTTTATATACCTTCTGACCCCTTGCTGGTGGTGAAAGGCGTGCTCAACGCCCCCAACCCCGTGACAGACCATACCGATTTCCTGTTCAATCCCCACCAGTTCGATTGTGCCGGGCTGGATGTACAGATCAGGATCTATAACCTGAGGGGGGAGCAGGTGCGGGTGCTTTCAGAAAGCTTTTCCGAGCCCGTGGCTTCATCGATGAAGATCCCGTGGGATGCAACTGATTCGAACGGGAAAAAACTGGCATGCGGAATATATCCTT
>Ga0163209_1001484_pt1 | contig 10145 bp, 8 predicted proteins | sample Kivu_160m_FD_113538 | JGI IMG/M metagenome (GOLD analysis project Ga0163209, IMG submission 113538) | Freshwater microbial communities from Lake Kivu, Western Province, Rwanda to study Microbial Dark Matter (Phase II) - Kivu_160m | ecosystem: Environmental > Aquatic > Freshwater > Lake ... | reverse complement strand
TGGCTCCCCAGCGCGGACTCGAACCACGGACCCGATGGTTAACAGCCATCTGCTCTACCGACTGAGCTACTGGGGAATAATCGGTTTTGATAACACGTCCATATTATAAGAATATGTCAAAGTCAACTATAGTCTTATAAAATTGCACTACACAAATGAAAAAATCTTGATAAATACCCCCAAAATGGGTATTTAATATCCATTCAAGCTGCGCCTTATAATACAATAGAATCTTCTTGTCAATAACTGTCGGGAGCTGTTTTTTGTATGAGAAGAAGATTGCAATCCATGGCTTTCACCAAGAATGGTTCCGATTCAAATCCAGGAGAGATGTTATGAAAGATTTCTATAAAGCCGTTAAAATCAGCGACCGTGTGTACTGGGTGGGGGCAATCGACTGGAACATAAGGGATTTTCACGGTTATACGACCCGACGGGGAAGTACGTACAACGCCTACCTCGTCCTTGCGGATAAAATCACGCTGATCGACACCGTGAAGGCGCCCTTCAGGGAAGAAATGCTCTCCAGGGTTGCGTCCGTGATTGATCCCCGGGATATCCGGTATATCGTGTCGAACCATTCGGAGATGGACCACTCAGGATGCCTGCCGGAAATCATTGAAATGATCAAGCCGGAGAAGGTTGTTGCCTCTGCCGTCGGGTCAAAAACCTTAAAAGAGCTTTTCCCCATCAGTCATGAAATCCAGGCGGTGAAAGATGGAGATCACCTCAGCCTCGGGAATATGAACCTTTCGTTTATGGAAACACGTATGCTCCACTGGCCTGACAGCATGTTTTCTTATCTAACTGAAGAGCAGATTCTTTTTTCGCAGGATGCCTTCGGAATGCATCTGGCGACCTCCGAGCGGTTTGATGATCAGATCGATCCGTCTATCCTCGGGTATGAGGGTGCGACCTATTATGCCAATATTATCCTTCCTTACTCGCCCCTCGTATTAAAGCTTCTCGACAGGGTGGCTGCTTCAGGCATGGCATTCAAAATCATTGCACCCGATCACGGCCCTGTCTGGCGCGGGAATATACCATGGATTGTCGATCTTTACGCCGGGTGGGCCGCCCAGAAGCCGACACTAAAAGCCGTCGTCGTTTATGCAACGATGTGGCACAGCACGGAGATGATGGCAAGGGCCGTTTCGGAGGGACTTGCAGCCGGCGGCTTGAACGTAAAGCTCATGTCCATGGATGTATTTCATCGAAGCGATGTGGCATACGAACTCCTCGATGCGGGCGCTCTCGTTGTCGGTTCCTCAACGCTGAATAACCATATGCTGCCCCATATCGCGGATGTCCTGACCTATCTCAAGGGACTGAAACCGGCGAATCTCATGGGAGCTGCATTCGGATCGTTCGGATGGAGCGGTGAGGCGGTTCGTCAGATTCAAAGTGTCCTGGCGGAAATGAAGGTCGGAATAGTCGGGGAGGCCATCAGCGTAAGACATGTTCCTGATAAAGGTGTATTGGATAAATGCTGTGATCTGGGGAACCTCATATCGGAAAAGTTGAAGGAAAGATTGGCAGGTCAGTAATTAAATTTACCGGGAATGATTTATTTTTCAACTTTTGAGACCTTTGGAAAACTACACTTCCTGTCATTCCCGCGCAGGCGGGAATCCAGAAAGTATTTGATAATACTAGATTCCTGCTTTCGCAGGAATGACAAGATGGTTGGTTTTAAGCAATTTTTCAAAGGTCTCGATATATTGGTTGAAGGGAGAAGCGAATATGCAAAAATATGTTTGTGGCGTGTGCGGCTATGTCTATGATCCTGCCGAGGGAGATCCGGAAAGCAGCATTCCTCCCGGGGTACCTTTTGAAAAGCTTCCTGAAGATTGGGCGTGTCCCATCTGCGGGGCCGGCAAGGATGAATTCTCTCCGGAATAACGGGGAATAGCGGGGATCGGTGTATAAGGGAAATGGGGAAGACAGAGGATGCATTGTATCAGGCCTATACGGGGGAGGCGAAGGCAGCCCTCAGGCTGAAAGTATTTGCTGAAAAGGCCGAGGAAGAAGGCTATCCGCAAATGGCGAAGCTATTCCGTGTTATTGCTTTTTCCGAAGAGATTCATGGCGCCCGTGCGCTCCGGGTTCTCGGCAGGGTAAAAGGGACGGAAGAAAACCTTGCCGCCAGTTTCGAATCGGAAACAAAGGTGGCGGAGGTTGCCTACGATCAGTTCATCAGGGATGCGGAAGCGGAAGGAAATAGCGCCGCCGTCCTTCACTTCAGTCAGAGTAAAGATGTGGAAGAAATCCACGCGAAACTATATAAGGAAGCGATGGGCCATCTCATGGAGGAGAGGCAAACCACCTACCACGTCTGCGAGGTATGCGGTTATGTTTCGGATGGGATTCTTCCGGAAGAATGCCCTGTTTGCGGTGCGCTCAAAGACCAGTTTGTTTTATTTGATTAACCCCCTTTCCTGGGCGATACGCATATATGTTTCCACGATATCGGCAGGGGGGACATGGCAGTCCTTCTCGTCCTTACGGATAAGTTTGATGGCTTGAGTTCCGCAGGTTGTTACACAAAGGCCACACCCGATGCACCGGTTCGGGTCGATTTCTGCGACGTCATCCTTCATTTGGATCGCATCCATCTGACACCGTTCCAGACATATTTCGCAGGCGATGCATTCGTCAGCCCGAACAGTGGCGTAGTAATTTGAGTGAACAAATTGAGCTGGCTTGGGATAACGCTTGAAGGCCTTCAACACCTGGCAGCAATCCCCGCAGCAAAGACAGATATTCATAATTCTCTGGGCGTTGGATGGTTGCAGGACCAGACCCTGCTCCTCGGCCTGGCGGAGAATGTCGAGAGCTTCCTCCTTGGTGATGGAACGACCGATTCCGTTTTTTTCGTAGAAATACGCACCGCTGGAAAAAACAAGACAGGCCTCCTTCAGCTTTCCGCATCCTTTTCCGATCATGGTGTGTTCTTTTCGACAGATACAGGGTGCTACCAGGATCTTGCGCTGCTTTTCAATGAGTTGTCGGGCGTCCTCATAGGGCATCACGGCTGCCTGACTTTCCAGGCTGGCTCCGATGGGAATCGTCCTTAACTGCTGGGTCTTGATCCGGGTCATGGCGTCAAACAGGGACGGAATGTATTCATTCATGTCCTTGATCAGTCCTTCGTCCAGGTCATTGACGTGGTATTCCCAGATTCCGATCACGTACTGGGCAGCCGTATACATCGGTCCCTCGGAGCGATCAGAGCGACCGATCAGGCCCTTGCGGGACATTTCATACAGGACATCAGCCAGTTCATGGGAGAGTCTGCCTGCCTTTTGGGCTATCGTTTCTACAGGTTCCGGCCACATGGCCAGATGACAGGCCAGAGCAGCCTCCTCTTCGGTAAAGAGTCTTTTAAGAATGCGAATCTCAACTCCGGATTCCGTCCTGGGAAAGCCGGCGGGCAGGCTATCCAGGAATGCGGCAAGGCGCTCATACACATCTTGAGTTTGAGTCATTGGCGATACCCTCCTTATCAATCAATCGTGGATGATTTGGAAAACGTTTCAAACCGGGATATGTATTCATACCTGAACGTTGGGGATATATCAAGGGGTATAGGAACCAACTCGACACTTGAAATATTTTCGATGAAAGGTTATTCAACAAACCTAAATAGTCACCATGTGGAGGAAATATAGATGATGGGGCTTTTAATACGTTGGCTGGTCGTGACAGCGGCCATCATTCTTGCGTCCTACTTGCTGGACGGCATCGAGATAAAAAATTTCTTCTCGGCCTTTTTCGCGGCAGCAGCCCTGGGTATTCTGAATGCGTTGTTTCGTCCGATCCTGATTGTCCTAACCCTGCCGATCAATATCCTGACTCTGGGACTTTTCACCTTTCTGATCAATGCTCTGATGCTCAAGATGGCGTCGGGCATCATTCCAGGCTTTGAGGTTCACGGGTTCTGGACGGCGATATTTGGCTCTCTGATCATCAGTGCGATCAGTTGGCTTCTGAACGCATTCATCAGCGACAGGGGCAGGATAGAAAGGGTTGATGTTCTCGACCTGCAAAAGAGAGGAGACAGATGGGAATAACGACCCTGACCCCCGCCATGAGACAGTTCCTGGAGATCAAGGAACAGCATAAAGACTGCATCCTTTTCTTCAGGATGGGTGATTTTTATGAGATGTTTTTTGAAGACGCCGTTACTGCGTCCAAGGTTCTGGAGATCACGCTGACGTCAAGAAACAAAGGCAAGGAGGACAGCATTCCACTTTGCGGTATTCCCTATCATGCCGCTTCGTCATATATTGCCAGGCTTATTGAACAGGGGTTCAAGGTAGCCATTTGTGAGCAGGTGGAGGATCCGAAGCTTGCGAAAGGCATTGTAAAGAGGGAGGTCGTGCGCATCATCACGCCCGGTCTTTTTGTGGACGCCGAGAATCTAAAAGCAAAGGAAAATAACTTTCTGGCGGCTGTGTCATGTGTTGATCGCACTTTGGGTCTTGCTTTTCTGGATATCTCAACGGGAGAATTTCGTGTGACTGAATCCGAGGACAGGGAGTTTTTCCTGGCGGAGCTCAGCGGTCTTGATTTCCGGGAAGTGCTTCTGGAAGACGACAAGGGAAAGAATTTTATTAAAGCATGTTTTCAGGAGACAGCGGGATTCAGGATCAATTATTTTTCAGGAGATTATTTTGATTATGAAGCGGCCGTTTCCCGTTTGAAAGAATATTTTTCAGCAGACTCTCTGAATCAGATTCATATCGCAAGCCATCCGGCGGCGGCTGCCGCGGCAGGGGCCGTGCTGCGTTATGTGACGGAGACGCAGAAAGATCATCTCAACCATATTAATGACATCAAGTGGTATGAGATGGATAGCTACCTTGTTCTGGATGACATTGCCAAACGCAATCTCGAACTGTTTGCCACCATTACTGATCACAAGAAGGAAGGTTCTCTCTTTTACATGATCGATGAAACGGTGACCCCCATGGGTGGCAGAAAATTGCGGTGGTGGCTGAATTATCCCCTTGTCAACCCCGAGTTGATCAGGGAGCGGCTCGCTGCCGTATATGAAATAAAGGAACATCACCTGTTGCGGGGAAATACCCGCAAGGAGCTTGCTCGCATCTATGACCTGGAGAGACTGGCGAGCAGGGTATCCATGGCAGTGGCCAATGGACGGGACCTGATTGCCTTGAAGAACTCTTTGAAAGTCCTGCCTGAAATCCGGTTGCTGCTTGATGGAAGGGAGTCACGCCTGCTTTCTTCCGTTTATGCGGGTATTGATGAAATGCCGGACATTTTGTCTCTGATTGAGGGATCCATTGCAGAAGACGCCCCATTGACGCTTCGTGAAGGCGGTATCATAAAAGAGGGCTGCGACCCCAAGCTGGATGATCTGATTGCCGTTAGCAGAGATGGGAAAAAGTGGATTGCCGCCCTTGAACAAAAAGAAAGAAAAAAAACGGGAATCAATTCCCTAAAAGTCGGCTTTAACAGTGTCTTTGGTTATTACATCGAGGTTACCAAGTTGAACACCGACCTCGTTCCCGATGATTATATCCGGAAACAAACTCTCGTGAATGCCGAGCGTTATATCAATCAGGAACTGAAGGAATATGAATATACGGTATTGAATGCGGAGGATCGTCGGAAAGAACGAGAATATGAGCTCTTTATCGATATAAGGGGAAAAATTGCAAAGGAAATCAATAGGATTCAGAAAACGGCTTCCCTGATTGCTGATCTGGATGCCGTTGTGTCCCTGTCCGAAGTGGCGGAGCGATACAATTATTGCTGTCCTTCCGTGGATGACGAAGACAGGATTGAAATCAAAGACGGCAGACATCCTGTTGTGGAAAGGATGCCTCTTCCGGACGGTTTTGTGCCGAATGATGTCCAGCTTGATCTGGAGAAGAATCGCTTTCTCGTGATAACGGGGCCCAATATGGCCGGAAAGTCAACGTATATCAGGCAGATCGCGCTTATCGTGATTCTTGCCCAGATGGGGAGTTTTGTGCCTGCAGCGGAAGCTCGCATCGGGATTGCCGACAGGATATTCACCCGGATTGGCGCTGCGGACAGTCTGACCAGAGGACAGAGCACCTTCATGGTGGAGATGACCGAAGTGGCCAATATCCTGAAAAATGCCACCCCAAGGAGCTTGATCATTCTGGATGAAGTGGGCAGGGGAACCAGCACATTTGACGGTTTGAGTATTGCCTGGGCTGTGGCGGAATATATTCACGATGCCAAACACATCGGCGCACGTACGCTGTTTGCCACCCACTATCACGAATTGACAGATCTGGCCGTGACGAAAGAAGGTGTGAAAAATTTCAATATCGCTGTCAAAGAATGGGGAGACAGAATCATTTTCCTCAGAAAGATCACGGAAGGGGGGACGAACCGGAGTTATGGTATTCAGGTGGCACGGATCGCCGGGGTGCCGGAAGAAGTCATCATCCGGTCCAGGGAAGTCCTGAAAAATCTAGAAAAGGGGGAGCTTGACGAAGTCGGTATGCCGAAGATCGCCCGCGGCAGGAAATCGTCCCTGAAGAACAGGGCTCAACTGAGCCTGTTTATGGATGATGAAGATATGATCATGAGGGAACTGACAGAACTGGATATCCATAATATGACGCCGCTGGAGGCCCTTCAGAAAATCAGTGCCTGGAAAGATAAGCTGCGCTGACAGCAGGCTCCTGCGTACACTCAAACTGACCTGCAATACGTTTCGCTCATGTGCGGTGAACGGATGCAGGTTCCGGGATGGGTCGGGGTACTTCCGGAATGGCGATTCTGACGCGGGCGGCACGCTTATGCTTCATGGCCAGGGCGGCGGTGTTTTTAGCGATGAATACCGATGGTTCATACGCCCATCCTTCTGACAGGCGTTTTGTCTCCCGCTTGAGTTTTGCGAAGGCGTACCATCCGATGACGGGCGTAAGGATTTTCGTTTTTAGTCCGAAAGTTCTGTAAATATCTTCAAGGAGTGCATTCATTTTCCCCGACATCCGTTCGTTTCCCCGATACCATTTTTTCATCGCCCAGACGGCTCCCGCATAGGCCGAGCGGAGGGGCGCCACTTCCCAGTCGAAACGATCCCGGATGCGAAGGTCCGGGCAGTCTTTATATCTCTGCCAGCCTTGCAGCATGGTCCGGATGAGGCGGTAGAGGCTGGGGCCATTGATCTCGAAATCCCTGCGAAAAGCCCGGACGAGAAATTCTTCCTCCCTGCCGTCATTGATGTGGGGATGGCGGTAGTTGAAGCGATACTGGCCGTGGGCATCGGCCAAGGAAAAATCCGATTCGGATATCAGGCTGCCTTCTTTTTTATGCTGTTCATAAAGCGGCGTTCCCGGATTGGGGGTATAAAGCATAAACTGATGAAAATCGGTGTCATGGTTCACAGCATGGTCGATAATATGATCGATGTTTTCCGGCGAGTGGTTTTCAAGACCGATGATAGATGATCCCAGTACCCGGATTCCGTGGGATTGAAGGATTTTGACCAGCGCCTGTGTGTTCACCTCATCCAGTTTTCGGTACCGGCTGCTCTCGCCTTCCAGACCGATCCAGACCCAGGCGATGCCCAATCCCACGAGCTGTTCAATGGTGTAGGACTGCAATACCCGGGCGGAACTGAAAACATAAAGGGCCCAGCTTTTCCTCTTCTCTTCCATCAGCTCCAGAAGCCTGAGTGCCCGTTTCCGGTGGAAAAGAAAGTTTTCGTCAAGGACAAAAAAGGATCGTACCGAGAGGTTTTTCTCGATCTGGCACATGACCGAGAAAAGTTCATCTCCCGTCTCGTAGAAATTGATGAATTTTCCCTTTCCTCCGAAGAGGGCCGATGTGGAACAGAAATTACAGCCCATTGGACAACCTACGGAGGGGATCAGGATGGCAGCCGTGCGTCCCGGACTGTTAGGCAGGTTGATCCCCATGATGCGGCCGCCGAAGCCCGAGTAAGCCATGGGATGGCGCACGGGAGCTTTCTCGTCCTGGCCGAGAAATTTACGGAACCACCGAATCCCGTCTCCTCTTACGATATGATCGGCGTCGATGATACGGTCAACAGTCTCAAAGTTGGAGATATGTCCCCCGACAACAATCGTCGCTTCCGGCCTGTACTCCCGGATCAGTTCACACATCTTTTTCACTTTGCCGATGTTCGGGATGATGGCGCTGATACCTATGACGTCGTAATCATTGTCCCGGATTTCACGGATGAAATGTTCGCAGGAGGGGAAATCAAGCAGCGTGCAGGGCGCGTCGATGTTGGCCTGCAACATCAGCAGGCCGAATGACCGGTGGAACATTCGAAGGGAGAACCCTTCCTGGAATCGCGTCACCTGGTTCTGATAAAGTTCCATGGGATTGATTTTCCTGCTTCCGTATTCGTCATTCTGTGCATACGGACCAAATACGCTGGCAAGCAGTATCCTGGCCCTGGTTCCCATGGGATGTACAGTCTGTGACGTCGGCATGTGGTATCCTCCTCCATTGAATAGGATTTGTTCCTGATTGATAAAGTTTACTTAGGGGAAAACACCGGGGAAGAAAAGCCCTGTTTTCGTGTTTTACAAAAGTTTTACAAAAGGGATCTGCAGGAGAATATGGGGAATAATATTTGTCCATTGACATGGTCTGCTCCCTGTTATACGTATACTGCAAAAGGGCACCCACGATCCAGGCAGGGAGTTTCATCATTGAACCGATTCAAGTGGTTTTATCACCCCGTTTTTATTTTTGTCTTCTCAATCCTGGCACTTGCTGCGTCCCTCTTCCTTTACATTTATTGGTACATAGAGGTCAGTACAGGGCTGACGAAACTCATCCAGAAGCATCATCTTGATCCCGGGCAGTTTTTTGAAGTCAAGACATGGGTCGTCATTCTGGTCATCTCCATTCTCATGGGGATCATCCTGGTCGGGGTGTTTATCATATTCGTGTACAACCAGAAGACGTGGCAGCTCTACAGGCTGCAAAGGAATTTCATAAACAGCTTTACACACGAATTGAAGACGCCCGTGACATCGTTGAAACTTTACCTCGACACCTTTACGAAACATGAACTTTCCCGTGAGGACCAGCTTAAGTATATCGGATACATGATTCAGGACGTGGACCGGCTCCTGGACAACATCAACCGGATCCTGAACCTTGCTAGGATTGAAAGCGGAAGCTTCCGGAAGGAATTTGTCGAAGAGGACCTGGTTAGCATTGTAGCGCAGTTTTACCGGAAGAATGCTGACCTGTTTCGCAATTTTGAAATCAGGGCACATCATCCCGCAGACAAGCCCATTCATTACCCGATTAATCCGCCTTTGTTTGATATGCTGCTGATGAACATCACTGTCAACGCCATGAAGTACAACGAATCCACCAACCCAGGGCTTGATGTACGATTCATTTCCCGGAAAAAGGTTTTGGATGTCCGGTTTGAAGACAACGGAATCGGAATCCGGCAGTCGGAGATGAAAAAGATCTTCAGAATGTTTTATCAGGTCGGCCATGCGGACGACATGAAGGTCAAAGGGAGCGGCCTGGGACTGTATATGGTTCAACAGATAGCGAAAATTCACAGGGGGAAGGTGACGGTAGAAAGCGAGGGGGAAGGGAAGGGAACAGTTTTTACTCTGACGCTGCCGCTACGGGCGAGAGGTAAAGAATGACAAAAACACAAAAAAGATGGCAATAATAAATTTAAGTGATCACTCATGAAGAATTCCGGAAAAAAAAGGATCCTCATCATAGAAGATGACGCACACATAGCGGAGGGTCTGAGGTTGAATCTTTCCCTGAAGGGCTATGAAACAATAATTGCCGCCGACGGGCCCGCCGGCCTCAGGAGATGGAAAGAATGGAAACCGGCCCTGATTATCCTGGATATCATGCTTCCCGGTATCGATGGCTTATCGATCCTTCGAAATATCCGCCTCGATGACGAGCGGATTCCCATTCTCATTATTACGGCAAAGAGCGAGCCCGAGTATCGGATCAAAGGGCTTTCCCTGGGTGTGGATGATTATCTGTCAAAGCCTTTCAACCTTGACGAATTCCTGCTCCGGGTCGAGCGTCTTCTGACACGGGCCGCATGGAGCGAGAACGCTAACCTCTCAAGGGCCGGTCTTCCCCCGGAGAAGTCAACCTATATT
>Ga0163209_1001483_pt1 | contig 10151 bp, 10 predicted proteins | sample Kivu_160m_FD_113538 | JGI IMG/M metagenome (GOLD analysis project Ga0163209, IMG submission 113538) | Freshwater microbial communities from Lake Kivu, Western Province, Rwanda to study Microbial Dark Matter (Phase II) - Kivu_160m | ecosystem: Environmental > Aquatic > Freshwater > Lake ... | reverse complement strand
GGTCAGGATTATCAGGGGCTGGCTTAAGGCAGGAAAGGCCAGGAGGCTCCAGATAGAAAACAGCAGGCGCTTAAGGAAGTACATGATATCGGCGATTTTTTCAAAAGTAAATATTTTGATGGTAATGACCCTGAACCGCAGAGGCGCAGAGAAAAAACAAGGGACGCAAGCCCTGAGTGAAACGAAGGGATGGCGTCCCTGGAGAACCGTCCAGGTTTTCAAAATTCGTAAGGTCTTTTTTTTTCGTATTTTCGGCGCCGGACTGTCACCGGTAAAAATTTATCGAATTGCCGCATGACTTTCATAAACCAACAACAAAAACCCCATGCATAACGCGTTTATGCATTAAAATTCACGCTGATGAAAAAAGCAATTCTCCTGCTCGCCATCGCGGCGATTGCATTTCAGGCTAACGCCCAGGTGAGCGTCAACGCCGACAACAGCGCGCCCGACCCGGCGGCGATGCTCGATGTGAAATCAACCTCTATGGGATTTTTACCTCCCAGGATGACATACTTGCAGCGCAATGCCATATCCAGTCCTGTTGCAGGGCTTGTAGTATGGTGTATTAATTGTGGTTTATCCGGTGAATTGCAGGTTTACAACGGAACTTCCTGGATAACCCTGTTAGGCATGTCCAGTGGAAATGGTTGTGGGATCTATACTATAAACCATGTTGCAGGCACCGTTGCGCCCGTTACCAAATCGACAACTTATGGCACGGTTACGAATATTTCCGGCGAACCGTTTAAATGCTGGATCACCAGCAATCTGGGCGCCACGCAGCAGGCCACGGCCGTGAATGATGCCACCGAACCCTCGGCGGGCTGGTACTGGCAGTTTAACCGCAAGCAGGGCTACAGGCACGATGGCTCAACACTCACGCCAGCCTGGACAATCACTTCCATCAACGAAAGCTTTGACTGGCTTACGACAAATGACCCCTGCAACCTTGAACTTGGAACTGCGTGGCGTTTACCAACCTATTCCGAGTGGTACAACGTTGACAACGTTGGCGGGTGGACCAACTGGAACGGTCCATGGAACTCCGGTCTGAAGCTGCATGCCGCCGGCTACCTCGAGCACAGCTATGGTTCGCTGTCCGCTCGGGGTCAGCGCGGCTACTACTGGAGCGGTTCGCAGTACGACTCGTCCAACGGATGGCACCTGCACTTCTACAGTAGCGGCAGCTACATGAACAACGGCGACAAGGCGGTCGGCTTTAGTGTCCGCTGCCTCAGAGAAAATTGATTTATTTGACAAAGCGCCGGGTCGCTGGGATACATTTGTATTTTTTCCGAAAAAAAAATAATTTTGTAAAGCCATGCCGGAAATTTTCAGATCGTTTGGGTTTGTCTTCTTCTTTTATTCAAACGAAGGCCAGGAACCAATTCATGTCCATGTGAGGAAGGCCGGAGGTTTTGCGAAATTTTGGATTGAACCCATTGAACTTGATTTTTCTCAGGGGATGAAAACCTCAGATATTCAACTTGCTGAAGATCTGATTTATAAGAATCTTATTCTTATTAAAGAGAAATGGAATGAAATACATGTTAGCGGAACTGCGGTATGAAGCCATAAAAGCCTGGTATGAGAAGGGCAGGATCTGTGTGTTGCTTTCAGATAAAAGAGAGATAAGGTTTCCGGTAGAAATGAATAAAAGGCTCAGGGAAGCTTCTCCCGAGCAATTAAGGAATATCGAAATTATTTGCAATGGTACCGGACTGCATTGGCCCGACATCGATGAAGACCTTTCCGTGACAGGAATACTTGAAGGACGCATTGGTACTGCCTGATCCATGCTTCATATCGGCATTCTTTCCGACACCCACGGCTATGTCCATCCCTGCGTGCTTGAATTCTTCTCAGGCACCGACGAGATCTGGCATGCCGGCGACATCGGGACCTTAGAGGTGACAAAGCAACTGGCGGCAATCAGCAGGCTCCGCGCGGTGCACGGGAACATCGACGGACGCGAAATCCGCATGGAATGCCCGGAGGTACAGATCTTCATGGCTGAAGAGGTCAGGGCGCTGATGACCCACATCGGGGGATACCCGGGGAGGTATGAACGATCGGCAAAGTCGCTCATCCTTTCGGAAAAGCCCGGTCTCTTTATCGCAGGTCATTCCCACATCCTGAAGGTCATTTACGATAACAAGTACAACCTTCTGCATATCAATCCCGGCGCTGCCGGTAATTACGGATTACATAAATCCATCACAGCAGTAAGACTGATCATCGAAGGGGAAATCATGCATAACCTCGAAATCCTGGACATTCCAAGAAAATAATATACGATTTACGATTAACGAATGACGATTTCGCTACCTCGCTACCTCGCTACCTCGCTACTTTTTCATCGCAGCCTGTCAGTCGACTTCACGAGGGCTTCGTCCTTTCGGATCGACCGTGTGGCCAGGATCAGGAAACAAAGGGTGATCAGGGGGAGGACCATCCCGGAGTAGTCGTATTCCGGTTCTGTCCCGGTCATGGTCTTGATGCGCGCGGCATAGAAAAAAAAGATGAGCATGATCAGCACGATGTTGGCGAGCACGTTGAAAGCGCAAAGCCGTATCTGCATCAGGCGGTTCTTATACAGAAAGATAGTGGATGCCGAAAAGATGAAGGAGGCCGCCGCAATAAGCATCAGCGGTAACGTGAACCATACGCTGAACAGGACCTTCGGTTCCGGGTCCATGCACCGGATGCCATAAAGGAAAAACTTGTAGTTCCCCTGCAGCTCGTTATAGTAATCGGCCAGCGGGAAAAAAAAGAGCAGGACGGAGGCGATGGCAGCAATGGCGAGGTAAAGGGTTTGAATGCGCTGTATCATCGGTAGGTTGATTTTACTGCGAATTTAGAAAAGATTTCTCATGCCGGGAGGGGAATCTTCAGAAAAAGTTGCATGCAGGATAATTTTTATTACCTTTGCATCGGATTATTCTCCAGCATCCTTTTCGTAATAGCCATTACACCCGTTTTATTCCATAATCTCTTATTAAAGTTCATCAGCGCAAGTTGACCATTTATTCATAAAATAAAATCATTATAACATGTATGACATAATCTCCCTCGACAGCAAGGAGCTGTCGGAGATCAGGGAAATTGCAAAACAATTCAACATCCCGAAAGTCGATAAACTCGAAAAGCAGGACCTTATTTACAAAATCCTTGATTACCAGGCGCTGAATCCAACGCCTGAGATACTGAACAGGGAAAAGCAGGACCGGGTCAAGCCTTTCCGTGGGCGACCCAGGAAGGACCAAGCTGGCCGGAACCGGAATGTTTCTGAGCCTGAAGCCGTCAAGCCGACTGGGGAATTAATCCCGGGCAGGCAGGAGGAAAATCTGCCATTGCAGGCGCCACAGGAAACCGTCTCCCTGAGCGAAGTACGGCTGACAGAGGAACGCCAGCCCCGGAAAGAACCGATCCAACACCGGGAGCAAAGGAACCAGCGCGACCGGAAAAATGACAGGCCGGGGAAACCATTCCGCCCCTTTAAGGAAAAAGTTGTTACAGAAGGCCCGGCGCCGGTCTCTTTACCCGAGATAACCGATACGGCTGAGGACCGATACGACATCGAAGGACCGGGGGAAAAAGCGTTTGTTGATGTTGAACCGGCAGAAATCACGGTAAAGACGGAAAGGCCTTCCCAACCGGCAGAAGGGGAAGTTGCGGAGGTTATCCAAACAGGTGAAGGCCAGGCTGCACAACCCGGCGACGATCGCAGACGTCGCGATTTCCAGCGGAAATTCCCTGAACGGCATCGCGAAGAGTTCCCCTTCGAATTCGAGGGGATTATCGTCAGCGAGGGGGTACTCGAAATCATGACCGACGGTTATGGGTTCCTGAGATCCTCCGACTACAATTACCTGAATTCACCGGATGACGTCTATGTCTCCCAGTCGCAGATCAAGCTGTTCGGCCTGAAAACAGGAGACACCGTACGCGGGACCATCCGTCCGCCCAAGGAGGGCGAAAAGTACTTTCCGCTGATCAAGGTTGACCTGATCAACGGCAGGAAACCGGAGGAGGTTCGCGACAGGATCCCCTTCGATTACCTCACTCCCCTTTTTCCCATGAAGAAATTCAAGCTGACGGGTCATAAGAGCGAAAGCCTCTCCACACGGGTGATCGACATGTTCGCACCCATCGGCTTCGGGCAGCGCGGCCTGATCGTCGCTCAGCCCAAAACAGGAAAGACCGTCCTCCTCAAGGAGGTCGCCAATGCCATTGTGGCGAATCACCCCGATGTATACATGATCATCCTGCTGATCGATGAGCGTCCGGAAGAGGTTACCGACATGCAGCGCAGCGTCAAGGCAGAGGTGATCTCCTCCACCTTCGACGAACCCGCCGAACGTCATGCCCGTATTTCCAACATCATCCTTGAAAAGGCGAAGAGGCTGGTAGAGTGCGGCCACGACGTCGTCATTCTGCTCGACTCCATCACCAGGCTGGCCCGTGCCTATAATACGGTAGCTCCCGCCTCCGGTAAGGTGCTTTCCGGGGGCGTCGAGGCCAACGCCCTGCAGAAACCCAAGCGTTTCTTCGGTGCGGCCCGCCAGATCGAGAACGGCGGATCGCTCACCATCATCGCTACGGCGCTGATCGAAACCGGGTCCAAAATGGATGAGGTGATCTTCGAGGAGTTCAAGGGGACGGGCAACATGGAGCTTCAGCTCGACCGCAAGCTTTCCAACAAGCGCATCTATCCTGCGATCGACATCGTCTCCTCGAGTACCCGCCGCGAAGATCTGCTGCTCGACAAGGACGTCCTCCAGCGCATCTGGATCCTGAGGAACCACCTGGCCGACATGAATCCACTGGAAGCCATGGAATTCCTGAAGGAAAAGATGAAATACACCAATACCAACGAGGAGTTCCTGATCTCGATGAACGGGTGACGGTCTATTTCAGGCCGGCCCAGCGTTGGCCGAAATCCCTGATGTCCACGCCGTCATAATCGCCGGAACTCATCATCAGGAGTACCGTGCCGGGCATGGATTCCTGCATCAGCCGGCTTAAGAGTTTCTTGGAGTCAGAGAATACTTCCAGCCCTTCTTTTCCGAAACCATCCCTGACCTGGTCTTCACCGATCTCAGGCAACCGTTTGATCATCAGGGCATGGGGGTTGTAATAGACGATGGAAACGTCCGGCGGGTCAAGGGTGCCCCGGTAGTGTCCCAGGAATTCCCTGCTGAGGCTGCTATAGGTGTGAAGTTCCAGGCAGGCGACCAGCCGCCTTCCAGGGTATTGCTCCCTGACAGCCTGCACGGTGGCAGCGACTTTTGAAGGGGCATGTGCAAAATCCCTGAAGATCACCCTGCCTCCGGTCTCGGTAACCTTTTCCAGCCTCTTCGACGCTCCTTTGAATGATCGGATGGCTTCAAAAAAGACCGGGTCAGTGACGCCGAGCCGGTTGCATACGAGCCGGGCGCCCTGGAGGTTCATCAGGTTATGCCTGCCGAATATCTGGAGGGGATGGCGTTCCTCGCCAAACAACGCACAGGTCTTCCCCTCGTGCACCTCGTATGGCAGGGCCTGGTAAGGCAGGAAGGTGATGTCGTTCCGGGAACCCGGGCAGATGCGTGCGAGCACTTCGTCTTCGCTGCAGTATATCAGGGTGCCTCCCGGGGAGATGAGGCGGATGAACATCTCAAACTGCCCGACATACTGCTCGAAGGTCGGAAATACGTTGATATGGTCCCATGCGACCCCGCTAAGCAGCGCAATATCAGGTTTGTAGAGATGGAACTTCGGCCGCGGATCGGTGGGGGAGGTGAGGTACTCGTCGCCTTCGATGACCATGACCGGGGCCTCTTCGGTCAGCCGTACCATGACCTCGAATCCCTCGAGCTGCGCACCGACCATATAGTCGCAATCGAGGCCGGCAAGTCGCAGCACATGGAGGATCATCGCTGTGATGGTGGTTTTTCCATGGCTTCCGCCGATGACGACCCGCTGCTTGTTCTTCGATTGCTCATAGAGGAATTCGGGATAGGAAAATATCCTGAGCCCCATCCCGGCCGCTTTCAGCAGCTCCGGGTTATCGGCCTTGGCGTGCATGCCCAGGATCACGGCGTCCAGGTCGGAGGTGATCCTGCCGGGATCCCATCCCCGGGTTTCCGGAAGAAGGCCGCAGGCTTGCAGGCGGCTCCTCGAGGGCTCGAAGATCTCATCGTCCGATCCCGTGACGATATATCCTTTTTTATGCAGTGCGAGAGCCAGGTTATGCATCGCACTGCCGCCTATGGCAATGAAGTGAACGTGCATCGGGCAGTTTTTGACCAAAAATACGCCTTTCTGACACTAAAAGAAGTATTTTTATATTTGTTTATCTTTATAACCTGAAAAAATCAAACAACCAGAATGCAAGTGCAAGCTGATAAATTGCAAAAGCGCTTCCGGGAAGCAGCCCCGGAAGAGGTATTGTCCTGGTTTGTATTGACTTATGGCGGGAAGACCGCATTTTCTACCAGTCTCGGGGCCGAAGACCAGGTGATCACCTGCATGATCGCCGGGTTCGTACCTCCGGTCAGGATTTTCACCTTTGACACCGGCCGGCTTTTCCAGGAGACGTACGACCTGCTTGACATCACGGAAAAGAAATACGGTTTGAAAATTGAACTCTTTTTTCCCGATGCGGGGCGGGTGGAGGAGATGGTCAGGGAAAAGGGAATCAACCTGTTTTACGAAAGTATAGAGAACCGTCAGCTTTGCTGCCACATCCGCAAGATCGAACCCCTGAAGCGCGCCCTGGAAGGCATGGAGATCTGGATCACAGGTGTGCGGAATGTGCAATCGGTCACCCGTTCCGGGACAAAGTTGGTCGAATGGGATCCCGTCAACCGCATTATCAAAGTAAATCCGCTGGTAAACTGGACGGACGAAATGGTCTGGCAGTATATCCGGGGAAAGGAGATCCCCGTGAATGAACTTCATGCCAAAGGGTACCCCAGTATCGGCTGCCTGCCCTGCACCAGGGCTGTTTTACCGGGGGAGGATATCCGCTCGGGCAGGTGGTGGTGGGAACTACCGGAGTACAGGGAATGCGGCCTGCACAAGAGGCCGGCCGGTTCCGCTAGCTGAACCTGATCGCCCTGACTGGGGCTACCCTGGAAACGATCATCACAGGGATCAGGAAGACCAGATAACAGAGAACCACCGCTCCGGCGTTGATCAGCAGGATGTTCCACAAGTCGAGGTTGATCGGGATCACCGAGACAAAATACGACTCCTCCGAGAGCGTGACCAGCGAAAATTTCTTCTGAAGGAAGCACAGGGCGAGGCCGGCCAGATTACCCCAGGCCATTCCCCAGCCGGCGATATAAAAAGCCAGGTAGATAAATACAGTCCGGATTCCCCTGTTCGGCATGCCAAGCGCTTTCAGGATACCGATCATGGTCGTTCTTTCGAGGATCAGGATAAGCAGCGTCGAGATGATGGTGGAAGAGGAGACCAGGATAATGAGGATCAGGAGGATCAGGACATTGATATCCTGGAGGTCGAGCCAGTCGAAGATCTGCTGGTTCAGCATCCTGACCGTCGAGGCGTCGAGGCTGAAGCCGATCTGGCGGTAAACATGGGCGCCCATCCGGTCGGTGTCCTCAAACCGCATCAGGTGAACCTCGAAGCCGCTCACCTGGTCCGGGCTCCAGTTGTTCAGTTTCTGGATATGACGCAGGTCACAGATCACATACAGTTTGTCAAATTCCTCCAGCCCGGTGTCATAAATGCCTGCGATGCTGAATTTCCTGCCGAGGGTGTTGCTTCCAGAAATGAAATACATCCTCAGGTCATCATGGAGGTGAAGGCCAAGCTGGGTGGCGGTTTTCCGGGAAATGATCGCCTCGTCGGTCTTTCCCGTGTCGCTCACCGTGAAGGTGCGTCCCTCCGCCATTTTGTCTTTGAAAAAGTTCCAGTCGTAATCGGTTCCAACCCCTTTCAGGATCACTCCCTGGATATGCTCCCTGGTCTTGATGATCCCCGCTTTTGTCGCAAAGGCCTGGATATGCCGTATCCGCTCGTCCTGCCTGAGCGCAGGCAGGAACGGCTGGTTTTTTTCAATGGGTTGGGGCTCGAATTCGTTGTTCGGGGAGAATTTGGTGACCAGGATATGTCCGGTGAATCCGACGACCTTTTCACGGATCTCTTTTTTAAATCCTGTAAGGATGGCGACAGCAATGATCATGATCGAGATGCCGAGGGCGATGGAGGTGATGGCAATGACAACAAAGGTCCAGGAGAAATTCCCCCGGATGTGCGAAAACAACCTGCTGGCCAGAAAAAACCCGGTATTCAACGAAAAGAAATCTTTACTTTGCAAAAGTATGGGTTTTTTTTAATGTTGCATGATGAAGGAAGCAAGTGATGCAGGATGCGGGATGCTGGATGCTGGATGCTGGACGCTGGTGTTGATGATATCCTTGTTTTTACCGGCTTTGGCCCAGGCGCAGATCAGAACGGGGGCTGAACAGACGGAGTTGTACTATTCATTGCTGAAAGACAAGCGGATCGGTGTCGTAGCCAACCAGGCTTCGATGGTTCACAAGATCAGCATCGTCAAAAGTCTTGTCAATCAGGGATTTCAAGTCAAAGTGATCTTTTCCCCGGAGCATGGTTACGATATTTTTGGAGAAGCCGGGGAGGGGAGGAAAGACCATACGGAACAGGGATCCGGCATCAGGGTGATATCGCTCTACGGGGAAAAAAAGAAACCAGCCGGCGCTGATCTCAGCGGCCTGGATGTGATCCTGTTCGACATCCAGGATGTCGGCGTCAGGTTTTATACCTACATCTCAACGCTGACCCTGGTCATGGATGCCTGTGCGGAACACGGGGTGCTGATGGTCGTACTCGACAGGCCAAACCCCAACGGCTTTTACATGGATGGTCCGGTGTTGCAGCGGAGCCAGCAATCCTTTGTAGGTATGCATCCCGTGCCGGTCGTGTATGGCATGACGATCGGCGAGTATGCCAGGATGGTCAACGGGGAGGGATGGCTTGAGTGCGGGAAAAGGTGTGATCTCCGTGTCATTCCGATGGAGGGATACACTCATTCGGTCAGGTACAGCCTGCCCGAAAGACCTTCACCCAACCTGCCCGATCAGACTTCGATCCTGTTATATCCCTCCCTGTGTCTGTTTGAGGGAACCCCGGTCAGCGTAGGCAGGGGCACCGCGTTCCCGTTCCAGGTTTACGGGCATCCCTCACTGGAGTATGGCGCCTTTTCCTTTACGCCTGTATCCATCCCCGGCCAGGCGCTTCATCCTCCGCTGGAAGGCGTCGAATGCCGGGGGGAGGACCTGAGAGGGTATTATGCCGATCACCCGGGGGATTCAGGGAAAATCATCCTCGGCTGGCTGATAAAAGCTTATAAAAGTTGGAATGGGAATGGTGCCTTTTTTACGCCCTATTTCAATAAACTGGCCGGGAATGAAACCCTGAAGGAACAAATCATCCGGGGAGTGCCGGAAGAGGAGATCCGCGAAAGCTGGAGACCCGGTATTGCAAAGTTTATGAAGATCCGGGAGAAATATTTGCTTTATCCATAGGAGCCGCTAGTCCGCTTGTCCGCCTGTCCGCTAGTCCGCCAGTTTCCTCCCGGGATAAACCTTCAGCCCTTCTTCCAGACACTTCATGGCGTTTTTCAAGTCGGTGAGGTTCAGTACATAACTGATGCGTACTTCATCGAGGCCCCTTCCGGGGGTGGAATAGAATCCGGTCGCCGGGGCGAGCATGACGGTCTGGCCTTCGTAGGAAAAATTTTCGAGCAGCCATTGGCAGAATTTGTCGGAATCGTCAATGGGCAGGCGTGCTACCGCGTAAAAGGCTCCGCCGGGATTGGGGCAGAAGCATCCATTCATCCGGTTGACCGATTCCACCACCAGGTCCCTTCGTCTGACGTATTCATCCAGCACCTTTGCAAGGTATTCCGGCGGGGTATTGACGGCCTCCTCTCCGGCGATCTGGCCGAAGGTGGGAGGGCTGAGCCTGGCTTGTGCGAATTTCATGGCGGTGGCAATGATCCCGTTGTTTCTCGAGATCAGCACACCGATCCGAACGCCGCAGGCGCTGTAACGCTTGGAGATGGAGTCGAGCAACACGATGTTCTGATCAATTCCTTCCAGGTTCATCACGGAGTG
>Ga0163209_1001481_pt1 | contig 10157 bp, 5 predicted proteins | sample Kivu_160m_FD_113538 | JGI IMG/M metagenome (GOLD analysis project Ga0163209, IMG submission 113538) | Freshwater microbial communities from Lake Kivu, Western Province, Rwanda to study Microbial Dark Matter (Phase II) - Kivu_160m | ecosystem: Environmental > Aquatic > Freshwater > Lake ... | reverse complement strand
TTCCCCGGAGACTGGACTCTGTTCCATGATCCGTTTGCGGCTGCGCCCACTGATGGCCAGATCTCTGCCCTTGCCTGTTTGAATGAGGCCATGGCCTGGTTGACCTGCTCAACGGCCATCTTCAGGTCGAAATTCTGCTCCAGTCCTTTGCGGATCAGCGCCTGCAAAACGGGATCGGTGAAAACATAGGTCCATGAAGTATCTGCCAGCGTGGCTGAATCGGATGCGGCGGCAAACCGGTAGTTCTTGCCCAGGTCGTATTTAGGCTGATGGTAATTCGGTCCAACCTTGCACCCGCCGGCAAACAGGAGCGCAGAAGCGATCAACAAAAGTGAAGGATATTTTATTGTCAGTCTCATTGTGAAACGATTTACGATTAACAATCTCCTATAAACAGTTAACGCTATGTTATATTTAGCTACCTCGCTATCTCGCCACTTCGCTATTTTCTTTTTTCTTCTTAAGCCTGTTTTCCAGTTTCTGGAACGCAACGTAAAGCGATGGTGTGACGATCACCCCGCAGATGGTGGCCACCAGCATCCCGCCGAAGACCGAAGTTCCGAGCGCATGGCGGCTCGCAGCGCCTGCTCCCGTTGCGGTCATCAGCGGCACGACGCCGAGGATGAAGGCGAAGGAGGTCATAAGGATCGGGCGGAACCTCAGCTTGGCGCCTTCCAGCGCGGCATCCAAAAGCGGATGGCCGAGATCGTGCTTCTGTTTGGCGAACTCCACGATGAGGATGGCATTCTTGGCCACCAGTCCGATGAGCATGATCAGCCCGATCTGGGCATAGATATTGTTTTGCAGCCCGCGCGCCCATTGCAGGCCGAAGGCGCCGAATACGCCGAAGGGAATGGCCAGCAGCACGGGGATGGGCAGCAGCCAGCTCTCGTACTTGGCGGCCAGAAGGAAATAGACGAAGATGAAACAAAGCGTGAAGATATAGGGCGCCTGCCCTCCGGAGATAAGCTCCTCGCGCGTCATTCCGGAATAGTCGTACCCGAATCCATACGGAAGGGTCTTCTCGCTCACCTCCTTCACGGCCTCAATAGCCTGACCGGTGGCATAACCCGGTGCGATGCCGATCGTAAAGTCGGTCGAACTGTAAAGGTTGAAACGTTTAACGATATCGGGTCCCTGGGTGGGTTTGATATTGACGAGCGTCCCGAGCGGAACCATCTTTCCGGAGTTGCTCTTCACATAGACCTTGCTGATATCCTCTTTGTTCGCCCGGTAGACGGCGTCGGCCTGGATGATCACGCGGTACGACTTGCCGAACTTGTTGAAGTCGTTCACATAATAGCTTCCGAAAAGTCCCTGCAAGGTAGTGTAAACAGTATTGACAGGCACGCCGAGGACTTTGGATTTTTCTTTATCGACAGTGAGTTCGAATTGCGGAATGTCGCTCCGGAAGGAGGAGAAGGCGTTGGCAAATTCCTTTCTGGTCATCAGTTCCGCCTGGAATGCCTGCTGGACTTCGGTGAGTTTGGCGGTGCCGGCGCCGGTTTTATCTTCCAACTGGAATTCGAGGCCGCCGGTTTTGCCGAGGCCGGATATGGAAGGCGCATTGAACGCCATGCACATTCCCCCGGGGATCTTGCTGAACTTTTGCTGAACCTCCCGGAGGATGACGCCGACATTCCGTTTGATACCCCGCTCTTTCCAATCGGTCAGCTTGACGAAGGCCATTCCGTTGGTGGTGTTTACGGAATTGTCCAGGATACTATATCCGGGAATGGTGGTGTAGGATTCCACTCCGTCAGTTTCTGCAAGGATGGCTTCGACCTGGCGCATGACCTCGTCGGTCTTCTGCAGCGAGTAAGCCTTCGGGGCCGAGATGTTGATGAAGAAATAGCCCTGGTCTTCCGGCGGCAGAAACCCGGATGGCAGGAATTTCATGACCACTACGACGAGCACGAGAATGATCGCCAGGAACATGATGGGCCTGGCCAGGTGGTGGGTGAAATTGGAGGCCAGTTTCAGATATCCGTTGGTGGTTTTCTCGAACCATCTGTCAAATCCCCTGAAGAATTTTCCGATCAGGCCTTTTTTCTCCTTTTTCGGCTTCAGCAGTAAAACACAAAGGGGAGGTGAGAGTGTCAGCGCCAGCAGGGCGGAGATGAGGATGGAGGAGATCAGGGTGAGCGCGAATTGCTTGTACATGACGCCGGTTGTGCCACCGAGGAAGGAAACGGGAATGAAGACCGCGCACAGCACCATCGTGATGGTCATGATGGCGGGAGTGATCTCTTTCATCGTGTGCTTTGCAGCTTCCAGCGGGGAAATTCCTTCCGAATCGATCTTTTCCTGGACCGCTTCAAGTACCACGATAGCATCGTCCACTACGATGCCGATTGCAAGCACGAGGGCGAACAGGGTAAGCATGTTGATAGAAAAACCGAGGAAGGCGAAGGCTGCGAGGGCGCCGATGAGCGAAACAGGAACGGTAATGGCCGGGATAAGTGTGGCGCGCCAGTCCTGCAGGAAGATGAAGACGACGATAAAGACCAGGATAAAGGCTTCGATCAGGGTTTTAAGGACCTCTTCAACTGATGCGGTGACAAATTCGACGGTGTCGAGTCCTTTTTCATAATGTATTCCCTGCGGGAACTCTTTGGCAAGCTCCTCCATCTTGGAGTCCAGCGCTTTCTGCAACTGGACCGCATTGGACCCCGGCGCCTGGTAAACGGCGATGGCCGGGGCGGGCTTACCTTTGAATCTGCCGTAAGCGTCGTAAGTCTTCATTCCCATTTCGATGCGTGCGATGTCGTTCATACGGACCAGGGATCCGTCGGGGTTGGCCTTGATGATGATCTGACCGAATTGTTTTTCATCCAGCAGTCTTCCCTGAACACGGATCATGACGGACATCTCCTGTCCTTTTGCTGCGGGGTTCTTTCCGATCTGGCCTGCCGCCGCCTGTACGTTCTGGTCCTTGATGGCGTTCTGCACGTCCTGGACGCTGATGCCGAGGCCGGCCATCTTTTCCGGGTTCAGCCAGATCCGCATGGCGTAATCGTCGCCGCCGAACATTGTTACGTCGCTGACCCCCTTGATACGTTTGAGAACGTTCACGATGTTAATGTTCAGATAATTTGCAAGGAATTTGGTGTCATATGCCGTGTCGTTTGAGATGAGCGAATAGAGCATCAGGATGCTGGTGGATTTTTTCTGCACGATGACCCCTCCCTGCACCACTTCCTGTGGCAGCACGTTCATGGCGCGCTGGGTACGGTTCTGCACATTGACTGTTGCCATGTCGGGATCGGTGCCGACCTCGAAATAGACGGTGATGTTGCAGGAGCCGTCGTTGGCGCACTGAGAGGTCATGTAGATCATGTTGTCTACTCCGTTGATCTGCTCTTCCAGCGGGACGGAGACGGTCTTTTGAACATCCTCGGCATTGGCGCCCGGGTAATAGGCGGTCACCTGGACGGTCGGTGGCACTACGTCGGGATATTGTGAGATCGGCAACGTCAGCAGGCTCAGTATTCCGACGAGTGCAATAAGTATCGCGATGACTGACGAAAGGATCGGGCGGGTGATGAATTGCTGTAACATGGTTTCGATTTACGATTTACGATTTACGAACTACCCCACCCCTGGCCCCTTCCCGACTTAAGTCGGGAGAGGGGAAGGGGGAGGGGTCACGGCCTTTCGGGGACTTTGACTGTATCCTGCAGGATCTCGGGCTTGATCATCATCCCCTCCTTGAATTTCTGGAATCCTTCGAGTATGATCCGGTCGCCGGGCTGAAGGCCGTTGTTGACGATGAAATTATTGCCGATGCTCCGGCCCAGGGTGATCGGAACACGGGTGGCCTTGTTCTCCTTGTCCACCAGAAAAACGAACACCTTTCCCTGGATCTGGGTGGTGGCGCTCTGCGGGATGACGATACCGTTTTCCTGTTCCATCAGCACAAGGTTGACCGTTGAAAAGCTGCCGGGCTTGATCAGTCCTTCAGGGTTGGAGAAAACGCCCCGCATGTTGATCGTTCCGGTTGTCGGGTCAACCTGCCGGTCAATGAAATCGATCTTACCCGGCATCTTGTAATCCTGCTTGTCGGACAGTGTCAGATAGATGGTGAAATCCCGCTCCTTGCCTTTATATTCCGGGTGATTGTCGAGGTATCTCATGATCCTGAGATAATCGGCCTCGTTCATCTGGAAATAGATGTACATCGGATCAACGGCCGAAACGGTGGTCAGGAGGGTGGCTTCGCCTTTCCCGACCAGGTTGCCCGGGTTAACGTTACAAACTCCGATGGCTCCCGTGATGGGCGCTTCCATTGTGGTGTACGACAGGTTCAGTTCCGCCTGGTCGAGGTTTGCCTTGGAGCTTGCGACGGCAGCCCTGGTCTGCTGCTCGGTAGTCACAGCCACGTCGTAATCATTTTGACTGATGGCCTTGGTGGAGAGCAGCGGCTTCAGCCTGGCCACGTCGAGCTTGGCCTTTTCCCACGCAGCCGTTTTATTGTCAAGGTCGGCTCTGGAGAACGCTACGTTATTTTTATACTCGTCGGGTTCAATGGTAAAAAGCACCTGCCCTTTTTTTACAATGGATCCTTCTTTGAAATCCCATGTCCTCAGGTATCCGGCAACGCGGGCCCTGATCTCGACGGTGGGGATTCCGACGGCCTGTCCGACCATCTGGATATATACGGGGACTTTCGTGCCCTTGATCTCCAGTACCTTGAATGGGGGAGGAGAAGTGTCTTTCTTCTGTTCGGATTTGCAGGAGGGAAGCATGATCCAAATAGTCAGGACCATGAGAGAGGTAAGAATGAATCCCTGGGTGAAAGATCTTTTCATAAGCGGTTGATTAAATGGGTCAGCGGTTTTTTGTGGTAAAAATAAATAAAATTGAAGTTACCGGGAACTTTTATCTTTGCAAATAAAAAGGTCGTATGAAAACTGTGAAATTCTTTTCTGCAATCTTCATGGTTGCCATGATTTTTGCCGTTACCTCCTGCCAGGCGCCGGTGACGCTGACCACCTGGAAGAATCCCGACATCAAGAGCCAGGTCGCCAATGTGGTCATCATGCCCCTCTTTGAGAAGCTCGAATACCTGAAACCCTTCGAGCAGGCGATGGCGGCCAGCTTCAGCAAAAAGGGGCTGAAGGCGATCGGTTCCCTCGATTTCCTCAATCCCAACATCCAGTATCCCATTGATGAGATCAAACGCCGGTGCGACAGCATCGGGGCTGATGCGATCCTGCTGTTCATGTACCAGGGGACTGACAAGTCGGAGAGCTATATCCCTCCAACGACTTACTATACCGGCGGCTACGGTGGCTACGGCGGTTACTGGGGCGGCGGTTACTGGGGCGGTGGATACTGGGGCGGTTACGGCGGCGTCGTGACCACCGGCGGTTACTGGACCACCACCTCGGTTATCAACCTTTCATCCAAATTGTATGTTAAGGGCTCCAAGGATCCTCTCTGGACCGGCGAGATCTCTGTGACCGACCCGGAGTATGTGGATCAGGTCGCCAGCACGATCGGCAATCAGATCTATGCCGACTGGCAGAAGCAGGGCATCCTGAAATACCCGCAAACAAAATAGACCTGCATCAGATTTGTTTCGGGCAAGTAGCATAGCATTGCAGCATATTTTTCTGCTGCTGATTTGTCTGCCTGCCTACAGCCAGCCTTCAACTGCTTATATTGCCCGTTACCGGGCTGAATACAGGCTGCCTTACTATCCCGGAAACAAAGGGCGTTTCCAGGCAGGGAATGTCATCCTCACTGATATGGCCAGGGAGGTGTTGCGCGAACCCTGGCTGGTAAAGATAAAGATTGCCTGCGATCTGGAAGTCAGGATCGTAAGGGAGCAGGAACACAGCCGGCTAACCATCATCCCGTTGAAACTTACGGTTGAAGGCGATACCCTCTTCAGGACATTTTCCATTAGCGGAGCTCTGTCACCTTCCCATCTGTCGGTAAAAATGAAATGTGCCAATCGGGGCGACAGCAGCAGTTTTAACGAACAGACTCTGAAGGACATCCCCCTTCGTTCGCATGACACGGACCAACCGTCATTCGTGGTTGCGCTCTTTGATCCGGAGGTGGATACGCTATTGATAAGAGACGCTGAATTCCGTTATGATTCGCTTGCGATTAGGTCGTTCAAGGATCGTATCAACCTGATCCACGATTATTTTGCATCTCTTGCCCTGATCGATTCGCTTCAAATCCTGGCTGCAGGGATCAGGATTGACGAAAAATCCATGATCCCGGTGAATTTCCTGAAGGTGGAGGAGATCAGCAGGGCGCTTGAAAGGATCAATGTGCGGGATTTCCCTGGTAAATTGCTGCAGAACGGGCATGACCCCGGTTGGCTGACCGCAAGGTACCGGGAGATGCTTAGACAATCGAGGACCCTTCTGTTCAGTTTCCTGGACGAACTGAAAAAGACGGGAGTGATCCCATGGGACGGGAATACCGGGCTCCTGGCAGATTATTTCACAACCCGGGTGATGTCTTACATCCGGCGCTCTTTCCTGATGGACTATCAGCAGGGACTGATTTACACTGATATCCTGGAACATATTTTCGAACCTGCAGCCTTTTCTCCCGGCGAGGATATCCCGGCCATCCTGCTTCGGAAGATGTTCCCGGATGCGCTCCAGGATACGGTGGCCGGTTTTGTCTCCCGGAAGATCTATGATGCATATCGCAGTATGGCTATGCAACTTATTGGTGAACAAAGCAATACCGAAGCATTTGCGTTGCTCGGGAACGGCCGGCGGTTCATTGCGTCCATTCCTGCCGCCAGGGGTATCATTCCGGATGACATGCTTCAATCCCGCGCCGCCGGAGGGATCTTCAATTCCTACCTGGGGATCGCCTCCTCCTGCCTGGAGTCCCGAAAATTTGCGATGGCAGAGACCTATCTGGAAAAAGCGAGGCAATATGCCGCCGCTCACCGGGACTTTATCACCTCCGATTCCGCTTACCGGGAGCTTTTCGGCAGGCTGTTTTTCCTCAGGAACGGGGATTGCGACCGGTTGCTGGAGCAAGAGCGGTATGCCGACGCGCTGGATTGTTACCTGCAGATCGAGCGGGATTTTCCCCCGCAGGATGTTGCTCTTGTCGGACGTCAACTGGAGGAGAAGAAAGCACTTGCGATGAACGGGATGGAACAGATCTCGATCGCACGCAGCGAAGATGCCCTGAAGCGGAAGGAGAATGATACCGCCCTCTATTATTACGATCTTGCCTCGAGGATGAGGAATGAAAAGGCTGAGGCCAATCCTGCCCAGTCCAGGCTCGATTCTCTGGCGCCGGTCATGGCGAAGCTCAGGTACGCGAGCCTTTCGGCAGAGGGTGCAACAGCGCTTGAAAAACGGCAGTTCACCCTCGCCGTGATGCGTTTCGGGGAGGCGGATTCCCTGTCAAAAGCAAACGGGATAGCCCGCAGCAGTGAATTCGATTCGCTATACCGCAGGGCAACGAAGCACTTCCTCATCATTGAGCTCAGGAATGCAAAGCGATTGATCTGGGTGAGTCTGTTCGATTCGGCGCAGGCGGCGCTCAACCGGGTTACAGCCGAAGCAGCCGGGTACGGTTTGGAGCAGGATCCGGATTTCGTTTATGCAGCAGACCGGTTCAGACAGAAAATGCTGGATCAGCTTTGCTCCAATCTCCGGGATTCGGTCGATCTCCTGCTGATCCGGGCCGACCGCGGTATCGCGCTTCTGAATTACACCGGCGCCATGGCGTTCCTGGAGGAAGCCCTGGCATTGATCCGGAATAAACCCGAATGCGGGATCGGTGAACCGCCGGTCGCCGACACGATCGTAAAATACCGCCAGCCGGCTGTCTATCAGAAAAACCTGGCAGATATCCGTTCCCTTGTGGCCACAGGTAACCATGCCAAAGCGGTGTTGGCATTGGATGAAAGTCAGCGGGATTTTCAGGCACAACACCTTGACCGTTTCGGACTCCCTCCTGAGAGCGCCTATGACTTTATTCGTGACCGCGGAAATCCCTATTTAACCGAAAAGGCGATGGAGTATTACCTTGAAAAGGGGAATGAGCCGGAGGCATACAGATTTTTAATGCTGGCACATATGCAAGGATTGCCGGCACCTTCAACCGCTGCCCTGCAGGAGCGTCTCGGCGTGATGCTCGCCCGGATCGATCATATGAACTGCCCGGGGGATGACCCGCAGAATACAATTATCGAACATATCCCTGACGACGGCTGGTTCACTGCCTTCCGCAAATCATACCTTGGTGAATGGAAGCGGCTGGCCCGGGAAGCGGGGAAGTCCGTCCGTTAATTTGGGAACTTATAGCATTTCATACGGAAATCCCCACCAACCATTTCCATACAGGCTTAATGCAAATTGTCTTATCCTCTATCTTCAGATTATCTTCTTCGTTCAGGGTCAGGATCAATCCCTCCTTCAATCCAAAAAACCGCATGGCTTCCGCAAGCCCTTCAATTTCTCTTTCTTTGTTGTCTGAGGTGAGTTGATAACAAACCTGGATCAGGGCAATGATTGAACCTCTTTCCCGGATTACAAAATCACATTCTTTTTTCACACGGTAGTAATAGATTTCCTGATGCAACCTCCGCAGTGTGATGAAAACCAGGTTTTCAAGCATCCTGCCTTGATCGGCGGAAAAGGACAGCGAATTTGCAATTGCAAGCCCATTGTCAATGGCATATATTTTTTTTGCATTATTTTTTTGTTTTTTCAACGAATAATCAAACCGTTGCACGGTGAATAAAAGATAAGCTTCCTCGAAAAATGAGATGTATTCAATTACCGTAGATGTTGCCCCAAGATCGAATATATGCCGTAACGTATTATAGGAAAATGGTTTACCGATATTGCTCAACAAATAAACAGCCATTTCTTTTAGCACTTTCACATTGCGTATTCCGTATCTCACCGCAATATCGCGAATCAGAATATCGCTTAAAAGATTTTGTAAATATTCCCTTTTACGATTGTGGAGATATTCAGGAAATCCCCCTTCAGTAAAATATTCCATAAAGGCATCCACCGAAGCCTGTTTCATTGTAAAATCAATAAATTCAGGAAATGTAAAGGGGAACATTTCATAATCGAGGTGCCGGCCCGACAGGTGTGTGCCCAAATCCCTGCTCAATAGCCGTGCGCTGGAACCTGTAAGGACAATGCGCTTTTCCCTGTCCAGCTTTTCCCGGATGAAAATTTCCCAGCCAACAATATTCTGAATTTCATCGAAACAATAAATCTCCTTATTCCCGAATTCTTCCTGAAAAGCCTCTTCTAATTTCTCGAAATCAGCCATTTCGAACCCTGACAAACGTAAATCCTCAAAACTGAGGAAACAGGAAACATTTTCTTTCCGGATAAGTTGCCGTAAAAATGTACTTTTTCCGCATCTGCGAACTCCCATGATGATCATTGCCTGTGGCAGGGTAATATCAATTTCCTGGAATTTTTTCCGGATAACATAGTTCCGGTCCGGAGCAAGGAATTCATGCTGATCCCGGATGATTTTTTTCAGATCTTCTTTTCTGATCATAGAAAAGTGTTTACTGCAAAAATACAATATTGTTTGTTATTAACAAAAAATCTTGTGGCTATTCTATCGCCCGGATGAATTTTACAGGATTTCACCCCGGCAAGAAAGCATCAGGAAAAAGAATGAACGAAAATGTGTAAGATCGGTTGGATCAGTTGACGATCAGCTTCCCGCTGACATGGAGTTCCCCGGAGTCAAGCCGGTAAAAATAGAGGCCCGGAGCCGCCCTGCCGGTGCCGGCTGAACGGAGATCCGCTTCGAAGCGATGGATGCCCCCCGGGAGAAAACCGGGAGACAGCGTGGAGACCAACCGTCCGTGCAGGTCGAAGATCCTGAGTTCCGTCATGCCGGCTTTCGGAAGATCCGCAACGAAGGTGAAATGTCCCGACGAGGGATTGGGGAACACCAGGAGGTGTTCGCCTGCTGAGGCATTTGCGAAATCCTCTTCGTCTATCCCGGTGAACCAAAGCTTAGCCAGTCGTTTGGTGGTATAAAGCCTGTATTCTCCAGGCATAAAGGAAAGTGCGGCGGCGGTGTCTGTCACTTCCAGCGAATCGGCCGTGTAAAGCTCGTACCACATTCCCTTGCGGGTGAACCCGGGAATGACGTCCCTGGTCACCACGTCAAAG
>Ga0163209_1001480_pt1 | contig 10159 bp, 9 predicted proteins | sample Kivu_160m_FD_113538 | JGI IMG/M metagenome (GOLD analysis project Ga0163209, IMG submission 113538) | Freshwater microbial communities from Lake Kivu, Western Province, Rwanda to study Microbial Dark Matter (Phase II) - Kivu_160m | ecosystem: Environmental > Aquatic > Freshwater > Lake ... | reverse complement strand
CCCATCCCTGACCCGATGAGGCCCTGGAGTATCGGGATTTCGGTAAGCGTGGCGAAGTACATCAGCGCGCCCGAGACCGAGGCGAAGAGGTTGGATGCGAGCGAGTTGCCGCCGACCAGGCCGGCGATGATTGAATCCGGTATGACACCGGCGTTCCGGCCGGGCCGGCCGAGCAGGAAGCCCGCGACAAAGACGCCGCCGAGCAGGAGCGGCAGAATCTGCTTGGCGAAGGTCCAGGTTGAGGCGACCCAGGCCTTGCGCTCGTCGCCTGAGAACCAGCGCCAGACGAACAGTGTAAGCGCAAGCAGGGAGGCGCAAGCCAGGAACCACTTGACGGAGTAGACGGCGTTGAAGAAGCCGATGGGTTCTTTGGGTTTGCCCCAGTTGGCGAACACCAGGAAGGCAATCATCGCCGCGAAGTAGAGGATGTTCTGGCCGAGGTTGCGCCGGGTCGCCTCGGAAGACATGCCGGCGATGCCTGCACCTTCGGCCCGCTGCCGCTCGGACTTCAGGAAGACGAGCGCCATGAGGAGCCCGACGATGACCGAGAAGACAACCGCGCCGATGGCGCGGGCAAGCCCCAGCTCAAGCCCGAGCACGCGACCGGTCATCAGAATAGCCAGTACGTTGATTGCCGGGCCCGAATAGAGGAAAGTCGAGGCAACGCCCAGTCCCGCACCGGCGTAGTAGATGCCCATGAACATCGGCAGCACGGTGCAGGAGCAGACCGCGAGTATCGCGCCCGAGACGGAGGCTACTGAATAGGCGAGGACCTTGTTCGACTTCGGGCCGAAGTACTTCAGCACCGCTTCCTTGGAGATGAAGTTCTGGATAGCACCGGCGATGAAGAACGCGGGCACGAGGCAGAGCAACACGTGGAGCCGGGCATAGTCCTGCAGCATCAGGAAGCCTTCGAGCAAGGCTCCCTGTACCCGGGCGCGGTCAACCGGCAGGAAGTAGAAGAGCAGGAAGGCGCCGAGGATGATGAGGAATTTGGTGCGTTCTTTCACAGGCTACTCCCAGCCGTACTCCTTGAACTTGGCTACGATGGAGTCGCGCGGGTACATGCCGACGTGGCGGAAGAGCTCCTTGCCTTCCGGGTCGTAGAATATCTGGGTCGGGATGACCGTTATGCGGGCCTGCTGCGTCTGCTCGCGGTTCTCGTAGACGTTTATGATGCGGATATCCACTTTGCCGGCGTACTCGGCAGTCAGGGGCGTGAGTATCTTCTCCATTTCCATACAGGGCAGGCAATTGGTGGAGCCGTAGTCCCACATCCGCGGCAGCTCCTTGGGCTTCTCCGCGACCTTCTCGGGCTCCGGCTCTTGAGGCTTCGGTGCCTCTTTGTTGACCGGCTCGGGCTTCTGTGTGTCGGGCTGGACGGCGGCCGTGACGGTCGTGTCCAGCACTGTGTCACAGATGGCCCCGGTCTGAATCGCGGTGTCCGGCTGGGCGGCAGCCGGGGCCTTGGCGCCTCCGCCGCAGCCGGACGCCAGCATCAACGCGAGGCCCGCAGTCATTACGGTCAGCAGTAGTCGTTTCGTCACACTCAACTCCTATCGCTTGAAGAGGTCATACACAAAGTAGGCGGCCACGAGCAGCAGCAGCACACCCGAGGCCTTCTTGAGAATCGTCGAGGCTTTCTTCAAGCCCTTGGAGTTCACCATCGCTTCGGCAATGCCCATCGAACTCCCGGCAGCCAGAACGAGGACCGAGTGGCCAAGCGCGTAGGTGAACAGCAGCAGACCGCCGTACACCACATTACCCTTCGAAGCAACGTAGGACAGGATGACCGCCAGTATCGGCATCGCGCAGGGAGTGGCAATAACACCGGTCAGGGCGCCGAGCAGGAATGCGCCGACAACGCCGCCGACCTTGGGTGCGAACCCGCGCGGCAGGGGAATCTCGAAGTTGGGAAAGAGGAGAATCTGGCCACCCATCACAACGCACACGATGACTATTAGGATGGGCCAGAACTTGGACGTCGTGCCGAAGAGCGTACCGGCTAGGCTTGCCACCATACCCAGGGCAGTGAAGGAGGCAGCGATGCCCAGGAAGAGGAACAGCGCGAGCAGCAGGGCGTAGCCTTTGGACCGGCCGGTGGCGTAACCGCCTACGAACCCGATTGCGAGCGGTATCGAGGCAAGCACGCAGGGGTTGAGCGCAGTAACGAGGCCGCCGAGAAAGACGACCGGGACTGCCAGCAGGGGTTGTGAGGTGATGAGCTTCTCGGCGTTGGCGAGTACGTTGCCGAGCACGTCTTCCTACCTTGGCTTGATGGCCGAGACTCTGGCGCTACGAACGCCGGCTGCGGCGTTCCGCAGTTCGTCCACCGAGAGGCCGGACTCGCGCACGAGCGCCTGAAGCGTCGGGTCGCTGGCAGTTGCCTCGACCGGGAACCGCCCCTCGGAAACGACGGCGACGTCCGTGAACCCGGCGGCGGACATCATCGCGAGGTAATCTGCTTTCAGGCTCGCGCCGGAGATGCAGCCGACGTAGGCCGAGACCGAGTCGAGCAGTGCCTTCGGCAGCGGAGAGTCGAGCACGATGTCAGAGACCATCAGACGTCCGCCGGGCCTAAGCACGCGGAATGCCTCTCGAAACACCTGTGGTTTGTCGGGGGAGAGGTTGATGACGCAGTTGGAGATGATTACATCGACCGAGCTGTCGGCGACCGGGAGATGCTCGATTTCGCCGAGCCGGAACTCGACATTGGCGACGCCAGTACTGGCCGCGTTCCTACGGGCTTTGTCCAACATCTCCGGGGTCATGTCCACGCCGAAGGCCTTTCCTTCCGGCCCGACCCTGCGCGCGGAAAGGAAGCAGTCGATCCCGGCACCGGACCCGAGGTCGAGTACCGTCTCGCCGGGCCGCAGCGATGCGAGCGCGACTGGATTGCCGCACCCGAGCCCCAGGTCCGCACCATCCGGAACGGCCGCAAGCTCTTCGTCCGAGTAGCCGATCGCGCGGCTTGCGGTCTCCTTCGTCGGGGAGCCGCAGCAACTCCGGGACGGGCCACAACACGAGCCCGAGCCTTTCGCGACCTTGGCATAGCCCTTTCTTACAGACTGTCTGAGTTGGTGTTCATCTCCGGACATGGGTCTTCCTTTCTGCACAACAGGGTCCGCGTTCCGAGGCGCGGGGGCGGCGGGCGGTGCGGCGCCCGGATTTGCACTCGCGGGCAAGCTGCCGCGCCAGGCCGAGCAACTCCAGTACCGAGTCATCCGTCAGGCGGTAGCGCATCCAGCGGCCGTCGCGACGGGAAGTGATGATGCCGGCCTGCTCGAGTACCGCGAGGTGGTGCGAAACGACCGAGAAGGACGTCGGGAAGTGCGGTGCGATTTCGCACACGCAGCGCTCACCGGTCGCCAGCAGTTCGACCATTCGCATCCGGTACTCGCTGCCCAGCGCCGCCAGCAGTGCCGTCGTCAATTGTCTGTTGGTCACATCCATATTTCTAAAATTATAGAAATGAGCGGGCGCCAGTCAAGCCGGGTACGGGCGGGCGTGCACGGGCAGGCGCGGACAGATCGAGTCGATTGCGCTGTGGTGGATGCGAGTACGCGCGGGCGGGACAGCTGTAGTGCTGCTGCGGCGAGAGAAGCGGTTCTGGCGGCGCCGGTTCTCCGGTGGATTGACAGACAAGACGAGCGGAGTATTCTCTAGTAGAAAGAGGAGGTAGTATGTCGAAGTTCCTTGTCACGCTGCCTCCGGCTTCACCGGACAAGGTGAAGTCGGTTTGAGAGGCGGTAGTCGACGCTTCCGTTGGAAGCACTCTGAAGATGGACACCGCCTACGTGGATAAGGCGGCAGGTCAGGCAGTCTGCGTCTGGGATGCTCCGGACCGCAGCAGCATCGAGTCTTTGTTCGCCCGAGCCGGAGTCAAGACAGAGAGAATCAGCGAAGTAGCAGTGTACACCGGGTAGTCCGGTACCCGCGGTCAGGGCCGAGGCGTCGTCTTGGCGCGGGTGGCATAGGCCGAGAGCGGGCGCGCGTCGAGGCCCGTCCGGGGGTGGCGCAGCAACGCGCGGATGAAAAGCCGCGCCAGCTCGCCGTCGTTGATGAGCGGAATCCCGAAGTCGGCGGCGGCGCGTCGGATGCGGTAGCCGTCGGTCAGGACGGTTTCGTCGGCCGTGCGCTTGGGGATGTTGATCACGCACTCAACCCTGCGGTCAGCGATCAACTCCGTCACATTCATGGCGGGTTCGGCTTGGGACACGATCCCAATCGAAGACGATTGGGTCATGTCCCGCGTCGGGTCTGACACCTTGCGCACTGGCCTGGACTTGACTTCATTGGCCTGGAGGAACTTATGGGTCCCCGAGGTCGCATAGATATCGAAGCCGGCCGCGGCGAGCTTCCGTAGAGACTCAAGCAGCTTCATCTTGGCATCGTCACCGCCGACTGAAAGGAGCAATGACTTCTCCGGCAGACGGAGGCCGTTCGCGATTGCCGCCTTGAGCCATGCTTCTTCGAGCGAGTCACCCAGGCAGGCTGATTCGCCGGTTGATGTCATCTCGACGTAGAGCACCGGGTCGGCGCCCTTGAGGCGTGAGAAGGAGAACTGCGGTACCTTGACCGCGACGTAATCGAGGTCGAGCGTGTGATACCTGCCGCGTACGTTCTCGCCGAGCATCGCCCCCGCCGCAATCTCGATGAAGTCATAGCCGGTGGACTTGGAGACAAACGGGAAGGAACGCGAAGCGCGCAGGTTGCATTCGATGACCGAGATCTCGTTCTGCTTCGCCAGGAACTGGACGTTGAACGGCCCGTTGATGTCGAGCGCCCGGGCAATGGCCTTGGTGATACCCTTGGCGCGGCGCACCGTCTCGAGATAGGTGGTTTGAGGCGGGATGACCACAGTGGCATCGCCCGAGTGGACGCCGGACAGCTCGACGTGCTCCGAGATGCAGTAGATGACCATCTCGCCGTCCTGCGCGACGCCGTCGATTTCTATTTCCTTCGCGCCCTCCAGGAACTTGGATATTACCACCGGGTTCTCCGGCGAGACCTGCGCGGCCTGGGTCAGGTATTGCTCAAGCGAGCGTTCGGTCTTGGCGATATTCATTGCCGCGCCGGAAAGAACGTACGACGGCCGGACTAGGACCGGGTATCCGGTCTTGTCGGCAAAGGTGCGGGCTTCCTCGATGCTCTTGAGCTCCTGCCATGGCGGCTGGGCGATTCCGAGTTCGTCGAGCAGGGTCGCAAAGCGGTGCCGGTTTTCGGCCCGGTCAATCGAGTCCGGGTCCGTCCCCAGGATGCGAACCCCGCGGCGGTGCAGGTTGAGCGCGAGGTTGTTGGGTATCTGACCGCCGACCGATACTACCACCCCGAGCGGCCGTTCGAAATCAGCGATGTCCAGCACCCGTTCAAGAGTCAGTTCCTCGAAATAGAGCCGATCGTTCGAGTCGTAGTCGGTGGAAACGGTCTCCGGGTTGCAGTTGACCATTACGGTACGGTGGCCGAGTTTCGCAGCAGTAGTGCACATGCCGACGGAGCACCAGTCGAACTCGACCGAAGAGCCGATGCAGTACGGTCCGCTGCCGAGGACCATGACCGGCCGGCCTCGTTCCTCGGGCTCAATCTCCGGTCCGTCGCCGCCGTAGGTCAGGTAGAGGTAGTTGGTTGCGGCCGGGAATTCGCCGGCCAGAGTGTCGATGCGATGGGGCCGGGGCAAGACCCCGAGCGAGATGCGGTGCTGACGTACCTCGATTTCGCTCTTTCCGGTCAGGCGGGCGATGGTCCGATCTGAGAACCCGAGCCGTTTCAGACGGAGTATGTGGTCTGCGTCCAAATCCTCGAGTCCCTTGGGGAGAAAACGGGGACAGTCCCCGGCGCTCGAAGTACCGCCATCAGGTACAGTCCCGATTTTCTCCCTGAGTTCCTGTTCAGCGCGGACGATCGCCTCAAGCCGGGCAATGAACCACGGGTCGATGTGGCTCGACTCGCATATCTGCTCAGCCGTGGTCCCGTTTGCCAGCGCGTGCACAATGGCGAACAGCCTGCGGTCAGTCGGGTTCGTAATCTCGTCGAGTGGGTCATCGGTGCGGGCCTTGGGGTCAGTAACTCCGTCGTAGCCGAGGCCGAGCGAGCGCACGCCCTTCTGCAGCGCCTCCTCAAACGTCACTCCGATGGCCATGGTTTCGCCCACGCTCTTCATTTCGGAACCGATACGACGAGAGGCTGCCCGGAACTTGCGCAGGTCCCAGCGTGGGATCTTGACCGTGACGTAGTCGAGCGCCGGCTCGAAGAAGCAGCCGGTGACTCCGGTCACCGAGTTCTTCAGGTCGGCAAGTGCGTACCCGAGCGCCAGCTTGGTCGCGACCCAGGCCAGCGGGTACCCGGTCGCCTTGGAGGCAAGCGCGCTGGAGCGTGAAAGCCGGGCGTTGATTTCTATTACCCGGTACTCGCCGTTGGAGGGATGCAGGGCAAATTGGACGTTGCACTCGCCGACGACCCCGAGCGCGGCGACGATATGCAGAGAGACGGTGCGCAGATGATGATACTCGTCGTTGGTCAGTGTCTGCGAAGGCGCGACGACGATGCTCTCGCCGGTGTGGATGCCCATCGGGTCCATGTTCTCCATGTTGCAGACCGTGACCGCATTGCCGAACCGGTCGCGCACGACCTCGTACTCGACTTCCTTCCAGCCCTCCAAATACTCTTCGATCAACACGTGCGGTGCGTGACAGAGCGCCTCGGCCACACGATGCCGCAGCTCTTCCGGCGTGCCGGCGCGGCCCGAGGAGAGGCCGCCGAGGCTGAACCCGGCCCGCACCATCACCGGGTAGCAGAGCTTCTCCGCGATGGCCAGCGCGCGCTCGACCGAGTCGGCGGTTTCGCTACCGGGCACCGACACACCGATTGAGCGCATCTTGGCGGCGAAGAGAGCCCGGTCCTCGGATTCGATGATGGTCTCGACCGGCGTACCGAGCACGGCAACGCTCGAGCGCTTGAGCGCACCCGATTTCCAGAGCTCGACCCCCGTGTTCAGGGCCGATTGTCCGCCGACGTTCAGCAGGATCCCGTCCGGCTTCTCGGCGGCGATGACCTTCTCGACAAAGTCCGGCTCGACCGGGAGCAGATAGATCTCGTCGGCCAGCCCCGGCGTGGTTTGGATGGTTGCGACGTTGGGATTCACAAGTACAGTCCGAATGCCCTCTTCTTTGAGGGCCTTGATTGCCTGGCTGCCGGAGTAGTCGAACTCGCCGGCCTGCCCGATGCGTAGTGCACCCGACCCGAGGACGATGACACTCGACGGCTTGTTCAGAGAATCCACCGATTACACCGATTAGGAAAGATTACGCGGGCCTCTTCGGAGGATCCGGACAGAATCTGTGAGAATCTGTGGAATCTGTGGATGATCCGTTTCACAGGACTTCCACGAAGCGGTCGAACAGGTCCTCGCTGTCGAGCGGGCCGGGCCTGCCTTCGGGATGGAACTGAACTGCAGAGACCGGCCGGCGCGAGTGCCTGATGCCTTCGACCGAGCCGTCGTTCGCGTTCTCAAACCAGACCTGCCAGTCGCGCGGCAGGGTCGTGGCATCAATTGCGTAGCCGTGATTCTGGCTGGTCAGGCGGCAGTGGTTCGTGCCCTTCTCCCGGCACGGTTGATTCTGCCCGCGGTGTCCGTAGCGGAGCTTGTAGGTACGCGCGCCGGCGGCAAGCGCGATGAGCTGGCACCCAAGGCAGATGCCGAAGACGGGCCGGTTCAACGCCAGCGCTCGATGTAGCACCGATACGGTAGAGCCGCACCGTTCAGGGTTTCCGGGGCCATTGGATACAAGGATGCCGTCGAACCGTTCGCCGGTGTAATCAAAGTCAGCCGGCACCTGCAGGACTTCGACACCGCGCTTGAGCAGCTCGCGCCGGATGGAGAGTTTGACCCCGCAGTCGACGAGAATGACCCGCTTCCGTGGGACATGACCCAATTCGGCCGGTGAATTGGGATCGTGTCCCAGGTCCTTGAAGAGTTGGGGCTGACGCACGCACACCTCGGGTACAATGTCGGTGCTATTGGGGTCGAACAACGCGACCGGTTCGCCGGAATAGTCAGCGGGGAGAATCCGGCCGAGCATGGTGCCGCGCTCCCGCAGCAGGATGGTCAGCCCACGGGTGTCGATGCCTTCGACTCCGGGCACGTTCTCCTCGGCCAACCACCGGTGCAGCGAGCGGGCCGCGGTAGCGTGGCTCTGGTCGGAATGAGCGGTGGAAACGATGAGACCGGAAGCCTGGATGCGCGATGACTCGAAGCAGTCCTTGTCTCGGGCCGGCACGCCATAGTTGCCGATGAGGGGATAAGTGAGAACGAGTATCTGGCCGCGGTAGGACGGGTCGGTCAGGCTCTCTACGTACCCGACCATCGAGGTGTTGAATACCACCTCGCCTGAAGCCGGGCCGTGCAAGCCGAAGCCCGTACCGGCGAACTTCGAGCCGTCTTCCAGTTCAAGAGTCACTCTCTTCAGCTGGTCACCGGCTGGTTCATGAGTAGCGGGAGGCAATGCGGCCATATCTTAGTTGGGGACGAGTGCGGAGCAAGCCCGGCTTGGCCGCTGGACATGACCGCGAAAACGGGGACTGTACCGGATTGCGGCCGCGTCCTCGCGGCCGGGGACTGTCCCCGCTTTCGCGTGGTTAGAGGCCGGCGAGAGCTTGCGGCAGTTCGTCGAGCGAGCGGATCGTCGCGTCGGGCACGATGCTGTCAGTCGGCGGGCGCCTGTCCCGGTTGAGCCAGACGGCCTTCATGCCGGCAGCGTGGGCGCCCTTGATGTCGGTCTTGGGGTTGTCGCCGACGAATACCGAGTCCGACGCCGCCACTCCGAGCCGGTCCAGTGCCACGACGAAGATGCGCGGGTCCGGTTTCGCGAATCCGACCTCACGTGAGACTGCGACGGCCCCGAAGCAGCCCTTGAGTCCCGAGACATCGAGCTTGTCGTGCTGCATGTCGCCCGGACCGTTGGTTACGAGCCCGAGCCGGAACTTCTGACCGAGTTCCCGGAGCACCTGCAGCGCATCGGGAAACGGCTGGTAGCGCGCCCGGCGCTCGGCCACGTAGACGCACGAGAGAGTGTCGGCGAGGAGCGGGTCGGCGAAGCCGTTCTCGGCCAGGGCGTCCGACCAGACCTTGTGTCGGTACTCCGGTACCCACGCGCGGAGCTGTTTCATCTCGTCGTCTTCACCGTCGAACCGCGTGCTCAGCGCCGACCACGAACTGACGTCGAAGTTGCTGCCATAGGGTGCCACGACCGGATGGGCGCGGAAAAGGCGGCGAGCAACTCGCCGTACCGAGTCCTTCAGGTCGCCGGGCGGGACGTTGTGCCACTGCTTCGCCACCTGCGCGGCTGCAACCAGCGCCTCATTGGCTGCCGCCTCGTCCGGCATCAGCGTGTCGTCGAGGTCGAACAGAACCGCCTTCAACATGAAACGTGATTGTACTCCAGCGCGCCCCCGCGTGCAAATCTCCCCCGGTCTGCAAGGAACTAGTCCCTCAGGATCGGACTTTGTGTCTTGGTGACTTTGTGGTGAGGTCCGGCTCCGGCCGGCTCCTAGTCGAGTAGGATCAGGTTGATGTGCTTCGAGGGGCCGTCTCGGCGGGTCGCTACGTCGAGTTCGATGCCGGAGTTACGGGCCGTGGCATAGACATCGATACCGCAGCCCTCCATTGACGGCCGGGCGTCTTCGGGATGGCGGCAGTCGCTCGTCACGTCGCACGTCCGGCATAGCCGGCAGGGCCCGTCGGCAAGCCCGAACGCCTTGTAAAGCCCGTCGAGGAAGGCTGTCCGCTCCAGTTCGGCGACGAGCCGGCGCATCCGCCGCCGCTTCGGTCTGTAGTCCGATGGCGTGCAGACGTAGCTGTAGATTAGTGCGCGGCGATAGTCCGCGAGCACCCGTTTCATCTGTTCGGGCGTGGGTGTGCGCGGCGGACAGCAGAGCCCCTTGCCGAACCCATCGCAGCCGAACTGGCATTTCAGTCGCACCCACTCGGCGGTTTTGACGTTGGCTACCGGCACGATCTTCGCCTCATCAGCGCCAGCCGCAAGCGCCTGCTCAACGTACTTCCTGAGTCCGGCGGTTGTCTTCTTCATGCCTGCATACTAGGTGGCGCGGGCCAGTGTGTCAAATGGGCGGGTGGATAGCGGTTGACTGGCTCCGGAATCAT
>Ga0163209_1001478_pt1 | contig 10166 bp, 8 predicted proteins | sample Kivu_160m_FD_113538 | JGI IMG/M metagenome (GOLD analysis project Ga0163209, IMG submission 113538) | Freshwater microbial communities from Lake Kivu, Western Province, Rwanda to study Microbial Dark Matter (Phase II) - Kivu_160m | ecosystem: Environmental > Aquatic > Freshwater > Lake ... | reverse complement strand
CGCGGACCCGGGTACGGGTAGCCGCCCCAGCGGCCGGATTTGACTACTTCGGTCACGGCGTCGATATCGCGTTGGTCCCAAACCGGCCAGGTCGGGTAGGGTTCGGTGCGGGTCTTGGATCCGCCAAGGATGGCGAGTTCAGACATGGTGGTACCTCCTAATTGGGTTTGAAGAATTGTGGTAGATACTTCTGGTTGGCTTCGAGCAATTCGTACAACATTTTTTCGATTTGATCCACCGGCAACCGGCTCGTGAGCGGGTCGTTGAGCAGGATTTGCAGGGCGAGGTCGCGGTTGCCAATGAGCGCGGACTCGACGGTCATCTCCTGCTGGTAGACGTGGTGAGACAAAATGGCCTGCACACCCGCGGGGAGCGCGCCGTAAGTTAGCGCGTGTGCGCCGGTGGCGTCTATCGCGCCGAAGGTTTCGACGACTGCCTGTTGGGGCAAATTGGCAATTTGCCCTACATTGGGCAGGTTCATGATTCCAGTGTATTTCTGGTTCGCGGTGACGGCACGGATGATCTGGTTGGCGGCCTCGGTGGATACGTCGGCCATGAACGGTTTTAAATCCGTCTCGCCGCGCAGCACTGATTCGATCATCATCTTCGCGAACATCTCCAGCCCCTGGCGATCTTCGACGCTGGTTAACTTGAGGTCATAGTCTGCGCCCCAATGGGTGGACTCGTTGATGAAATGCGGGAAGAACTCGGCAATGTGACGGTCGCCCGCGGCTGGCAGCGCGCCGTACAACTTTAACAGCGTGGACTTCACCTTGGCATGGTCGGTGAACACGGACGTATCTTCCTCATCCACTTTGATTTCACCGCTCAGGATTTTTTCCGCGATAGCGGGGAGTTCATCCCACACACGTTTGCCGTCCGCGTACAAATCCGTGACCCAGATGAAGTGATTGATACCTGCGACCTTCGCCGTCACCGCCTCAGGCTGGACACCGAACATCCTCGCCAGTTTCTCGCGGACCCCGATCCACTCGTGGCAGAGTCCCACAACCTTCACACCCTGCATGGCAAGGACGCGCGTCAGCACGGTCATCGGGTTGGTGTAATTCAGGAAGAAAGCGTTTGGGCAGATCTCCATCACTTTGCGACCGATCTCTGCCACGACGGGGATGTTGCGCAGGGCGCGCGAGAATCCGCCTGGTCCTGTTGTGTCTCCCACCGATTGCCTGATCCCGTAGCTGGCGGGAATCTCCAAATCAGGGCGCATGGACTCGAGCCGTCCCGTGGTGATGGTCAGAATTACAAACTCCGCGTCTCGCAGGGCTTCATCCAACGACAACGTTTTCTCCAGATGAAAATCAAGGTTGAAATCTTGAATCATCTTTTGCCCGAGTGTAAACGTCAGATCCAGACGGTCTTGTAAAATGTCTTCCAGCACAATGGTTGAACCTTGGAGTTCGGGCGTGACGAAAATGTCCCGCATGAAGGTGGGACTCCACGTATACGATCCGCCGCCGATGATGACGATCTTAGCCACGGACCAACTCCTGCAGCGCGTTGACGACGATCGGCCCGATCTCCTTGCTGACCGACATGCTCTCTTCATAATGCTTGCCCGGCTTGAGCGGGTTGATGGGATATCTGAACTCTTCTTTTGGCAGGATATACCCCAACTCATCATTCGCCAGCCCGATCACTCCCGCATACCGGGCGCCGGCCGCGCACATATCCGCTTTAAGCGCCAGCCCAAGTTTTGGCAATAATTCGCCCGGGACCGTCGCAAGCCACAACGGACCGACCTTCAGCAGGTTGACCTCGCTCGTAATAAATCCTATTTTGTCGCGAATGTCGGGGAAAAGTCCGCGATGGATGGCGAATTTGAAGAGGATGTTTGCGAGCCTGAGGTAGATTTCTTTTTTCTGGAGGATGATGGTTAATGGGTCGTGGAGTAAAGGCGCTTTCGATAGGGTGATCAATCCCTGCTCCGCCAATTGCTTACCCATGAAATGTGCTTCCTCGAAAGAATGATCTTTTACATTTGGCGTCATCATGCCGCCAAGGTCGGCGGAGAAGAAGATGCACGGCGCGCTGGTCTGGCGTTCCACTTCCTTGCGCAGGTAGCCGGGGTAATCGGCGGTGATGTGCGGGTTGTGTTCCCACAGCACTTCGGGATGGCAGGGAAAGTTCATGATCGTGAGCAGGGGCGAGCGATTATCTTGCCCGACGAATTGCGCCATTACCAGTTCGTCGTCCACCACTTCGGGGTTTCGGGCGTTTTTTACCAGCCCGGGAAAATGCATGGAGGTGGCTTTCATTCCGCCACTCTCATGCATATTTTCCAGTGATGCAAGTATCGTGGCAGTGATCTTATCTTTCAATTCCGCCAAATAGATCATGTCCACACCGGATGTCTTATCATCCGGCCCCCACATGCCCATCGTGTCGGGTCCGTGGTGTGGGTGGAGGGAGGCGATGATGATGTCGAGGTTGGATGCTGCAGAAGTCATCATGACTTCTGCAGCCTTTACGCGCTCGATCACGTCATAGGCATCCTTGCGGAAGAAACCGATCAGGTCGAGCGCGCACAGGACGACAGTCCGGGATGAATCACTGATTGCCACTGCGCGCACGGTCAGGTCATCGTGGACGGTTTCGGCACGGCGGTTCTGTCCAAAACCAGCCAGGAAAACCGGACTTTCCCGATAGGGCGTAATCAAAGCATGGGCGTAACCAACTTTCATGAGAATATCCTTTCTGCACTGGTGATCATCATTTCGCGCACGGCATATCCATCAAAACCGGCCTGTTCCATGCCCAGGATGACAGCCCCCAGTACTGGCAGGCCGCGCAGGCGGATCAGGCGGGCATGCGGACAGTGGGCCAGCACGGTTTGTTGCATCGGCGTAGTCAACAGTTCCCCTGCCTCAAAGACGCTGCCTGATTGAATGATCTCGACCTCATCGTTTTCCATGCCCAACTGGCGTGCCACTGATATGGCCAGCCAGCCCAGTTCCTCGCCAGCCCAACGCAAGACATAGCGGGCGGCTGTATCGCCTGCCTGGGCCACCGCAACCACCTGGTAAGCCAATGTAGGAGAAAGTTCATAGCAACCATTCGACAGACCTTCCATCAGGTTCATTTCGTCTTTTGCTCCAAGCGCCTGCATGTAGACACTCGTAAGGGAAGTAGGTGGGATTCGGCGGATCCAGGCGTAGTTCACCATTTGCAAGCCGCGCAGGACAATTTCCATCGCACCGCCATACTCGCCGAACATGGGACCGTTGCCAACAATGCGGCCCTCCTGCCCGGTGCGATTCCGACCGCGGCAGTTGTTGGATGAACCGGCGGTGACATTGACGCCGATACCGCGTGTGGAACCCGCCAACAGGCCATTGACACCATCGTTAACGATTTCAACCGGACAGGATAAGCCCAGCCTGGAAACAGCTTCCAGATGCTCAGCCCGGTCGGAGGGGAAATCGTACCCTGCCACCCCGAACCCTGCACCGGCCACATGCGATTTGCCCACGCCCGCGGCAGCTAGCGCTGCTTGGCAGGCATCCTGTAATACACAAGCCAGGCCTTGATACCCGACAACCTGGTAATTTCCGCCGCCCGATTGACCAAAGCCAATACACTGCCCTGATTCATCCACCAACAGGGCATGGGTTTTCGAAGCCCCTACATCCACTCCGAGGAAATAGCGCATAACGTCCCTTCTTACTCCTTACCTGTCTCCTGAGTTTCACGCTTCTTCTGAAGTGTCTCTTTGATCTGCGCTAGGTACTTGCCATGCAATGGGTAGAGCCAGAGCAGGAAGATTGCCAGCAGGAAACCGATGGTGGTGGGGACGGTGAGAAAGATGCGAAAGCCGAGATCAACGGTGGGCGGCTGAACTTCAAGCAAGGTGTCATAACCGAAGGCAGGCATGAGCAGGCCAAAGACTGAGGAGACGACCAACCCGCTCAAGGTGATCAGGAATCCACTCATCCCGAAGTACATGCCAGCACGCTGGTGACCTGTCTTCACCTCGTCTTCATCCACCACTTCGGCCATGATCACATCGCCGATCAGAACAAGACCGCCCAGTCCAATTCCAAGCACAATGGCTGCCGCATAGGTAAAGTAGATATTGGGTGAGAATCCCATGGGAACGATGCCGAGTATCATAACCGCATTGGCGATCATCAACGTGCGGCGCGAATCTAGTTTGTTCGCCACCCAGTTACGCCAGGGATAGAGGGACAACATTGCCACAAAGAAGGCAATGCCAAGGATGGCGGTGGAGAGGCTGGTATCCACCTCGAGACTGTACTTCAGGTAGAAAAGGATGCCGGTTTGCAAGGTACCAGTGGCAACGAATCTCATCATCTGCGCGCCGGCAGCGGTGAGGTAGCTGCGGTTTAGGAATGTTGCTTTGATGGCCTCACCGAGAGGAAAACTGGTATCCGCTTTTAGGTCTTTACGCTCGAACAGAAAAGGGTAACCCACGTAGATGGCGATCACTGATATGACGGCCAGCAGGATCCCCATACCTGACCATCCCAGAAGATTGGCCAGTACGGGCGGCAAGGCTGCACCGATCACCAGTGCCACAGTCTGGAAGATATTCATCTTGGCAGCCACGTCGGTTCGTTCTTTGTAATTGCCGAACATCTCCGGGAGCAGACCATAATAGCCAGTGGCGATGGCAGTATAAAGGCCTTCCCAGATGACAATGCATGTGCCAAAGTATACAAGCAATGCCACGGGATTGTCCCTGCCGTCGAAGGGCGCGGTGAATAGCAGAGCGAACGTTACTGCATAGGGCAGGCCAGTGAACAGGATATAGGGTAGGCGGCGCCCCCAGCGCGAGCGTGTGCGGTCAGACATGTATCCAAGCACAGGATTATTGGCAGCGTTGTAGATCGTATAGATAAACCAGAATGTAGAATACCAGGTCACGGGCAGGTTCTTCACATCCACAATGTAAAAAGCGATAATGCCCGCGATCGCCTCAGCAAGTGTTGCCACGCCTAGGCTGACGAGCGAGTACATCAGACGCGTTTTTGTGCTGGTCTTGAATTCAGTGGTTGTGTTCATGATCTGATCCTTTCCAACAGGGGTTTAGTCATCTCGAGTGCAATGGTTTCGCATTTCGCCTGCAGTCTTCCAGGGTAACGGTAGGCCAATGGCGCAACATCCACTTCGTAACCGCCCTCGGGATGCGACTCTTCCGTGTGCAGGTAACTGATACACCCATCGCTCACGCTGGCGAACAAGGTATGTGCGGCGGGTGAGGCGGCTTTAACCTTCAAGCCGATCTCGGTGAATGTCTCCGCCGCGAAGGTGACCAGCGCCAGATCGCCGATTTGCACCACGTTGATCCTCATCGGCACCGACCAGAACCCCTCCCGCGCTTCGATCACGGACTTCCACGGGTAACGCTGGTTTAGCAGGATGTCCGCGAAAACAGCCATGAACGCGGGCAAGTGCGCCATTGTCAGCAACGGTCTGGCGTAACTCTTCGGGGGATGCGCCGTAGTGTCGCTTGTCTAGGTGGGAAGCCATGCCTCAGTACTTTGGACTTTCAATGGGACCGCCCGCGCTTTTTCTGCTCCCGCTCGGGCCGCGGCCAGAATGGCCTCTGCCACGCTCAGGCCTTGTTCTGCCACCTTCTCGAATGCGTGCGGATCCTCCCAATACATGTCTGGATTGATGTTCGCCGCCGCGCCTTGCAGAAAAAGCGCCAGACCACCAAGTTCTTCTTCCACCTTTTCCCTCATCGCACCGATCCAATCGGCAGAGACGAGCAAATTGTCAGGCCCCAGTACCGTGCCGTGACAGGCGTAGTTGACGATCGTCGCAATGCGTTTGTCAGTAAATATACCGATGACCTGAATGGATTCATCTCTTGCGCCTGAAGGATTGCGTCCGATCTCCATACGGCCATCGGGCATTTTCTCGCGGCGGTTGATTCCCACGTTTGCTTCACCGCTCGAATATTCCAAATGTGCTGGCAGAAGACCATTCTGCGCCGTTCTCACTGCTTCGGCGATTCTTTCTACAAGCAGGTCGATGTACTCACGATCTTTATGTGTTGATTTTTTATCCGCGTAAGCGATCGGACCAGAATGGGTATGGGAACAGCAGAGGAGCACTTCGGTCGGGGCGAGGCATGTGCGGACTCTGTCCACAACAAACTCGTTAATGGCCAGCATGTCCAGCGCCACGATAGCCAGGCGCGTCTTCCCGTCATCGAGGACAAGGGCGGTGGCATACAGGTCATCATGGACGCCGACGTTGCCCCTGGTGCGGTCACCATATCCGATCTGGTAGATCCCCTTTGGCGGCGTAATGATACGGCGGGCTATACCAGCCTGGAGTTGGTTCTTATCCATGGCACTCCTTTCAGCAATCATTGTAATCCAAGGTTCGTGCGCGTTTCCTCGGGTGTATCACCGAGCCTGTAGGATCGGAAGATGATGTATCCAATCAAGACAAAAACAGACATGACGAGGAAGGCAACGCGCACGCCGAAGGGATTCTCGCGCGTGTATCCGAAAATATTGAGCAACTGCGGCAAAATGAACGCGCCGACCGAACTGCCCAACCCGATGGCAAACGAGAATGTGCCGTAGTAGATGGCTTCGCGGCGGCGGCCTGTCAACATTTCGTCGTAGTCCACCACGTTACCCATCATGGCGTAGATGATGATGAGATAGCCGCCGAGCGTGACGCCGATGAGCGTGACGAGAATGAAGGTCTGGATGTTGAGTGGCACTGCGGTGGTGCCGCCGACGAGGAAGCCCGCGCCAATGGCGATGACCATTCCGAGCATGGTAAAGTTCAACAGCCAGCGTTGCGAGCGCCTTTTATTCCACCACATCCATAGCGGTCCGGTGAGTGCCATAAGGAGGATCAAGACGCCTTGATATATTCCCACGTCACCTTCCGTCTGGCCCAGCACAAGGGTGACGAAGTATGGGAAATTGAGTAGTATCATCTGATAGGCTACGTGGACGAACAGCGTGGAAACAAAGAGGATGATGAATTGCTTGTTCTTGAAGGTGGCTTTCAACCCATCCATGGCGCTCATTGGCTCCCCGAGTGGGCGGTCGGTCTCACGCAATCCAAGCAGGGTGATAAAGATGGTCACCACGCCGACCATGCCGACGATGATGCCCATGTACACCGCGCCGATCGAGGCGAACAGCGGTGCCGCCACCAGAGACCCGATCAACACGCCGGCGATACCGAAGACGTTTTTCCAGTAGCTCAGTCCCACGCGGGCTTTGGCATCGGGTGCCATTTCTGGTAGCGTGCCATCGTAGGGAATGCCGACCAGGCTGTAGGCTGTGCGATACATCAACGTGATGACCATGAAGTAGATGGCGTTGACCGTGAAGTTCGTCCCTGGCGGAGTCCAGATCAGGATCGCACCGAGCAGGACAAAGGGGGAGGCCAGGATAAGGAATGGTTTCCGCCGTCCCCAACGCGTGCGCAGCTTATCGCTCCATTGGCCGATGAACGGGTCGATGGCCGCGTCCCAGATGGAGGCAACGATCATCAACCCGCCGATCAACCCCAGCGGCAGGTAGGCTGTGCGACCCGAATCGGGTGGCGGTGCGTAAAAGTAGAGGATCCACGTGTCCAGCGTGATGGCAAGAATGTTCAGTCCTGCCGAGGCACTGGAGTAGAGGGCGATGCGACCGAAAGTGAGTTTACTGTTTTTCATAGGTAACCTGCCCCGGAGAGTGTGATTGTCAAATTCCGCAATGCAAGGCGTGGGGATCAAGGATCTTGAACGGCTCGCCGAGTTGGAATTCCCTGCCTGCGCAAACCTGCGCCGACTTGAACTGGAGCGCCATCACGATCTGGTCCGCGTCGTCGGGTGGAATCTGAGTGGCGTAACTGCGAATGGCGGTGACCTTCGCTTCCCACGTGGAGGTGATGTCCACAATCTGGTTGGGCTCGCGACAGTAGTAGAAGCCAATGCCGTTGATGGGATGACCCTGATATGCTGCATCAATGGCGGGGTCGGTGGAGGGAATTTTAAGCAGGCTCGCGAATTGAACCGCTTCCGCCGCGGCATGTCCCGTCTGGATGTGATCGTGATGCGCTTCGTAGGTCAGCCATGGGTCGCAGGTGAGGACGAAGTCGGGTTGGAGCAGGCGGATGTATTTCAAAAGGTCAGCGCGCAGGGTGAAGTAACTGTACTCGCCCGCGTCGGGATAATCCAAGGAGATGTGTTGCTTCACGCCGATGATTTTTCCCGCCGCTTGCTGCTCGCGTGCCAGGGATTTAGCCGCGGCTTCATCAGAGAGCGACCTGTCCACAACGCCAGCCAGGTCATCGGTGACAGTGAGATAGATGATCTCGGTGCCGTTATGGGCGAGCCGGGCAATTGTCCCGCCCGCGCCGATATCGTTGTCGTCGTAGTGCGGTTGGATGCAAAGGATCTTCTTTGCCGAAAGAACATCGGGGATGGGGAGGATGGATTCAAATGTCATCATGATCTCCTACGAAAGTTTGGCAATCAAGTCATGTCGTTCCTGCATCTGGGCATGCAAGCGGGCGGCATCTTTGGGGTAAACCAGGTAATAGAGCGGTGTGACGCAGAAAGCGATGGCCCAGAACCCACTGGTGAGCAGGAGCAAGGTTCGTGAAAGGCCAACCTGGTCGGCGAACTTTCCAAAAAGGATGATGACCACCGAGGCAAATGCACCATTGACGAATTCGGTCAGCGCCATGGCAGTGGCGCGTAGTTCAGGGCGGACTGCATTCTGCACCATCGGCTGCATGGCACCGCGGCGGGTCCAATCGAGGAAGAAGCCCGCCAGGATGGAGCAGATCAAGATGGACGCAGTATCCGTGCCCCGGGTGAAGAGATACCACAGGGCAGGCAGGGCGATGCCGATTGAGATCTGCGAAACGACCGCCCGTCCATATTTCGGCCAGCGCTGATAGGCCCAGTCGCAAACCGAGCCGCCGAAGAAATTTCCCAAAGCCAGTGCGATGACCACGCCGCCAAAGAACAACGGCGCGTCGGATTCCGAGAAACCGCGATCGTCCACCAGCCAGGTGACGTAGAAGGTCGCCAGGGCGTTGATGGTGGTCAGCATGAAAATCCCTTGCAGGAAGTTGACCCACACGGTTTTGACACCGAGCAGTTCCCGAACCCCTTTCAGGTTGAAGCGGAATTTATTGGCCGATTCTTCCGTGATGACTGTTTCCAGCTCGGGCTCGGCCGCGCCGCGTACGGGTTCCTTGACAAGCAGGGCGATCACCAGCCCGGAGAGCGCGCTGGTCACGCCGAGGCCGATGAAACCGATGCGCCAGCCATCTTGGGAGATGCCGATGATCTCGCCGAAGGCCAGCGCGCCGGCCACAATGCCGAACATGCCGATGGCGCTGATGGTGCCCATGGCGCGGCCGCGATGTTTAGGGCCAAATGAATCCGCCAGTAGGCTGAATGCCGCCGGGTACAGGCAGCCCAGCCCGATGCAGGCCACGATGCGCACGATCAGCAGTTGCCAGTAGTCGGTGGCGAGTCCACAGACCGAAGTCCACAACCCCCACAGGCCTGTGCCGATGACCAGGATCCATTTGCGGTTGTAACGGTCGGCCAGCATCCCCCAAAACGGTCCGCTGAGGGTCTGGAAGATGACACGGATGCTGTCAATATAGCCCAACTGGGCATAGGTCAGGCCGAGGGCGGTGCGCACAGCGGGCCAGAGCATGGGCAGGGCAACATCTTCTGCAGAGTCGATGAAGAAGCCGAAGCCGAGGGCGGTCAACAGGCGGGCGCGGGTTCCTTTGTGGGCAGTGTTCATGCGATTCTCCTTGTATTCTTCTAAGTATATAGGATTACGGTTCCGGTTCGATGATCACGGCGCGGGCAACAGGCAAAGATGGTATCGTTATCTTGTAGAATCCGCCGACAGTCCTTACCATTTGGAGTTCGATGGCCTCTTCGCCCTCCGGCGACCAGGCTGCATATGGCTCAAATCCCTCCGGGGGATCGACGAAGATCTCCACATTTGTTTTCTCATGCCATCGATAAGGCGCGATCAGGTTTAGATCATAGTCAAGGTTTGAGACAACCAGCACCAACCCATCAGGAGAGATCGTGGTGACGACATCCACCTGGTCGTCGTAAGACCAGGCAAAGGCGGTGTTGCCGGTCATCTCGCCGATCCCGATCAAATCTGAAAACTGATCGG
>Ga0163209_1001476_pt1 | contig 10188 bp, 10 predicted proteins | sample Kivu_160m_FD_113538 | JGI IMG/M metagenome (GOLD analysis project Ga0163209, IMG submission 113538) | Freshwater microbial communities from Lake Kivu, Western Province, Rwanda to study Microbial Dark Matter (Phase II) - Kivu_160m | ecosystem: Environmental > Aquatic > Freshwater > Lake ... | reverse complement strand
GGTGTACCAACTCGCGCAAGCCGCGCCCGCGCTGAACGACGTGCGCGATCATCCATTCGCGCGCGCGGCGAACGCATCGCACGCGGTCATCGCCGTAGCGCGCGATCAAGCATTCAGCTTTTTGTACGAAGATAATCTCGATCTCTTGCGCGCGGCGGGCGCGGAGATTGCGTTTTTCAGTCCGCTGCACGACGATGCCTTGCCGCCGAACACGCAAGCCATTTATTTGGCAGGTGGATTTCCGGAAATGTATGCAGAGCAACTTGCGGCGAATAGTCGGATGCGTCGTGCGATTCGTGCCGCGAGCGAAGCGGCGATGCCCATCTATGCCGAATGCGGCGGACTGATGTATCTCGCCGCAGAAATCGTCGATCAACGAACAATGGCTTTTCCGATGGTGGGCATTTTGCCAGGACGTTCGAGAATGACGCCGCGGCTGACGCTGGGTTATCGCACCGTCCGCGCTGCGCGCGACAACTGGCTGCTGCGCGCGGGCGAAGTGTTGCGCGGACACGAGTTCCATTATTCCACCTGGGAACAATCATCCAACGGGACGTGTGCGATCTACCAAATCCTTGCCGAGCCAGACTCACGTCCCGAAGGTGCGCAGATCGGAAATGTGATTGCTTCGTACGTCCATTTGCATTTTCTCGCCCACCCTCATCTGGCTGAACGCTTTGTGCAGGCAGCCATTCACACCAAAATCCAAATCGGAGCAACAGAATGAGTTCCTTGATTGAGACAAATGATTGTCCGATTCCTGGCATCACGCTGACGATCAAGGCGGATACGATCCATGTGGCGAGCGACGATCCGTTGCGCGTGCTCAGTTCTGCATTTGTCGGCGGCGATTTACACGTTACCCGTCATATCGTCAATATGCACGTGCCCAAGGGGTACGATTGTCGCCATGCGTCTGACGATGTGGTGGAATTTGCGAAACGCATCGGCATCGCTGAACCAGTGATCGGAATGATGACTGCCGCGTACACCGATAATGCGGGCGTCGCAACCGAATCGCGCGAGGGTCTCGCCGTGACCGCGATCATCACAGCTGGCTTGAGCAATGCGACCAATGCAGGCCTCACGTCGCCAGCGGCGCGTACCGTTGGCACGATCAATACGATTCTGTTGCTCGACGCTGCGCTAACAAGTTCGGCGATGGCAAATGCGATTATCAGTGCCACTGAAGCGAAAACGTTGACGTTGATCGAGCGCAATGTGCGGACGCGCGAGGGCGACCTGGCAAGCGGCACTTCGACCGATGCGGTGGTCGTTGCTTGCACGGGGCGCGGCGAGCCGTTGTTGTACGCCGGCACGGCAACCGTAATCGGTTGGTTGATTGCGCGCACGGTGCGCGCGGCGTTGACCCAATCCCTGGATGCACGCGAACGCGTGATGCGTCAATGACGAACGCGCTCATTCTCTTGCTCGCCGTCGCGCTCGATCTCGCGTTGGGCGATCCGCCGAATGTGTTTCATCCGACGGCGTGGATGGGTAGTGTCATTACCTTCGGCAGACGATGCGCGCCGAAGCGCGACGCCATCGCGCAATTTGGGTACGGCGCATTGCTCATCCTCATCGGCGCGACGACGTTTGCGTTGCCAGTCTATTTCGGCTTGACCCAAGTACGCGCGTGGAATGAAATTGCTTTTGTGGTCGCAAGTGTGATGCTGTTGAAAACGACGTTCACTTTGCGCGGCTTGATGCGCGCGGCGCGCAAGGTGCAAACCGCGCTCGATGCAAACAATTTGCCCGAAGCGCGGCGGCTAGTTGCTTGGCATCTCGTCAGCCGTGACACGCGCGATCTCGATGAACCGCACGTCATTTCCGCGGCCGTCGAATCGGTCGCGGAAAATCTTGCCGATAGCATCGTCGCGCCATTGTTTTACTTTTCGATCCTGGGTGTGCCGGGCGCGTTCGCGTATCGTTTCGTCAACACGGCGGACGCGATGATCGGCTATCACGGCGCATCCGAATACCTCGGCAAATTTGCCGCGCGTCTCGACGATGTGCTCAATTTCATTCCGTCGCGTTTATCGGGCGCCTTGATTGTCCTCGCTGCATTGTTCGCACGCGCGGATGTTGGGCAGGCATGGCGAATAATGCTGCGCGATCGCGCGCGCACTGCCAGTCCTAACGCGGGCTATCCGATGAGCGCGATGGCAGGCGCGCTCGATGCGCAACTCGAAAAAACTTCGCATTACGTTCTCGGCGACGCGACGCGCACATTGACGCCTGCCACGATTTTGCAATCGATCCGCGTCCTTTTCATCGCCACTGTTCTCTGGCTCGTGTTCTCCACGCTCATCGATTTGCTGTCTGACTGTCTCGCTGTCCACTGAAGACTGAACACGGATTACGGATATGCCCCCTCACCCTCGTCCCGAAATCGAATCGCTCGTTCCAACTCCGCACGGCGGTTATCACGCCGACGAATGGAACGCGCGCGGCACCGTGATTGATTTTTCGTCGAACGTAAATCCGTTCGGCGTATCGCCGCGCGTGCGCGACGCATTGCATCACGCGATCATCGAACGCCATCCCGATCCCGATGCGGGTGAGCTACGCGACGTGCTCGCGACGCGCTGGCGTCTCCCACACGAGTGTGTCATCGTCGGCAACGGTTCGCTGGATTTGATTCGCGCGCTCGCCATCGCCTACATTCGCAGCGGCGATACCGCGCTCGTGATCGGTCCGACCTTTGGCGAATATCGCGTCGCCGCTGAACTGATGGGCGCGCACGTCGAAACATGTACAGCACTTGCACAGGATGATTTTCACTTGGACGTTCAATCTGCCGCCGCGCAGGTTTCCGAACGGCATCCGCGCCTTGCCTTCATCTGTAATCCGAATAATCCAACTGGGGCGTGCCTCGCACGCGATCAAATCGTGCAACTGCTCAGCGCATCGAGCGAAACGCTATGGGTACTCGATGAGGCATTCATCGCATTCGTCGACCAAGCGTGGTCGTCGCTCGATTTGCTTGCGCGTTTTGAAAACTTGGTCGTGATGCGCTCGATGACCAAGGATTACGCGATCCCAGGTTTGCGTTTGGGGTATGCGCTGGCAGACCGCGATATTATCGCCGCGTTGAACAAGGTGCGTGCGCCGTGGAGTGTGAATGTGATGGCGCAGGCGGCAGGCATCGCCGCCTTGAACGACGATGCATTTCTGTGCGCGACCCTGGATAAAATTCGCAGCGCATCTTCCGAGCTGCGCGCTTCTATCACCCGTTTGGGTTGGCGCGTCGTCCCGTCGACCACGCATTTCTTTCTCGTCGACGTTGGCGATGCGCGGACATTTCGCGCCACTCTTGCCTCGGGTGGAATCATCGTGCGCGACTGCACATCGTTCGGTTTGCCCGAATACATTCGTATTGCACCGCGCGCCCCGGGAGAGAACGCGCGCTTGATTGCCCTATTGCAGGATCGGTTAGAACATGACGAAATTGATCCTAGTTCGTCACTGTGAAACGTCATGGAATGATGAATGTCGGTTTCAGGGACACATCGATGTGCTCCTGAATGCGCGCGGTCGACGTGAAGCCGAATGCCTTGCCGAACGCTTTGCCGCCGAGCGCGTCGATGCGATCTATACCAGCGATTTGCGCCGCGCCAGGGATACAGCCCAAGTTATTGCACAATCCCTAAACAAATCCATTCTAATAGAATCCCGTTTGCGTGAGGCGTGTCTAGGTGAATTGCAGGGCAAGACTTATGCCGAGGTGCACGACCGTTGGTACAGCACCATTCAGATAATGCCGTGTTATTTCGTGGATCGTGCGCCGCCGGGAGTTGAAAGTTTGCGTGAGCTGCAAGCACGTTTGATGGATGCCATCGAGCCTATTGCGGCGCAGCATCAGAACGGAACTGTGCTGATCGTTACTCACGGTGCATGCCTGCGCGCGATGTTCTGTGCGTGGCTCGGCATCGAATTGTCGTCGTACTGGAAACTGCGTTTTGACAGTGGCTCAGTGTCCATTGTGCAATTGACTGAATCGGGGACGACGATTGCACTGTTGAACGATACGTCGCATCTGCACACGAAGGGAAAAGAATGACTGCCTAGTGGAACGTTCGATAAGTAATTTAACATGGTCCGGATGTCTTCCAAGCCACCCAATCCCGCAAATCACGGCGTGTCCATTTCCAATTGATTGGGTGGGCAAACAAGCGATTGTATTCTGGCGCGCTGGCATACAGGTGGTCAATCAATTCCTGCCGGCTACGCCAACTGCCCCTCTTCAGATAGTGCAGGCTAAAGTTCTTGGCTCATCCCTAAACTACTTGCAGCGAACTAATTCGGCGATGAATTTGGGCGTAATACGTTTCAGATTGACGCTGTGTTCACACATGGCAACGTAACCTAACAGCCGATCTTTATTCACGCCGCGAAAGGGACGCAAGAAATTCCGGACTCCTGTCCACAGGCCTTCCGTGGTGTTGATGTGAACCTCCCGAATGCCATCGCCATCATCGTCGCGCGCCCATTCGTGTTCACCATGATTCACGGTGGCATGTTGCCGCTCGATCTGATTATAGCCATTCCATTCGTCCGTGTTGGCCACCGCATCGGGTAACGTGAATTGAGCCGTGTGTTTCTTCAAGGTCTTGCTGTCAGTGTGCTTGACGACGCGCAAACGGACTTGACTACTATCGCGTCCAATGGTACCGACAATTGGCGGGCGATCATTCGCGTAGGTGCCGTGTCCTTTCTGCTTGTTCGCACGCCGTCGCGGGGGATCGGCGGGATCGCTGTGTTTTTCGCCTTTTTTCCCCCGCATTTTGAAACATTTCGTCGGTTTCCGTCACGGCATCCGGTACGGGCGTATTTGGCTGCAAGCGAATGGCATTGACGTGAAGCTGTTGACGGAGATGATGGACGGTATCATAAGCCAGATGCAATTCACGCGCTAAACTCGCCGTGGACTCGCCCTTACAGACTCCGCGCAACAACAGAATAACTTGGGCAGGGCGCAATTGCTTGTTGGCAAACAGAGTCTCGGTGTAGACGGTGTATGCAGTCTGACAATCCCGACAGCGATACATCGTGACATGGCTACACTGGGTCTGTCCAAAGAAACGCGCGTGCTTCACACTCGCGCCACACTGGGGACAGTGCAAACCGTGTGGGTGAAAGTGCTTGCGTAGCCAGACCTCGCCCTGTTCATCATCGCAGATATCGAGAATTGGAAAGTCCATGTTCGTAGCATATCGTCCTGACTTGGGGATGTCAACCGCCCCGCAAAGAGTTTAGGGATGAGCCAAGTTCTTTAACAGCAGCTCGGCTTGATTCAGCCACTCTGCATGCGTGGGCGTGAAGAGCACCCGCAGCCAAGAGCCATACGAGCGTAGAAAGGTGTCGGTCGCGGCGGAGCCATGGCTCGGTCCGCCATCCCAGATCAGATGCACGCGACGCCACTGCCGAAAGGCATCGAGCAATTTCGGCAACGCCCGACACAGATGCTCGCTGTCATTCTTGTCCAGGCAACAGGCTTGCATTTCACCGCTGTGCAGAATCAAGACCGCCAAGAAGTTGACGGTCTCATGGCGCACGTATTCAAACTCTCGCCGTTCGATCTGCCCGGGGTGCATCCCCCGGATCGGACGTGCCCGTTCCAGCGCTTGGAGGTTGGGCTTTTCGTCCACCGCAATCACGATTTCATCATGCGCCAGGAGCCATTGCACCCGCTCATACAGCCATAAAATGCGAGTGGCGCGCCGGACAAAGTCGGCGTTGAGCGTGGGCGTGATCCAGGATTGGCTGCGATGTGGCTGCAACTGGGCATCGCGCAAAATCAGCGACACGGTGGAAAGCGCCAGTTGGGGACGGTGCAAGCGTTTGCGAGCAATCGCTGCCAAGCTGCGCGTGGACCAATGCGTGAGTTCCAGTTTCGACCCTTGGAGCTCGCAGCACGCCAGTTGCTGAATCGCCACGCGCTCGAGTTCGGGAATCTCACACGGGCGTCCGGTGCGCGGGGCATCGTAGATGGCCTCGAGTCCGACCCGTTCGTAGCGACGACAGACATACCACACGCCCGTACGCGTCATCCGGACTTCGCGTGTCAGGTCATCGACGACGGTTTCGGAATCGGCCATCGCCAACAGCACTCGACAGCGGCGAGCGACGCGTTGTTCCGTCCGTCCATCGCCCAGGGAGCGCTGCATCTCCTGGCGATCCGCTTGTTCCAGGCGAATGAGTTTCGGTGGACGTCTTCTCATGCTTGGGACTCCGGGTTGCGGGTTTCCGAGCACGAGAAGTATATCGACTTGTTAAGCTGCTGTGACTATGTTAAAAGACTTATCGAACGAACCACTAGGTATACTGAGATGGAGGGCGGTGACATCGGTCTCCTCTGCGGAGGAGGCGGCGCGAGCCTGGTGCTTTTCGATGCCATTCGAGAGGCTGGAGGTCATCCTGCAAATTACAGTGAAGTGGGCGGAAATCCAACTACTCAGAAGGTTTATGGGATTGCGAAGGCTATCCTTTCGAAAGAAGGCGTGAAGGGGCTCTTGGTGGCTCACAACATCACAAACAATACACAAGTCGATGCAGTCGCAGCGGGAGTAATCCGCGCGCTGGACGAGCTGGGATTGGATCCGCGGTCATTCCCTGTCGTAGCCCGCGAAGCTGGGGTCAATGAAGAGCAAGCCGCCAGATTATTGCGGGAAAGGGGAGCAGAATATTACAACGATGATATTACTTTGACAGAGGCTGCACAACTCATCGTCAAGCGGGTACATGCGATTGGTAGTCGAGTAGCGCGTAAAGCAGAGGTAAGATAATGTCTATCCTGGTGGGTAAGAATTCGAAGATCGTGATTCAGGGTATCACCGGTAGAGAGGCGAGCATGATCACGCGCCATACTCTCACCTATGGTACTTGTATTGTGGCAGGGGTTACACCTGGGAAAGGAGGACAGGAGATGTTAGGCGTTCCGGTATACGACACGCTGAGTGTTGCATGCCGATCGCACGAGATCAATACGTCCGTCACCTACGTTCCGCCAGCGTTTGCCTGCGATGCGGTGGCTGAGGCAATTCACTGTGGGATCGGTCTCATCTATATCCCGACCGAGGGCATTCCACAGCATGACGCGATCCAATTGCTAAACTTGGGCCGTCGCGCTGGAGTAAGAATAATCGGGCCCAACTCCGTCGGCGTTATCAGCCCGGGCGAACGAGCCAAGCTTGGTGCCATAGGTGGAGACGCTCCGCAGCGATGTTTTGTTCCGGGATCGGTGGGTATTATTTCCCGCAGTGGAGGAATGACCGCGGAATTGGCTTGGATGATCAAGCGGGCAGGTTTTGGAGTGAGCACAGCTGTCAGTATCGGAGGCGATTCTCTCATTGGAAGTACCCCGCGCGATTTGCTCAGATGGTTCCAATTTGATTCTGACACTAAAGCGGTGGTCATGTTTGGCGAGCCGGGTACCACTTTCGAGGAGGATGTAGCAGACCTACTTCAAGCCGGTGGATTCACTAAACCCCTCGTGTGTTTCGTCGCGGGACGATTCACCGAGGAATTGCCCGAGGAGACTGTCTTTGGTCACGCGGCCTCACTAATATCCGGCGGCGCTGGCAAGCCATCAACTAAGCTATTTCGCTTGGAGGAAGCAGGAGCATTGGTCGCGCGACGTTTGGAGGATATTGGGAAGCTTATCCAGCAGACTATCGGGAATGAAAACTGATCAGTTCTGGAGAGTCCTGTGTCTCGTAGAATCTGCGTGATCGAAGGAGACGGCGTTGGTCGAGAGGTCGTGCCAATAGCTGTAGAGATTCTTAGTGCAGTGGAACCCACCTTAGAATTCGTACCAGCCACTGCAGGGTGGGATACCTTTCAGCGTCAAGGCCAGGCTCTCCCGGATGAAACCTTGGATACCGTTCGGAATTGCGGTGTGGCTATTTTCGGAGCCTGTTCCTCACCATCGCGCTCGGTCAAAGGATACCGGAGTCCAATTATCTACTTGCGCCAGAATCTCGGCCTCTATGCATGCCTGCGGCCCGTAATTTCGCTCCCTCTCCCGACCTGTCGCCCCGGCGTAGATCTGTTGATTGTCCGGGAGAATACTGAGGGCCTATACGTCGGCCGTGAAGAGACCGACGGTGAATTGGCAACAGCTTCGCGCATCGTAACTAGGCAGGCATCTGCCCGGATTGCCCGTTTTGCTTTTGAATTAGCCTGCCGCCAAAACCGTCACCGATTGACCGTGGTTCATAAGGCAAATGTCCTTCCTCTCACCTGCGGACTTTTCCGGACAACTGCCTTGGAAATCAGTCATGAGTACCCGGAGATTGCAGTAGACGAGATGTTGGTCGATGTTGCGGCCATGTACTTGGCGAAGGAACCTGGGCGTTTTGATGTCATTCTTACCACAAACCTATTTGGTGATATACTCTCTGATGAGGCATCTGTCTGGGGAGGCGGAATCGGAATGGCCGCATCGCTGAATATCGGTAGTGGTCTCTTTGTCGCCGAGCCGGTCCATGGCTCTGCTCCTAATATCGCGGGGCGAGACCAAGCGAATCCGATTGCAGCCATCCTCAGCGGTGCCTTATTGCTTCGGTACGCGTTTGGTATGGAACAGGCGGCGAAGAGAATCGAACGAGCCGTTTCGAGAGTCTTGGAGGACGGCTACCGGACAATGGATCTCGTTGAAGGCGACCAAGTGGCTGTCGGGACGCGGGAAATGGGACGCTATGTGATTGCCCGACTATGTAACGAGTGAGCATACATATCGAGTTCGCGTTTGGCCGACCATAGGAGAAGAGGAATGAACACCAATTCCCACGAGCAGATTATTGAGGCTGTCGAGAATTGCCGTCCTGAGATTGTGGCGTTTCTACAAAGGCTAGTCCAATTCGACAGCGTGACCGGACACGAAGGCCACATTCAAGACTTTGTTGCCCGCACATTGCGGGAAATCAATCTCGAGGTTGACCAATTCGATGTTGATGCCGATGCTCTCAAAGCCTACGCCGGATATCTGGCCCCCGACCTTCCGACCCAGGGCAGGCCAAATGTCGTAGGGACTTGGAAAGGAGGGGGTCATGGCAGATCGCTGTTATTGAACGGACATGTGGACACTGTGCCTCTAGAGCCACTCGATCAATGGACAGACGGACCGCTGTCGGGGATCGTTCGGGACGGAAAAATCTGGGGACGAGGCTCGTCGGACATGAAAAGTGGACTGGCTGCGATGACCATGGCGGTTTCCATACTGCGGCGGATAGGCTTCCAGCCCGCAGGCGATGTTATTTTGGAATACACCGTTGATGAGGAAAGGACGGGGCTCGGGACGCTCATGTGCGTCCACCGAGATTACAGGGCGGATGCTGGGATTAGTTGCGAAACCAGTGATCTCCAAATCATGCCGGCATGTATTGGCCGTATGTGGTTCACGATCCGGCTGCGCGGCAAGGCGGCGGGTATTTCTGCACGCTGGGAGGGGATCGATGCAATTCAAAAAGCAATGAAGATCATTCAAGCAGTTGATGAACTTGAAAAAATGCGGTTCGAGGATCTGCACCACCCTCTGTTACCGGACAACCGCGGCGCACTCCCTTGTGCGGTGACAATGCTTCAAGCTGGCGTTCACCCCAGCACTCCGCCTGCGGCAGCCATCCTCCGGGGAAGTATGGGATTAATGCCCTACGAGGATCCTGTGGAGGTGGAACAACAGTTGAGAGATCAGATCGAAAGGGTGGCAAGGGCGGATCCCTGGTTGAGGAACAATTTGCCAGAGGTCATGACAGAAGGGGGCTATGTTGCTGCAGGAGCAGAGATTCCCAAGGAACATCCCATTGTTCAGACCGTCGTGCAGGCCTTTGAACGAACTACGGCTAAAGCTGCAGTCTTAGGTGCTAGGATGGGTGCCGCTGATACACGCTTCCTGATTCGTCAAGGGAATACGCCATCAGTGATCTTTGGCCCAGGACCTACATCTCAAATGCACGCCATGAACGAATATGTTCCTGAAGAGAACCTGATTGTCGCAACAAAAGTCCTTGCCCTGACTATTCGCAGCTGGTGCGCCGAAAACAGATAGTGAGAAGCCTTCTGTGTGGTCCTTGGGTGCCAAGTGTCTTTGGAGTTACATCACCAAGAGCGACTTCCTGAGCAAGGAGCGCACGATTACAACAATGCGATAATGATGGGTTCCTGCAGCAGCACAACGTTCAGTGC
>Ga0163209_1001469_pt1 | contig 10204 bp, 12 predicted proteins | sample Kivu_160m_FD_113538 | JGI IMG/M metagenome (GOLD analysis project Ga0163209, IMG submission 113538) | Freshwater microbial communities from Lake Kivu, Western Province, Rwanda to study Microbial Dark Matter (Phase II) - Kivu_160m | ecosystem: Environmental > Aquatic > Freshwater > Lake ... | reverse complement strand
GTATTGAAGCTCGAATCGGCTGTCGGACTGAGAGAGACTTTCTACAAGGCCGATAATGATCCAACCAACAAATATCATGGATGGAAATCGAGAGAGACCCTCGAGGCAGGCATGGAGATGTCTACAGAGTTTTACCGGGTCTATGATGGGGAGACGGTTTCCAAGATTTCCAACCTTTATAATGTGTCAAAATGGATGCATACCATCGAGCCGACCATCAGTTACCGTTACAGCCCTCGGGTGGATCAGGATGACCTTCCCCTCTTCGATGAGGCAGACCGAATTCCCTATACCAATCAGATTACCTATGGGATTACCCAACGCCTGGTGGGAAAACCCCAGAAAGAAGGAATTAGTTCTGGACCTTATGAGTATGCAAAGTTAAAAATTTTTCAAAGTTACAGCCTTGGGGATCCTTTGATAGATGCAGGAGGAAAGAAGAGGTCCTTTTCAAATATTCAAGGAGAACTATGGTGGAACTTCGGCCCCTATGTTTCTGCTCATTGGGATGCAGCGCTTAACCCTTATCAAGGGAGTTTCGATATATTCAATTTTGCGATTGCCGCTAAAGATCGAAGAAACGATGTGGTCCAGGTGCAATATCGGGACACCCGAAGTGCCATTAGGGAGATCAATCTCGATGCCCGGGTGAAGACGATCGCCCCCCTATACCTTTTTGGTTCATTTCGCTATAACCTCTTAGAGGGGATGAGGGTGGAGAACATCTTCGGGGCAGAATATCAGGCCCAGTGCTGGTCAGTGGGCTTTGTCTTTGAAGATAGGAACCGATCTCCCGATCGAACTCAGGAGAGGGAACTAAAGTTCCATCTCTATTTTAATCTTCTGAATATCGGTTCCATTGGACACAAACCTTATTTTATGAGTTTATAATCACGGCTCAGGAGGAGTAAAATGAAAGGTGTTATTTTGGCGGGAGGGTTAGGGACTCGACTCTACCCCTTGACAAAGGTGACCAACAAACACCTCCTTCCCGTCTACGATAAACCGATGATTTATTACCCGATTCAAACCCTGATTAATTCGGGCATCGATGACATCCTGATTGTCACGGGGGGAAACAATGCCGGAGATTTTTTGAAGCTGTTAGGAAATGGAAAGGAGTTCGGCCTCAAACATATCAACTACACTTATCAAGAAGGGGAGGGGGGGATTGCGGAAGCCCTTGGGTTGGCAGAGTTTTTCGCTTCGGGAGAAAAGATCTGTGTGATATTGGGAGATAACCTCATTGAGAAAAACATTCGAAAGGCGGTGGAAAAATTTCGAAAGCAAAAGGAAGGGGCAAAGATATTGTTGAAAGAGGTCCCTGATCCCCAGCGGTTTGGAGTTGCGGAGTTGCAGGGAGATCGGATCGTCCGAATTGAAGAAAAGCCGGAGAAACCCAAGTCCCAATATGCCGTCATCGGAATCTATCTTTTTGATCAAGGGGTTTTTGACTTCATCAAGACCCTCAAACCCTCTGACCGTGGGGAATTGGAGATCACCGATGTGAACAATCGGTATATTGAAAAAGGACTGATGACATGGGATATTTTGGAGGGGTGGTGGACCGATGCAGGGACTTTTGAATCCTTGCTTCGTGCAAACCAATTGGTGGCCCAGACGGGGGCCAACAACCTGTAATGACGCTATGCGCATAGCGCTTAGCGCCTAGCGGTTTTTTTATGGGAGGAATGATGATAGACGGCGTCAAGACCAAAATGTTGCGGGTGATCCCGGATGAGCGGGGGAGGGTCATGGAGATCCTCAGGGCAGATGATGACCTGTTTCTGAAGTTCGGTCAGGTGTACATCACCACCACCTATCCCCAGGTGGTGAAGGCCTGGCACTATCATAAGGTCCAGACCGATCACATCTGCGCCATCCGGGGAATGATCAAACTGGTCCTTTACGATCCGCGGGAAGGGTCTCCGACCAAAGGGAAGATCAACGAATTCTTCATCGGGGTCCACCACCCTCTCTTGGTTCAAGTGCCCAACGGCATCTATCATGGATGGAAATGTATCAGCGGGGAGGAGGCCATCATCCTCAACATTCCAACGGAAGTCTATGTTTACAGCGCGCCGGATGAATACCGTCTTCCACCCCATGGGAAAGATATCCCTTACGATTGGACGAGAAAGGACGGATAAGAGGAATTCAAACTCTAAATACTAAATTCTAAACCCTAAGCAATTTTTAAAATTAAAAAGACTTATCGTTTGGAACATTTGGATTTGTTTAGAGTTTAGGGTTTCGAGTTTAGGGTTTGGTATCTTTATTTCGGATCGCAGATTGCGGATTAAAAAATCTGAAATCTAAAATTTGAAATTTGCAATTTGAGATTAGAAAGACCTGGAGTGAGTGATGAAGATCTTGGTCACGGGTGGTTGCGGCTTCATCGGAAGCAACTTCATCCGTTATTTTTTAAAATCCTACCCGGATTATTCTCTGATCAATGTCGATAAGCTGACCTACGCCGGAAATTTAGAAAACCTCTCCGACCTCTCTCATTCCCCCCGTTATCATTTCATCCGTGGGGACATTGCCGACCCCCTTCGAATAGAGGGATTAATCAGCAAAGGCGTGGAGGCCATTGTCAACTTCGCCGCCGAATCCCATGTGGACCGGTCCATCGAAGACCCCAGCGCCTTCATGAAGACCAATGTCTTTGGGACCTTCGTCCTTCTCGAGGCCGTACGGAAAGTTTTTCCCAAACAACCGATCCGTTTCCTTCATATTTCCACTGACGAGGTCTACGGCTCACTGGGGGAGACGGGAGTTTTTACAGAAGAAACTCCCCTGGCGCCCAATAGCCCTTATTCCGCCAGCAAAACAGCGGCGGATATGTTGGTCAGGGCCTATCATCATACTTATGGGATTCCCGCTCTCATCACTCGATGCTCGAATAATTATGGGCCTTATCAATTTCCTGAAAAACTGGTTCCGCTGATGATCTCGAATGCCATCGAAGATAAAGAGCTGCCCATGTATGGCGACGGGATGCATGTTCGGGATTGGATCTATGTCGAAGATCACTGTCGGGCGTTAGATGTGGTGTTACACCAAGGCAAAGAGGGGGAGGTTTACAATATCGGCGGCCGGAGCGAAAAGCCCAACCTGACCGTGGCCAAAACAATTTTGGATCGATTGGGAAGACCTCATTCCCTGATTCGATTTGTCACCGATCGGCCAGGTCATGATCGTCGTTATGCGATCGACTTTTCCAAGATCGAGAGGGAGTTGGGATGGAAACCTTCTGTCTCTTTTGAAGAAGGGATCAACCTTACCGTGAAGTGGTACGAGACCCATCGGGAGTGGTGGAAAAAGATCAAGACCGGAGAATATCTAAACTATTACAAACGGATGTATGAAGATCGCTAAATGAAATTGAGGAATTTAGAAATGGGGGGATTGAGGGATTATGAATTCAGGTTTTTGGGCTTCTTGAGTTCTTTGAGTTATTTGAGTTGACAAAATAAACAAGCTCGACGAACCCAATAAACCCAATAAGTTCAATGAACTCAATAAACCCAATAAACTCACTCAATTCAAGACTTGGAGATGAAACGAGTAATATTGGTGATCGGGGCGAAGGGAATGTTGGGAAGAGACCTGATGGGTGATCTCCTTTCCTCTCTTCCCAACGACGAAGTCTTCGGATGGGATATTGAAGAGATTGATATCCAGAAAGAAGAAGACACCGTCTTTAAAATTGAAAAACTCCGACCCGACATTCTGATTCATATTGCCGCCTACACGGATGTCGATGGGTGTGAGCTGGATAAAGAGAAGGCCTTTGCCGTGAATGCAGAGGGAACAAAGCATGTGGCCCTGGCCGCCTCGAGATGCCGGGCAAAGATGGTTTACCTGAGCACGGACTATGTCTTCGATGGAAATAAGAGAGAGCCCTATCTGGAGAGTGATCCTCCCCATCCCCTGAATGTCTATGGGCGTTCGAAATTGGAGGGGGAACAATATGTTCAAACAGGGGTGAAGGATTCACTGATCATTCGTACCCAGTGGCTTTATGGAAGATATGGAAAAAATTTTGTGGCCTCAATTCTCCAACAGGCAGGGGAAAAGAGGGTTCTGTCCATTGTCAACGATCAGATTGGTTCACCCACTTATACCGCCGATTTGGCAAAGGCCATTTCCGCTCTGATTCAATTTGATGCCCGCGGGATTTTTCATGTGGCGAACAGTGATCTCTGTACCTGGTATACCTTTGGCCAAGCGATTTTAAAACTTTCGGGGATGGATCGGGTGAGGGTCATTCCCATTTCTTCGAAGGAGTCCGGCCGTCCCGCGGTCCGACCTTCTTATTCTGTTCTTAACTGTCAGAGGCTGAAAAAAGAGACCGGTTTGGTTTTGCGGCCGTGGTCCGAGGCCCTCAAAGATTACCTTGCTGCCTATCCCTTGAGAATCAGCAGGGAAGGGAGATAGGAGGTCAGGAGGAATTTAGCGATGAATATCTGTATCATCGGCACAGGTTATGTAGGATTGGTGACAGGAGCCTGTCTGGCAGAGTTCGGGATGAATCTGGTCTGTGTGGATAATAATCACCCAAAGATCGAGCTTCTTCGACAGGGGAAGGTGACCATCCATGAACCAGGGCTTGAAGATCTTGTGGTGAAGAATATGAGGGAGGGCAGGCTTTCTTTTTCGACGAGCATCGAGGAAGGTGTGAAATCAAGCTTGGTGATCTTCATTGCCGTGGGAACGCCTTCCAGCGATGATGGCTCTGCTGACCTTAACTTTGTGGAAGAAGTGGCCAAAGAGATCGCCCGACACATGGATGGCTACAAAGTGGTGGTGATAAAATCCACGGTTCCGGTTGGGACCTGCCGTCGGCTGAAACAACTGATCAAAGACCGTCAGGTCCAACCCACTCCGTTCGACATCGTTTCCAATCCTGAATTTCAGAGGGAGGGGGCCGCGATTGAGGATTTCATGCGGCCGGACCGGGTCACCATCGGTGCCGAAAGCGAACAGGCCATTGCTATCATGAAAGACATTTACAGCGCCCTCTACCTCATCGAGACGCCTTTTGTCATCACTTCTTTAGAAACAGCCGAAATGATCAAATATGCAGCAAATGCCTTTTTAGCGACGAAGGTGAGCTTCATCAATGAGATCGCCAACCTCTGCGAGGTCGTAGGCGCCGATGTCCATCATGTGGCAAGGGCCATGGGCCTGGATGGGAGGATCGGGAAAAAATTTCTCCATCCGGGTCCAGGTTTTGGAGGTTCCTGCTTTCCGAAGGACACCCGGGCCCTTTCGAGGATGGCTCACGAGAGAGGGTACTCGTTTAAAATTCTCGATGCGGTCATCACTGTGAACGATGAACAAAAAAGGAGAATGATCAGTAAGATCATAGAGAAGGTAGGGGATCTTCGGGGCAAGACCATCGGGGTTCTGGGTCTTTCCTTCAAGCCCAATACGAACGACATCCGGGAATCCTCTTCGATCGTGATCATCCAGGGACTTCTGGACCTAGGGGCCAAGGTAAAGGCCTTTGATCCAGCGGCCATGGAAGAAACCAAAACGGTTTTTCCTGGGATAGAGTATGGGAAGGACGCCTACGATGTGGCGAAGGGAGCGGATGCGCTGGTCCTGGCAACGGAGTGGAATCAATTCCGGAGGTTGGATCTTCAACGCCTCAAAGGGCTGCTAAAAAACCCGGTCTTCATCGATCTGAGAAACGTATACGATCCGGATCAGATGAGACGGATGGGGTTTCATTACTGTGGCGTTGGAAGGTGAGGGTTGGCATTGGCTCGTTCTGCAAGAAATTGGATCTTCGTCTCCGATGCCCATTTCACCGGACGAGACCCCGAACCCATGGGGGCGTTCCTCAGATTCTTAGATTCAGAAAAAAGGCAGATGGGCCGTCTGGTGATCCTGGGCGACCTTTTCGAATTTTTCTTCGGTTTCAAAAATTTTTTCTCAACCGACAAGTCTTCTGCCTTCACCGATTACCTTCCCGTGTTCAATGAGCTACAAAATCTATATCGCGAAGGAATCCGGATTGAATACTTTGAGGGGAATCACGATTTTTTTCTCCGTTCTTTCTTTTCGGAACAATTTGGGATGGAAGTGGCTGTCTATCCCAACGGGCATGAGGCAAGGTTAGGAGGGAAGAGAGCGTTCATCGCCCATGGAGATCTGTCGAATCCAAGACAGTGGGCCTATCGGATTTTCCGAAGGGTTCTTAAAAACTCATGGACTTATGGTCTCATCCACCTTGCAGGTCCACGGATTTCGCGCCGTGTCGCCCAGAAGTTGAGCGATATGAGTTATCAAAAATGTCATAACGACGTTCAACCCTTTTCCCCTCCAGCCTTCAGGGCCTTTGCCCATCATAAGTTTTTAGAGGGGTTTGACATCGTCCTCCTCGGCCATTCCCATTTCCCGGAGGAGGTTGAAGAATGGATGGATGGAAGGAGATGCCTTTACTACAATGTGGGGGATTGGATGGTCCACCGTTCCTTTTTACGATTCACTCCTCCTGATCGATTTGAGTTAAGTCGGTTTGTGGAAGGATAGGGAGATGAGGAGATAAGGTGATGGGGAGATTGTTTACGGACACGAGACACGGACACGGTCACGATATTTTCTGGGTACTTTGAAGATGGCACACAGGGCAGTCTTTCTCGATCGGGACGGGACCATCAATGAGGAAGTGGGATACGTGAATCACATCGAACGATTTATCCTTCTTCCCAGAGTGGGTGAAGCGATCCGGTTGTTGAATCAACATCAATTTAAGACCGTGGTGGTGACCAATCAGTCCGGTGTGGCAAGGGGGTATTTCCCGGAATCCTTGATTCATCAGGTTCACCAGAAGATGCTGGACCTCCTAAAGAGGGAAGGCGCCTATCTCGATGGAATCTATTATTGTCCCCATCATCCGGATATCGGAGTTCCTCCCTATCGGCAGAAGTGCCGATGCCGAAAGCCGGCGACCGGGTTGATCGAAGAGGCCGTGAGGGAGTTGGCACTTGACACCTCCCGGAGCTACATGGTCGGGGACCGGGGAGTGGATATTGAATTTGCCCATCAAATTGGAACCAAAGCGATCCTGGTCCTCACCGGATATGGGAGAGGGGAATGGGAGTATTCCAGGGATCAGTGGAAAGCAGAGCCTGATGATGTGGCTGAAGATCTCTTTGAGGCCGTGCAGTGGATCCTTCAACGAGAATCGCTTAAAACGAATTTTAAAAAAGGAGAATGACAATGCCCATCAGCAAAGAACTTTTAGAAATTTTGGCCTGCCCAAAATGTAAAGGAGATATTTTCTTAAATCGAGCAGGGGATGGCTTGATCTGCAAGGCCTGTGGCCTGCTCTATCCGATTAAAGAGGACATCCCTGTGATGCTGATCGACGAAGCCCTCCCCTACAAGGGGGAAGAGAAATAGATAATTTCGGATTTCGGAATGCGGATTGCGGAGTTAGAGCTCCAATCTAAAATTTGAAATCTGAAATCCAAAATTTATAAAATGATGGCTTATCTCATCTACTTACTTCTAAAAGGATTCAGCCTCTTTATCAATCTTCTTCCCGAGGGGTTCGCCCTCTGGTTGGGAAGGCAATTGGGGAAAATGATTTTTTATCTGGATCGAGGGCATCGAAAGGTTGCCCTTGAGAATCTCCACACGGCCCTGGGTGAGGAGAAGCCTGAAAAAGAGCTCTATGCCATTGCCCAGAGGACCTTTCAAAACCTGGGGATGATGGTGATCGAGTTCTTCCGGATACCCGGATTGAATAAGGAGGATTTTGAGAAAAAAGTGAGCGTGGAGGGATTGGATGAGGCGCTGAAGCTCCTTGAGAAGAAGGAAGGAGCGCTTCTTCTCCTCGGGCATTTCGGGAATTGGGAATTAATGGGTATGATGTCGAAGGTGATTGGAAATCCGATCATGGTGATTGCCAAACCCATGAAAAAGAATAAGTGGGTGGATCAATTCATTACGAAAGTTAGAAACGCAGCAGGTCTGGAAGTCATTTCAAATGTCAATGCGGGCCGGAAAGTGATGAAAGCGCTTTCTCAAAACCGGGTGGTCGGGATCTTGATTGATCAAAGGGCGAAACGAAGCGAGGGGATCTGGGCTGACTTTTTCGGGAGAAAAGCACCCACCACACCCGGTTTAGCCGTCCTGGCGATGAAGACGGGCGCTCCGGTTTTACCGGTTTTTATGATTCGGAATGGATTTCAGAAGCATCGTCTCCTGATCAAGGAACCGCTTGAACTAATCCGTACCGGTCATATCAAGAAGGATGTGGAAGCCAATACCCAGCTCTTCAACCGGACCCTTGAGTCAATGATCCGTCAGTACCCTGATCAATGGTTCTGGGTGCATCAGAGATGGGAGAGGAAAAAGAAGGTTCATCATCGATGAAAAACCTTCCTCAAAAAAGGGAAGAGATTTCTCCTGCTACAAGGCCGAAAGGTGAGAAGCATACTTACCTTCGTGTCGGGGATAAGGTGTTTCATAAGAAGTTTAAATCCTGGGGAGGAGGAATTGTGATCGAAACAAAGGTCTCTGAATTACCCGGCGGAATGTCTTATGCCCGAATTCTCTTCCGGGATGGAAAACAGAGGGTCTTCGATAATAATTTTGATAGTGCCTGCTGTTGTTATTATACCGGAATCACCCTCCTCAGCCGCATCGAACTATAAAGTTTCCTCTATACTTCACTCTTTCTCTTCATTTAAATACTTTCCGAGGAGTTCCCGGGTGTGTTCGTCATCGTGACAATAAACGCATAGATTTTCCCAGTTTGACCCGTCCGGAGGATTGTTCAGGTGATTTCCATCTTTGTGGTGGACCGTCAGGAGGTGCCTCGTCTTTTCGTCGAACTCTCTTCCGCATTTGGCACAGATGAGGCCGTGTATTTTTAGAGAGCGTTCCCGGTAATCACTTCCTTTGGGACCCAGCTTTTGTAACTTCTTGAGAGTTTCTTCGATTGATTGATAATCTCCTGTCTTTTGGGGTTGTCGTTTGCGGTGAATTCGATAAGGTTTATCTTTCATGATAAACACCTCTTAAATAAGTCTTGATTCTATTTCATTACACCATACCTGCCCGCCGAACAGGTCCTCCAGCAGGCGGGCGCCATGCCCGATGCCCTTTTTAAACTATCATGGAGAAAGCAAAACCTGGTCTCCGAAACGTTCTGACAAGGCAGCTGGGTGTGTTGAAAAAACTTTATAGCGGAATCTTTTATCGTTTTGCTGCTCCGGTTCCATACATTTTACAAAGGCCACCGCAGGTAAAATCGCATGTTCCCCATAAAATATAGGAAAGGTCCGCTTTATAAAGTTTCGGAAGCACACCCAGCTGCCTTTTAATTCGAACGTTCAGGCCCGGTGACGATGTCCACCGTCACTTCAATTCGATCATTTGGGTTATCGTTACCATCCCTGGGTTGGGATACGATTTTATCCACGACCTCCATCCCTGTCGTCACCTCTCCAAACACGGTATATTTTCCATTCAGAGAGGGAACCTCCGCCACACAGATAAAAAACTGGGAGCCCGCGCTGTCCGGATGGGCAGACCTTGCCATGGAGAGTGTCCCTCGTTTATGAGGTTTATTACTAAATTCCGCTTTGACGTTATAGCCTGGACCTCCCACCCCATGGGTTGATCGGTCCGGACTCTTCGAGTTGGGATCCCCTCCTTGGATGACAAACTTGGGCACGACTCTGTGGAAAGTCGTTCCATTATAAAATCCTTTTTGGGCCAGTTCGATGAAGCTTTTGACATGATTAGGCGCCACTTCAGGGAAAAACTTTAAAGTTATATCCCCTAATTTTGTGTGGATGATGGCTTGTTGCTCGGACATCTTCTTGACCTCCTCAGACGTGAATTTTATAAAATTAGGTAGAAATACCCTACCTGAAAGGGTGGAGATGAAAGCCTTCATGCCGAAGGCACGAAAAACATCATTAAATGAGAACACATTCTGTCATTCTGAACTTGGTTCAGTATCTCTTAAGAGGAGACCCTGAAATCGTAAACCCTGATCCTGAAATAAATTCAGGATGACATGACTTGTTTCGGGGCATGGTTCAGACACATAGAACCTAAAAGATTTTTTTAAATGCCCCGTCTAAGGGCGGGGCATTTTCTATATCGTATTTCCGCCCCTCCTCTATGCCTCCTGATTTAAATTCCAATCGTAAGATTGATATCGGATTCG
>Ga0163209_1001468_pt1 | contig 10205 bp, 8 predicted proteins | sample Kivu_160m_FD_113538 | JGI IMG/M metagenome (GOLD analysis project Ga0163209, IMG submission 113538) | Freshwater microbial communities from Lake Kivu, Western Province, Rwanda to study Microbial Dark Matter (Phase II) - Kivu_160m | ecosystem: Environmental > Aquatic > Freshwater > Lake ... | reverse complement strand
TTCTCGCCGACGGATTCTTCTGCGATTCCAAGTGCGACCTACACAGGCGAGAAATCGCGATATTGGGACTGGGGCAAGCGCGATTTGCTCGCAATGCTGATCGAAAGACTCTGTACCGAAGTCGACGGCTTGCGCTGGCTGCGCCTGATGTATGCGTATCCCGGTCACGTGACACCGCGTTTGATCGAGACGATGGCGCGCTATCCGCAAGTCGTTCACTACATCGACGTGCCGCTGCAACACGCGCACCCGGAAACGCTCAAGCGGATGAAACGCCCGAATATCGTCGTCACGCGGCAGATGCTGGACGCGCTGCGCGCCGCCATGCCCGACTTGGCGATTCGCACGACGTTTATCGTCGGCTTTCCGGACGAGACCAACGAGGAGTTCAACGCGCTTCTGGAGTTCCTGGAGGAGCAGCAGTTTGACCGCGTCGGCGTCTTCGAGTATTCGCCAGAGGAAGGAACGCCGGCGGCGCTGATGCCGGATCAAGTCGCGCCGAAAACGAAAAAACATCGCCGCGAGAGGGCGATGTCGCTCCAGCAGAAAATCTCGCTGGCGAAGAACAAGCGGTGGGTGGGCAAAGAGCTTGACGTGTTAATCGAAGGCGCGGGCGACGGCGTGAGCATTGCGCGCTCGTACCGCGACGCCCCGGAGGTTGACGGCGTCGTCATCGTTCAGCGCGAGCTACCGCCTTGCGAGTTTGTACGTGTGAAGATTACAAAGGCGATTGAGTACGATTTGATGGCGGAACCGATATAGACCTTCCAGGTCTTGCCAATCCAACAAACCCATTACTTGCTCCAGACTCCTCACCTGCGCGTCCGCGCGTGACAAATCCTGGAGCGCGGTGTACCGATTCGGCACGACGATGGCGCGCAACCCCGCCGCTTTTGCGGCAATCACGCCGGTTGCGCTATCTTCAATCGCGGCGCACTGCGCCGGCGCGAAACCGAGTTCCTCTGCCGCGCGCAGGTAGACATCCGGCGGCGGCTTGCCACACGGTACGTCCGTCCCTCCGACCACCGCGCGGAATCGCTCGGCAATCCCCAGCCCACGCAAGATGGTGTCCACCCAGATCAAGGATAACCGCTCGTGTTTGCCCCATAACTCTCCAACCACGTTTTGTCTTTCGACGCCCAGACGAGCTGCAGGAGATTGATCGCATAGTGCGCGATAAACGGCGCAAGCAGACTCGCCGTCGCGATGAACATTGCCGAAAAGAGCAAGCCGAGCAGAGCCGCGGCGACCATCCCCAGCGCGCCCTGCGGCAGATGCATCGCGCCGAAGAGAATCGACCAGAGGATGGCCAGCACAATCGGGGGCGCGAAGATGGCGAAACCGCCGAGGAGAAGCGAACGGAACAGCAATTCCTCGAGGAAAACCGAAGGGACGAGCGCGAGTGGGACGAGCAGCCATTCGCGGCGGCTGCGCGGCAGGATGCTGCGGACGACGACCGGCGAGTACACCGGCGGGCCGAAGCGTGCGACCGCCCAGCGCGTCAGCAGCGGCAGGATGAGCGCCACCGGAATGCCAACCGCCAAGCCGACCACTATTTCGCGCGCCGGCTCTGCCGCTCGCCAGCCGAACTGCGCGTACGGCTGCCCGCTAGACTGAGCCAGCCAGACACAGACGGCGATCAAAACGAAGCGGAAGATATTCTCGGCCGGCAGGAGAAGAAGATTGAAAGTCAGTTGAACTTGACGGAGGAAGACCGCAGTGCGTAGAGTCGCCCACGCCAGGAGGACAAGCACTGCCAGCGTCCCGACGACAAACAAAGTCATTTCGGCACAATGGCGAACTCGTAGCTGGTCTGTTCGGTCGTGGTCGGCGCAAACGCATTCACGATCAACTCCACGTGCGAAATTTCTTTGCCGAAACCGGTAATCGTCAGCATACCGCGATTCTGAGTGTCGAGTGGGATGCGAACGACGTTCGTCGTTTTGCCTTGCTCCACCGCTTGCACAATGAATTTTTGCGGCAGCACGTTATCGACGCGGACGAATCCTTTGGCATCCCAGCCGTTCGCGCCGCCTTCCATATCGTCGGCGAAGTTGATTTCGGGAATCGTGATATCGTCGATTGCCCAGCCCGGAGAGTTGTACGCGTCGTCAGTGATGTACTCAAAGCGCAGCGAAATCTTTTTGCCGGCGTACGGAGACAGATCGACTTGCTCCTGTACCCACCGCGCGGGCGATTGGTCGTTGGTCGCGCCGGAGTGACCGGTGTACGCCGGGCCGTAACTCGCGCCGTTCGGATTCTCGGTGGAACTGTTCTGGCCCGGCAGGATATCCCATGTCTTGCCGCCATCGGTGGATGCTTCCGCGTAGCCATAATCGAAATTCTGTTCGATGTCGAACCACGTCCAAAAACTGAGCGTTGCCTTGTCCACACTCGTCAGGTCAATCTCGCGCGTCAGCGTCGTATCCGCAAGGTCGGCGCGGTTCGAGTACCACATCCAATGGCCACTGTGCGCGTCCACCGGCAGCAATTTCGCCGTCGTGGTGCCAGTGAAATAGACCGTCACATCACCGTCCGCGGGCTGCAACGAGAAATAATTCGTCGCGTACTCGCTCATCTGTGCCATGCGCGTGATCGGATACTGCGCCAAGACCGGCTCACGCGAGATGTGGAACGACGGCTCGTTGGGATACGCATGACGCCCATTCTCGACCGACGGATCGTTCAGGTAATTCGCGACCGCCCAGTCTGCAAACAAATCGTCAAAACGCAAGCCACCCTGGCTCGCGTCCAGCACGTCCTGGATGCCGTTGATTCCCTCCTGCGGCGCGTGAATCACCGCCTGGGTGAAACTAGGCCCAAAGCGCTGCGCGGCGTAATCGAAAAAGAGATAGGACGCCGCGTAATGTGCTGCCGACGTGCGCGGCTCGAGCGACCACGTATTAAGCTGCGTGTCCGGGGTGCGCCCGAACGTATCGATCACGCCGATCACCGGAAACCCGTTTAGCTTGATCGCCAGGTCGCCCATTCCTTCATCGATCCAGCCGGTCTTGTGCTGCGATTCGTACGAATGGATCAGGTGCTGGAATTCGTGCGCGGTATCGGCGCTGTACTGATCGTTATCGGGCCGCAGGGCGTCGAGGTTGAGATAGACAATGTTGCGCTGATTGCTGAATGGAACCAAAGCGCGCGGGTAGGTATCCTCGGTGCTGAAATAGCCCGCCGCGTCCGCAAAGCGCGTGTTCAGGATGTTGATGTGCACATCGCCATCCGGTCCGGGTGACTTTTCGCTTCCAAAGTACTTGTGGTTCGTCGGATAAATCGTCTGCTCGAAAAAGTCGGCGGCTTTTTGCAGCGCGGCTTGGTCTACGCTCAGTCCATTCTCTACCCAATAGTACGAGTGCGGCGTGACCACTTGCAGCGTCGCGGTGACCGTCCGGTATTGTCCGGTCGTAGCGTTCTCCACTACGAAGAAGGTATCCGTATCGCCTACCTTCAGCGTGCGCGGGGTGGGTGCTGGCGCTGGTGTCAGGAGCGCAAGATTCTTGCGCAGGCGCGGGACGATCTGGTAGAGATCGCGCTCGGGGATCTGTGCATGCAGCAATGCGTCCGCCGTTGGGCTGGAGACGCTGGGCAGCGTCGGCGCGGGCACAACGCCAATCGGCCAAGATATTCCAGGCGACATGAAGATCGCCCCGCCGGTTACGGCAACGACGAGACAAATGCAAACGAGCAGAACAACTACGAGTGCGAGCAGAAATCGGCGGTTCATCTATATCCCCTTCAAGCAAGTCCCTGGTTCAAAGCGGCGCAATTATAGCACAACCAGGGGCTTGAGACAACGACGGTACGTCCATTTCTCGTTATTCTCACATGGCTGGATTAGACAGGGATTAGGAGGGGATGAATAGTGCTGCAGGCAACTCGCGAAAGGTGCAAACAAAAACAGGCACACCGCCAACCGGGTGTACCTGCTCGATTGCCAATCGGCGTCCCCTCTTTAATCGGTCCTTGGGGTATCAGCTCGGCGACCCGGCAGAGCAGATTCCGCCGCGAACTCGACTTGGCACGGCTCATCGTCATCTGGCGATTCTGATGCAGGAGGACATTCAGGCATCACCCATTGCCCCAACATGCGATTGTTCGGGCAGGCGATGATACACAACTGCGTGAAACCGCACAGCGCATAGCACTTGACACTCAACATGGATCCTACCCCCGCGACCATTGTCCATCCAAAATGGGCGCGCGTCTGTGACATTTGTCGCAGGCGCGGAACCCGCCGGCGCACGCTGGGCGACCATCCCGGCTCCGCTGGCGCGTGACTTTTATCGCATACATCCTGGCTTATCGGAGGTAGAATGCCCACAAAAGACAATTTCACTGTTCTTGCAGGAGGAAGCGATGAATGCGAAGCTACCCCGATGGCTGGGGCTGATCGTGCTGATGATCCTGGCAATTGCTGTGACGACTGCGTGCGGCGCTGCCGCACCAGCGGCGACGCAGCCGACCGCCGCGCCTACCGTGCCGCTGGTCAAAGCGCCACACTCGCTATACGACGCATCGACCAAACCCGCGGCTGCCGATAAGGTCAAGGAAATCACGCTGACCGTCGAGCACAAGACGATGGAGATCGCGCCGGGCATTCCGTACGAAACGTGGACGTTCAACGGCACCGTGCCCGGTCCCACTCTCCGCGTGCGTCAGGGCGACCAGGTCAAGTTCACTCTAGTCAATAACGGCACGATGGAGCACTCGATCGACTTTCACGCCGCGCAGACCGCGTGGAACGTGAATTATCAGGCGGTCAAGCCGGGTGCCCAGTTCACCTTTACCTGGACGGCGAATTACCCTGGCGTATTCATGTACCACTGCGGCACGCCGCCGGTCATCGCCCATATCGCGAATGGGATGTATGGCGCGATCATCGTCGATCCGGCGGAAGGGCTGCCGCCCGCGCGCGAGTACGCCCTGGTTCAGAGCGAGTTCTACACCAAGTTGGGAAATGCTGGAACGTATCAATATGACGGCGCCAAAGCAATGGCGGTTCAGCCGGACTATACGGTCTTCAACGGCTACGCCAATCAGTACAAGGATTCACCGCTCGCCGCAAACCCGGGCGAGCTGATCCGCATCTGGCTTGTCAACGCAGGGCCTTCTGAGTTTTCCGCCTTCCACGTTATCGGTGCAATCTTCGATAAAACCTATCCCGATGGCAACCCGAAGAACGTCGAGTATGGAAGACAGACCGTCACCGTTCCGCCCGGCGGCGGCTACATGGTCGAATTGACTGTGCCTGACGCGGGACTATACCCGTTTGTCACCCACTCGTTTGCAGATGCAAGCAAAGGCGCGCTGGGGATCCTCAACGTCGGCAACGTGCAAGCCGACATGACGGGGATGTCCCACTAACGAGTATCAGAGACCCGAAGGGTTTTCCTCAAACCCTTCGGGTCTTGTCTAGTAGTGCATCAACATGAAAGTGCGAGTGCATCCAAGAGTTCAATTCCAATTTGCCCGCATCTCAGCGCGGGGTTGGTATGCAACTTTATCATGTTGCTGCACTAGTTCACACTAGTTTTTCCAGGCCCTCGCGATCCAGAATCACGATTCTGCCACGCTCGGTCCTGATCAGCCCGCGCGACTCGAGCTGCTTGAGCGATCGGCCGATCATTTCGCGCACGGTGCCGAGTCGGGCAGCCATCTCCTGCTGCGTCAGCGCGTGCCCTCCCGTCGTCGCCGTCTCCAGCAACAGTTTGGCAAGCCGCGCCGTCACCTGGCGCAGCGATAGGTCTTCGACCAACCCCACCAGATGCCGCAGCCGCGCGCCCAGGTTTTGGATCACTGCCAGCGCGACCTGCGGATTCTTTTGAATCAGATCGATAATCGCCGCGCGCGGCACGATCCACAGCGTAGTTGCTTCGGCCGCCATTACGTTCGCCGGATTCGGTCCGCCGTCGAACACCGCGACTTCGTTGAACGAATCGCCGGGCCTGACGTAACTTAGGATCTGCTCACGCCCTTCCGGCGACAGCTTGTAGATCTTGACGCTCCCCTCGTGGACGATACACAGCCCCTGGCACGGCTCACCTTCAAGGAAGACAACCTTGTCTTTCTCATACCCGCGCTCAATGACCGTGCGCGCCAGCCGCGCCAGATCATCGTCGCCGAGCGCCTTGAAATACGGCAGCGTCTTGAGCGCGCGGAGAGCCGGCGCTTCGCTAGCCACTCTTGAACCTCGCGCCGATGACCGGCAATCGCTTGAGCGCGGCGCGAACGACCATCTTTGCCGCGCGGCCCGCGTAGACGCGCTCGTGCACCGTCTCACGCAGCACCCATTGCTCCGTACCGTCCGCGCGCATCCCGTGCTCGACGGTCGCCGGCACGTAGAGGATCGTGCCGGGCGTACCGCGCATCTCGCGGCCATCGATCAGAAACGTTCCCTCGCCTTGAACCACGTCGAAGCATTCGTCCTGGTGCTCGTGGCGATGGTACGGCACGACCTGCCCGCGCGAAAAGCAGAGCAACCGCCCGAAGAACGCCTCGCCGTCGAACAGGTTGATGTTGACAAACTGCCCGCCCGAGAACTTGACTATTTCACTTGCCTTTGCGGTAAACCATTTCATAGGTCTGGTATCAGGAAAAACAAGTAGCCAAGTAGACAGGTTAATTCCCAGTCCGTTTAGCATACCTGTGTTCTTGTTACTTGTTTACCCCTACACCTTCCTCCTTCCATCTTGGGTAACCCGCACGCGGTCCGCCGCGTACGCGCTCGGCAAGTATCGACGGTACAGCGCGGGATTGTAGTCGCGCGGATGCGCGGCGCGCCATTTCCGCAACTGCGCCAGGTCGAGTTCCGCCGCGATCACCTCTTCGCGGTCGTGCGTCTTGGTCCGTGCCATGAAGATGGTCTCGTCGTCCCAGACGCCCAGCGGCGCGACGATACTGCTGGGGCCGCAGAAATTCAAGCCGAAGAGCTTGGTCACTCCGTACGCCTGCGTGCCATAGGTATAACTCTCCTGGATTCGAGACGCGACGCCGCGCATGGCCATGTAGAACTCGTTCCCTTTCTCCTCCGCCGAAAATCCGAGCAGAATATCTGCGCCGCGCAGTGTGGCAACGCGCGTCGTCTCCCAGTATGTAAAATCCATGCACACCGGCATCGCGACCTTGCCGAACGGGAGTTCAAAGACGCCGAGATCGTTCCCGGTCGTCATCCAATCCACTTCGAGCGACGTCGAATGCAGCTTGCGCTGCGTTCCGATCAATCCGCCGTCTGGCCCGAAGAGGTACGCGGTGTTGAACAACCGGCCTGCCCGATCGGCGATCATCGCGCTGCCCGGCATCAAATAGACGCCGAACCGTTTGGCAAGCTCACTGCCGGTGGTCTCAAAAATGCGCTGGACGGCAGGCGCAATCGTACGAAAAACGCCCTGAATCGTCAAGCCCCCACCCGGCGCGAGTTCTTCGACCGCGTGCTCCAGCGTGATCCCTTTTTCGGCAAGCTCGCGCACCGGTGGCAGCAGCCCCAGGATCGGCAGCCATGCGTACTCTGGAAGCACGATCAACTGCGCGCCGCGCTCGACCGCTTGCCGGACCAGATCGAAATATCTGTCCGCAAATGCAACGCCATCGTCCAGCAAGTCGAACCGCATCTGCACAACGCCGACGACGACCGAATCCGGCGACGGAACTGCGGCGCGCGGATAGGCCCGGCGCGACAGCGCGCGGCGGATCGCGCCGGGCCGCGATTTATGAGTCAGCAGCGCGCTGATCGCTTGACCGAGAAACCAATCTCGAATGCTCAACTGCTCATGCCCTCATACACGCCGGGGAATTCGCGCGCGTAGAAATCGTGGTTGAAGAAACTGAAAATCGGATAGTCGTCGAGGACGCGCTGCAGCGCGTCGAAATCGAGCGTCGCGCTGATCGTGTCCTCCGCGTCCGCGCGCCCAGCTTGGGCGAGAATGCCTTGATGGTTCGCGGTCATCTCCACCGGCGCATACACCGCCGATTTGCCGCGCAGGTCCTTGCCGACGGCGCACGCTTGCAAACCAAACACCTGATTCGACTGCACCTCACGCCAGAGGTCAAGCAAGAAAGATTGATCGTGCCACGCTGGGTACGCGGCGGGGTGAATCAGCAGGTTCGCGCCCTGGAGCGCGAGGATGCGCGAGACTTCGGGGTACTCCACTTCGGTCCCGACGACCAAGCCGACGCGCGCAATACCAATGTCGAACACGGGCAGCGCATCACCTTGCGTCAGCCCCCACGCAATCTCTCGCGGCGAACGATGCGTCTGCCTCTGCGATCCGACCACCGTGCCATCCGGCGCAAATAGGTACGCGGTGTTGTACACACGATTCTCGCTCAGTTCGAACACCGTCCCTGGCGCGAAAAAGATCTTGAGCCGCGCGGCAAGCGACGAAAACCGACTCTGATAGAATTCTTGCATCGTCGGCACGACGGCGCTCAACATCGCCGCGACCGTCGAATATCCTCGCGCGTCTGCGATCTCATCAAACAGAAGCGCCTCCTGCCTGACCGGTCCGGAGACGCCGAGCAGCATCAGCCCGGTGTAATCTGGCAGCGCGACCAACTGCGCGCCATCACGCGCCGCGCGTTCAACCGGCGCGCCCACGCGATCCAAGAACTCCTGTGGCGAGGAGGGGTATGAGAATGCGAGTTGGACGGCAGAGACCTGGAGGGACATGGTCACCCTATGTGCGACGCACCTTGGAGGTGCGTCGCACATTCGCATCACCGCACCTTTTTGATCTTCGATACAAACACGGTACCGAGCGCGAAATACACGACCGACATCAGGAAGATCACAGTGTACCCCAGCGTCGGCTGGTTCACCGCCGGCGTCTTGCCGATTCTCTGGAATGCGTCGAGGAAAAAGCCGGCGAACGGCGTCGCAATCATCTGCGGCAAGACCTGCGACACGTGCCACACGCCCATGTCCTTGGCGTAATCCTCTGACGGCAGTACGTCGCTTGCCAGCGCCCAATCGACGCTTTGGTACGCGCCGAACCCGAGACCGAACACAACGCCGAGCAACACGGCAAGTGTGAAATCGTGGAACGGAATGAGAATGAGCGCGACCAGCCCTTGCAGCGCGCCGGCAATGTAGACCATCGACTTGCGGCCGTACTTGTCCGACAGCACGCCCGCGGCGAGCGTACTGATGAGCGCGCCGATGAGCAGCGTGATGAGAAAGAACGATACCGCCGATTCGGGTGTGTCGGCGACCTGTGCGCCGAACAACTTGAACACGCCGATTGCGTCGCGCAAATAGAACTGGAGGAATTCCTGGACAGTGTAGACACCCATTGTCACGAGAAAGCGCGTGAGGAACACCCAGACGAAGTCATTGTACCGCTGAAACCATTCACGCACCGCCGCCCAGATCCTCTCCCACTGCCCAGCCAGCTTAGTGACCAGCCACACCAGAATCAAGCCGAGCGGCAGACTGCCGACCGTCACGGCAATCGCAAAGCCGGGAGAAATGTCGAGGCACAACTGGGTTGATCCTTCGCTGCACGCCACCGTGCCGAAAAACTGTGCGAGCGCATCGCTCGGCGCGACGCGGATCATCGCGAGCGCGTTGAGGATGATCGACCCAAGCGCGGCGAAACCGAAGACGGTCATCACGCCAAGGAGGTTGCGATAATTGAACGGCTTGGGTTCCGGCGCGGGCGGCTCTTTGACGAAGATCACCGTGCCGGCGGCGCCGACAATCATCGCGGCGATGATGAGCCAGTAGATGCCAACGATGCCGCCGATCAATCCCATCATCAGCCCGAACAAACCGACGACGAAATTGCCGAGCATCGTCATCAAGCCCATCCAGCCCGACGCGCTGCCGCGCTGCTCCGGCGGGACCATATCGGGGATGAGCGCGGAGTACGGCGCGCTTGCCACGTTGTTCCAGAATTCGACCCACATGAACGCGAGGACGTACGGCAGCAGCGTGGAATAGTCGCCGGCGCGCGGGATGTACGCGAGCGCGATCAAGCCGAGGATGTTCATGGCGACGCCGATGACGATGAACGGCACGCGGCGTCCCCAGCGCGTCTTGATGCGGTCGCTGTACGCGCCGAGGAAGGGCGCGGCAACCATCGACACGAGCGCGCCGACGGCGAGGATCAGCCCAAGCCCGCGCCCTTTGAACTCATCGCCGGCGATGAACGCGGCTTGGCTGGGGAGTGTGATGATGAGGATGGCAGCCCAATGCAGAC
>Ga0163209_1001467_pt1 | contig 10214 bp, 10 predicted proteins | sample Kivu_160m_FD_113538 | JGI IMG/M metagenome (GOLD analysis project Ga0163209, IMG submission 113538) | Freshwater microbial communities from Lake Kivu, Western Province, Rwanda to study Microbial Dark Matter (Phase II) - Kivu_160m | ecosystem: Environmental > Aquatic > Freshwater > Lake ... | reverse complement strand
CTGACCGAAGACGGTGTACTCTCCATCCAGACCCGGCTGGGCCTCTAGCGTGATGTAGAATTGGCTGCCGCTGCTTGGCGTCGTTTGCGCTGGGCCACCCTGCCTCGCCATCGCCAACGCGCCTTTGGAATGTTTCGCTTTGATTTCCGGAGGGATATTATAGCCCGGACCGCCGGTGCCCGTGCCGAGCGGGTCGCCGCCCTGGATCACAAAACCAGCCACAACGCGGTGGAAGGTCAGGTTATTGAAAAATCCATCGCGCGCGAGAAAGACGAAATTGTTGACGTGCTGCGGTGCGTCTTTGGGATACAATTCGGCGACGATGTCGCCCTTCGCCGTCTTGATCGTGGCGACGTACGTCTTGTTGACGTCGATGGTCATCGCCGGGGCAGATTTGTACATGTTACTCCTTTGTGGGGGTGCGAGTTTTGCCGCGGCCCCTCCGCCGGTCGAGGGTTGCGCGGGTACGGCGCCGGCCGTTGGAGCGGCCGGCGCGGTGGGGATGTTAATCGTCGTCGGCGCCGCTGCGGGTGACGACCCGCACGCGCTCAGAAACAAGATCGATAGGGCCGCGAGCAGCGCCAGCGCGCCGCCCGTCAGCAAGCAGCCCTTTTTCGCGGTTGCCGCTTGCGGTCGTGCCTGCCAGTTTTCTTTTTGCATGGCTGTTTGTGCCTCCACAATGAGTGCGTCGGTATCTTTGTAATGGCTGGCGTACATCAGCCGCGCTTTGCGCAGCGCGGTGAGCGCTTCGTTGTAGCGCTTGGCTTCCAGGTCTGCTCGGCCCTGACGGTACAGCGCGTCGATGTCGCGCATCCGCAGTGCCCATTGCAGTTTTGCTTCCGCGCCCTGGATCACGCGGTCGAAGGAAAGCAATTGGCGATAGATCTCGACCGTCTTGTCCCAGTTCTCTGCGGCGGCGGCTCCCTCCGCTTCCTGCAACAACTTGTCGATTTCCGCGTTGCCGGTTTGGGCAGGCAAATTATCTTGGAGAGTGCTCAACGAGTGCCTCCTATCAACTTCTCGGCTGCCTGGTACACGTCCATCTCGCGCGCCGCCATCTTTTCGACCAGCACCTCGATCTGGCCGCCATTGACGCCGTGCACCAGCCGCGCCATCAACTCGCGCTGCACGACCATTTCCAGTTCCGCGCGCAACCGGGTGCGCTCCCGGGATTCCAGCAAGTGGTTCGCTTCCAGGTACGCGCGATGCTTGCACACCCACTCGACGGCATCTGTGATTCCTTCACCTTTGATCGCGACCGTCTTGAGAACAGGTGGTCGCCAGTCATTCTCCCCTTTTGGCTTGAGGTTCAGATTCATCTCGAGCGCGGCCACCGTCGAGTTGGCGCCGTCGTGATCGGCTTTGTTGACGACGAGCACATCGGCGATTTCGAGGATGCCGGCTTTGATCGCCTGGATATCGTCCCCCAGCCCAGGCGCCTCGACGACGACTGTCGTGTGCGCGTTCTTGGCGATATCGACTTCGCTCTGTCCCGCGCCGACCGTTTCGACGAGGATGATCTCGAACCCCGCCGCGTCGAGTACCTTAGCCGCGTCGGAGGTCGCGGCGGCCAGTCCGCCCAGACTCCCGCGCGTCGCCATGCTCCGGATGAAGACGCCTGCGTCGCCCGATAGGTCCTGCATCCGCAGCCGATCGCCCAGGATCGCGCCGCCGCTGAACGGGCTGGTGGGATCGACGGCAACAATACCGACGCGGTGTCCGCGTCGGCGATAGAGCTTTGCGCTTTCGTTGACGAGCGTGCTTTTGCCGGTGCCGGGCGCACCGGTTACTCCAATGACATGGGCATGACCCGTGTAGCGAAAAATCGCGGCGATCACTTCGCGCGCTTGCGCGCCGCCGCGCTCGACGGCGCTGATCGCGCGCGCCACTGCACGCGGGTCGCCGGCGCGCACCGCCTCAACCGATGCGTGGTCCACTAGGCGTTCACTCCGGCGCGGCGGGCAACAATTCGGTCGCGGATGAATTTAGCCAAATCCTGCGTCGATGTCCCCGGCCCGAACGCGCCCGCAAAGCCCATTTGCTTCAACGCCGCTATGTCCTCATCGGGGATGATCCCGCCACAGACGAGCAGAACGTCCTGCATTCCTTTCTGCTTCAAAAGGTCGACGATCCGCGGGAACAAGTCGAGGTGCGCGCCGGACAGAATCGAAAGCCCGACCACGTCTACGTCTTCCTGCACCGCGGCTTCGGCGATCATCTCCGGGGTCTGGCGGATGCCGGTGTAGATCACTTCCATCCCCGCGTCGCGGAGCGCGCGCGCTACCACTTTAGCGCCCCGGTCGTGTCCATCCAGCCCGGGTTTGGCAATCAACACGCGAATCGGTCGCTCTGCCATTCACATCCTCCCCATTGAGTTCACGCCGCATTATACATCAAATCGGCAGGTTTGAAAAACGAAACGCCATTCAAATCACGGCTGGTGTAGAGTCAGCTCGCACCTGTTGATAGAAGGGAATGCATGCCCGTCCTGGGGAGAAACCGACCAGGCAAACGCCCCGCGGCAACCTGTCGACGGATTTTCAAACTACTCAGCCCCCGTGTCATTTCGAGAACCTCACGCCCGTTGGCGGGCATGTTTCAAGAACAGAAACTTTGGGGTGCAGGGGCGAAGCCCCTGCCGTGGCGATGGGGCGATCATCGCGCGCCGCGTTGAGTAGCGGAGCGAGAAATCTCGTGGTCGCCTGACGGAGATTTCCACCTGCCCTGGCGGGACCGCAGGTGCCAGGGTCCTCGCACACCTGCCCGATGGCACGTCCATGGCGCGCTGCCCAATGCAGCGCATAATCGACGTGCCATCGCGGGCGGTGCCAGGGAAAAACGCTCGTCGAAATGACAGGCTGAAGAGTTACCGGATTCTGCAACAATCTTGTCATCCGGATTCACCGTTGCACTTGCTACCGGAAGGCCAAAAGCGGATTTATAGTCACTTGCTAAATATTCAGTTATTGAGTATAATAAGCAACGAAACCGATGATTTGCGGCTCAGCCGCGAAAGGCCTGAGAATGAGAGCAAGGATCTCTCCCGAACCCGCGCTGCTCGGATTCCTGGTGGGCGGACCGATGCATGGGTATGACCTGTACAAACAAGTCAACTGGCGACTCGGCATGGTATGGCATCTTGGCTTGAGCCAGATGTACGCCATTTTCAACAACTACGCCGCGCAGGGCTGGCTACGCACGCGGACCCAGGCACAGGGATTGCGTCCCTCCAAGAAAATCCTGGAATTGACCCCGGCTGGGAGCCGAGCATTTGAGACCTGGCTCAATCAGCCCGCGCGCGGCTTGCGCGAATTTCGGATCGATTTTTTTCTGCGTCTTTATTTTACGCGGGCACTCGGCGCCGTCGCGACGAAACGCTTGATCGAACGGCAGATTGCCGCCAGTCAAAAAGAGCTTGAAACGCTGCACGCGTATGAAGCGGCAAGCGTGGATGGAGAAGACAACTTTAATCGGCTGACGCGCAGTTTTCGCATTCAGCAGTTGACCACGATCCTCAAGTGGCTGGAGGACAATCGCTCAGACCTCATTCAATCCCCCTCGTCGTTGCGCATGACGGACGTTCGAAAAGCCCGCCCGAGTCGAAGAAAAAAGTCGGGCTAGGCCACGCGTCCCGATCATGTTATTGGCAGACCCACTAGAGACAAAAAATGCAGAATGTCTATGCTTTCATTTGGGGCAGCGCAATTGCCATTCTTGGCGGTTTGATTGGCCTGGGTGGCGCCGAGTTCCGCTTGCCGGTCTTGGTAGGCATTTTCAAGTACCGAACTTTGCCGGCAGTAGTGATCAACCTCGCTATCAGTTTGGTCACGGTTACTTTTTCTCTCATCTTTCGTACAGGACTCGGCAATCTCCATAGTATAATTGCCAATAGTGCCATTATTCTCAATCTCTTGGCCGGCTCTCTAATCGGCGCATACATCGGCGTGAGCTTTGCGACTAGAATTGACGAACATGGACTGACACGCGTGGTTGTCGTTCTATTATTCGTCTTGAGTTTTGTGATGTTAGGTCACGACTTGCTCACAGGACTCCACCACCTGCAACTGACCGTTCCATTCCAGATTACAGTTGGATTCCTAGCAGGTATCACGATTGGGATATTCAGCAGCATGTTAGGAGTAGCTGGCGGCGAATTGATCATCCCCACGATTGTCCTGGTATTCTCGACAGACATCAAACTAGCAGGCAGTCTGAGTCTTGCGATCAGCATACCAACCATCATCATGGGACTGGCTAGATACCAGCGCCAACGCAAACTGAGCGAGATCAGAACCAGTAGCGGATTTATCGTCTGGATGGCGATTGGCTCAATCGTCGGAGCATTGATTGGAAGTTATCTGCTCCAATTTGTATCGGGTTCGTTGTTATATATCTTGCTCGGGCTTGTTCTGCTTGTCTCGGCGCTCAAGTTGATGACTCGACACAGAGCGCACACTACTGTACCGACTTGATCCAAGACTTTAGGGAGGTTTTGCAATGTGCAACAGCATCAAGAGGTTGACGACGCTCCTCCTGATGGCGGTTTCGCTTGCCGCATGTCAGCCAGCGGTCGCACCCTCGCCGGCGACTGCGCCTTCAAGCGCGGGCGGAACGCTCACGGTTTACGCGGCGGCATCGCTCACTGCATCGTTCGGCGATATAGGCAAGGCGTTCGAAGCGGCAAACCCGGGAACCAAAGTGACTTTTAGTTTTGCCGGTTCGCAAACGCTGCGCACGCAGATCGAGCAGGGCGCCAAGGCAGACGTTTTTGCGAGCGCAGACAACAACAACATGAACCCGCTCAAAACGCAAGGGCTTGTTGGAGACCCGCAAGTGTTCACACGCAACCGCCTCGTCGTGATCGCGCCCAAGAACAATCCGGCGGGTATCAAGGAATTGAAAGACCTCGCGAAGGCGGGATTGAAGCTCGATATTGCCGACGCGAGCGTGCCCGTGGGCAACTATACGCTCCAGGTATTGGACAAGCTCTCCGCCGACCCTGCCTACGGCGCTGATTTCAAGAACCAAGTGCTTGCGCGCGTCGTCTCCAAAGAGAACGACGTCAGGCAGGTGGTCAGCAAAGTGTCGCTGGGCGAAGCCGATGCCGGCGTCGTCTACACGACCGACGCACAAGTCGCCATGGACAAGTTGACTACGGTCGACATCCCCGATCAATTCAACGTCATCGCCGTCTATCCAATTGCCGTCGTCAAGGGGAGCGCGAATCCAACGCTCGCGCAGAAATTCATCGACTATGTCCTCTCGGCGGATGGGCAAGCGGTGATGAAAAAGTACGGCTTTGCCGCGCGTTGAGGAAGGAGCACCAGCAATGTTCAAGCGCAAGCCAGGGGCGCGGACTTGGTTCCACCATCTTTCCGTTGGACGGCTTGTGTTTCTCGGCGCGGTCTCGGTGCTCTTGTTCTTTCTGGTGCTTCCCTTGGTCGCGGTGGTGTGGCGAGCGTTCCCGTTTCGATCGGAGGGCTGGCTGAACGCAAGCACCTTCGACGCGCTGCGGCTCAGTCTGTTCACCGCGACGATTTCCGCGGGGATCGCCATCGTGATTGGAACGCCGGTGGCCTATTTCTTGGCGCGCGAGAAATTCGGCGGCAAAGCCATCGTAGATACCCTGATCGATCTGCCGATGGTCTTGCCGCCGGCGGTCGCCGGTCTCGCGCTCTTGATGGCGTTTGGGCGGCGAGGGTTGCTCGGCCCGACTCTCTCTGCTATTGGAATTGAACTTCCGTTTACGACGGCGGCGGTGGTAATGGCGCAGACGTTTGTGGCTGCACCCTTCTACGTGCGGGCGGCAAAAGCCGGTTTTATTTCAGTGGATCTGGGATTGGAACAGATGTCGGCATTGCTCGGCGTCTCCAACCTCCGCACCTTTGTCCGCGTCACGCTGCCGCTGGCGGCGCCTGCGTTGTTCGGCGGCGCGCTGATGACATGGGCGCGCGCGCTCGGCGAGTTTGGCGCGACCATCATGTTCGCCGGCAATTCTCAGGGGCGCACCCAAACGATGCCTCTCGCCATCTACCTCGGACTGGAGTCCAATCTGGACAGTGCGCTCGCGCTCTCAGTCATTCTCGTCGTCGTTTCCTTTGGCATCCTGGCGGCGGTCCGACTGGTCAGCCCCAAAGGATTCACGTTAGGTTAGCCGGGCATATGTTTGAGATTGCCATTCGCAAACGACTGGGTGGATTTACACTCAACGTCGAGTTGACGGCGCCGGAAAACCAAATCATCGTTCTCTTTGGGCCCAGCGGCGCCGGCAAGTCGATGACCTTGGCGGCGATCGCCGGCTTTGTCTCGCCGGATGCCGGGCGGATTGTCGTCGGCACGCAGGTGTTGTTCGACTCTGATCGACAAATCGACCTGCCGCCTCAGCGACGCCGTATCGGACTGGTCAAGCAAGACCTCGCGCTCTTTCCCCACCTCACCGTCGAGCAGAACATCACGTATGGTTTGTTTCGCGAGCCAGCCGAAGCGCAGCAGGAACGCGCACAGCTCTTGCTACGCCGGGTGAACCTCGACGGACTCGCGCTCCGGTATCCGGCGCAACTCTCGGGCGGGCAACAGCAGCGCGTTGCGCTGGCGCGCGCACTCGCGCCGAAGCCGGAATTGCTCTTGCTCGATGAACCTTTCAGCGCGCTCGATGCGCCGACGCGGATGCAGTTACGCAACGAACTCTTGAATCTGCAACGCCAAATCAGAATCCCAATCATGTTCGTCACGCACGACTTGGGCGAGGCGTACTTTCTCGCGGATCGGCTCGCGGTGATTGACCAGGGGAAGATTCTGCAGGTGGATACGCCGGGCGAAATCCTGAGGCATCCGTGCTGCCTGGGCGTAGCGCGCGCCATTGGCGTGAAAAACATTCTATCGGGTGAGGTTGTCGGGCGCGATCAAGCCGGTTGTCGTGTGCGCGTGGGGGAGGTCATTCTGGATGTGTTGCCCGGCGAGTTCGACATCGGAGCGCAGGTCAATGTGTGTTTGCGCCCAGAGCGGGTGATGTTGCTGCGCCCCGAACGGGCCGACCGTTCGTCGAATGAAAACACGCTGCAAGGAGAGATCATCCACGAGATGAGCGACGGGATGATGGCGACGTTGTTCTTTCGCGCGGCAGAGGCCCGGCTGAGCGCCGATGCGACGCGGGATTACGACTTGCAGATCGAACTGCCGGTGTACATCTACGAGCGGCTGGACCTCGCACATCAGCGACGCTGGGCTGTGTCGCTGCGAAAGAACGCGATCCATTTGATCGGGGGCTAGTGCAGCAACATGAAACTTGTGCATACCTGCCCGATGCGGAGATGGCGGAAAATACGCGTTGGAACCACGGTTGCGCACCGCACTCTCATGTTGATGCACTACTAGAGGTTGGAAGTTAGAGATTGGAACTTGAATTGGCGATTGGATACTCGTTCCAACATCTAACCTCCAGCGTCCGACTTTTAATATACCATCTCGCCGCGCACAAACGCGGCTGTGCGTTGATCGGACGGGGAATCGAAGAACGCGGACGTTTCGTTGACTTCGACCAGGCGACCGCCAAGCATCAAGCCAACGCGGTCCGCCAGGCGGCGCGCCTGAAAAACATTGTGCGTGACGAAGACGACGGTTGTGCCGCGCTCGCGGTTTTGCTGCCGGACGATCTCTTCGATCAAGCCGACGTTGTACGGATCGAGGTTCGCGGTCGGCTCGTCAAGCAGCAGCACCTTTGGCTCGATGATGAGCGCGCGGGCGAGCGCGACGCGCTGCATTTCGCCGCCGGAGAGCTTGTGCGCGGAAGCATGCGCCAAGTCCGTCAAGCCGACGCGTGAGATCATCTCGGTGACGCGGCCGTCGGCGCGTTCGCCGCGCAGGCCCAAACCGTAGGCCACGTTGTTGTGAACGCTCGCGTGCAAAAGGACCGGACGCTGAAAGACGGTCGTTACCTCGCGGCGCGTCTGGATCGGCACTCGGCTGTTCACAGTTAGCGATTGGTAGACGATGTGACCCGCCGTGGGCGATTCCAAAAAGTTGAGCAGCCGCAGCAGCGTGGACTTGCCCGCGCCGCTCGGGCCCACGAGCGCGAGGACCTCGCCGGCCTGATCTCCAACTGCTCGACGTCGAGCACCGTCCGGCTCGCGTACTCTTTCTTGAGATTGGCGATTCGATAGATTGGCTCGTTCATCGGTCGATCTGTCCCTGCAGGCGGAGCATCGCCGCATTGGCTACGAACGCGAGCGCGAGCAGGATGACGCCGAGCGCCATGGCGAGAATGAAATCGCCGGTCCGCGTGTTCAACACAATCGCGGTGGTAAGGACGCGCGTCTTGCCGTCGATATTGCCGCCGACGAGCATCACCGCGCCGACTTCGGAGATGATGCTGCCGAACGCCGCTACAATCGCCGCGACCACGCCGATGCGCGCCTCGCGCAGCACCGCCCATGTTTCCTGCACCCGCGTCGCGCCCAGCGAGCGCACCTGCACTCGCAGCGCCGGATCGGTGCCTTGAACCGCCGTCATCGTCAGCCCCGCGACGAGCGGGAAGGAGATGATGACTTCTGCGACGACCATCGCGCTGGGCGTAAACAGCCAGGCGAGTGCGCCGAAGGGTCCGCTGCGCGAAAACATCAGATAGACGAACAAGCCGACGACGACGGGCGGCAGCCCCATGCCGGTGTAGAGAAGCGCGGTGACCAGTCCGCGCGCGCGGACGCGCGACAGCCCCAGCGCGGCGCCGGTCGGGACGCCGATGATCGTGCTGATGAGCAGCGCCAACCCGGTCACGCGCAGAGAAAGGAAGATAATCTCGTACAGCGCAGGGTCAGCCGAGAGAATCAGTTCAATTGCCTGTACAAAGCCACGAGTGAGTTCATCCATGGGTAGTCAGGCCTGGAAGGTCGCCTTTGGGAAAACCCTCCAGGCCTTGTTTCAATCCTTCTCGATCATCACTTCGGTTGCTTTGACGACCGCTGCCACCTTATCGCCTACTTTCAAGTTCATCTGCTCGGCCGACGTCCGTGTGATCGCCGCGGCAACATCAAAGTTGCCGACGGTGACGACAATCTCTGCCATCACGTTGCCGAGCTTGATGGACTTGATCGTTCCTTCCAGATGATTACGTGCACTGAGCATTTTGCCCTCCTCAGGGAAGAATGGAGATTCGCGGCGACACCATCCGCGCCGCGCAGTCTCCATTCTATCACGTAATCCGCTTCTTCTCAATGCCCTTCGCACTGGTGATTGCACACAAGTGCTGTAACGCGGGCTGCCAGCCCGCAGGCGAGCCGCCTGCGCCACAGGGATGTGTACAATCACCCGCCTTGGCAATGACGCTCACGGGTTCTTGGCATTGGGATAGAACAACTGCTGGCCGAACTTGTCCACGCCAAAGCTGGCGATCACTTTTTGCTCATCCGGCGACGTGATCCATTTGACGAAGTTCGTCGCCATGTCGTAGTTGACGCCGGGGTGCTTGTCCGGGTTGACCGCCATCACGCCGTAGGGGTTGTACAAGCTCTTGTCTGCGTTTTCGCCGATGTTGTTGCCGCCGACGAGGACGACCAGATTGGGCATCTTGGATTGCGTTGCCAACCAGGTGGCTCGATCGGTAAGCGTATACGCGTCGCGCTGGCTCGAGAAGAGCAAAGTCTCGCCCATGCCTTGACCCAGCGCGTTGTACCACGGCAGCTCTTTCGTCGGCGTGACGCTGAGCGAAGCCCAGACGCTCAACTCCTTCGAATTCGTGCCGCTCTTGTCGCCCCGACTCGCAAACGTCGACTTGGTATCCATGATGGCTTTGAATGCATCCTTCGCCATCTTCATCCCGCTGATCTTTGCCGGGTCGCCCTTGGGGCCCACGATGATGAAATCGTTGTACATCACGTCGAAGCGTTCCTTCGCGTGTCCATCGGCGACGAATTTGTCCTCATTCGGGCGGTCGTGCACCAGCAGAGCGTCGGCGTCGCCTTTCTGTCCGATGGCGATGGCTTGGCCGGTGCCGACGGCGACGACATCCACTTGGCAGTTGAACTTCTTTTTGAAATCTGGCAGAATGAAATCGAGCAAGCCGGAATCCTGGGTGCTGGTCGTCGTCGAAAGGATCAGGTGGCACCCGGAACCGGTGATAGAAGCCCGGATGGAGGTAGCCGTGGGGGCCGCCGTCGGCGCCTTGGTTGCAGCGACGGTTGGGGCGACTGTTGGTGCGACGGTTGGAGCCACCGTTGGCG
>Ga0163209_1001463_pt1 | contig 10224 bp, 6 predicted proteins | sample Kivu_160m_FD_113538 | JGI IMG/M metagenome (GOLD analysis project Ga0163209, IMG submission 113538) | Freshwater microbial communities from Lake Kivu, Western Province, Rwanda to study Microbial Dark Matter (Phase II) - Kivu_160m | ecosystem: Environmental > Aquatic > Freshwater > Lake ... | reverse complement strand
ATTTGGGAGAACTCGTCAATGCTTTGGTGTACATAATCGAGAAGGGGAGAGTGGAGACGACGGAACACGGAACACGGAACACGGAACACGAGGAAAAATTCCAAATTAAAAAAATCCAACTAATCCCAATTTCCCCCGATTTCCCTGATACCCCCTCTTCTTCTCGCTTCTCGCTTCTCACTTCTCACTTCTCTTCCGAGGCCACTACCGAAGATCTCTTAAAATTCATCCCCGGCCCTGATTTTCCCACCGGCGGGATTATCTATGATGCACAAGAAATTCTCCAGGCTTATCAAACCGGTCGTGGCAGAATCATGATTCGTGGTCAAGCCAATATCGAAGAAACCAAGGGGGGGAAATTTCAAATTATTATCAGCGAAATTCCTTATCAGGTCAACAAGGCAGCTTTAGTTGCCAAAATTGCCCAATTGGCCAAAGACAAAAAAATTCGCGGGATTACTGACCTGCGGGACGAATCAGACCGCCGGGGAGTAAGAGTCGTCGTGGAATTGCAAAAGTCAGCCAGACCAAAAGCGGTTCTCAACAATCTTTATCAAAAAACCTCGCTCCAAACTATTTTCCCGGCTAATTTTGTCGCCCTGGTCAACGGCACTCCCCAAACCCTGAATCTTAAACAAATTTTAACTCACTTTATCCAGCATCGTCTTGAGGTTGTTACCAGACGTTCAATTTTTGAACTAAAAGAAGCCAAGGCCAGAGCTCATATTTTAGAGGGCTTAAAAATCGCTTTGGACAATTTAGATGCCGTTATTGCGACGATTAAAAGATCACCAACCGCTGAAGTCGCCCGCGAAAGACTAATGAAAAAATTTGGTTTAACCGAAATTCAGGCGACGGCGATTTTGGATATGCAACTAAGAAGACTAGCGGCTTTAGAAAGAAAAAAAATTGAGGATGAATATAACCAAATCGGCCAAAAAATTGAGTTTCTTACTGACTTATTGACTCATCCAGAAAAAGTTTTAAAAGTGATTAAAGACGAACTTTGGGAAATTAAGAAAAAATATGCTGATTCCCGACGAACTAAAGTCTACAAACAAAAAATCGGTGAATTTAAGGAAGAAGACTTGATTCCCAAAGAAGAAGTCATCACCAGTGTCACTAAAGCCGGTTATATCAAAAGATTGCCCCCAGGTACTTTTCGTAGTCAAAGAAGAGGCGGCAAAGGTGTTTCCGGGATGACGACCAAAGAAGCGGACAAAATCACTCATCTTCTTTCCGCTAATACCCATGATGATATTTTCTTTTTTACCAACCTCGGCCGGGTTTTCAAACTCAAGGTTTGGGAATTACCCTCCGGCTCCCGCCAAGCCAAAGGTCAAGCAATTATCAATTTAATTGACATTGACCAAGGTGAATCCATCCAAGCTATCTTAACCACCCCCCACATACAAGATACAAGATACAAGATACAAGATACAAGATATTTCTTTATGGCCACCCAAAAAGGCATCGTCAAAAAAACCAAAATAAAAAATTTTGCCAATATTCGCTCTTCCGGCTTAATTGCCATTAGACTTGATAAAGACGATGAGCTTTCCTGGGTCAAACCGACGACGGGCGAGGACCATCTTCTTTTGGTCACTCATCAGGGTAAGGCTATCAGATTCTCCGAGAAAGATGTCCGGCCGATTGGCCGTGCCACCAGGGGAGTCAAGGGAATTAGATTACTAAAAGATGATTATGTGGTGGGGATGGAAGTTTTTTCTCCAAGGCCTTCAAAACCCAAAGACAAACGAAGAAAATATTTCCGTGATGTTTTGATTGTCATGGAGAAGGGGATTGGTAAAAGAACAAAAGTAGAAAACTTCCCAATGCAAAAAAGAGGTGGTCAGGGAGTCAAAGCCGCCAAAATTAGCGAAAAAACCGGCAAAATCGTTTGCTCGCAATTAGTCAACCAAAATATCTCTAAAGTTATTTTGACTTCCAAAAACGCTCATGTCATCAAACTACCTTTGAAAAATATCCCCCGCCTTGGCCGGGCAACCCAAGGGGTAATTCTGATGCGCTTTGCCAAAGGCAGTGATGATACCATCGCCGCCGTCACCTGCCTCTCTTAGGTATCATAGGTTACCTAGGCAACCTATGATAGACCACCGCTACTTTATCACGATAGACTTCTCTCCACCCCGTAAAAGTCGCCGTCGGCGACTCACGGGGTAGGGGCGTGATCTCTTCCGAAGGAAGAGATTTTACGCCCCACCCAAATTCCTGTGGGTTCGGCTGGAGCTTCAGGTCCATAAAAGTTCCCGGAGAAATTAGAATCCAGTCAATTTTATACTGGTCCAAAGTTTCCTCCCAACTAGGTTGAGTCTGGAGGGTCTCCAGATAAAGAGTGTAAGGACCCACCGGCCCGCCTTCGCTAAAGCTTCGGCGGGCAAGCCAGGCAGGCATTCGGCCGTCAACGAAGATTTTGTACTCCGGCAACTGCCAAATCAGAAAGCCACCCCATTCATAACGGTTAAAGATATTTCCTCGTAAGCTGGGAGGCTGATTTTTCAAAAACTCCACTGCCTTTTGCGGACAACCAACCGGCAACTGCTGGCAATAACTTTCCCAAGAACTATTGGCTTTAGCGGTCAACGGCAGTCTAATAAACAACCCGTAAAACAAAAAACCAAGAGCGGCCAACCAGGCTAGCTCTTCCCTCATTTCTCTCCTCTCTCCCTTTAAACCTTTTAAACTCTTTATTGCGACCCACCCCGCCAAAGCCAAATAAAAAGACACATTTCTTCTTGCCTTTAAAGCCAAAAAAGCAAAAGGCAATAACAACAACCCCTCCATCCAACCAAAATTTACCCTGAACCGAACTTGTTCTGGTTCAGGGCCTTCTTTACCCTCTTCTACCACCAACCACCCAAAAAGCCCCAGCGCACTTAGCAAGACCAACCACCAAACACCTGTATTCGGTGGCACCCACTCGGCAATCTGCTTGCTTAAGTCCACGCCCCCACCCAACGGTCCAAAATGCCGCCAGGCTTCCTGATAAATCCGCCAACCAAAAGGATTAAGTAAGGTCGCTCCAACCGCCAATACTAACATCAAGACTGTCTCCTTAAACTCCTTAAACTTCTTAAACCCTTTAAACTCCTTTATTCCCCATCCCCCTACCAGCACCAACCCCAACGCCACCGACCCTCCATGAGTATTAGCCCAAACCAACATCACTAGGGGGATAAACCAGACGAATTTAGGTCTTTGCTCCAGCCGGGAAAAGATATACAAAAGCAAATTAAAATAGAGGAATCCCAAAATCTGGCTTCTTATTCCAAAACTAAAAACCCCCCAACTCATTAGAGCCATCAGACTCATTAGACTCATTTTCTCTAACCTAAGGTTGGGGGTCGCCAAATACCAAAACCAGAACGCCAATCCCATTACCACCGCTCCCAAAACACTTAATCCCCATCTCCCTCCTGCGGAGCAGGATCCCGCTCCGCGGGACCATATTCCCCATATCCCCCATATCACCGTCTGATAAAGCCAGTGATGATTGGGCCAGTTATACCCTTCCAGTAAAACACTAAACTTGTTGATATTACACCAACCTTCTCTTTGCCAAATCTCTTGTCCGCACCGTAACTGCCAGCCCAAATCCGGGTCCGTGGGTGGCAGTAAAAACACCAAAACCAACCCTACCAAAAACAGCCAATCAATCAACTTTAATTTTTTCATCAATCCTCATTGTAGCACATCCTTCCTTGCTCCTTTTTGTGATAGAATAGAAAAAAGCTTTAGTATGAAAAATAATTTATTGAGACTATTCGCGGTATGGATCTTTATTTTTGCCTTTCTTAACTTTCCTGATTATTACGCTTACCAAAAAACGCCACCAGGTCACTTTTTCTCTGGTCAAGCCTCATATTTTGACCCCTGGGATATTAATAATTATTTTGCTCTTATTAGATGGGGGCAAAACAAGGGTATTTGGGTAGAAAATTTTTATACCACCGAAAGCCACCAACCGGCACTTATTTATTTTCTTTACACCCTGACCGGGAAATTATTTCCTTTTGCTAACCCCGTTACTCTCTATTATAGTTTGCGGGCAATAGCCAGTTTCATTTTAATCTTCGCTATCTGGAAAGCGGGACTAGCTTTCTTAAAAAACAGGCTTGACAGTTTTTTAGCTTTATTGGCCATTTCTCTGGGTGGTGGTTTGGGATGGCTTTTTGGCAGAAATTTTTTCGGCGCCGATGTCTTGATTGGCAGTTTTACTTTTTATGAAGCTTTTACTAAGCCCCACGAAGCGATTGCTTTAGCTTTATTCATTGTTTCTCTGGTCTCAAGTTACTTATCACTCCTAAGACTTAATTGGTATTTAAGTTTAAGCGGATTGTTATTTTTAATTTTAGCAGTTCTTTTTTATCCCTACCTAATCATTAATTATTTAGTCATTCTCGGCCTCATCACTCTTTGGCTATACCTAAAAAAAGAACAGATTCTAATTCTTAGGCTTTATTTAACCAACAGTCTTGTGGCCAGCTTAGTTGCTGTCTTTTATAGTCTCCACTTGGCAAAATCAGGATTTTCCCATCTTCAGCAGGCATCTTTGCCACCTTCAATTAATATCCTCGCAATTGGCTACGGCTGGTTTCTTTTGGGATTTCTGCTCAATTTACTCACACTAAAAGAACAAAAAGATGAAAGAATCTTCCTCACAATTTGGTTCTTGTCTTCCCTAATTCTAATTTATCTTCCTTTCCCTTTTTCCCGCTTGTTTATCAAAGGCTTGTTTTTTCCCTTGGTCATTTTATCATTACTAGCAATCAGAGAATATTTTCATGACCAGCGAGCAGATTTTTTTAATTTCTTGCTTGCTATTGCGGCCATGCCGAGCTTTATTTTTATCACCGCTCTACGAATTCAGGAAGTCAAAACTTTTAATCCTTGGTATTACCAACCAATAGCTGTCAAGCAAGCTTTTGATTTTATTAAAAATCAACCCAATGATGGTGTTTTATCCACTTATGTATTAGGCAACTATTTGCCTTACCATACCGGCAAAAAAGTCTTTCTGGGACACCCCAACCAAACACCAGACTTTCAAGAGAAATATCTAAAGGCGGTTTATTTCTATCAGAGTAAATTCAAAAACGAAGAGGCACTGAATTTTCTCAAAGACAATTCACTTTCCCTGATTATTTTAGGGGAGGAGGAAAAGAAATTAGGGGAACCTCGTTATCCATTTTTGAAAAAAATTTTTGCCAATGAAAAGATAATCGTTTATCAAAAATGAAAAAAATACTTAGCGGTACTTCTCTGTTTCTCATTTTTTCGCTTTTGTTTTTCTTGTTGTTAAGATTACCAATTAGCCAAATTCGGGTACTTTTTTACCGGGGAATAATTCTTCTAGCCTTAACCGCGGTTTTGTCCTGGCCAATTTTCTGTTTTCTCAACCGAAAGTTTTTCCATCTTTTCCGAGAAACAATCACTGCCTTTTTAATTTTGAGTTTTTCCTTACATCTTAGTTTCTTTGTCATTTTCCCAGTTACTTTTGAGCGGTCAGTAACGATATATCTTTTAGAGAAAATAGCTTGCCATCAATGTTTAGCAAAGGAAACATTAAATCAATTTTTGATTAATGAATATGTTTTAGAAAACAGGGCTGTGGATAAAAGGATCGGTGAACAAGAGATTATTGGGTTTTTGCAAGAGACTGATAATTGCGTCAAAATGCTCCCAAGAGGAAAGCTTTTTTTGAAAATAGTCAAGATAACTAAGAAACTTTACGCCTTTCCCTGATTTCTTGACAGGGGAGGGGAGAGTCAATTATTATTTTCTCAATGGAGGTTAGTCTGGATAAAATTACCAGAAATGGTCGGGCGATGTTTTTAGCTTATGACCAGGGAATGGAACATGGACCGGAAATGGATTTTGATGATCAAAGTGTCGACCCGGCTAATATCTTAAAAATCGCTGAAAGTGGGTATTTTACCGCCTTCTTTTGCCAAAAGGGAATTGCCGAAAAGTACTACAACCCTAAAATTCACAAAATTCCTCTGATTTTAAAACTCAACGGCAGAACCAAACTTCGGGCTGAACTTGACGAACCCTATTCACCCCAACTTTGTTCAGTTAAAGAAGCAGTGGAATTAGGCGCCGTGGCGGTTGGCTATACTATTTATATAGGTAGTCAATATGAAGGCAAAATGATGCAGGAGTTTTCCCAAATTGAACAAGAAGCAGAGAAATATAAAATTCCCGTTATTGCCTGGACTTATCCACGGGGTAAAGCCGTCGCCGGAAAGGAAAAATCCCGGGAAATTCTTTCTTACGCCGCCCGCATCGGCCTAGAATTAGGCGCGGATATCATCAAAATTCCTTATGGCGGTAATAAAGAAGATTTTGAGTGGGTCGTCAAATCCGCGGGCAAGACTAAAGTAATTATGGCCGGCGGACCAAAAAGAGACAAAAAAGGCTTCTTTCAAGATGTTAAAGACATTTTAGAAGCCGGCGCCATTGGCATCGCTGTCGGCCGCAATGTCTGGCAAGACAAAAACCCGCTTGAAATAAGCCACCAACTTGCCAAAATTATACACTTGGAAAGTGTCACAGGTTGACACCTTGACATTTTTATTCTATTCGGTCTAAAATGAGTTAATGACTCAAGCTATCTTTGCTAACGAAGAAGTCTATCATGTCTGGAACCGTGGGGTTGAACGTCGACCAACTTTTATTACCAAGTCGGAATACCTCCGAGCCCTGACCACTCTTGATTTTTATCGTTTCCAAAATCCAAGTTTAAGGCTATCTAAAGCTCTCCTCTTGCAAAAAGAGGAAAGAGAAAAATTTTTCCTTAATTTAAGAACTGAAGGTAAAAAACTGGTAGAAGTAATCAGTTATTGCTTCATGCCGAATCACTTTCACTTTCTTCTAAAACAAAAAATAAAAAATGGTGTTCCAAGGTTCGTCAGTAATTTCACCAACAGTTATACTCGTTACTTTAATACTAAAGAGGAGAGAATCGGACCGCTGTTTCAAGGTATATTTAAGGCTGTTCACATTGAAAACGAAAGACAACTAATCCATGTTTCCCGCTACATTCACCTAAATCCGGTTGTTTCTTTCGTCATCAAAGAAAAAGATTTGGATACCTACCCTTGGTCGTCTTTACCAGAATTCTTGGGGACCGAAAAAAGGGGAATTTGCGATAGTGAAATTGTTCTGGGTCTTTTTCCTTCGAAAGAGAAATACCGTCAGTTTGTCCACGATCAAATTGACTATGCTAAAAAACTGGAAATGGTCAAACATTTAATTCTGGAGTAGCTAAAATGGGGGGGTGCCAATCTAAGACACTTGGAAGGTGTAGTGGCATAAAGGTGTAGTGGCATACCACTCCAAATTTTATAAAGAAACACAGTTTCGTTCGGGACCTTGGCATAAATCATTTTGTAATATAATATAAACTCAATACAACCCAGATGAGGAAGACATTTTGTGCACAAAGAGGATTTAGTTCTTTAATTATCATTGGCGTTATTGCCATATCTATTTTTATTGGCGCTTTTCTTTTTCTGAAAAGCAATCAACCAATAAATGTTCCAGGGCTCAGGCAATCAAAAGAGATTCCCCAAAATAAGCGCTTAATTTTACTGCAATCTCAAAATAAAATTAAGGTTTTTAAGTCTATCGATCTTTCCACAAAACAGAAAAGGGAGCTATTCCGTCTTGGTTCTGACATGGTTGTTAATGAAGCCCAGGTTTCCCCTGATGGACAAAAATTTTACTATATTCCATCTAAATCTCCCGATTTCCCAAGCAATATAGTCGTTTTCACTAATAAAGGAGAGAAGAGGGAATTTAATCTTACAAAGAATGATTTGTGGAGTTTATCCAGCCCCGGGACCCTTACAGGAGGGATGAGTAAAGATTGTTTTTGGTCCCTTGATGGGAATAAATTAGCTTGTATGCTAATTCAGCGAGGAAGCTCAAGAGGCGCCGCAACCGGTAGAGATAAAATCGTAGTTCTAGACTATACTTTCGGAAGCATATCTGAGGTTTTTAATAGCGATCAGATTGGTCCACCTAAGGGATCGGCAGTCTTATCTGTATTCGGCGGTTGGGTTGATAACAATAAGCTGCTCTATGTCCAGACACAGCAAAATATTGTTGAGATTGAACCAGCAAATTTTTACACCATTGATATTAAGACGGGAGTTGTTCAAAAGGAGTTCTCATATCCCTATGGAGGCCTTGGTTTTAAAATAGCAATTTCTCCAAGTAAAGAAGAGGTTTTCTTTCAGTCTTTTAGCAGAACTCAAGAGGATAAATTTATTAAATATGACATGAATTCAAGACAGGACACAGTCCTTGTTTCAACTAAAGATGTTCTGGGAACCACCCATCCGGTTATTTCTGAGGATGGATCAAAATTGATTTTTACTACTTATCTTTTTCTTAAATCTCCTCAAGAAATAGATGTGCTTAAACCAGAAACATTGAAAGGTGTGGGGCGCTCGGAAATCCATTTATACGATCTGACTACGAATAAAGAGGAAATTATAAGAACGCCGGAATCAATTGATTATGTTGAGGCGCTTTTACCTGATAATAAAACATTTATTGTCCATAAAACTCCTGAGAACTCAGTTATTTTTGATAGCGAAACGTCGAGTTTTGAGGAGTTGAACGGCTTCTTTCTTGGCTTCGGCTATTTTTAAAAATCCATAATAGACGAAATATACGCCTCTTTCTCCTGGAGCAGAATGTTGCCGGTTCGAATCCGGTCAGTCACCCTGACAAATTATCCGTAACTACTCAGATTTACTGACATGGTTAGAACAAACTATATCAGCCTTTTTTAAAATTTGAGGCTAAACTGCGAAATTTGTGTCAGTAACTCTGAACTCTTACTTGACTAAACGGCAGTTGCAAAATTTCCCCCTTTCGTGTAAAAATTAACTTATGCTCTGGCTTTTAAAAATTATCTTTTTATCACTTATCACTTATCACTTATCACTTATCACTTCCTTTCCTGTCCAGGCTCTCTATGACCCTAACCTTCCGCCTGCTAAGACCGAATATGTTGCCAACGAAATCATCGTCAAATACAAACCTAACAAAACTCCCGAGGAACTGCGCGCCCAAGTTTTTGAAAAGCAGAAAAGGGGCCGGAACTTCTTTGGCGCTCTGCAAAATTTTGGAGGAGATTTAATCGCCAAAGCAACTCGTCAGAGTACTCCCGAGGAAAACTTAGCCAGTCAGCAAAAAATCAACTCTAAATTCAAAATTTTCCAAGAAGAAAAAATCTTTGAAACTACCCGCCAAAATGTTCTTGGAGCCACTACCAAAGAAAGTCCTCTGGATGACTACTATCTTTTAAAGTCTTCCCAAACAGAGGTAGGCCAAGCCATCAAAGAATTTTCCCAAGACAAAACCGTGGAACTTGCCGAACCCAATTATCTTTATCACATTATGGCGACCCCCAACGACCCTTATTTCCCCCAACTTTGGGGCTTAAGCAAGATTGAAGCACCCGCCGCCTGGGATGTCTCTACCGGTTCGGAATCAGTTATTGTCGCCGTGATCGATGGTGGTATCAATTATAACCATGAAGATTTTAATTCTAATTTAATTATCAAAGGCCCTGATTACGTTTACGGAGATAACGATCCGATGGATGGCTACGGGCACGGTACTCATGTTGCCGGGACTATTGGCGCCATTGGCAATAATAACATTGGTGTCGTTGGCGTCAATTGGCGAGTAAAACTGATGGCCATTAAGGTCTGCTATGACAGTCGCGATTGCTCAGTAGCCGCTATTGCTCAAGGCATTCAATATGCGGCAGACAACGGGGCCAATGTAGTTAATATGAGCGTCGGCGGAGCAAATCCCAGTACAATTATGCAACAGACTGTAGAATATGCCTATAATAAAGGGGTCGTCTTAGTCGGTGCGGCTGGAAATTGTGTTCCTACCTGCGCGGTGATTTATCCGGCTCGCTATCCAGAAGTTATCGCTGTTGCCGCTACCGATCCATCCGACCGAAGAGCCGCTTTTTCCAGTTATGGCGATACCGTCGAAGTAGCCGCTCCCGGTGTCTCCATTCTTTCGACTACCGGCAGTGATTACCAGACAATGAACGGGACTTCTATGGCCTCGCCCCATGTCGCCGGTTTAGCCGGCCTAATTCTTTCAAAAAACCCATCTTTCACTCCTCAACAAGTAAGAGAAATTCTCACCTCAACCGCCGATGAT
>Ga0163209_1001462_pt1 | contig 10225 bp, 8 predicted proteins | sample Kivu_160m_FD_113538 | JGI IMG/M metagenome (GOLD analysis project Ga0163209, IMG submission 113538) | Freshwater microbial communities from Lake Kivu, Western Province, Rwanda to study Microbial Dark Matter (Phase II) - Kivu_160m | ecosystem: Environmental > Aquatic > Freshwater > Lake ... | reverse complement strand
TTCACCAACAGCTGCTGGCTGATTGTTACTATTCCCGGCGTTGACATTCCACCGGATCCGCCTGCGGATTTGACCCATAATTATCCCCGGGATTTATATGTTTTAGAGGGGATTCCTATGACCGTGGAGGATGGCGATCCTCCTACCTTATTCGGGCCGCCTTTCAGCACTAATCCGGCGGGTTGGCCTTATTGGCGGGTCAGCCGTTGGGATACGGAAAATCAGACTTACATCCGCTACGGAGAACCTGATTACCCCATCGATTTAGGTTTGGATCCGCCGGAGCAGCAGCCGGGGATGGGCTTCTGGGTGGTACAGGATTGCGAGGATACCTGCCAGATTGAAATCACCGGATTTTTCCATCAACCTGGTGATACAGTAAGGATTCCCTTGCAGAGCGCTATACCCAGCGGTGAACCGGGAAAAAATATGCTGGCAAATCCCTTCGATGTGCCTTTGACCTGGGGCGACTGCTTAATTCAGCGTGCGGATCACAGCCAGCCGCCGATGAGCATTGAAGAAGCTTATACCACCGGGATTTCCTGTCATTATTCCGCCATCTGGGATGCTTATAATAAACAGTATATTGTCAAGGATTTAGAAGATACTTTCGCCCCCTGGCAGGGATTTTGGACTTGTGTATGGGATTCATTATATGATTGGGAAATCATCTATGTTTATCCAGCGGAAACCGACAATTTGACCGGATTGATCGTTAATGCCAAACCTCACTATACCGACGATGTGAACGATTGGTCGATGTTCCTGGGAGTATCTGTGGATGCCATCCATTTAGTTGACCAGTGCAATTATCTGGGGATAACTTCGGCTTCTTCGGATGTATGGGACGCCAACGATGCGCCGGAGATGGCGCCGATGGTAAGTTCCGGCGGCTATGTCCACTTATATTTCCCCCATCAGGATTGGTCCTACCGGCCGAATAATTACTGCTTCGATTTCCGGCAGGGACCGTTTGAAGGGACGAAGGTTTGGAATTTCGATGTGCGCTCTTTCAATTATGAAGGTGAAGTTCTATTGGTATGGGATGGAGTGGCTCAATTGTCGCCGCATTATACCGTCACTCTGCTGGATGAAGCTGGTAATATCTTAGTGGAAGATATGATCAATACCGATGTTTTGCCTTTGACGATTATGGAGGATGAAATCCTGCATTTCCAGTTAAGAGTGGAGCGTTCCACACAGGGTGTGGGCGGCGGTCCCGGGGGCGCATTACAAGATTTCGAACTATCGAAGGCTTATCCCAATCCCTTCAATTCCACGGTTAATCTGCAGTTCAGTTTGCCCCACGCTGCCAAAGTAAAAATATCGCTTTACGATGTTTCCGGCAGGTTGATGAAGGAAGCGGTAAATACTCAGTATTCCACAGGGACGCATTCACTGACGATTGATTTCACCAACAATTCTTCCGGGATCTATTTCCTGAAAGCCGAAGCTGATGGGAGACTGTTCGGACAAGAAAAATTGGTTTTAGTCAAATAATATCAAGAACTTGCAGAGACGCAATTTTTGCGTCTCTGCTTGTTTTTGACTATTAAAGATTTATTTGTTGTATTTTTTCCTGTGTCATTGAAAATCCGTATTCTTAAGAAAGTAACATTTTTCAAATTCGCCTTCAATATGGATTTGCATACAATAAATCAAGAGGAGGACAAGGTGGGACAATCACAAAAATTCCACGAAGCGCTGCGGATTCCGGTAAAAAAACCTTCGCAATCGAACTTTACAGCGGCGAATCCAATCCCAATCCTTTACCGTCCGCCAGTCTGTTTGGACCTTAGAATCATTTTCACTTTAAAGAAAACTGCAATATTATAACATTCTAATGAGATAACTATTATCCGGCCGGGCGCTTCTGCAGGTATTCGATGTGGAAGGCCGGCTGGCAGCGGTAATAGTGGAGGGTGAATATTCTCCCGGTGAACATCACATCACATTCAATGCTCAGAATTTGGCCTCCGGGATATATTTCCTGCGGGCTTCGCTTGATGGGAAATTGTTCGCTTCGCAGAAAATAATGCTGTTGAAATAAAAGCCGGCAGCAGGCATTAGGCATCTGGCTATAGTAAGAAGCAAACACTGACAGCTGGTGCTTTGTGATTAATAGGCGGTCTATTATAGGCCGCCTTTTTTTATCTGGTCCGCAAGTCCGCAAGTTTGAAAGTCGAAAGACACTGTTCAATTTCTGCTTATATTATTTATGCTGCAGTTCTTTGATTTTATCCCGCTTTTTGTTATATTTTGAGTTTAATTGTGATGAAGTACCGACTATTGAGAATCGATATCACAAGAGATGATTTACAACAGGCGGTGGTACTCAGCCCCACACAATAAATATTAAGATATTTATAAGTTCTTTGATTAGATTACGGATTTCAGGTAAAAGACAGCGGTAAAATCTGTGGTGTCGACTCTCCGTAATCGACACCATCATCTTGTATATTATGGACATGCTGTCGACGGCAGAGAGTCGACAGCACGCTTATTTGTCGATTTGATCACATAACTTTGAAATAACATATTAAGAAAATGGAAGCAATAATTATCAATCCAATTGGCATAATTCACACCCCTCATCAGTTAGGTTCCGACGCGCCGATTCAGCCAGTTTATAGTGAGAAGGCGGGGGGAGAGGTGGAAGTGTTCGACTGTTATCGGGAGGGATTGAGCGATATTTCGGAGTTTGAACGGATTTGGCTGATTTTCTGGTGCCACCTGGCTAAACCGTACCGTCTGAAGGTCATACCCTACCGGGATACGGTGGAGCGGGGAGTCTTTGCCTGCAGAGCGCCCAGCCGCCCCAATTCCATCGGCCTTTCCGTAGTGAAATTACTGGATGTTGATTATAACCGGGGGATATTGACAGTGGAGGGAGTGGATATGCTGGATAACACTCCGCTGATAGATATAAAGCCCTATGTCCCCAAGTTCGATAGTTTTCAAAGTTCCGTAAGCGGATGGCTGGAAAGAAGTTCTTCCCAGACAACTAAATCGGATAATCGGTTTTGTAAATGATAATTTTCTTATTAGTATATAGTTGTTGTCAAAGTGGCGTCGACCCTCCGTAGTCAACACCAAATATTTGTATCTGAAAGAAATACTGTCAACTGCAGAGAGTCGACAGCACATAGTATATTATAACTTATTGTTATTAAATAAAATAAAAGGAGTCAGAAAAATGTTTATCGCCGACTTACGCAACAACATCATTCACGATTCAATGAATTCCAAGTACGAATGTCATTTGAAGGATATTCCCAAGGATCAGATGAAGAAGATTTATAATTATCAATCAGTGGTAAGGATGTGCGGCAATGATAACATACCGAGGTTTATGGGCTGCCAGTATTGTCTGCCCGACCTTTACATCTTCGATATGACGCGTATCTTCCACTGATGAGTATTAATTGGCGGGGGACATTGCTGGATTTCGCCGCTGACCGGCGTTCCGGTTCGAATGAATTGGCGGCTCAGGCGGCCGAAATCCTGCGGGAATATTTTGCGGCGCACAATCTTCCGGAGGCAATAGCGGGATTATCGGGATTAGTGCGGACGATTATCGAGAGTCAGCCTTCGATGGCAGCGGTGATAAATACGGTCAACCGCATCTGTCTGGCGGTGGATGATAAAGGGCCAGCTTTGGATAATCCCGCAATTGAGGAGATTTTTTCCACAATTTCTTCCGCCAGGAAGCAGTCTCAGAAACAGAGTATCGGTTATGCGGCGGGATTGTTGAGGGGAGTCAAGCATGTATGTACTTATTCCCGCAGTTCTATGGTGGAAACCGCTTTACTGCAAACAAAGAAAGAGGGCGGGGATTTTTCTGTGGTTTTATCCGAAGCACGGCCCGGAGGAGAAGGGATAACCTTAGCGAAGAATTTAGCCGGCGCCGGGATTGAAGTTGAATTGTGTGTCGACGCCGCTTTGCCAGGAATGCTGGAAGAATGCGATTGTCTGATCTTAGGCGCCGATGCGGTGACGGGTGAGCGGTTTTTAAATAAAATTGGCAGCGCCGTATTATACCGGGAAGCTTTAAGGCAGAAAACGCCGGTTTATATTATCGCCAATTATGAAAAATTTTTACCGCCGGAATTGGAGAAATATCTCCGAATATCCGACCTTTCACATGAAACCATCTTCGATTTGTCTCACCCTAGTATTAGAGCAGTCAACCGTTTGTTTGAATGGTGTCTGAATGAAAGAGTGGATTTTTTTATTGGAGATTTTGGCAGGGTTCCCGGATGTGAGATTGGGAGGCACATAAAATCGGTGAAGGTATCAGCGATGCTGGCGAGTCGACAGAGAGAACAGAACAGTGAGTCTGTCCCAGAATAGAAAAAACACAAAAGACTGTGTGTAGTCGACCCTCTGTGGTCGACAGCATTCACCTAAAAAACAAGTAATTGGTGTCGACTACGGAGAGTCGACACCACACTCTTGAAATAATTTACACTATGGAAATAAATCCACTGCGGGCTGAAGAACTCTTTCGCAGCAATTTAAACTGCGCGGAAGCGATGCTTTTGGCTTATGCCGAAGCGAGTAAAATCGAATCGGCGTTAATACCGAGTATGGGGTCGGCGTTAGGCGCGGGATTATGCCGGACGGGTCAGGTATGCGGCGCGGTAACCGGCAGTTTGATGGTCATTGGACTCTTATGCGGGCGTCGGCAGGCGGGGGATTCCAATGATTTAGCCTATTATTACGGCTGGCTGTTGATGCAAAAGTTCGCTGAACGCAAGGGATCGATTGATTGCCGGGAACTTACCGGGCAGGATTTCAATGATGAGCGGGCGTGGGAAGATTATGATTATAATACTAATTGTGTACCGCTGATCCGCAGCGCGGCGGAAGTACTAAATGAGATTATAGCTGAATTGGAAAGCATCCCGCATTGAAATTACTTGTTGCGCACCCTCAAGGGACGATATATGAGCATCCGTATCTGCATGCGGCGGCTTGGTCCGGTCAGGAATGGCTGAATCCGGTTGAAAGCGGTTATATCCCGCTGCCGGAGGGAACGAAATTGTTCACTTTGCCGCAGCGTTTGCCGGTGGGATATAATCCGCACAGCGGCAAATATGAAGTGGTGAGGGATTTTTCCGATGGGAAAACTGGATTTCAGCCGTGGGCGGTGTCGGCTTTTCTACCGCCGGCGTATATGAGACTATTGCTCCCGGCTTATTCCACCATAGTAGATGCCCCGGCGCTTCCGCAGTGGGCTTATGCCGCAGTCGCTGCGGGTGAAAAAGACATTTTGACCGCGGCCATGAAAGTGGACGCATCCGAAAGATGGCACCCCCGCCAGTTTGACGACCGTCAACTGCCGAAACGGATGAAAGAAATCACCGGCAAGTATCCGCATAACCGGCTGATTCAGCATATTTCACATTGTGCAACACAATATCACTGTTTTGCGGCGAAGAATTTCTTTTTAGCAAGGTGGGAGGCGGGATTGCCTGCTGCCCGGAAGTGCAATGCCGCGTGTTTGGGATGCCTATCGCTGCAAAGCGGCGAAGTCCCCAGTTCGCACCAGCGTATCAGTTTTACACCGACGGTGGAGGAGATAGCGGAGGCTGCGGTTCATCATCTGCAATACGCTGAAGACCCGCTGGTCAGTTTCGGCCAGGGCTGTGAAGGCGACCCATTGATGGAATGGCAGTTAATAGTTGAGGCGGTGAAGCTGATCCGAAAGCGTACAGAGCGGGGGACGATTCATTTGAATACTAACGGCAGTATCCCTGAAGCGGCGCCGGCTTTGGCGGACGCGGGCGTGGATTCGGTGAGGGTGTCGCTGAATAGCGCTAATAAGGAGAATTACCGGCGATATTTCCGACCGGAAGGATATTCGCTGGAGGAGGTGAAGGAATTCCTTAAACGAAGTAAGCAGGCAGGGCTGTTCCTGCATATCAATCTGCTGATTATGCCGGGTTTTAGTGATAGCGTAAATGAAACGGAATCGTTCATTCATTTTGCGGAGGCGTTGGAAATCGATTTAGCGCAGTTGAAGAATTTAAACCTGGACCCGGAATTGTATCTGAGGGAGATGGTAATCGATTCTCCGGCGCAGGGGATGATGAATATGTGGAATGCTTTCAAGGCGCGCCTGCCTAAGGTTAAATATGGGTATTTCAATTTGCAAAAGGAAAGGTTTTAACGGAAGTAACAAGCAGCAAGCAACAAGTAGTAAGAAAAAGCGGCGAGCCGGTAATTAGATTGCGTTTACTTGCTGCTTGCTACTTTTATCAAATATGCGAAAGAAAGGCCAGACAGGTTACGGCTTAGCCAGCGTCCTTTTGGTAATTTTGATTTTAGCGGCGGCGGCGCTGGAATATAAGCTGGATATATTGGAACGGATGGGCGGCAGCCTGATGCGCTGGTATAACGCCTCCCGCCCTCGGGAGGGGCGGGCGTGGGAAGTCCAGACAGCCAGCGCCAGCGCGGTGCAGGATTTGGGCAAATTGGCGGCTCAGCAGTATGAACTGCGTCAGGAATTGCAATCCCGGGCGGATTTCATCCGGCTGCCGAAAATGCTGGACGGCGGGCAGATCTTGACTTTGTCGAGGGAGAAATTCCTGGATTTGTATGAACAGATACCGCCGGTGTTCGCCCGCAGATTCGGCTCGCAAGATAAATTTATGGATTTATCGCTCGCTTCCGGCTGGAAGCGGGCAGCGTTTATCGGGCGGGACAAGGGATTGGAAGTATATTATTTAGATGAAGAAAACTTAGTCTTAGCGCGGTTTTATTTGGAGGAGGATTATTTCACCGGATTGCAAAGGTGGGGGATGGAACTGCAGGGTCAGCTGGAAGCGAGCGCGGATTTCAGCGGGCGGATTTATAGTGCAGCCGATTTCGCCGCCGCGCTTAACCTCGCCGTTCAAACCGGGGAAGAATTTTTACCGGCGGTGGAATTATTAAAGCGCAGCGCTCCCTTGAACCAGGTGGGTATTTCCCGGCGCTGGCAGTCGGGTACGGTGGAAATGGCTTTCCAGTTCTCCGACGGGAAGACATTTTTATACCCGGTGAGCGATAATTTCGCCGCTAAGATTATGGAGTATTTGCCGGAAACTGTGAACTGTGAACAGTAAAAGCAAAGATAAAAGCGTTCAACAGAGATGAAGGGGATGGTAGGGGCGAACGGCCGTTTGCCCCTACGGAAACCATTATGCGGTGTCAGGTGTCATCACATGACACTATTATTAGTTTATTATTTAATTCACAGTGAATCTGTGAATTTTCTCAGTGGAACTCTGCGTTCTCTGTGTCTGTGAGCCTGTCCGCCATACGGCGGATGAATGCTTTTAATGTTTGCTTTTCACTAAACACTGAATCCTGAAATCTGAACCTTTATTTCTTTGAAATATATTGGATACTCGAACAAGAATTATTCTATTTGTGATCATCATCGGAATGGCGGCGGGATTCGCTGTATTAAGGCTTAACCTTCCTCCGCATGTCGATGAATGGCATTATGTGGACACCATCCGCCATTGGGGGGGTGATTTCAGATTATCTTCCCTCGTCGATTATGATGAAGTGACCGGTCCTTTAGTATTCATCCTTTACGCTTTATGGGGGAAAATAGTGGGCTTCGAGCTGAATGATTTGCGGCTGTTAAGCCTGCTTTTTTCCGCCGGGGCGCTATTTATTATTTTTCATTGGTATAAAGAATTTCTGCCGGTCAAAGCAGCGGCGATGTTTGCTTTGTTCCTGTTTCTGCTTAATCCATATATGTGGGGACTAAGCTTCTTTGTTTATACTGACATACCCACACTTTTTTTCCTGATTTTGCTTGCCTGGGCGGTGCATCATCGGCAGACAATTCTGATTTTTACAGCGTCTGCCGCCGCTTTGCTGTGCAGACAATATTCAGTCTATTTGGTAATAGCGGCAGGTTTATATCAAATTGTATTTTTGATCAAGGGTAACAGTAAAGGATGGAAAAATCTATTAGCGCTGTTTTTCGGAGGTCTGCCTTTGATAATATTGATGGCGCTGTGGGGCGGATTTGCCCCGCCCGCCGGAGTCAAGCGCTGGATCTTGCCGGATCGATTGTACCATTTCGATTATATAACTACATATATAGCCTCCATCGCTGTATATTTATCGCCGATAATACTGTGGGTGAAAAAACGGCTGTTCCGGGGAAAGATACTCTGGATAGGCCTTGTAATAACCGGCTGGTATGTAATCTTCCCCATTAAACCTTCTTTGGTCACATTAGCCCAGACTCAACTAGACACCGTCGGATTTGCCCACCGTCTAATCAAGATGGTCACAGGGGACACAATCTTTGAGCATATTATCCTTGGAGGATTTTTCTACTGCGGCTTGATAACCCTGGCTAATGTGATATTCTATGATTTCAAGCGTTTACAAAAAGGCGTCTGGGATTACGCTCACTTCTTGACTTTATCGGTCATCTGCTTTTTGCTGGTGATGCCTTTTTCCTTCCATGTTTGGGAAAAGTATCTGGTTATCGTATTGCCCTTTATCTTGCTTCGTTTGATTATGATCAAGCATTCGGAAGTAATTTAATCGTCAAGTACGGTCACCGCCGCAGAGTGCGGGGACTCTGCGGCACAAAGATTTTTGCTTATTATTGACCACTGACGACCGGCGACAGGCGACTATTGTCAAAGCAAAGCGTTCACCACAGAGATACAGAGAACACAGAGAAAGAGCTTACAAATATTTAATTTAGGAAATACATCCATAGTAGCATTAATCAAGAAAATAATAGCTTACGGACTGCTGTTGTGTCTGCTGTCAGCCATTGTTGCCGGGGTATTTATATTGATTGCGGCGCAGGGACTGCCGCAGCTGCCGGAGAATTTAGACCAGCTGGTGAACACCACACCCACGGTGATATACGACAGCGAAGGCCGGATACTGCAGTCTTTGGGAGGGCGGGAAGCGGTGGGTCTGGAACGGATTTCACCCTATTTTTTAAAGGCGATTATGGCGGCGGAGGATAAGAATTTTTACCGCCACCATGGAGTGGATAAAATCGCCATTCTGCGTTCAATCTATGTGGGGATATTCACTTCCCGCCGCATAGCCGGAGGGTCGACTATAACTCAGCAATTAGCGAAAAACCTGTTCTTCAGTTTCGACCGGAGTCTAACGCGTAAGCTGCGCGAAATGCTGATTGCGGTACAGATTGAAGCTCAGTTTTCCAAAGAGGAGATACTGCAGGCATACTGCAATCAGATTCCGTTCGGCAGCCGGGCGAATGGTATCGAGCGTGCAGCGCGGGCCTATTTCGGGATTCCAGCTTCCGATCTGTCTTTGGCGCAAGCGGCGCTGCTGGCGGGACTGCCGAATTCGCCTTCACGCTTGAATCCATTTGTCCATCCCTTAAACGCTCAAGCACGCCAGCATGCGATATTAAGACTGATGCTGAAGAAGGGTTTTATCACTCCGGAGGAGCTGTCAACGGCGGAAGCGGAAGTGTTACAATATAAATCAACTTATTCTTCGGTGAAAGGTGAATGGTTTGCCGACCGGGTGATAGAAGAATGTGAAGGCCGGTTCGGCAAAGAAGCGGTTTATTTCGGCGGATTGAAGATTTATACCACATTGCGTCCGCGGCTGCAAGCTTATGCGGAGGCGGCGGTGAAAGCCGGAGTGGACAATCTAAACACGCGGCTGAATACCGACAGCCTGCAAGGCGCTTTGATTGCAGTGTCACCGCTCAGCGGCGCGGTATGGGCGCATGTGGGAGGTGTGGATTATGGTATCAGCCAGTTCGACCGGGCGGTGGACGCTAAACGGCGGCCGGGCTCTGGTTTCAAGCCTTTCTTATATTATACCGCGATAGATAAATACGGTTATAATCCAGCAACCGTGGTATTAGACTCGATATTTACTACTCCAGTGCAGGGTGCGTTGGATTGGACGGTGGCGAATTATGAAAGAGAGTATTTTGGACCGGTGATCCTGAAATTCGCGTTGTCGAAATCATTAAATACGGTGGCGGCGCGGATAGTAACGAATATCGACGCGGCAGCGGTGGCGGCTACAGCGAAGAAATGGGGCATTAAGTCGGAACTTCAGCCGAATTTGTCCATTGCATTGGGGACATCGGCGGTTTCTCCCTTGGAGATGGCTTCCGCTTTTTCTGTCATTGCCACGGAGGGATTATATTACGAGCCTTATTTCATCGAGCGGGTGGAATCTCTGCGGGGTGAAACCTTATATG
>Ga0163209_1001461_pt1 | contig 10227 bp, 10 predicted proteins | sample Kivu_160m_FD_113538 | JGI IMG/M metagenome (GOLD analysis project Ga0163209, IMG submission 113538) | Freshwater microbial communities from Lake Kivu, Western Province, Rwanda to study Microbial Dark Matter (Phase II) - Kivu_160m | ecosystem: Environmental > Aquatic > Freshwater > Lake ... | reverse complement strand
CTCGAAAAAGAGGGATATGAGAGGACTTATGATATTGAGATAGCCAGCCTTATTATATTGAATACCTGCACAGTAAGAGAGAAAGCAAAAAATAGATTATATGGCCATATAGGAAATTTAAAAAGATTAAAGAGTAAAAATAAGCATATTTTAATTTGTATTGGCGGATGTACAGCTCAAGACCTGAAGGAAAAATTAATAGAAGATTTCCCTTTTATAGATATTGTTTTTGGTACACATAATATTCCCGAACTTCCCGAATTGATTAAAAAGCGTATTTTAACCAACAGGAGTATTTGTTCTATTAAGGATAATGGGTTTGATCCTGACCTTTTTGATGTCAAAAGGGAGTATAATTTTAAGGCATTTGTCCCCATAACTATTGGATGTGACAATTATTGTTCATATTGCATAGTCCCTTTTGTGAGGGGAAGGGAAAAATCTGTAGAAGTAAAAAAAATTATAAGAAATATTAAAGGACTGGTATCTCAGGGAGTAATAGAAGTAACACTTCTCGGCCAGAATGTTAACTCCTATGGAAAGGATTTGAATGAGGCCTGCACCTTCTCCGGATTACTGGAGAAAGTATCAGATATAAAAGGACTTAAAAGAATCAGATTTATGACTTCACATCCTAAAGACTTTTCCAGAAGCATTATTGATATCATTAAGAATAGGGATAACCTTGCAAGGCATATTCATCTTCCCCTGCAGGCAGGTTCAAATAAGACTTTAAAGGAAATGAACAGAAATTACACAAGAGAGGATTACCTTAACATAATAGAAAATATAAGAGAAGAAATTCCTGATTGTTCTATTACTACTGATATAATAATCGGTTTTCCTGGTGAAGAGAGAGATGATTTCCTGGAAACTCTGGATATGGTGAGAAAAGTTAGATTCAACAGGGCATTTACGTTCATATATTCTCCAAGAGAAGGAACAAAGGCATCAAAGATGAAAGACTATATTTTGATGGAAGAAAAGAAAAAATGGTTTAAAGAATTGCTTGAAAATCAAAACATGATTTCTTATGAAGAAAATAAAAAATATATTGGTAAAAAGTTTGAAGTATTGGTTGAAGGTAGAAGTAAAAAAGGCACCAACTTACTGGAAGGCAGGATGGAAAATAATACCATTGTAAATTTTAAGGGTGATACCAGTCTTATCGGAAAAATTGTTTCAGTTATTATTACCAGAGCTAAAACATTTTACCTTATGGGAGATTTAACTCGCAAGAATTATTTCTGATAATATAATTAAAATGAAAATTATAAAAAAAACTGACTTAAATTTAATCAAATCTAAATTAAAGAACATCTACATCAATTTAAATGAACTGCTTGAGGAATTAATTAAACAGAAAAAAGTTATTGTTATTTGCGGCCCAACCTGTACCGGTAAAAGTAGAATTGGTATTATTCTTGCAAAACTGCTCAATACAGATATTATCTCGGTAGATTCTATTCAGATTTATAAAGGCATGGATATAGGTACAGATAAGCATGACACGAAAAAATATAATTTAAAGCAATATATGACCAGCATTTTTAATCCTGATCATTATGTAACTGTAGTTGAATTTAGAGACATTTGTAGAAAGGTTATTGAAGATGAATTCTTTTTTAAGGATAAAATTCCTATACTGGTTGGGGGGTCTGGCCTATACATAAGAGGAGTGATAGATGACTTAGACTTTTTTCCAGGGAGAGATAAAATAATTAGAAACGAATTAGAGGAGAATATAAAAAAATATGGTCTTTCTGTATATTATAAGAAGTTAAAAAAAATAGATTCTACGTATAGCAAAAAAATAAGTATTAATGATGAGAGAAGGATAGTAAGAGCTTTAGAGGTTTACGAGATTACAGGAAAACCTTTTTCATTTTTTCAAAATAAATGGGAAAGTAGAAAATCTATTTATAACACTGATATTTTTGGTATTGAGGTTGATAGACCAGAGTTATATAAGAATATAGAGGAAAGAGTAAATAGAATGTTTGAGAGGGGATTAGTAAAAGAAGTAAAGAGCTTGATTGAAAAAGGATATAAAGATTGCAATAGTATTTTGCAGGCGGTTGGCTACAAAGAAGTTGTAAAGTACCTGAATGGGGAAATAAGTCTTCATGAATGTATAGATGAGGTTAAGAGAAATACCAGAAGACTCGCTAAAAAACAGATGACCTGGTTTAAATCTGACCCAAGAATAAAATGGATAAGAACTGATAGTTATGGTAATATTATAGACTTAATAATAGATATTTTTAATATAATTAATAATAATGTTAATGTTGTTAAATTAGGCTGATAATAACATTTCTAGTCAAAGAAATGACATGAAAAAAATTAAATTTTCAAAGTTAAACGGTCAGGGCAATGATTTTATAATAGTTAATGCAACTACCGGTAGACTAGATTTATCTAAAATACAAATAATTAAAATGTGCAATAAAAATTATGGTGTTGGAGCAGATGGTCTGATACTAGTCAGGCCATCGGAAGTATCTGATTTAAAAATGGAATATTATAATAATGATGGTTCGATTGCAGAAATGTGTGGAAATGGTATAAGATGCATAGCAAGATTTGCCTATGAAAACAATCTAATAAAAAGTAAAAATATCAGTATCGAAACCCTTGCAGGAATTAAAAAGATATCAATTGATACTAGAGATAATGAAGTAGTAAATATAAAAGTCAACATGGGAATACCTGAATTTAGGCCGGAAAATATTCCTGTAAATATAAAAAATAAGACTGAGGTTTTTAACCATAAAATATCTATAGACTCAAAAAAATTTTTTATTAACTGTATCTCAATGGGGAATCCTCATTGTGTTATATTTCTTCAAGAAGGCGAAGATATAAATACTATTCCATTAAGTAAATGGGGATTTAAACTGGAGAATTATAAAATTTTTCCAAATAAAACCAATGTAGAGTTTGTTCAAATTAAAAATGATAGGGAACTAAATATGAGGGTATGGGAAAGGGGAATAGGCGAGACCCTGGCATGCGGTACTGGAGCATGCGCTGCAGCTGTATGTGCAATTAAATTAAAAAAAGTTAAAGGCAATAATATTATTGTCAATTTAATGGGTGGAAAATTAAATGTAATATGGGATCCTTTAATTCCAGATGTCTTTCTTGAGGGTAGGGTAGATCATAATTTTGATGGCGAATACTTTATATAAAAAATAACTTTCAAATAGATGAAGAGAGGAAAGTAATGCAATTTGAAGAGTCTGAAAGATTAAAAATATTACCCCCATATTTATTTGCTGAAATTAATAAAATTATAAACAGGAAAAAAGAGGAAGGATTGGATGTAATAAGCCTCGGTATAGGTGATCCTGATATACCAACATCAAATGATATTATCGAAGTTCTTTGCAGGGAAGCAAATAATCCGGAAAATCACAGATATCCTTCAAGTTATGGTTTAAAGATTTTCAATGAAGCTGTATCCAGATTTTATTATGAAAGGTTTAATGTAACACTTAATCCGGATAGGGAAGTTATACCTATTATGGGTTCGAAAGAAGGTATATCTGATATGGCATATACTTACATAAACCCGAATGAGTATGCAATTATGACCGACCCTTCATATTTGGTATATAAAATAAGCACTATTTTTGCAGGCGGTATACCATATACAGTACCTCTGGAAGAAAAAAATAATTTCTTATTCAATGTAGAAGATATTGATCCAGAGATAGCAAAGAAGGCAAAAATTTTATATTTTAATTATCCCAATAACCCAACTTCAGCAACATGCAGCGTTGACTTTTTTAAAAGAATAGTAGATTTTGCAGAAAAAAATAATATTATTATCTGCCATGATAATGCCTATTCAGACACTTACTGGGGCAATAATAAGCCAATGAGTTTCTTAAATGCAGGTGGTGCAAAGGATGTAGGAATAGAGTTAAATTCACTTTCAAAGACATTCAATATGACAGGATGGAGAATTGGATATGCAGTTGGTAATGAGGAAATAATCAGAAGTCTGGGTAAATATAAGACTAATGTGGACTCTGGTGTTTTCAATGCTATTCAATATGCTGCTGTAAAAGCTCTGGAAAATTACAGGAAACATACTGAATATAATAATAAAATTTATAATAAGAGAAGAGAAATGGTTAAAAAAGCGCTGGATGACATTGGTATTGATTATTATAATTCTAATGCTACCATATATGTATGGGCAAAAGTTCCTCAAGGATTTACTTCCGAATCATTTTCCAAAATGATACTTGACAGAGCAAATGTTGTGGTAACCCCGGGCAGCGAATTTGGGAAATATGGAGAAGGTTTTTTTAGGATTTCACTGACTATAAATGAAAATAGATTGGAGGAAGCTTTAAACAGGATAAGGAATGGATTATAAAGTAGCAATAGCAACAATATAATTTATGATAAGAGAAAAAGTTCTTTTAGTTTTTATTAATTTTGAAAACTTTAAAAATAATACTACAAAAAAGCAGCGATACCCTAAAACCATAAATGAAAATGTAGAAGAGTTAAAAAATTTAACTATAAGTGCCGGTGCCGATGTTGAAGAAATATTATGCCACAAACAAGATAAGCCAAATCCTAAATATTTCATAAGTACCGGAAAATTAGAGGAAATTAAAAATATTGTAGATAATAAGGAAATAGAATTAGTTATTTTTGATAATGAAATTACCCCCACGCAGCAGAGAAATCTCCAATTAGAACTTGATACCAAAGTCCTGGATAGAACTGCACTGATTCTGGATATTTTTGCGCAGAGAGCGCATAGCATGGAAGGCAAGCTGCAGGTAGAACTGGCACAATTGAACTATCTTCTTCCAAGATTGACTGGTAAAGGAATTGAACTTTCAAGATTGGGTGGTGGAATTGGAACCAGGGGTCCTGGAGAGACTAAATTGGAAGTAGATAGAAGAAAAATAAGAAAGAGAATCAGTCTCCTTGAAAAGAAAATGTACCAGATAAGCGTGCAGAGAGATACACAGAGAAAAAAGAGAGAAGAAAAAAACATATTTCAGATAGCATTGGTAGGATATACCAATAGCGGTAAATCTACGTTACTTAATGCTACCACTGATTCAGATGCTTATATTGAAGACAGGCTTTTTTCTACCCTTGACTCAACTACACGGAAATTAAAAATATATCCCAATTCTGAAGTATTGATTTCAGATACAGTAGGATTTATTAAAAAATTACCACATCAGTTGATAGCATCTTTTAAATCCACTTTAGAAGAAGTTAGAAGATCAGATCTATTACTGCTTGTTGTTGATATAAGCAATACTGATTTTGAGAATAATATTTACAGTGTGAAAGAAGTTCTAAAAGAAATTGACGTATGGCAAAAACCAGTGGTATTGGTTTTTAACAAAATTGATAAATTAAGCAGTGGAGAACTTAATAGTTTAAAAATAAAATATAAAAATTCAGTGTTTATATCTGCTTTAAAAAGAAGAGGACTGCCTGATCTGTACCTAAGAATAAAAAAAATAATTGAAAGGCATTATTTAAATATAATTGTAAAAATTCCCTATAACGAAAATAAAATTATGTCTTTTATTTATAGTAACTGCCAGGTTTTAGGGCGTAAAGATTTAGAGGACAGTACTATATTAAATTTAAATGTGAATTCAAAATATTGTTCTATATTATCCAGGTATATATACAGAGGAAGAGGGAGCAGGGAAGCTAATATTGGCTAAAAATATTTTCTAATTACTCCTATTACTTTTCCAAGTATTTTAACGTCATTTACAACTAGGGGTTTCATATAATCATTTTCGGACATTAATTTTATATTTTTATCAGTTTTAAAAAATCTTTTAACTGTAGCTTCGTTTTCCAGTAAAGCTACGATTATTTCACCATTTATGGCATTATTCTGTTTCCTTACAATAATATAATCCCTGTCCAGTATACCCGCATTGACCATGCTGTCTCCTCTTACATGAAGAATAAACACTTCTTTTTTTCCCTTTACAAAATCCGATGTAAGCGGGAAATAATCTTCAATGTTTTCATCTGCTAAAATTGGCCTACCGGCTGCTATATTTCCAACTACAGGAACGTAGACAAGATTATTAAAACCACGGTCAATTGTTTCATCTTTTTGCCTGGACAGCAGGGAAATAGCACGTGGTTTAGATTGATTTCTTTTCATGTATCCTTTTTCTTCAAGCTTTTTTAAATGGGAATGAACTGTTGCTGAGGAGCTTAAACCCACTGCCCTGGCTATTTCTCTTATAGATGGGGGGTATCCAGATTCTTTAATTTTTTTACTGATAAACTTTAATATTTTTTCCTGTCTGGAGCTGATATTATTATTCATAATTCATTTAAAAATGTAATAAAAATATATATTTTCTTAACTTGCATAACATTATAACAAAAAGGCAAACCTATGGCAAACATAGGTTCGCTTTTTATTATGTTATTTATTTAATCTTCTTCTTTCTTAATCCAGGTCATCATTTTTCTCAGCTCTTTCCCCACTTTTTCTATAAGATGATTTTCTTCCTTTTTCTTTATTGCATTATAAACCGGTCTGCCGGCTTTATTTTCAAGTATCCATTCTCTGGCAAAAGCACCGCTTTGAATATCTTTCAGTATCTTTTTCATATTTTTTCTAGTTTCATCTGTAATAATCTCTTTTCCTTTTACCATATCACCATATTCTGCAGTATCACTAATAGAATATCTCATCCAGGATATTCCACCTTCATATATTAAATCTACTATTAATTTTAGCTCGCTCAGCACCTCAAAATATACTATCTCTGGTTGATATCCAGCCTCTACTAAAGTATCAAATCCGGCTCTGATAAGTTCAGTTGTCCCTCCACAAAGTACGGCTTGTTCTCCAAATAGATCTGTTTCTGTTTCTTCTTTAAATGTGGTAGTAATTATTCCAACTCTTCCAGCTCCCAGGGCTTTTGCATACGCCAGGCAATACACCTTGGCTTTTTTTGAATAATCCTGATAGACAGCAATAATTGCTGGAACTCCGCTATTTTCCTTATACATTCTTCTCACAATATGGCCGGGTCCCTTAGGAGCGATCATAATAACATCAATATCTTCTTTAGGAATAATTTGATTAAAATGAATATTAAAACCATGCGCAAAACAGAGTATATTTCCTTTATCAAGGTTTGGTTCTATATATTTGTAATAAATACTTTTCTGTAGATTATCTGGTGCTAAAAACATTATAACATCAGCCATTTTTGAGGCATTGTCAGTAGTGTAGACTTCAAATCCTTTTTCTTTGGCCATATCCCAGGGTTTGCTGCCCTCCAGTTCTCCTACAATTACATTCATTCCACTGTCCCTTAAATTTTGTGCGTGTGCGTGTCCCTGACTTCCATATCCAATTATAGCGATCCTTTTTCCTTTCAAGATATTCATATTAATATCTTTATCATAATGAATTTCTGCCATTATTCCTCCTTTAATTTTATTAAATATTTATTACATAAAAATGGTTACAGCCAGATAGGGGACTATATAAATAATTTGCTTTCTATTCTAACAAATAACTAAAAAAAGTTATATAAGATTTAGATGGTATTTAAAAGAAATTAATAAATTTTTAATTTTTTATTGACACAAACATATGTTCGGTAGTATTATAAACCTAATATATGACCTAATATATGTTTGGTTTATAATAATAAAAGATCATTTTAAAAATTGTTTATAAGATAATTAATTGAAAAAAGTAAAACTAAAAATACTTGACAGGTCAATTCCAGTACCCAGATATGCCCATACTGGAGATGCGGGACTGGACTTATACAGCTCTATAAATTGCGAATTAAGACCATTTGAAAGAAAAAAGATACCCACAGGCATTAAAATCTCCATACCACAAGGGTGTGCCGGTTTTATTCAGCCAAGATCGGGGCTTGCTATAAAAAATGGCATAAGTGTAGTAAATACTCCGGGTCTTATTGATTCCGGATATAGAGGAGAGGTTTGCGCTATACTTATAAATCTTGATCCAAAAAATACTTTTAAAATAAAAAAAGGTGATAAAATCTGCCAGCTTGTAATCCATAAAGTTGAAGAAGTTAATTTAGAAATAGTTGAAGATTTAGGCAAAACCAGCAGGGGAGAAGGCGGATTCGGTAGTACCGGTAAATAGAAACTCACTAATTAATAACAACACTTTTAATATAAAATCTTATAAAGCCTATATTTATGAGGAATTTTTGTGTAATATTATAAAATATTACAACTTCCGATAATATATATTATGTAAACTTGATTAGCTTTTAACAATATTGATTAATATTTAATTTATTTTAAGATGATTTATTAAAATGATTTTATTACTTTGGCCGGAATTCCTGCTACGAGGCAATTATCAGGAAAAGATTCTAAAATTAATGAGTGTGCCCCAATAGTAGTATTGTTTCCAATTTTTACAGGTCCTAATACTGTAACATTAGTATATAAAATTACATTATCTCCAATTTCAGGATAACCTGGCTCACCATGATGAAATATAGAATGACCAAGACCGCCCAGAGTAACATTAGAAAAGATACTTACATTATTTCCAATCTTTACTCCCCTACCGATAACAACACCTGCAGGATGCCATAATCTACATCCAGAACCGATTTCAGCGCCAGGATCGATTTCTGATCCATTAAAGAAAAAGTTTAACCTGCTGCAGAACTCTGCTAAAAGCCTTAATTTTAATTTATAAAGTTTACGATAAAACCTGTAAAAAATTAAAGCCTGAACCCCAGGCTTAACCAGTATTATTCTTATTGCTCCCCAGATACTTGGCTTTCCTTTAATTGTTCCATATCTACTGAACAGATGTCTTATATCACCTTTTAAATTACCGTTACCAGTCATTTTTATAATACAATAAGGATATTTTTCGACATTCTCTCCACCCTGAAGGACGAGAGATTCCTGCTTCACAGTGATTCCTAACGGATTCACTCCACAGGCTGAGACGGTATGCCCTACCGTCATTGACAATCTTATATCTCCTTCCTTAAGGCAGAAGAGTCTTCCGGCTGACTTTGATAATTAATATAATAGAAAATAATAGAAAATCACTCAGGAACTTTATAATTCTATAAAAGTTTTTATTTATTTAAATATTTAAACAATAAGCTATTATAATCTTTTTTATAAAATAATTTTATATTTATATCCGGATACAATTCTTTTAACTTTTTTATCTTATAATTTTTCTTTGTAACTAATTTCTGATTAAGAGTTGTGAGTTCTATATACAAATCTAAATCAGGCAGATAAAAATCTGGAGTAAAGCTAACCGTAGGATTACCTTTCCTGTCAAAACGTAGTGTAAAAGTTTTAGGTTCATATTCCCATTTTATTCTATAGAAATTTAATATCTTGGAAAATTCTTTTTCGCTGTTATGTGCAAATTTTATATTCTCAGCATTTTTAAATTTTTTATCAAGCCTATTATTCTTATTTAAATTTTCTCTTATTTCCAATAAATTTTTAACCATAGATTTTTAAAATCAACCTCCAATTATTCATATAATTTCTTTAACTTTTTCGGCAGTTACATCTTTTTTATTATTTTTAATTAAAAATCTTTCTATATCCCCGTTTAGATCAGAGTACACTTTCCCCAGAGCGATTCCAAAAACACCCTGGCCGCTCTTCAATGTATCTATTATTGCTTTATCAGAATTACAAGCATAAACAGTGTTCCCATCAGATATCAGTGTTACTTTTAAAAACTCATCATCACTACTATTATTGCTATCATCATACTGTTCAAGGTATCTTTTTGTTTTTCTTAGTTTTTGTAAGCTTATCCCGGCTTCCATTAATTTTTTAATAACCTTTAATTTCATTAAATCATTAAAACTATACATCCTTCTGGTTCCATAACCACCTGCTCCATTTATAGAAGGCTTTATAAAATCGGTCCTATCATAATAATCAAGCTGCTTGTAGGTAATCCCGATTATCTTACAAACTTCTTTAGAACTATAAAATTTTTTTATTATGTCACTTTTCATATTAAACTATATATTTACCATGTTATAATTTTAATTACATCATTGTAATTACACTAATGTAATTTTAAGATTTAATCTTATTAAAGTCAATAGAAAAACATAGAAAAACCCTGCAATTCAGACAGTAATGGTCCGAAAGTAGACCCAGAGACCAGGTAATCAGTACTTTTTATGATATTAG
>Ga0163209_1001457_pt1 | contig 10246 bp, 10 predicted proteins | sample Kivu_160m_FD_113538 | JGI IMG/M metagenome (GOLD analysis project Ga0163209, IMG submission 113538) | Freshwater microbial communities from Lake Kivu, Western Province, Rwanda to study Microbial Dark Matter (Phase II) - Kivu_160m | ecosystem: Environmental > Aquatic > Freshwater > Lake ... | reverse complement strand
CCGATTCGTCGAGGATTTCTTTGTCGGTCGCGCCTTCGGGTCTGGGGCTCGGGACGACCACGATAAAGGGGCAACTCAGGTGATCCGCCATCTTGGCGTATCTTGCAATCAGGTTCATCGTATTGGTTTTTTCCCACGAGGCATTGAATGTGATAAACTCAACCGAGTTGATCGCCAGCGGCTTTACATGCGCCTCCGCCAACAGCGTTCGCAGATCGTCCAGGCTGTGATCCAAAAGATAGGCCTCCATCTTTTTTGCCCAGATTTCAATGAGATCGTATCCCGCACGCGAGGCCGCCCGGATGTCTCCGGGAAGATCCGTTTTCATCGTAGAGGCGCCGTTGAATCCGATTTTCATGGTTGCTCTCCTTGGCGGGGGAGTGTTTTCATCCGCGCCAGAACCTCTTCCTGCGTTCCCAGGAAGGGGCCCGGTTTTTCCATCTTGAGGCTGGTGAGAGCGGCCGCGTATCGCAACGACTCCTCGATTCCATGGGTCCGTCTCCAGCACACATAGGAGATAAAACAGGTATCGCCTCTTCCCGTTCTCCCCGAAAGATTATCCGGGTTGAAGGGGGCATGGAACATCTTTTCCCCATTGAAAATGATCACCTCCGAGGAATGGGTGACCATCACCTCTTTCGCCCCCAGACGATGGAAGATCCGTGCCGCCTCCTCACGATCGGACGTTCCTGCGGCCACCTCCGCTTCCAGAGAATCCGCCTTCAGATACGTGACCAGCGGAAGGTATTTCTCTTTGCCGGGCCAGTCCTTGAAGGCAAACGTGCCGGCCTCGCTGTACCGGAGCTTGGCCTGCAGATCCAGCGCGATCTCCCCCCTCCGGGCAAGGTGCACGATCAGGGAATCCGGAAGTTCATCGACGAAAAGCCCGGACAGGGAATAAATCTTGGCATCCATTTCGGGAATATCATCGGGACGGAAAGGGTCGGCCTGAGTCAGAAGCCTGACCTTTCTTCGATCCATGTCATCCGTTTCGAAAACATTCTCGATCGATGTCGTTCTGGGGCTCGGGATGGCCGTAAACTCGATGCCGTCTTTTTTGAGGCCGTCCAAAATCCCGAAATCCTTCGGGGCCAGTTTTGTGATGACGCAGAATCGGACATCGGACCGTCTGGCGGCAAAGGCGGAGAAGTAGGCCCCGCCGCCGATGAAGCCGGAGGCCTTACCTTTGTAAATCAGGATATCACTCGTCACATGGCCGATAATGACGATGTCGTAGCGAGGCATGTTCTCTCCCTTTTTGAAAGTCCGGATGGGGTAAACGCGGGGAAATGGGGACAGATTTGAAATCTGTCCCCATTTCCTACAATCCGAGCTTCCCGAAATATTCGATCGTCAATCGCAGGCACTCATCCGGGGTGGGTTTCGGCAGAATTTCGGCGCAGATCGCCCCCCGGTATTGGATCCTTCGCAATGCACGGACGATTTTTTTGAAATCGATGTGGCCGCACCCGGGCGCCCACCGGTTGCTGTCCGCAAAATGCACATGCGAGATGTAATCCCTGACACGGAGGATGCTCCCGATGATGTCCGGCTCCTCGATGTTCATGTGAAAGGTGTCGATCAGCATCTTCAGGTTGGGCCTTCCGATCCGGTCGATCACCTCTTTTGCGGAGGCCGTATCGTTATAAAGGCTCGTTTCATAGCGGTTGAGGGGTTCGAGGATGAGCGTGACGGCGGGATTGTAGTCCAGGCATTCCGCCATGCACGCCCGCACGCATCCCTCCGCTTGGTTCTGGTCCGCCCCCGGCTTCACCGTGCCCCGGATCAAACCGATCGTAACCCGGGGAATCCCCAGCCGGGAAGCGAGATCCATTTGATCCCGGATTCGCTGAACGGCCTTCCCGCGGATCGCCGGATCCGGGTCTGCGAAACTCAGACCCTCTTCTCCATAGGCCTGCCCCGTCCCGATGGTCGGAACAGGCAGCCGGTATTGATGCAACAGACTTCCGATCTCGTCCGCATCGATTGCGTGCGGATCCCGGATGTGAAGTTCGACGGCGTCATAGCCCAGTTCGGCGACTTTTCGAATGCTGTCCCGGAAATTTTCCTTGACGGCAAGGGCCGCAAAACGGGCGCCCGGGGTCGAGATGGCGATACACTTCTGCATCACGGTTCCTCTAAAATCCGATCCTCGGCAACTCATAGACCGATTTCCACCCCTCGCTCATGGGCTCTCTCAGGAACGGTTCCATATCCCTGGCGGTTCTCAGGGTCGTCTCTTCGACCGGCGGCACCTTCCCGGCAGGGAAGGCTTCCAGGATCTGATCGTTCACCAGGGTCAGATATTGCAGGATCGCGGCGATCGGTCTTTTGGCCTTGCGCGCCTTGGCCAGGCTGGGTTTCCCCACGACCCCCTGCGGCGTAGCGGCCCGCTCGATGGGGGATTGGCCCTCCCCTTCGGACCAGCGGTGGGGGCGGCGGAAGGGATCGACCGACTTGTCAAAATGGCCGTCCGGCAGATAGCTCCTCCCCTCCGCATCCTGAACCACGCTCATGTCCACCATGCCCGGCGGGAAGAGCAGCAGACCCACGGATGTTTCCGCCTCGTCGGCATGGATGAAATGCGAATCGAGACTCAGGTCGTCGTCGGTCGGATAGAAGAATTCCCGCACCGCCCGGTGCCAATCCAGCACCCGGAAAATACCGGGCAGATGATAACGCTTCATGAATTCCTGCAACGCCGCTTCCAGCATCCACAATTGTCCGTGGTTGTTGATGATGATCTGCTTGCGGAAGCCGTCGTTCCAAAGCCCGAGCATCATATAGATCATCGTCTCCCGGACCACCTCTTCCGGCATGATCACCGTCCCGGCCATTCCGAGATGATGATAGGGATGACCGCCGTAATTGAGCGGCGGCAAGGCCAGGTTGACCGGCTTTCCCCGCTTTGCGGTATAGCGCCGCACGCCTTCGGCTATCTGGGTTACCATGAAGGTATCCAGTCCACTGACCGTATGGATTCCATGGTTCTCGGTGCATCCGACCGGAATCAGGACGATATCGTTTTTCCGCCGGTTCCGGATCACTTCGTTGCGAACCGTCGTCTGGATATAGCTTCCCGCTTTGCCCAGCTCCGGCGCCGCGGGGATGCCGTAATCCGCGAGAATCCGGTCGATCTCCGCCTCCGGTGCATCCCACAGGCGCTTCTTCAGATGCCCCACTTCATTGTCTTCGAAGATGATGGCCGGGTTCTTCGTCGTCAGCCACACCTTGTCCCTGGCCTTTTCCGTCATGGAGTTCTCCTTATAATCTCAAAAACCATCGGCTACATATGTTATCTTGCAATCCGTGCGGTTGGTGCGGAGCGAAACGATCTGTTCGGAAATCGTTTCCAGCCCGACCTGCTTCGTGATCAGGGGGGTCATATCCATCCCCGCGGCCATGCACTCGATGACCCGCGGGAAGGTCCCATACCCGGAATGTCCCTGGGCGCCGACGATCCGCGATTTCTTGACCTGCAATACCTCGCCGGTCACCGGTATCTTTGCATCGGCCCGGGCCACGATCACGACCGTGCATCCGATCGTCTTTCCCCTCCAGATCGCCTGTTCGATGCCCGGGTAGACGGCGGCCGGCAGACCCGTCGCCTCGACATAGAGGTTTGCCCCCATGCCGTCCGTATATTCCAGCACCTTTTCCGTAAAATCTTCCTTCAGCGGATTGATGATAAAATCGGCGCCCATCTTCCTGCCCATCTCCGCCCGCTCCGGAACGGTCTCGGACAGGATGACCCTGGCCGCTCCCGCACGTTTCAGAACAGCCGCCGCCCCCATACCGATGGGGCCGCTGCCGCAGATCACGACGTTGTCGCCCGGCCGGATGCCGCCGCCGCACTCGATCACGGCGTTGTAGGCGACGGAGGTTGGTTCCACCAGGCTGCCTGCCAGGAAGAGGTCCTTGCCGGAGTACCTTCTCTTCAGCGGAGCGAGGCTCCAGACGACCCGGGAAGGCACCACGAGATATTTTGTGTACCCCCCGTGAATGTTGAAACCGATCTCATTCAACTGTTCGCATTGATTCGGGTATCCGTCTGCGCAGGGTTTGCACTGGCCGCACCAGAACATCTCCTCCACGGTGACCTCTTCCCCGGCCTCAAAAGCCCTGTTCGTCCGTTTGTTGCGGGCGTTTTTCCCTGCCTTGACGACGATGCCTGCAATTTCATGCCCCAGAATGGCGGGGAACCCGGTCAATCCCGGGTACAGGATGTAACCCTCCCGGTCGGCTTCCGCCATATGCACGTCGCTGCCGCAGATACCGCAGGCCTTCACCTCGATCAGGACCTCCTCGACGCCGGGCTCCGGTACGTCGTATTCCCGGATCTCCATCCGCGGATTCTTCCAGACCTTGCTCCCAAGATAGGTCTGCGTATGATCTACATCTTTCGGTCCCAATACGAAATCCGGTTTCGGCGCCCAATCCGCTATCAGGGTGACCCCTCTCATCTTTTCCGCCATCTAACTGACCTCCTCTGCTGTAAAATCATTTTCAGCTTAATCATCCCGCCGGGAAGGGAATGCGATTGAGCCGTCCCATACCATTTTTTTATTTGACTTGCACAAAATTTCCGCTCTTCAGGGATTCCAGCGCCGCGTAACCCATCGCTACGGAAACCTTACCATCGAAACCGCCCACGGTGGGAACCCTGTTTTCCTGTATGCAGTTGATAAACTCTCTCATCTCGGCCAGATAGGCTTCCTCATACCGTTCCAGGAAGAAATAGAGAGGTTTATCGCTCATGGTCGAATCGGCGTTATGGAGGGTTACCTCCGTGGGGATCTTGTTCCCCGCGGCTGCGCAACCCTCGGAGCCGAAGACCTCAACCCGCTGGTCATAGCCGTATACCGCCCGTCGGCTGTTATCGATCGTTCCCAGCGCGCCGTTCTTGAATTTGAGCAGCACCACCGCCGTGTCCACATCGCCGCATTTCCCGATTTCCGGGTCCACCTGGCAGTTTCCCGTGGCCATCAATTCCGTGACCTCCTCACCGATGAGGAAGCGGGCCATATCAAAGTCGTGAATCATCATATCCAGAAAGAGGCCTCCGGAACATTTCACATAATCCAAAGGAGGCGGTTCCGGATCCCTGCTGGAAATGCGCAGGAGCTGGGGGACACCGATCCGGCCGGCGGCGATCAGTTCCCTGACCTTTCGGAAACTGGGATCAAAACGCCGATTGAAGCCGACCTGGAGCTTCACTCCGCCTTTGGCCACGGCGGCCAGGGCCTGGTCGATTCTGTCCATATCAAGCGCGATTGGCTTCTCACAGAAGATATGTTTTCCCGCCAAGGCCGCCTCGATCATCATCCCGGCATGGGTATTCGTGGAGGAACAGATCACCACAGCATGGATGTCGTCATTCGCAAGCAGGCGGCGATAATCGTTTTCGCAGACGGGGATTTCCAGTTCGCCGGCGACTTTTTGCGCGGACTCGGCGACGACATCCGCGACCGCCAGCAGTTTGGCGCCGGGGATTTGAAATTTCAAATTTCGCGCGTGGATCCGGCCGATCCTTCCGGCCCCAATCACGCCAACATTGATTTTCTTCATCAGGTCTCTAACTCCTTCCGGTAAAAACCATTTCCCTGCAAATATGAAATGGCGGACAATATGCGGTATCCGGAAGGCAGCATGACCCGCCGGAACAACCGCTTACAGCATCTCAGCTTTTTACCAGATAAATGTTGTCGAGGTCAAAATTGAGGCAAACCGAATCCCCTTTATGATAGACGCCCGTTTTCAAAGGGTTGGCGACCTCCACCGCAAAGACTTGGCCATTGGCGGTGACCTCATAGTTCACCTCGGAACCCAGATAGGTGACCATGGTCACCACGCCGTTACAGATACCCTCCTGGTCGGACAATTCGATCATCTCCGGCCGGATCACCATGGTGACCGTGTCCCCTTTTTTCAGGTGATCGTACCCTCGGAAGGTAAACGTCCGGTCCCAGAATTCCACCTCCTGTGTTCCAGGACCGTATTCCACGACCTTGCCGGTCACAAAATTGGACCGCTTGCCGATGAAGTCGGCCACAAACGTGGTTCTGGGCCTGGCATAAATCTCCTCGGGCGTTCCGACCTGTTCGATTTCCCCCCGGTTCATCACGACGATTCGGTCGGAGAGGGTCATCGCCTCTTCCTGGTCATGCGTGACATAGATCGAGGTGATATTCGCCTCCTGCTGGATTCTCCGGATGAAGATCCGCATCTTGATCCGGAGCTTGGCATCAAGGTTGGAAAGGGGTTCGTCAAAGAGAAGCACCTTCGGTTCATTGACCATCGCCCTGGCCAGGGCGACCCTCTGCTGCTGGCCGCCGGACAGTTGAGAGACAGGACGGTTTCCCATCCCGCTCAGACCCACCAACTCCAGGATCTTCTCCACCCTCTTTTTGATCTCTCCCTTCGTCAGGTTCCTGAACTCCAGACCGAAGGCCACATTTTCAAAGATATTCATATGGGGAAAGAGGGCGTAGCTCTGGAATACCATGCAGGTATCCCGCTTATTCGGCGGAATATCGTTGATGATCATGTCATCCAGAAGGATATCTCCCCGGGTGGGGGTTTCAAAGCCGCCGATCATCCGCAGGGTTGTCGTCTTGCCGCATCCGGAAGGACCGAGCAGGGTGACGAACTCCCCCTTTTGGATCTCGATGTTGAAGTTATTTACGGCGATCACCTTTTCTGCCTGGTATTCGCTGAGGAACTCCTTGGAGAGATTCCTTATTTTTAAAAAGGGCTGGTTCATTCTTCGCTGGCTCCTGAATTGAATGGATTATAGTGCTTCCGCCTTCTCGAAACTGATCTTTTTCTTCACCCCCATGAGATTGACCAGAAAATTAATCAACCACAGGGCGAGCAGGATGAATACAATAATCACCACGGAAAAGGCCGCCGCCTGAGCCAGATCGGAATTTTCCACCGAGCCCAGGATCGCAATGGTGATCAGATTCCACTTCCCTGAAACCACGAAGATGACCGCGCTGATGGCGGTCATGCATTTCACGAATGTGAAGGCCAGTCCGGCATAAAACGCCGGGGTAATCAACGGGAGCGTGATTCGCCGGAAGGTGGTCGCGCTGTCGGCGCCCAGATCCGTCGCCGCCTCTTCGATACTGGGATCGATCTGCTGGAGTTCCGCTATCCCGGTCTGGACACCCACGGCGAGGTCTCGGAAGATGAACAGCAGGATGATGATGGCTGCCGTACCGGTCAGTTTAAGGGGATATTCGTTGAATGCCAGGATATATCCGATACCCACGACGGTTCCCGGCACGGCGAATGTCAGCAGGGAAACCAGTTCCATGAGCCTTTTTCCGGGGAAATTCTTGCGGACAACCAGAAAGGCGATGATCATCGCCAGCAGACCTGCCGTCGGCGTGGCAATGGCCGAGAGCAGCAGGGTATCCTTGATATACCCCCAACCGACGGTGAAGACATGGATATAGTTATCCAGCGTCGGCGTATGATTGGCCCCCCAGAGTTTCACGAAGGAGCCGAAGATGATCATCCCGTAGAAGAGGAAAATGGCCGCGGTCAGTAAAAGACATATTGCGAACATGCCGTATTTGGTCACGGGATGATCCATCTTGATCCGTGTGCTGGAGGGCTTCCCTGTTACGGTGATATAGAATTTCCGGCTGACCCAGTACTTCTGCAGGCAGAAGGCGATGATTGAGGGTATCAGCAGCAGGATGGCCAGGGCCGCCCCTCCTTTCATGTCGTACATGCCGACAATGGTCAGATAGGCCTGGGTCGCCAGGATGGTATAGTTGCCGGCCAGGATCATGGGATTTCCGAAGTCCGCCAGGGACTGGCTGAAGATGAGGAGGAAGGCGCTTGCAATGCCCGGCACCGCGAGGGGCAGGGTGATTCTTTTGAAGACATGCCATTTCGAGGCGCCCAGATCGAGGGCTGCGTCCTCCAGGGCCGGGTCGATGGCCTGCAAGACGCCGTACAGGGTCAAATAAGCGGTGGAGAAGTAGGTCAGTGTCTCGACCGCGAGGAGCCCATTAAATCCATAGATCTCGAATCTGATAACATTGTTGAGGATCATGCTGCTGACAAAGCCCTGCTTGCCGAACAGCAATATCATGGCCAGAGCCATCATGAAGGGCGGGGCGATGATCGGAAAGGTGGCGGTAACGTTGAAGAAACGTTTCCAGGGAATATCCACCCTGGTGACGGCATAGGCGAAAACGAAACCGATCACCGTGCCCAGAATCGAGACGAAAACCCCCAGATGCAAACTGTGGATCAGGGGTTGGACATTGTAGTCTTTCGAAAGGAGCTCGAAAAAAATCCTGAGGCTGAGCCGTCCGTCATCTTCAAAACTCAAATGGAATATCTTGAACAGAGGGAAAACGATGAAAATGAACAGAAAGGCGCTGACCAGGACAATCCCTGTAAGCAGCAGCGGCTCTCTGAACAATTTCCGGATATCGGAGGGGATCCTCTTCAGATAGGCGACAAACCGCCTGGTTTTTTGCATGGATGCCGGTACCTCAAAAAGGCAAAAAAAGGAGGGGGGAATTGCTCCCCCCTCCCCCCCCGGGGGTTATTTACCGATCGTCTGACGCCACTTCTCGATCAGTCGCTTGTTGTTGCTTCCCGCCCATTCGTCATTGTAATTGATCAACTTCACATCTGCGGCCTTCGTCGCCCCCGCGGCAACCGTCGCTTCCGGATTCAGCGGAATCCTGAACCAGACCTGCATGAGGTCCTGGGCCCGTTTGGACATGGACCAGTCGATGAACTTCTTCGCAAGATCATGCTGTTTCCCACCCTTGACCAGGCCCATCGCGCCGATTTCATAGCCGGTTCCTTCCGACGGGAAGGTTCCCTTGACGGGATAACCCTTGGAAGTTCCCTTTGCCAGGATGTCATGGGAGAAGGCGATTCCCACGGCAATCTCACCCAGGCCGGCCTGGGTAATACAGGCGGAACCGGAGGTGTTGTAATGATGGATATTGGGTTCCAGCTTTTTCCAGTAATCAAAAGCCTTATCCTCTCCCATCAACTGGGCCAGGGTGGCCAGGGTGGTGTAGGAAGTTCCTGACGTGTAGGGGTAGGCGATGGAAATGTTGGCCTTCAATTCCGGCCTTAACAGATCCTGCCAGGAGGTGGGCAGAGGAACCTTGTTTTTTTCAAACCAGGCGGTGTTGTTGCCAAAACCAATCGCCCCGAAGTAGAACCCCGTCCAGAAATCCTCCGGATCTTTCAGGTTGCCCTTCAGGAAAGGGGCGCCCACCGGCGACTTGTAGGGGACCAGGAGGCCCTCCTTCTTGGCGGCAATATATTCGACGCTGGGGCCGCCATAGGTAATACTGACCTGCGGATTCTTCGCCTCGGCCTTGATCCGGGCCAGGACCTCGCCTGCGGACATGCGGACCCAATCCACCTTGATGCCCGTGTCCTTGATAAAGGCCTCAATGTAGACCTTCGCCTCGTTCGGGTCCAATGATGTGTACATCCGCAGCGCTTCCTGAGCCATAACCTGACTGCTGAAAAAGAAAACAAAAGAGATTGCCAGAATGATCTTTACACGCTTCATTTTCTCCTCCTTTTTTTATCGTCGATCGACACCGTTCGATTCCTCGCCGGCATTACTCCTGCCGGGAGACTCTGTCCGACTGCCAGCCAATCAAAAGATAGTTTCTCCTCCTGCCCTTAATGATATTCCGGGACACGCCCGCTTTCTTTTCTGAATTTCCCCCAACCATCAATTCGCGGCACTCCGGGACAGAAACTCCGCCATATCGGCGGGGGTGATTTTACCCATGACATGGTCGGGCCGGTAAGGCTGCCCCTCCTCCCGGCCCCAGTCACGGTTCCGATAGGCGGCAACCAGAACGAAGAGGAATCCCAGTTCCTTGCTGGCGCCATCCGCAATCTGGTTGTCTCCGAACATGACGGCCTCGTCTCCCCTTAATTAAGTCTGGTCGGCACTTCCTGAAAAGCACGGTGATCCGGTTTCTCTACTCCGACGCATTCGTCTGCTTCAGAGGGCAAGGAGAGGGGAAGCCGCCCTGACCGGATCCTGAAGGGGCGACAATTCGAACCCGACGAATCCGTCGTATGCCAGCTCTCTTAGTGCTATCATGACATTCGGAAAATTTATTTCTCCCGTACCCGGCTCATGCCTCCCGGGGACATCGGCGATATGGATGTAGCCGATCAGATCAATATAATTCCGCAGTGTGTCGATGATATTACCCTCCATGATCTGCAT
>Ga0163209_1001456_pt1 | contig 10251 bp, 4 predicted proteins | sample Kivu_160m_FD_113538 | JGI IMG/M metagenome (GOLD analysis project Ga0163209, IMG submission 113538) | Freshwater microbial communities from Lake Kivu, Western Province, Rwanda to study Microbial Dark Matter (Phase II) - Kivu_160m | ecosystem: Environmental > Aquatic > Freshwater > Lake ... | reverse complement strand
TCACTACTGACCGACTAACTTTTTAAGAGAGGGGGTAAACCCCGTAGGGTTCCCCCCAATGTTGTAAGTTTGTTTTGCGAAATAAACCAAACAACATGGGTAAAGATACAGAAATAAAATTAGTCGGACAGCCAATTTTTAAACAAGTACTGGATTTGATAGAACGGGTGAACATACCAAACATAGTCAAGAAGCATGATGCTGACCGCTACTACAAGGCTTTCAAGGCAAAGACACAGCTTTTGACGATGCTATTTGGTATCCTCAGCCGGTGTGATTCAATGACCGAGATTTGTGAAGGATTACGAGCTATGGGAGGCAAATTGAATCATCTGGGGTTAAATAAATCACCGGCAAAGAGTACAGCGAGTGATGGTTTGCGAAACAGGCCGAATAAATTCTTCGAGGATGTCTATTTCAGTTTGGTGGATCGGTACAAAAGTTTTTTGTCGGACAGCCGAACGTTCGGACTTACCTTCAAGGAGGTTCTTTTAATTGATTCTACAACGATCCGGTTGTTTAGCGATATTCTCAAAGGAGTCGGTCGTAACCCAAAGCATGACGGGAAAAAGAAGGGAGGCCTTAAGGTCCATATGCTCATTGATGCCGTCCAATCAGTTGGTAGGTTTGTCAAAATCACAGCAGCCAAGGTTCATGATAAGAACTTTCTGAAAGAACTGGAACTGATCTCTCACAGCATGGTCGTCTTTGACCGTGCCTATAACTACTATATGCAGTTTGCCTTGTGGACTGAAAAACAGGTTTTTTTCGTGACCCGGATGAAGAAAAACGCTGTATATACTGTTATTGAGACGGTTCAGGAGCACGAAAAGACCAAGGGGAAAGCCATGGTGATAAAAGAGGAAATTATTGAACTCGAATATCATCCCGAAAATGAAAAAGGAAAGAAAATCACCAACCAGACCAGGACACTGCGATTAAGGAAAGTCTGTTATCAGGATGACAAGAATAGGTATTACGAATTTCTGTGCAACAACTTTGAAATTTCAGCCGAAGAAATCGCCTTCCTTTATAAAAAAAGATGGGGTATCGAGCTGCTATTCAAAAAGATGAAGCAGAATTTTCAACTTCACTTCTTTTATGGCGAAAATGTCAACGCAATTTATACACAAGTCTGGTGTACCTTGATTGCTCAACTCTTGCTGACGGTTATTCAGAAGATGGCTATGACAAAGAAAGCATTCTCGGTGGTAGCATCTCTGGTTAGGATTCATTTGATCAGTTTGCTGGATGTTTTTGAATTGCTCAGCAGCACAAAACGACATTATCTGGTAAAAGATCACCCTCCGAACCAGGTTACACAGCTAAAATTCGCCCTGATATGAGAGGGGTCTGTTTTTTAAAAAGTTAAAATAGATGAAATTAGACCTAATTATGTGATAGTTACAAATGAAAACAAAACAAATCAGGTTTTAGTCGGATAATAGTGGAAAAAATTTTTACTTTACCGGACAGGCAACCTGATGGCAAAGGTTGTTTTCGTGACTCTCGTTTCCATGTCCCTCCTGGGATGCGGAAGCCTGATGGCCCAGGTGAGCTTCACCCAGACCACAAATGCCGATTTCAACAAAGGCGCGCTGAACAATGTGATCGTGTCGGGCGACAACGTTTACCTGCAGTATTCGGCAAGCGGCGTAGGAAGCTGGCTCACGACCACCGTGCTGCCTCAGACCATATCGGGTCACCGGGCCGTTTCTTGGAACAACCGGTATGCCTATGTCGTGGGCGGATACAACGATATAAACTACCTGAGTACCGTATACATGGCCGACATTCAATCGGGGAGCATAACATCCTGGAGCGCCCAGAATGCCCTGCCGGTGGCGCTGAGGGACCCGGCCGTGGTGATCGGGACCAACACCATCTATGTCATGGGCGGCCGTGACGGATCACAGGTTTACAACACTATCTATTACGCTGCCATCAATACGGACGGAACCCTTGGTACATGGCAGACTTCAGCCGTGACACTTCCTGCCAATCTCTGGGGACATACGGCCACCTACGTGATGGGATACATCTACGTGATCGGCGGGTCCAATTCCATGACGGAAAGTACGGCATTAAACACGGTACATTATACCAGGGTCAATGCGTTAAATACCCTGTCTGCCTTTACCTCAGGCACAATGTTGGTCGCCCGTAACCGGCACAGTGCGGTAACCTACAATAACAAATTATATGTACTTGGCGGTTATGACAATTCCGGAAACAAATCAAACCAGGTTTATAGCGCCACACCGGCATTAAACGGATCAATCCCGGGCTGGGCTCTGAATTCCACTATGCCGCAGCCAGTCAGCAACCATTCGTCGGTGGTGACAAATGGCGTTATAACGGTCATGGCCGGCGCTGTTGGGGCAACATTGAGCAATACAGTCTATTATGCAAACGCTGATGCTGTGGGAGCTTTGAGTTGGCTAACCTCCGGTAATGTGATGTATGATTTTACCAAGGATGGCGCTGCATTTACCGGTAACGGGCAGATCTACTACACCGGCGGTTTCAACCTCTCCGGCACCTCTATCATCAACTGCCGTTATGCCAACATGACGCTGACATCCAACTACATCGCCCATGGAGTTTTCGTCGGGAACCCGTTCTATGAGCTGGGTACCGAGCGGATCATCGATTCCCTGACCTTCCACAAATCTTACACGGCGCCAGCGAATCTGCAAGTCAATTACCGGATGGCAGGCAGCGACGGTATCTGGAGCAACTGGTCGGGGCTTACACCCACTTCGCCCATCATCATAGGACTAACCAGGCAATACCTGCAATATGCCGTGATCCTGACCGGATCAGGAATCAATAATTCCACTCTGAACGACATGACCCTTTTTACACCCGGTACTGAATTATCGGGCAACCTCAATAGCACTGCCACTTTTACGAAAGCATTGAGCCCTTACTGGGTTACGGGTGATATTTCGTTCACCTCAGGAACTCATACCTTCCAGGCGGGGACCACACTCCTGTTCCTCCCCCAGACCGGGCTCACCGTCAGCCAGGCCAATGTGATCTGTAACGGGACTGCGGTGGATTCGGTTAAATTCCTGTACTTTACTGCCGGATCAGGGAACTGGGACGGGCTCTATTTCGATCCCAACAGTGACAACGGGGTTTCCTCACAGTTTTATTACACTGTTATTTCCGGCGCCGGGTACGGATCGAATAACGCGAACCTTACCTGTTACCAGACCAACGAACCGCTGCTGTCGCGGTGCCATATCCGGTATGCCGACGGGCATGGCATCCATCTGAATTCCTCCCACATTAACATCCAGAACTCGCTGATCAGGGCTAACATGGAAAACGGGCTTTATCTGGCTCAGTCGAGTCCCACCCTGGTATCCTCTACCATTTCATACAACACAGGAGCGGGGGTTTCCCTTACCAACGCGGCATCCAATCCCAATTACAGCGCCGGGACCGTGACCATCGATCATAATACCTATGCTCTCAGATACGAAACGCCCAACCTCACCATATCCCAGCCAAACGGTAATCCCGTCTTATCATCGAACACCTATAACGGCATTGCCATCACCGGCGGAGATATTTCTTCGAACCAGCGGTGGAATGCCGTCACCTACGATTACATCCTGCTCGAGACCGTCAGGATCGGTGTATATGCAGGGGCATCCCGTCTGACAATCGAACCCGGTAATACAATTAAAAGCATTGCCGGCGTGCAGTTACAGATTGGAATCTATTCTTCTTACGGTGGCGAATTGTATGCGCTTGGAACTTCCGGCAGCCCGATCACCTTCACGTCCCACAACGGCCTGGCCGGTGGATGGGAAGGGATCTATTTCACCGATTGGAGCGACAACTGGGGGGGGCATTCCCAACTGGATTACTGTATCATAGAAAAAGGGAACGACTATAACTATTATTCCGTAAACACGGTGCAGCCCGACCTGATCAACAATTCGATCATTCGCAATGCCTTGCAGGACGGGGCCAGGTACAACAACGCGACGGGCAGCATCACCAATTGCCAGTTCCTGACGAACGGACGGTACCCTGTCTACTTCCTGAATCCGGAGGCCAACCCGACCCATACAGGCAACACCTATACCGGGAACCTAATCAACCGTATCGCCCTCTCAGGCGGAACCTATTCATTCAACCGGACCTATAACAACGACAATGTATTCTATTATGTGCTGGATGACATTATCATGGCACAATATGCTGGGTCGGCAAGGATCACGGTTGACCCGGGTGTTGTGATGGAGTTTGCCCTGGGTAAAAAATTGCAGCTTGGAGCCTCAAGTTCTTTTGGGGGTGAACTTTACGCGGTGGGACTTTCGACCAGTACCATTACTTTCCGGGCATATTCCGGGGCGGCAGGCGGATGGGAAGGGATCTATTTCACTCAATGGAACGACAACTGGGGCGGATCTTCTACGATGGAGTATTGTACGGTGAGAAATGCAAATGCACAGAACATACTGATCGAAGGATCATCATCTCAACCAGTTTTCAACAATTGTACGATCCGCGGTGCGGCTTCCAACGGTATCGTAGTCTACCAGTCGAGCCCGGTCATACAAAACACGAGTTTCATATCCAATATCGGTTATCCGTTGAAATTCAATGATTGGACCTGTAATGCCTACCTGAGGAGCAACACATACACATCCAACGGACAAAATTACATAGCCCTTTCAGGGGGTTTTTACGATGGTGTGAACCGTACCATATATTATCAAGCCATCCCTTACCAGGTGCTTGGTGACATTGTCATAGGGTGGTATGCATGGCATTCAAGACTCACCATCCAGCCGGGGGTGACCATGCTCTTCGACCCGGGGATCAAGCTGCGGCTCGGGTATCCCTCGTCCTACGGCGGCGACCTCTGGGCGGAGGGGAAATCAGACAGCCTGATCACCTTTAAACCCTTTAACGACCTGGCAGGCGGTTGGGGCGGGATCTACTTCACTGAATGGAATGATAACTGGAGTGGAACCTCATCAATGAAATACTGCGTGGTCGAAAAGGGAGCTTCCTATAACGTCAATTGCGTGGGTTCCGGCCAGCCGGCCATTGATCACTGCACCTTTAAACTGTCGACCGGCAACGGCCTGGTTATCAGCAGCTCCAACCTGACCATCCGCAATTCGAATTTTGTTTATAATGCCACCAACGGAATTTATCTTGACGGAACGGGTACGGGAACGATTGGCAATACCTATGCCTATACTTGCAATATTTTCAACAACGGCACTTACGAGTTGTACAACGACGGTTCTGCTGATGTCAACGCGAGGTACAATTACTGGGGGACCGGCGACTCTACCATGGTCGGTTTCCGGATCTACGACAAGTCGGACAATTCGGCCAAAGGGAGGGTTAATTACGTTCCTTTCGCGCAGGTTACATCGCTCTCTACTACCAATACCCTGCTAAGCGGTACGGTCAAGTACGCGAACCTCGCGGCCACGACCATTAAAAACGCCCCGATTGCAGTCAAAACCTTTGCCGGGACCACCATCGCTTCGACAACGACCAACACTTCGGGCGTATTTGCTTTCCCGTCGTTTGCTTCCGGTAATTACCAGATGACCATTTCGCCTGTAGCGCCTGCATGGCCCTGGACGCCGTGCAACGCGACCGATGCGCTCGGCATCCTGAACCATTTCGCCATGATCGCACCGCTCAGCGGGATCAAGATGGGCGCTGCGGATGTCAATGCCAGCCACACCATCAACGGCACTGATGCGATGCATGTACTGAAGCGGTTCAACTACCTGATCACTACCTTCCCCGCCGGGGATGTCCTTTATGACAGCGATACCGTCATCGTAAACGGCAGCAACGTGACCGACAACATCCGGCTACTCTACTTCGGCGACGTGGATGCCTCCTTCATTCCGGCCAAGAAGAGCGTTTCTTCGCTCGGGCTGGTGATCGAGGGTAAAGTTTTAGTGGACTCCTACACCGATTTCGAATTCCCGGTCAGGCTGAAGACGGGGATGAAGGTAGGCGCCCTCTCGCTGGGATTCCATTTCCCGACCGAATATCTCGAGATCACGGGGGTGAGGCTGGCAAGCAGCCCTGCCGAGGTTTCCTGGAACACCCTCGACGGGACCTTCCGCATGGCCTGGGCCGACCTGAATTCACTGACGGTGGCAGATGACGAGGTGATGGTGATCATCAGCATGAAGACCAAAGACCTGACAAACCTTGCAACCGGGATCGAACTGGAGATCTGCGACGATGCCGAGCTTGCCGACCCGATAGCCGTCCCGAATGACGGCGCGGTCATTGCCATACCCGCCATCAGCACAAAATCGATCGGGATTGGAAATGAAAAGGGACTGACGGGACTCTCGGTCTACCCGAACCCGGTGACCATGAATTCGGTAGCCTCTTTCACCCTTCCAGGCGACGGTAAAATAAGGCTTACCCTGCTGAATGCGGTCGGAACCCGGATGGTGGAGCTCGTTGATGCCAACCTGTCATCAGGCAATCACAGGATTCCGCTGAAGACGGCGGGACTCACGCCCGGGATGTACTTCTTGAAAATGGAAATCACTGACAGCAGTAACAGTTATTCAGATATTGTCAAGATCGTCATATCCGAATAAACCCCTGCGCCATGAAGACAATAATATTAAAAATACTACCAATCCTGTTGCTGTTGATCTGGGCGGGAACCCTCCGCGCCCAGATCGGCACAACAGCCGGGTCGGTGACCAGTTGTCCCGGAGAGATCGCGGTGCCCGTTAACGTGACAAACTGCAACGGCGTCGGGGCCATCTCACTGCAACTGATCTTCGACAACACCAAGCTGACCTACCTTGGCTACCAGAACCTGAACAGCGCGCTCGGCACCGGGTACCTGATCATCAGTTCAACGGCGAACAGGGTCGTCATCGGCTGGGCCAACAGCTCCCCGGCAAACCTCGGGAACAGCACCATGGTCGAACTCAGGTTCAGTGCAGTTGCCAGTACCACCAGCCTGACCTGGGATACACAAAACCCCGGCTACTGCGAGTACGCGGATGTGCTGGGCAACCTCCTGGCCGCCAACTTCACAAACGGGACGGCCACCATTCAGCAGCCGCCCACCATTTCGGTCCAGCCTGTGAACAGGACCGTACTGGTGGGACAGAATACAACCTTCACGGTATCGGCAAGCGGAACGGGATTGGCTTACCGCTGGCAGATCAGCACCAACGGTGGCGGTATCTGGACTGACCTGAACGACAATGCAACTTATTCAGGCGTAACAGGAGCCACTCTTTACCTGACTAATGCCCTGCTCACTTACAACGGATACAAATACCGCTGCAGGCTCACGGGTACCTGTCCCCCGGTGATCAATACGAACGAAGTGACCCTCACGGTGATTAACCCGATCACGACAACACTGCCGACAGCCAGTCCTTGCCCCGGAAGCATCATTGTGCCGGTCACCGTAACTAATTTCACCTCGGTGGCCGCCTTCTCGATAACGTTTTCCTATAATACAGCGAACCTGACTTATACGGGAAGCCAGAACATGAAAAGTGCGCTGACTTCGGGCTCTTATGCGATCAACGCATCCGGGGGCAAGGTGTACATGACCTGGACGTCGGCAACTCCTGTGACCTTCGCCGACGGCACCATCATCGAGTTCCTGTTCACCGGTACGGCCGGGACCAGTCCCCTTACCTGGGATGTGGCTACCCCCGGCAACTGCGAGTATTCCAGGCTTGATGGCTCAGCATTCACCACGGTGTTTACCAACGGCACGGAGACCGTTCTGGCACAACCCCAGGTGACCTCGCAGCCGTCGAACAGAACCATCGCCAACGGGCAGAACACTACATTCGGGATATCGGCATCCGGCGCAGGACTCACCTACCGGTGGCAGTTAAGCACAGACGGAGGAAACATTTTCAATGACCTGTCGAATGGTGGTGTTTACTCCAATGTAACAAATCCCACCATGAACATCACCGGTGCGCTGCTGACCATGAACGGTTACCAGTACCGTTGCAGGGTGACAGGAACCTGCACACCGGTGGCCTTTTCAAATCCCGGCATCCTGACCGTTCTGCCCAATGTCATTACGACCTGCAGTTCAGTCACGGGATGCCCCGGACAGGTACTCATCCCGATCAGGGTCACCGATTTCACCAATGTCGCCTCCTTTTCAATGGCGTTGAATTTCAGCGCCACGGGAATGACCTGGACGGGATATCAGAAATTCCATTCCGGCCTTACGGGAGGCAGCGTCGTCGTGAATGCTTCGGGAGGTAAAGTTTACTTCTCCTGGAGCAAGATCACACCGGTTACTTTGCCAGGAGGCGATACCCTCGTTGAACTTAAATTTACCGGCAATCCCGGATCCGGAAATCTTACATGGGATACGCAAACCGCCGGAAATTGCGAATACAGCGATGTGAGCGGACAGGTGATCTTTTCGACGTGGAACAACGGCAGCGCTACGATCAACACCCCGCCGTCAATCACAGCTGAACCGGTAAACCGGACCATTTACGCCGGGGGAAGCACGACCTTCTCGGTCACGGCAACTGGTACCGGCATCGGGTACCTGTGGCAGGTCAGCACAAACGGCGGGCTGAACTGGACGAACCTGACGAACACCTCCCCCTATTCCGGAGTCTATACCGGAACGATGACCATCAACCCTGCAGCCACCGGAATGAACGGCTACCGTTACCATTGCATCGTATCCGGAACCTGTCCGCCGGCCGACACATCCAGTTCTGCCCTCCTCACGGTGACCCAGCAGGCCATAACCACATTCCCCAATGCCGTGGTCAATTCCTGCACGGGGAATGTCAGCGTGCCGATCAATGTCACGAACTGCAACAATGTCGGAGGTATTTCGCTCACTTTAACTTACGATACCACCAAGCTGACCTACGACGGGTACACCTCCGTGAACCCGGCGCTTTCGGGAGGCATGATGGCCGTAAACCGGTACAGGAACCGCGTGATGTTCACCTGGGCTTCGACATCGGCGCTCAACCTCGGAAGCGGGGCGCTGTTCAGCTATCGTTTCAAGGCTTCTGCAGCCGCCTCCACCACCATCGGCTGGGACACCCAGACAGGAGGAGCCTGCGAATACAGCGATCCGGCGGGAACCATTATCGCCTCTTTTTACAACACCGCCAACGTTACGGTGAATACCAACCCGCTGGTCGTCAATGCGGGCAACGACACCGTCATGCAATTCAGTTCCGTGCAACTGAACGGTTCGGCTACAGGGGGGACCTCACCCTATACGTGGTCGTGGACGCCGACCGGTTCGCTGAACAACCCGGCCATCCCCAACCCGGTGGCATCGCCGACCGTAACAACTACCTATACACTGGTTGTTACCGATCATTTGGGATGCAGCGGCAGCGATGCGGTAACTGTGACCGTCGGGACGGTTCCCGACAGCCTGACACTTCAGAATATCACCGTTCCTTCTCCTGTCGAAAACTGCTATAATGCGCAACTTGTGATCACGGTTGCGGGCGGAGGCACATTTTTCAATGTGGAAAATGGCGGCAGCGCCATCATGATCGCGGGGAAAAAGATCAGGTATCTTGCAGGAACGAATGTGGATCCCGGCGGGTACCTGCACGGGTACATCTCAACCAGTTACTGCAGTACGCTGCCTTTATCGAAGACAGCGATTACTGTGGAAGAGATGTCCCCTTTCGTTACTGAAGGATCCCTTTTCAGGGTTTACCCCAACCCGACCACCGGTTGGATTACTGTCGAGCTCAGGGATGAAAACCGGGACGGCCAGGTATATCTGGCTGTTTATGGCTCTCACGGAGAGTTGATCGAGGGAGAAGAGATGACGGGGTTAACCAGAATGGCGATCTGCCTCGGCGACAGGCCAGCAGGGTTGTATTACATAAGGGTTGTAAGCGGAAACAAGGGTGACACCAGGAAAATCATCAAGCTATGAGAACGATAATCCTTGCACTTGCGCTGCTCGTATGCGCAAGCTTTTCCCCTGCGGTAGCGATAAATACTACCGCGGCCGGCGCTAACGCGGAATTGCAGAAGCCCAAACCACCGCCAACACCAAAAAAGGCGAAAAAACCACCGAAGCCGAAGGATCCTAAAAAGCCGAAGGCAGCCAAATCACCAAAGAAGCACAAGCCGCCGCCCAGACCGCCGTGGCCTTGAACAACGAATCCGTGAATGAAGAATCCGGGAATTAATTTCTCATTCCCGAATTCTTCATTCGCATATTCGCATATT
>Ga0163209_1001453_pt1 | contig 10272 bp, 7 predicted proteins | sample Kivu_160m_FD_113538 | JGI IMG/M metagenome (GOLD analysis project Ga0163209, IMG submission 113538) | Freshwater microbial communities from Lake Kivu, Western Province, Rwanda to study Microbial Dark Matter (Phase II) - Kivu_160m | ecosystem: Environmental > Aquatic > Freshwater > Lake ... | reverse complement strand
CTTAGAAATCGACTGGCGACCGGTACGAACTAATAAGTGAAAGTGATTGGAAAGGAGAGACCAGGCATAGACCTTGAGATCTCCATCCCAGCATAGATCTGATAGCCTGTTCAGAAAATCTTCTCGGTCTTGATCTGTGCGGAATAGGGTTGTCCGTTCGATTCCCCTGCCCATGATATGGTGTAATGCCCCAGGAGCATCGAGTCTTGGTTGCCTCGGCATAGTTGCACATTACTCCCTTTTGCCCCTTTTGTCAAGTTGTTTTAGAACCAACGTCCCCTTTTTTTTCGAATTTGTCATGTCATTCAAGGTGCATTTCCTTTTTGTTCGATTGCCCTCTGGCATGCCCAGGAGAGTTCGCGGAGCCGGGGGAGGGATGCGACCTGTGAGGTCGCACGGTGAAGATTACGGAGTCCTGAAGGGATATGTTCGAGATAAGATTGACACCCTTTCTTAAGACCTAAGCATCCGTAAGCTCCTAGAGCTTGCATGAGGCGCTGCGCCGAGGCTTCCCAGAAAGCGTTCTGAAAGGTTACCCATTTAAGATCCCACTCTGAGAGACCGTAATAAAAGGACAGGAGTTCGTCGTGCTCAACCCCTGAAAAATTAACGTAGGGATCGCAGAGGAGTGAGCCAAGATCATAGAAAGGGCTTCCGAAGCGCATCCCCTGGAAGTCGATGAAAAAGGGTTCTCCATTATAAATCATCACGTTCTGGGATTGCAGATCCCGGTGTACGAGAGAGCGCTTTGTTGCCGCAAGCCGTTCTGCCAGGTTGGAAAGCTCAGTCTCGAGTTCTTGCTCGAAGGTCGGGTCAAGTTCGATCCCGCAGACATCCCTGACAAAATGATCCCTGAAGTAATTCCACTCCCACCGGTAGAGATCAGGACCAAAACTTTCCATGAGCTTCACACGTGCCGAGGGAAAGTTCTTTTCAGGGAAGGAATGGAGTCTGTGCGCGATGGAAAGTGTCTTTCGGTAAAGGGCCCGTCGAGTCTCCCAGGGGGTTTCCCTGAGAGACCAGAGATTTGCATCGCTGAGGTCTTCCATGATGATGAAGCAGTGGGCTGGATTGTGGCAGATCAGGCGTGGAACCGAGATACCAATTTCACGGAGAAATGCTGCAATGTCGGCGTAATAGGTGTTCTCTACACGCATCGGGTCGTAATGAACGAGGATAGCTGAATCCTTATGGTTCCATTTTAGCCTGAAGAAATTTCGGTCCGAACCTCTTTCCTTTAGGGGAGTAAGCTCGATAGGGACGGATTCTGAAAGCCCTAAGGCCTCTCGCGCAAAACCAATCATGTTTTTCCGTGAATTCATCGCCCCTCCGACACCACATCAAAGGCGTGTTGAACCCGATTACAAAATCTCTCTCAATCTCCCTTTACAAAAGGGAGACTTCCAATCCCCTCCTTGAAAAAGGAAAACTCCTACCCCCCTTTGGAAAAGAGGGCAGAGGGGGGATTTTATTTCTGACTTTGACGTTACTGTGATCGGCCTCCCTTTCCGGTTGCCCCTGAGTGATGCCGGAGGGCTTTCAGACTTTCGTAGGCTTCAATGGAGCCGATATCGTGCCACTCGCCTTCATCTATAATGATCCCCCGGATCGATTCCGGTTTTTCCACAATTCTTCTGATAAAGGCGGAGACGATGGATTCGATTTTGCCGGCTTCAAGAAACCGGAGGAACGATGTCTCGACAGCATAGATGCCGGCAAAGAGGCAGCTTTGAACTCCCGGGTTTCTTAAGATGTTCCGAAGATCACAGATCTCATCAGCCTCATTGATGTTTACATTCAGAAGAGGACCGCTGCTTCGAAGGGCAAGCGTTACCTCCGGGCGCCTCTGCTCATGGAGCTCCAAGAGCCTCTGTATGGGAAGATCGGTTATCACATCGCCATTGTAGCAAAGAATAGCGTTATCCTCGTTTAGGAGATCTTCAATGTTTTTCAATCCCCCTGCCGTGTCCAGGAGGGCTGGTTCATGGCGAAAGGTAATAGGCACGCCGCGCCATCTCCCATTATGAAATTTTTTCGAGTAAACTTCCGGGTAATGATGTGTATTTACAATGAAGCGATCCACACCGATAGTCAGGAGATGATCCATTGCGTAGGTGATGATGGGACGTCCTCCGATCTCGAGGAGCGGCTTCGGACATCGCTCCGTCAGAGGCAGAAGCCGCGTCCCCAGTCCCGCGCCGAGAATGAAAGCCGTTTTGAGTCGTCGGCCTTTCAATGACATTTCGTCTCTCTCTGGAAAAACGAAAATCTTTTGTAAAGTTTGAGGCTTCAAATTTCATCTCTCAAACTCAGCCTTAGCCTCAACCTTACTTACTGTTACCCCTTCTTTTTCCCAAACTCCGGATCAATTTTCACGAGCGCCGTCACGATGAACCCTGGGATGGTTGCCGCCATAACCCAGAGGAAGTAATTCTGATAGCCCAACTGCTCCTGGAGCCAGCCACTCGCCATGGCCGGCACCATCATACCCAGGGCCATGATTCCCGTGGAGATGGCGTAATGGACTGTTTTGTACTCTCCCTCAGACACCATGATCATGAACATGGTGTAGGCCGTAAAGCCAAATCCGTAGCCAAATTGTTCCAGGGCGACGCAGAGGTTAATCAAATAGAGATTATTGGGTGCGACCTGGGAGAGGAAAACATAGACGAAATCGGGCAGATGCACCGCCGAGACCATGATCCAGATCCAGAACTTGAGGCCTTTTCTGTAAATAGCATACCCGCCGAGAAGCCCTCCCAGCATCAGTGCAATGACCCCCACCGTGCCATAGATGATTCCCACCTCTGATGTGGTGAGCCCCAGTCCCCCTTTTGAGCGGGGGTCGAGCAGAAAAGGTGCTAAGATCTTGACGATCTGGGTCTCCGCGAACCGGTAGAAGAGAAAGAAAGCAAGAATGGTGACGATGCCCTTCTTCCTGAAGAAAAGGACGAAGACATGGAAGAACTCCCGAGTAAACGACATCGAAGGGTTGCTTCTACCGGGACGGTCCAAAGCCGGATAGGGGATAACAAAAAAATGATAAAGGAAGAGGGCTGCAAGGAAGGCAGCGGCCATAAAGAACGCAATGGACCAGGCGGCTGGAATATCATGACCGCTTCCCTCGAGGTAACCGGCAAAGATGATAAGCCCGCCCTTGGTTGCGATCGTGGCCATGCGGTAGAAAGTCGTTCGCACGCCGGCAAAGGCGGCCTGTAGATCCTCCGTGAGCCCCAGCATGTAGAACCCGTCGGCGGCAATGTCATGTGTTGCCGAGCTAAAGGCCATCAGCCAGAAGAAGGCAAGGGTATACTGAAAGAACCGGTTTGCGGGGATGGTGAACGCAATGCAGGCCAGTGACGCCCCGATCAATAGCTGCATCAGAAGGATCCAGTAGCGCTTCGTCCTGAATAGATCGACAAAGGGGCTCCAGAGCGGCTTGATCACCCAGGGAAGATAGAGCCAGCTTGTATAAAGGGCGATGTCGGTGTTTGAGATGCCAAGGCGCTTGTAGAGGACCACCGAAACCGTCATCGCCATCATGTAAGGGATTCCCTCGGCTATGTACAAAGAGGGAACCCAGGTCCATGGATTTCGAGACTTCGGCTTGTGTGTGGACATGACCTATTACCACTGGAATATTGGAAAAATGGAATTTTGGAATATTGGGTATAACTTCATAGAAATCAAGAAACTACGATCGATCTTGTTTTTCTGCTTTTTTGGTCTGTTCCCATTATTCCGCTGTTCCATCATTCCATCATTCCCCTAATAATAAATTTTCTTCAATTCTACGCCCGTGAAATAATGCCTCAGGATTTCTTCTGCTGAAAATCCCCGGGTTGCCATGACGGCGGCGCCGATCTGGCAGAGTCCCACGCCGTGTCCCCAGCCTGCACCCTGAAGGGTAAACCTCCCGGCTTCGCCTTTCGGATTATATTTTACCTTCACAATGAACGCACTGCTGTAAAGGTGACTCCGGGAGAGCCAACGCCTTATTTCGAGCTCCTTCCCAACGACCATGGTCATCTTGGAACCGACGATCTTCAACCGGGAGATGCGGCCAGAAGGACCACGGCTAAGGGGGACGATTTCCTTTGGAGTCCCGAAATCAAAACCAGATTTTTCTCGAAGGATCTCCTCAAGTTCCCTCCTGGAATACTCAACCCTCCAGCGGAAAAAGTTTTTTGTCTCACGGTCGAAGTCAGGAAGGATTTTTTCGAGAAGGCGTCCCTCTTTTGTGTTGCAGTAAGCGTCGGGGTCTGCAAGGATCCAGGCAGAGGCTTCTTCCTCAGTCCTGATCGGCTGATAAGGGGCGGATGCATCAGAAATGCTTTTTAGATAAGGGGCTTGCTTATTATTCCAGGCCGTGTCGAACTCTTCTGTAATTCCACCGCAGACCTTGGAATATCGGGCATCACAGATTTCATTCTGGTAGGTGATGACCATCCCATGGGTTTCCCGGACAGCTTCTTCAGCGTGTTCGGATATGATCTTTGTTATGCCCTGGTAACGCTGGCAGTGGTCATCAGCGCAGACATCGAAGACGTCGTGATCCTCCCGGTCATACCAGCGTATCCTCTCTCCCTGTTTTTCAGTGATCTTCTCCATCGGTATGGACGTTTCTTTTGTTTTCTCCCTTCGATCAAGGCCTGCCATAAGCCAGCTTCGGGATAGGATGGCATGGGCTTTCAAAAATTCCATCGGGGCGGCAGCACTCATCTCCGAGGAGATCACACTTTTCAGATAATTCTCCAGAGGGATTTCATTGATGACGACGATGGTTCCGTCCTCGCGTGGATGGAGAGTCAGGTTTCCCTGAAAGGTCTGTTCCTCTTTCCTCTCCCAATGGAAGCGGTATCCAACAGTGACATTGTAGAGAGAAAAGGTCGACCCTTCCTGGCCTGTGAGTCTGATGAATGGAGAACGACAGATTTCACGATGGCTGAGATCGAAGAACGCGATAGTCCCTTTGATCGCCGTTGCTGAAAATTGACCTGATATAGGGCCGGACTCCTCTCCATGAAAACTTCCATTCAGACGCCCGAAAACTTCAGTCTGCCGCTCCATGATTCCAATGGTGATCTTAGGTTGTTTTTTCACAGACCCCATTATCCTGATTCTCAGGTCTTTTTTCAAGACCTTCCTTGAGGTTTTGATGGCCAACTCCCATATCCGCCAGATAAAACCTTCAATTGGATATAAAGATCTTTAAAGATGTATTTTATGCACAAAGAAGGGATAGCAGGGAAAATGAATATTGACCGAACAATGGATGGGCATTTTTACGAACCATACCTGATTTCAACTGAAAATCATGGATGGTTCTTCTCAGATGTGAGCGGGCTGCCTGGCCTTTTGGGGCTGAAAAACGACTGTAAACGTCGTTCCACCGGAGGCCGCACACGCCATTGGACTCCCCACATGGGGGCACCGGGAAATATCTCCCGGACATTGGTCCTGATCGGTGGGGATGTGAACACACCGCTTGCTTGTCATCGAGAGGTTAAAGCCAAAACGTTGCCCATATATCTTCATTCGGAGAAGGTCCAGGCCTTTCCCCCCCGCTCCAAAGTCGAAAGGTTTTTTTGAAGCGTACAGTTCCGTTTCCTTTGTGTGGAAGAGTCCATCGAAGATGTACGCCTGATTTTCTTTTGTAATGCCAATTCCATAATCCGTAATATGGAGCATGATTTTTCCATTCTTTTGTTCGACCACTGAGCGAATCGTCCCACCCTCCGGTGTATTTTCTATTGCATTTCTGAGGAGACCCTCCACAACATTTTGTAGGATGAGGGGATCAATGAAGACGAAGAGATCATCTTTGCCCTCCACCTGAAATCGAATATTTCTGTGGCTTGATAACTGTTTGACCCTTTCCAACGTATCCAGAACAAATGGGAATAGGTTGATGGATTGGAAGGACTCGGTGCTCCCAGACAGATATTGACTGAGCCATGTTTTGAGGGCATCCAGATGGGAGCGGGCATCCGGTGGCATATCGGATAAACCTTCTATCCCTTGCCAGAGCCTATCGAGATTGTCAAGGAGGACATCTGCCTCAAGTTCCTGTGAGATTCTGAATATTTCATCTGTCTCTTTCGAAATATCGGAAAGTCTCCCCAGGTTTCGCTCCAGGGCCTCCATGGTGTTCTGAAGATTTGTATCGATGGGTAAACGCTTCAGCTTCTGTTTCAGGAGCCGTAGGTTTCCTTGGATCACGGAGAGCGGTGTCCTGAGTTCGTGGGAAATGTGGTTTACGGCCTTCGTTTTCGCCCTGTTCAATCGCTCGAGCTCTTGGTGGGATTTCACGAGTGCCTCATGGGCCTGGATGCGTTCAGTAATGTCCTCGAGGGTTACAATATATTCCCCTGTAGCAAGCCTGACAGGGATAAAATGGATGATTTTTTCTGTTCCATCCTTACAGGTGGCGGGGAGCGTCTTGGGGACTTTCTCCCCCGGCCTTGTACTTCTCAGGTAACCGATCCAGGCGGAGATGACTTCTTTTCTTGTCTTCGGATCTGGAAAAGCCTTTCTAAACCATTTCAAACCATTTGGCACCTCATCCAGATCATAACCAAATAATTCCTTAAATTTTGGATTGATATATTCAAAGGTCCCTTCCTTGTCGATCATGATGATGCCAAAGGGTGCACTTTCCGAGAGGATTCGAAATCTGTTTCGCTCGTTCTCCAATGCCTCTTCTGCTACCTTCCGTTCTGTGATATCCCTTAAATAGACGAGATATTCGTGTATCCCCCGATAGACGATGCTTGTCGCCGAGACTTCAATGTGGATGAGCTTTCCGTCCTTTGTCATGCCTTTAAACTCGTATCGAGAAGGGACCGATTCTCCCCTCTGCCTCCGCTGATTGATCGTAAGAACTTTATCCCGATCATCTGGGTGGACCACGATGGAAACAGGTTTTCCAATAACGTCCTTTGGTTGGTCGTAACCAAATATCTCCACAAATCTCCTGTTGACGTAACGAATCTTATCATCCAGGATGGTTGAAACAGCGTCGTTGGAGTGTTCGATAGCGGTCCTGTAACGTTCTTCGCTTTCAGCGAAGGCCTCCTCGGCCATCTTTCGGTTTGTAATATCCATCATAGTCCCTTCATAGTACAAGGGTTTGCCCTGGGGATCCTTTACAAACCTCACGTTTGTTGAAATCCACTGGTGACTCCCATCCTTACGGTACATTTTGGCTTCGTAGTTCTGTATTGAACCTTGCACAAAGAGAAGGTCGATTAAACGGCGGTGATCTTCAGGATTGACATATAGGGCTCGTATATCGCTAACAGTCTTTGTCAGGTCTTCAGGCGACTCATACCCATGGATAGATGCAAGAGACGGATTGGCGCTGATGAAGCCACCATCAGGGTCTATCTGGAAAATCCCTTCCATGGCGTTCTCATAGATATTCCTGTACTTTTCCTCCGTCTGTTTGACTATCCCTTCAAGCCGCTTCCTTTCGGTAATGTCACGGACATAGATGGCGATCCTCTGCACTTCCGATCCATTATACAGGACAGGATAGAGCCAATTTTCGAATACCTTCTCCTCGAGCCTCCCTTCGAATCGTACCGGTTTTCGGGTCTCCAGAACGGTTTTAACCTTTCCCTTGCTGCTCTCGACGCGATCACCAGGGATAAGGTCATAGATCGATGTACCAGGGAGCCTTTCCATGGGTACACCGTAAAGATGGGCTGCATTCTTATTTGCTCTGAGTATGGTCCCTTTCCGATCCATCAGGAGTACGACTTCCTCTGTGGCATTGAAGAGATCGAGGAATATTCCTTCCGTTCGTTTGCGTTCTTCCTCGCAATGCTCGAGTTCCGTAACCCTCTGACGGAGTGATTCCAATTCTTGGATTAGCACTTTCTCTTTCTCGTCTTTATCAGTCATTTTCATCTTTATCTGCGTTTCATACTTGATTGGTCTTCGCTTGTTGGAGCAAGTCGTGCAAGATGACTTCAGGGTGACGATACCGTTGGTATTTGACGGTTTTTTTCCCATACTGAATCGCTTCCTGTGGGCACCACTGAAGACAGGCCAGGCATTGTTCGCATCGGTGAAGCCAAGCAATCTTTTCATTGATCATCTCGATATTGTTGGCCGGGCAGACTTTTAAACAGATCCCGCAGCTATTACATTTATCATCCACCCAGAAATTCTTGTCCAATTTGTGGACCGATCGAAAAGACATCTGATAGATCCATGAAAACAGGAGGTTCTGCCAAAGAGGTCCCCTCTCCACCTTCTTTCGCTCCCCTCGAAGTACAGCCCCAGCGATTGCTTTTACCTTTTTCTGGGCTTCCCTGTACAGCCGTTGCTGGGTGTCAATCGGTCCGGGACCACCCCAGGGGATGTAATTGGAAGGCATGACTATGGAGTAGCCCGCGGCGAGCGATCGTTTATGGGTTGACATTAACTTTTGCAATTGCAACAGTGTGGCAGCTGGCTGCCCGGCATTGACAGCCAAGGCAAAGCAGTACGTCTCGGGTTTGACTTGAAGAGTATGGATAAACCGGACAACATGAACGGGCAACCCCCAGATGTGGACAGGGAAGATGATGCCCACCCCATCGTCCTCCACCTTAAGATCTCTTGATAAGTTTGGCATAAATTCGAGGGTGGCCTCTTTTAATTCCAGTGCAAGCTGACGTGCGACCCATAATGAATTGCCGGTTCCAGTATAAACAAACAACCGTATCTTCATACACAGCCCCTCATTTTAAAGGTGTCCTTTCAATACCCTCTGAATGTGATCGCTCTTCTGTCTCGGTCTAAGTTACCATCTTACCTATTTTCTCACGGTACATCAAGTTGCATTTTCTCGGTCATATATTTTACTTAATGATAGAAAGGGTTCTTTTCAAAAATTTTTCTATAACATGAGAGCCATGGAGACTGTACCGGAGCAAGAAATCGAATACCGAGTCAGAAACTTTCAGTCAAGCCTTCTGAAGATGGATCTGGACGGGGCCTTCATCCTTCAGAATGTTGACCTTTTCTATTTTTCAGGGACAATCCAGTCCTCTGTCCTCTTCATCCCTCAACAGGGGGAACCGGTCCTCATGGTCCAGAAAGGCTTGCAGAGGGCTCGGCAGGAATCTCCCTTAAAGCACGTCTTCCCTGCGACCGGAAGAGGCCAAATCAAAAAGGTGTTGAGAGGTTTTGGTTTTTTGGATCTCAAAAAAATTGGCCTCGAGATGGACGTCCTCCCAACCAATCTTTATTTTCGTTATCAGCAGATCTTTCCAGAGTATGATTGGTCGGATGTATCCGGTGTCATTCAAAACCTTCGGATGATTAAGACCCCGTATGAAGTCGAACAGATTCGAAAGGCAGCTCGAATTCTTGACAAGGGGTACCGGGCTATTAAAGAGATCATTCGAGAAGGAATGACAGAGCTTGAAATCGACGGCCACTTGGCGCTGATCGCCCGGCGAGAGGGTCACATGGGGATTTTGAGGATGCGCGGGTGGAACCAGGAAATGACCTACGCCCATGTCCTTTCGGGTGAGAGCGGGGCGACCATCTCCTTTCTCGATAGCCCACATGGTGGCAAAGGCAATACCCCGGCCATGGCCCAGGGTGCAAGTTTTCGTAAGATTGGAAAAAACGAACCCATTGGAATTGATTATGGTGTTGGCATCAATGGCTACCTTGCCGATCAGTTTCGGACATTCGTCATTGGAGACCTCGCGGCTGATCTGATGAAAGCCTATGACTGCTCCGTAGAGGTCCACGACCTCTTTGTCAAAGAGGCGAAACCTGGCGCATCCTCTTCGGATCTTTACCGACTCGCTTTGAAGCAAGTTGAAAAGGACGGCTTTGAAGAGAACTTTATGGGCTATGGAGAGGGAAGGGTGAGGTTCATCGGTCACGGACTGGGTCTGGAAATTGATGAACATCCCATCATCGCCCCGCGATTTAACCAGAAACTGGAGCCGGGAATGGTCATTGCATTGGAGCCAAAGTTCGTTTTCCCAGGAAGAGGGGTCGTGGGGTTAGAGGATGATTACCTTGTTACGGCAACAGGAGTGGAGAGACTCAGTCTCACCGACCAAAGGGTTATAAAAATATAGCGCGTCAAACCCCAGCGCATCTTGCGATCTTTACTCGGCCGACGAAATCCTCATGTGCACCATAGAATAAACCTGAATGTTGCAATTCATCGGCAGGTAAATATGTTTCCAAAACTTTATCATTGCGGGTCTTTTATAAGTTTTGTCTATCATGTTCGAATTCACCTAAGGTGAACTT
>Ga0163209_1001452_pt1 | contig 10273 bp, 8 predicted proteins | sample Kivu_160m_FD_113538 | JGI IMG/M metagenome (GOLD analysis project Ga0163209, IMG submission 113538) | Freshwater microbial communities from Lake Kivu, Western Province, Rwanda to study Microbial Dark Matter (Phase II) - Kivu_160m | ecosystem: Environmental > Aquatic > Freshwater > Lake ... | reverse complement strand
TCTCGGGCCGCCGGTTTGCCGCAGCGCGGGCAGGGGCGCTCCGCCTCAATGCGTTGTTCTTTGATGATTTTGGGCTTGGGCAGATCCTCGATCCGGGCAAAGGGACTATCTGGGATGTACTCACCGGGACCGACTTTCGGTGGGGTGGTGGAGGCTGGTTTTTTCATGCCTCCCAGTTTATCTCAGTTGGCCCGTTTTGGCACCTTTGCATCGGTGGTCATGCTATAGTGTCCAAAAATTGGGTACTTAGCGTAACTCTGTTAGGTTTCTGCCCAGGACGAAACCCCACTGTGGAGGAATCATCGTGATTAGCAAAATGGCTTGGAAGGGGCTTGTGAGCATGATGCTCAAAGGGATTGTCGCCGGCATCATCAACGTGGCGCTCTTCGTGGTCCTGTCCAATCCGCTGATTGCGGAGGGCAAGGTGGAAGAGGTCGCCGTCAGTACATATTCGATCAACTTTTTCGTCGGTTGGGTCTTTTTCTCAGCGTGGTTCCTGTCCAAAGCGGACGAGGAATGGAAAAAGGCCGGCGAAGCCGTGGCAAAGCTAGACCGCGAGACCTTTATGCTTGAAGCCCCCAAGCGCATCGCGCCGAGCATTCGGGTGCTCTACCTGTTGATTTCGCTACTCGTGGTACTGTCGTTTCACATGTTTCACATAGAGAACCCGCTGATCCTATTCGAGACCCAGTTCGGGGTTGGATTTCTGGTGGCGACAACGATCCTGGTGCTGTGGGACCTGGACGATCCTATCGGAGGGGTGATCAACGTGCCAGGGATTCCCGCGGAATGGCTCAAAGAGCTGGAGGGGAAGCCGACCCTGATTGAATGAGCTAATTTGTTGTGCGGTTACCTATGTGCCGCATTGCGGAACCCACATGTTTGCGCTTTTCAACCAGCCTAAGCGAAAGTCCTAACACCGAATCACCTTCTGTGTGTTAGCCAGAGCATCTGATAAGGCGCCAAACGGATTGCCTCCCTCCCGTCATACGCATGACCACTGATCAAATCGACGAGGTCGCGCGATTCGCCGCCCAAGGTTTGCGATAGATTCAGCTCGGCTGTCTGGAGGTGACTGCTTACGTTATGCAGACACAGAACTGACGCACCCTCGGACGCGACGCGCAACACCGAGAAGATGGATGGATTGGCATTGAGTACACGCATCGCACCGTACGGATCGAACGCGGGATGCGCTGAGCGCACATAGAGCAGTTGTGTGTACCGCGCGAATACTTTGTTCCGCCGCGACCCCAGATCAGCCAGTTCGTGCTCGAGCGCGCCCACGTCGAATTTCTCGCGATTGATCGTGCGATTCTGCCCGGTTGCCGCAACCCCGTCGCGCCAGCCGCGCGAGCCGACCAAACTGTGAAAGTAAATCCCCGGGACGCCGACCAGCGATAGCATGATCGCTTGGGCTGCGATAAAACGATCTACTTGCATCTCCAGTGATTCGTCCGCGTTCGGATCGGAGAGCGCGTCAAAATAGTTGATGTTCAGCTCGTACGGACTCGTCGTACCGTCCGAGTTTTGTTTGTACGATACTAGACCTGCGTGCGCCAGCGTGCGAGCGACGAGCGCGTCAATTTCCGAATCAGCGAGTATGCCGCGCGCTGGATTCAGGCCAATGCCATCGTGCGACGCAAGGAAATTGAATAGAGTTACGCGCGGTGACGGCAACGACAAATTGCCCGCCCAGCGCGAAAGAGTTGTCGCGTTGCCGGAGTGGAACGAATGCAAGGTCAACAGAGGCAAGGCAAAATTGTAGACCATGTGCGCTTCATCGGTGCCGTCGCCAAAGTACGAGACGTTATCCACGTGGGGTACATTCGTTTCGGTGACCAAGATGACGTGTGGTGCGACCTCGTCAAGCACCGTACGCACCAATTGAATAACGCGATGCGTTTCCGGCAAGTTCAAACAGGTGGTCCCAAACTCTTTCCACAAAAACGCGATCGCGTCAAGGCGGATCAACTCAGCCCCGCGGGCGGCATAGGACAACAATGTATCTACCATTTCGAGCAATACGGCGGGGTTCCGATAGTTCAGATCGATCTGGTCTGTGCTGAAAGTCGTCCACACGTTTTTCGTGCCGCTCGGCGTGCTGAATCGCGTCAGTAGCGGTAGTGTGCGCGGACGAATGACTTGCGACAGGTCCACGCCGTCTGGCACGACGATAAAGTAATCGCGGCAACGCGGATCGTCGTGCAGAAAACTCTGAAACCACTCACTTTGCGCGGAGACGTGATTGAGGACCGCGTCGAACATCAACCGAAAATGCCGCCGAAACCGCGTGACGTCCTCCCAATCGCCGAGTGCGGGATGGACGGCTTTGTAATCGATCACCGAAAAGCCATCGTCGGACGAGTAAGGAAAGAATGGCAAGAGGTGAATGCTGCTGATGACGTTGCGTAGATACTGCGCGCAAAAATCGGCAAGCGTTTGGAGCGGCGGCGCGTCGGGCGAGCACACCTGATCGCCGTAAGTGATGAGGATCGCATCGCGTTCGGTGAGACCGCTGACTTGCGGCGCAGGAATACGTGGTTGGTAATTGCTGATTAGTAATTCGATACGGTCGAAAGCCGTGCGCCCAACCTGGCTGCCATAAAGCGCAATGAGGTGTTCGAGGATCTTATTCATGTGCGGGTCACGGATCAGATAATTTCCCCACGGGATGCCTTGATCGCCAGATCTACAAAGACCGCGCTCGACCAACCAAACACAGAGGCCGCATGCGGCGGCGGGTTGCCGGTCTCAGGATTGTAGTATTCGTAAATGTCGTTGTGGCGCATCAAAAGCCCCAAGGTCTTGTCGCGCAGTTCACGCGCGACATCCGGATAACCCGAGCGTATCAACCCTTCGATGAACAGGTAGTTGGCGTGAACCCAAGTCGGTCCGCGCCACATCCGGTTTGGATCATATTTCGGATCGCTACGCGCGACCGTGGGAAGTGGGAACTCACTCCAGAATTCATCTTTCGATCGTAGATGAACAACCACGCGGGTGGCTATCGCGGGGTCGAGTCGCCCGGTGAGCAGAGGATACAGGTTAAAGAGGGTAAAGGCAGAGATCGGCTGGTGTTGGTGCGTTGCCCGGAAGACTCCGCTTTGGTCATCCCAAAAGTGTGTCACCATTTTTCGTGCGACATCGTCTGCGCGCGCTTTCCACATGGCCGCATTGTCGGCGAGACCAAGGATTTGCGCGATCCGCGCGAGCGAGTCCATTTGTAGCACGAGATACGTATTGATGTCCGGCGATTCCACCGGCATGCCCTGATCCCACAGCGGGCTATCGTCGGCGCCGGAAGAGAAGGGATGACGATACTCCACGATGCCGTCGTGGTCGTCGTCGTTTTTCTCAAACCACCACTTGTTCGACCTGCAAATCGGGCCGTAAATCTCATCGAGGAAATCGCGATGCCCACTGGTCGCGTAGAGTTTCAACGCCGCCCACGCGATCAAGGGCGGCTTGGTAATATCCGTTTCTTGTTCCGTGCCAGGCACCTTCCAACGCGTGATGATCCCTTCGTCGTGCACCGCGTCCGGGAGCATGCCGTCCTCGCGCTGATGATCGAGTAGGATGCGAAGTTGGTTTTCTGCAAGTTCTGAATCCACATATTGGTACGCGAGTGCGTGAAAGAACGCGTCCCACTGCCACGCGCCGATATAGTGAATCACCGATGGCATCATCGCCTCGCGCGTGAGAAAATAGCGTGGGCTGAGCAATCCCATCCGCAGAATCCACCAGGCGTAATAGTATTGCGCCGCGTACTGATCGTCCACCGCCGGCGCAGCGGCAAACCACGCGTGCCAGCGCTGTTCCGCGTCACCTAATACATCTTCTGCACACGGTACCACGCGATTGAAACCAAGGCGCGGCGTGATGTTCAGCACAAACGCCGATTCCGGTGCAACTTCTACTTGCAGCTCTACGCGTAGAAAACCATTCGTGTCGGCGGTGATGGTATTCTCGACGCTGCGCGCGTTGGTCGTGTACGCCACATTACGGTGCGTCGAGCGATGTTCCGGATCGCCTTTGAACTCTCCGCCCCGGCGGTCCGTCCGTCCGTGTGCTGCATAGACGCGAAACGAGACGCCACACCCAACGGTCGGGAGTTTCAGATACAATGTCTCTTCATCGACGAACGCGAGCCAGCCATCGCCAATGCGCGTGTGAATGCACAGCGCGTGCGGATACGTGGTCAATTTGAAATCAAGCGGTGTGCCTTTCTGATCCGTCAGAACGAAATCCTGCACGACCGGTGCGCGATGCCGGTAGTCGTCGACTTCGCCGGCCCACTTGGACCAGCGCTCGGCCAGTCGGATGTACAGACTCGACGCCTTACGAAAAACCAAAAGGCGCGAACCGCGTTCGCTGAACGGAATCCCGCCAAAAGGGATGCTCTGATTGTCTGTCGGCGATCGTTTGAAGCGCGGGTCGATTTCTTGGGGGGTTGTTTCCTCGAGTGTAATGCGCCCGCGCAAGCGTTGAAGGAAAGGTGAAGAGGGTGCGCAAGACATATCAGAACCTCGCTCCGAAAATGGATTTGGAGGAAAGCATTTCGATTGCCAATGCCGCCGACCAGCCAAAATCAGTCGCGCCACAGCCACGGCCATCGCGCGGATCGTAGTACTCGCGCAAGCCGCTCAACTGCATCAGCGCGAGCGCGTCGCGCACGAGCAAGTCAGCGCGCGTGTCGTAACCACAGCGGCGCAGACCTTCGGCGATCATCCAGTTCATATTGATCCACACCGGTCCGCACCAATAGCGGCGCGGCGCATAGTCGCGCTCGTTCTTCGCCGTGCTCGGTAAACGATATCTTGTATTTGTGTTCGGCGCGTACTCTAGTGGATTGTCGAAATGCTCAACGACCAAACGCGCGGCTTGTTGCTCCGACGCGAGACCCGCCCAGAGCGGTGCAAATGTCGCGCAAGTGTTGACGCAGATGGGCGCGTGGGCGCGCACATTATAATCCATATAAAGACCGCGTGCATCATCCCAAAATCGCGCGTTGAAGTTGGCACGCACGCTATTCAGCCAGGCGGCAATTTCGTCTGTCGGTTCGCCGAGTTCGTGTGCGAGCGCGCTCAGGTCTTGGTCAGCGCGATAAAGGATCGCGTTGAACATAACGTCCTGCACGAGGAACGGCGAACACGCGAGCAGCCGCGCCGCTTCGTATCGGTTCTGGCGGAACACGTCGATCAGGTAGACGAAGCGTTCATAATCAACGTCGCTGGGTCGCTCGGCGTCTGGAACGTGGACCGTATCCCGCCGGCGGTAGGGCGGTAGCTCGCGCGGGATTATATCGTCCATCGCGCGCAGCCAGCGCGGCGAATCGTCGGTGCCGGACTCCCAGGGATGGATGATGCACGCGAGCGCGGTGCCCTCGATCGCGCGTGCGGTGTGTAGCCAGCGATGCCAGCGCAGTAACCCGGGATAGACTTGGCGGACGAATTCATGAATCGGCGTGCGGGCGTGAATCATGCGAACGACCGTCGCCAGAACCGGCGGTTGCGTCAAGCCGGAGGTCGCCAGCGCGGGCGCGTTCGGACTCGTCGTGATTTGCCAGAAATCGGGCTCGGGAAAGTAATCGGATGGACCGGTGTGATACAAAATGTGCGGCACCATTCCATCGCGCCATTGTCCGCGCAACAGCGCGCGGATCTCGGTCAGCGCGCGCGGCAAATCAAAATGCGCCAAGCCCAGCGCGATCAGCGCGGCGTCCCAGTTCCACTGATGCGGATACTGGCGCGGACCCGGCTTCGTAAACTCGCCGACGTCGTTGCCGCGCAAGATCCTCTCTGCTTGCGCACGCAATCCATCCATGATGGGTTCGTCTGCCACTGCTCCACCCGAATAAGTGCGGACCACAAAAGCCGACCATTCAGTTGTGCTCAGAGCATATGCCGCGTCGTCTTCTACTGATTGTCTCATAATTTGCTAAACTTTTTCTCTTCGCTAAAACGGTGGCATGGAATTTTCATCCACCGCTTGGAAAGAGGCACGACGTTTACAAGCACTGGCACTCGAACAGAAAGGTTGGAAACAAACCGAGATTGCCGAAGCTTTGGGTGTGACCGATGGTGCAGTGAGTCAATGGTTTCACATGGTCGACGCCCAAGATGCCACAGCACTCCGAGCGCGCCCACACTCTGGCAGACCACCTGAGTTGACGCGCGAACAAAAGAACCTGATTCCCGATTTGTTATCGCACGGTGCAGAAGCCTATGGTTTTCGCGGGAATGTCTGGACCAATGCCCGAGTCGCCAAGGTGATTGAATGGGAATGGTCGGTCTGTTATCACCGATCCCATGTGGCGCGCTTACTCAAAGAACTCAAATGGACACCGCAACTGCCGATCGTACGCGCGACGCAGCGCGATGAAAATGCGATTGCTCTATGGCGAACCGAGCAATGGCCTGAACTCAAGAAGCAGGCGCGTCTAGAACGAAAAACCCTTGTTTTCGTGGACGAATCGGGCTTCTACTTGTTGCCCGCGCGGGTGCGAACTTATGCGCCTTGTGGCAAGCCGCCCACGTTGCGGGTCTTTGAAACTCGCGATCATTTGTCCGTCATGAGCGCTATCACCACACAGGGTTGCTTGTTTACGATGGTGCGTGATGATTCGCTAACGGGTGTTGAGAGCGTTCGTTTCTTGAGACATCTCCTGACGCAATTGGATCGCAACCTGATGGTCATTTGGGATGGTTCACCGATTCATCGCGCCAAAGAAGTCAAGGCGTATCTTGCAGATGGTGCGACCAAACAGATTCATCTTGAGCCATTGCCGCCATATGCTCCTGACCTGAATCCGGACGAAGGCGTGTGGAATCATCTCAAGTATGTTGAACTCCGCAATATGTGCTGTCTGGATTTGGAGCATTTAGACCATCAATTGCATCTGGCTGTGACTCGTTTACGGCGAAGGCCGTATCTCATTCAATCGTTCTTTGCGGGTGCAGGTTTAGAGATTTGAAAAGTTTAGCAAATTATGCGAAGACCTGTAATTCCCTCCGAGACCGACTTCGAGCCTATCGGATCGCTTCGCCGTTGGCCGCATCCATCCAGCGAATCTTGTCCGCATCAAAATGCAGCCACACGTCGTCTTCGGGCTCAACTCGTTGATCGGGCGGCACACTGACTTTAGCGAATTCCGCGCCTACCTGCATCGTCAACAACTTGTGCGAGCCAAGCGGCTCGACGACGAGCACATGTGCGCGCAGTGTGTTCGGCAGTTGCGTTGGCGTCAGAGCGAGATTTTCGGGGCGCATCCCCAGCAGAATCGGTTGTCCCGTTTTCGCCGCGAGCGCAGGTGCGACCATGGCGGACGGAACGATGTGTGATTCGCCAACGTTCACGCTGGTCCCGGCCCCATTCGTTTGCACAACGCCTTTTAGGAAATTCATCGGTGGCGAGCCGATAAATCCGCCGACGAATGTGTTCGCGGGATAATCGTAAATGTTCATCGGCGCATCGCACTGCACGATGCGCCCATTCTGCATCACCGCAATGCGGTCGCCGAGACTGAGCGCCTCGACCTGGTCGTGCGTCACGTAAATCGTCGTCGCTTTGATTTCCGAGTGCAAACGCTTCAACTCTGCGCGCATCTGTAACCGCAGCAGTGCGTCCAGATTCGACAGCGGCTCATCCATCAATAGCACCGCCGCCTGCATCACGATCGCGCGCGCGACAGCGACGCGTTGGCGTTGACCGCCGGAGAGTTGGGCGGGATAGCGCGCCAGGTAGTCGCTCAGCTGCAGCAACTCGGCGCCCCGCTCTACGCGCCGCTTGACATCCTCCCTGGAGCGTCCCTGCATCTTCAACCCGAACGCAATGTTATCGAAGACCGTCAGGTGCGGAAAGACCGCATAGCTCTGAAAGACCATCGCGATCTTGCGGTCGCGCGGCGCGAGATCGGTCACATCGCGATCGCCGATGAAAACCCGTCCAGCGTCTACGTGCTCCAGTCCCGCCAAACAACGCAGCAGGGTTGTCTTGCCGCACCCGGACGGACCAAGCAATACCATGAACTCGCCGTCCTCGATTTCAAGACTCACGTCGTTTGCGGCAATGGTCTTGCCGAATACTTTGCGAATAGATTGAAAACGGATACCTGCCATAGTCGACCTCATGAAGCATGCCGCGTGATGAGTAAACGCACTGCGCGATGCCTGGTCTATTTCGAAACGCCTCCCCACAAATTGAGGAGATACTTGCGAATGAGGAAAATGAAGATCAGCGCGGGCACGATCATAAAAAAGCCGCCCGCATAACGATAATACAGGGGCGAATCGTTGAGCGAGCTCAGCACCTGCGCCGGCAGCGTGCGATTGCGCAGGGTCAGGATCGTCGCGGCGAAGACTTCGTTCCATGAAATGACGAACGTGAAAATCGCCGCCGCCGCCAAGCCGGGAAGAGCCAGCGGCATCACGACCCGCAAGAATGCCTGGACGCGATTGCATCCGAGGGTTTGCGCCGCTTCCTCCAAATCGCGCGGCACGCCGACAAAGATGCCGCTCGTGATGATGACGACAAATGGAAGCGCCATCGCGGTGTGGATCAATGCGACGCCCCAGATCGTATCGTACAAATCCAGTTGGATAAACGCGACGGCGAGCGGGATGGAGAGGATCGCGGTGGGGAACATCTTGCTGATTAACAGTCCTAACGAAACAGTGTCCTTGCCGCGAAAGCGAAAGCGGGCGAGCGCATAGCCGCCGGGCGCGCCAATCACTAGACTCGCCACAATCGTCAATAGTGCAACGATCACGCTATTCCCCACCGAACCGAGTACGCCTCGCGTGTTCACGAAAAACTCCATCGTCTCGGTCGAAAAGTCTGTCGGTAAGAGCGGTTTGGGCCATTGGAACGTGGCTTGCTTTGTGCTGAACGCCGCCAGTGCAACCAGATAGAGGGGTACGAGAGTCCACAACGCCAACACAATGGCTGAGCCGTAGAGCAACACGCGGCTAGAAATGTATCGGCGCGAATGCGATGATCGCACAAGCCACCTCCTAATCGTAGCCGGCTTCTGCCGTGCTCGTCTGGAGAAATTTCAGATAGAACCATGTGGCGGCTACTGTAAAGATGAGCACTAGCACGGCATACGCCGCGGCGATATTCGGATTACGATTGGTCACATACCAAGTGTACGATTCGCCGGCCAGCACCGGAATCACACGGCCCGCCAGCACGAGCACAACGGAAAAAGTTTGGAAAGCGAAAATTGTGCGGATGATGAGCGCCGCCTGCAAACTGGGTCGCAGGAGCGGCAAAACAACATACAGCGTGCGCTTGAGCGTGTTGGCGCCGAAAACATCGGCTGCCTCAAAGTAATCGCGCGGGATGACCTGCAAGCCCGCCAGCAGAATGGTCATCACGATAGCCGTGGCACGCCACGATTCGGCCACAACGATGGTCCCGAAAACCGCCGGCAGGTTTTGGTACGACAAGAACAGGAAGGGTGTTTCCAGAATGCCCAATTGACTCAGGATCGAATTGAGATAGCCCCGCTCGGTGAAGATAGATAACCACGCGATGCCGGCGGCAAGATCAGAAATCCCGAGTGGGATTGCGAAGATATAGAGGAAAATCGTGTGTCCTCTGAATCGAGTATGAATCAGCAGTGCCATCACGAGCGCGAGGACAGCCTGGGCGGGAACGATAAAAAGCAGAAGGAGAAAAGTGAATTTGAGCGAATCACGAAAGCTCGTGTCGTTCGCCATCTTCTGAAAATACTCGAGAGTAAACGAACCATCGGGGGCTTGGAACGCGAGTAAGAACGCCTGAAAGATGGGAACGACGATCAACAGCGTCACAAAGATTAGCGTGGGCGCCAACAGGCTGTACGGCAGCGCGGATTCAAGTTTGGTGCGCATGGACGCCTCAAGGGGAGACCTGGAAGGTCTTCGCCGAAGGCGAACCTTCCAGGTCTCGATGCTTTTACTTTGCCTGGCACGCTCCGGTGCTTGGCGGATCGGGTGACCAGCATGGCGCTTTGAGTTCGGTCATCAATGCGTTGAGCTGATTCGCTTCGTCGTTCAGAACTGTCTTGATGTCCTCGCCCTTCAGCACGATGCGGGTCAGGGTATCCTGCTGGATCTTGTTAAAGTCGCCTCCCTTGGTGCCAAGACCGATCGGCAAGAGCGCGACCTTGGCATCCAGCGCCTTGGATTGCTTGACGACGCCATCTGCTTCGAGGCGCACGTACGCCGGCAGGTCCGTCGGCAGCGCGGATTCCAGGACCGGGTAGAAGCTGACTTCGCGCAGATAG
>Ga0163209_1001451_pt1 | contig 10283 bp, 7 predicted proteins | sample Kivu_160m_FD_113538 | JGI IMG/M metagenome (GOLD analysis project Ga0163209, IMG submission 113538) | Freshwater microbial communities from Lake Kivu, Western Province, Rwanda to study Microbial Dark Matter (Phase II) - Kivu_160m | ecosystem: Environmental > Aquatic > Freshwater > Lake ... | reverse complement strand
GCATTAAAACCGAGGCCCATAAAGTGCCGGTGCGGAGAAACAAGATGCCTGAACCTAAGGAATAGAAAAAGACCAACACGCCATAAACATAAATCTGGGCCAAATTATAATGGAGAGCAAAAATCGTCATCGGTAGATGAATCAAGGCAAAACCGATGGAAGAGACCAACAAGGATTTCCATTCATCTCGCAGAACCTCGAATAGTCGATTTAAGATGTAGCCCCGGAAAACTGTCTCCTCTACTAAGGCTGTAGCTAGTGACAAAACAAAAGTTAGCCAAAAAACTCCTTTCTCCAGCGGGACAAAATTCAATCGTCCGTATTTCAAAAGATGCAAAACTAATCCCGTAACGGCAAATCCGATTCCCGCCAAAATCCCTAAATAAAAACTGCGGAAAATGTTTTTCTTAAAAAATCCCAAAGAAGTCAGCACCGTTCTTTTCTCTTTGAATTTAACAAGCAAGAATGTTGGCCCTAACCAAAGCAAGGGTTTCAAAACTAACTCTTCTATCATTTCAGGCAGACGGAATAACCAGCGGTAAAATCCCCAAACAAGTAACAGATAAGCGTAAAACCAAAAAACCCGGCGCAAAACAGCTCGTCTTTTCTGGACTAAAGCCTGTTTTTCTTTTTCTGGTCGGCATTCAACAAAAGCAGCACCGATGGCATTTTGAATCATCAATAACAAATTCTGGGCTTCTTTTAAACCGATTCTGTTTTCCTCACCTTCAAAATAGTGAAATAATAAATTTCTTCCCTTTTTCCAGGTTTGCCAAAGGCCATAGGGTAAAGCCTCACCCCCGCAAAAGCTCTTTAATCTTTCATAGACACTACCGGCCCAATGATTTTGACCTAAGGAAGGATTGAGGGCTCGACCGAGGCGGAACTTTTCTCCCTCAAAATCCTGGCGGCTAATTAATCCGGTATCATAAAAAAGCTTTTTTAAAAATCCTTCATAAGCCTTGGCCGCCGGAAAAACGACAAATGAATAGTCTGTCTTCTTATCTTTCTTATCTTTCTTATCTTTCTTATCTTTTCTCTTCTTCTCCCTCTCCCACAATTCCCAGCTCTGGCACAAAAGTCCCCTTTGAGTTTCATCCAGATACCGCCACCAAACTTGCTTGGCTAAACTATTAGTCTCATAAGTCATATTAGTCTTATCCTAAAGAAAGCAATACTACCAACACCGCTGCTCCCAACAAAGACAGCACCGCAAACCCCACCACCACGCCCAACAAAACCCACCAGGAAAAGCCGGGGTTCTCCGGATTTTCTTTCCTCCCTTCTTCACTTTCTGCTACCTTCTGCACCATCTTCTCCATTCTATCCCAAAACTGAAAAAGAAAGCAAGCGTGATATAATTACCTCATGGCTAGGAAGGAGAAAACCAAAGTATCAAGAGTATCAAGGGTACCAGGGGTATCAAGAGCCAAAAGGCGAAAAAAAACTGGCCGATTTTCCCGTATCACATATCCCGTATCACATATCCCGTATCACATATCCCGTATCACTCACTTCCCTCTGGCTTTGTTGCTTTGTTGCTTTGTTGCTTTGTTGCTCCTGACTTATTTTTTGGTTTTTAATGGCCTTCCTTCCCCTAAACGTCTCACCTCCCAACCTTTTCCCGTCTCCACCCAAATTTTTGACCGCAATGGCAAATTATTATATGAAATCTATGCTGAGGAAAAACGAACACCGGTCAAACTTGAGGACTTACCCGATTATGTTAAGCAGGCTACTATCGCCATTGAAGACAAGAATTTTTACCGTCATCATGGCTTTGATATCCGAGGTTGGTTAAGAGCCAGTTTTAATATTATCTTTAGACAAAAACTTCAGGGCGGTTCCACCATTACCCAACAGTTAGTCAAAACCGCTTTGTTAACCCCAGAACGAACTATTCAGCGAAAACTCAAAGAATTTATTCTCGCTTTAGCGGTTGAAGCTCTCTATTCCAAAAACCAAATTTTGGAAATGTATCTTAATCAAGCTCCTTATGGTTCGGTTGCCTATGGGATTGAGGCGGCGGCCCAGACTTATTTTGCAAAATCCGCCAAGGATTTGACTTTAGCCGAAGCCGCTTTACTGGCCGGTTTACCAGCTGCGCCCACCCGCTATTCTCCTTTTGGCGCCCACCCGGAGTTAGCCAAAGCCCGCCAGGAACAAGTTTTACAAAGAATGGTTGAGGATAATTATATTACCGAAGGGCAGAAATTGGAAATTGGAAATTGGAAATTGGAAATTGCTCTGCCAAAGGCAGAGATAAAGGCTCCACATTTCGTGATGTTCGCCAAAGACCAGTTGGTCGAAAAATACGGCCAGCAGGTAGTCGAGCAGGGCGGCTTACGAGTCACCACTACTTTGGATCTGGACCTCCAAGAATTCGCCCAAGCCACCGTTGTTGATTCCCTAAATTCCCTAAATTCCCCAAAGTCCCTAAATGTCTCCAACGGTGCGGCTCTAGTCACCAATCCCAAAACCGGGGAAATTCTGACAATGGTTGGCTCCAAAGATTACTTTGCCAAAGATATTGACGGCAATGTCAATGTCACTACTTCCTTGCGTCAGCCCGGTTCGGCCATCAAGCCCATCAACTATGCCTTAGCTTTGCTAAATAAAAAAATCACTCCGGCCACCGTCATCAATGATATTCCTACCTGTTTTTTGGTCACTGGTCAGAAGCCCTATTGTCCGGAAAATTACGATAATCAATTTCACGGCCCGGTTCAGGTCCGCTTTGCTTTAGGTAGCTCTTATAATTTACCGGCAGTTAAGGTTCTGGCTTTAAATGGTTTGGAAGATTTTATTGCTACTGCTTCAGCTTTCGGCATCACCACTTTTAAAGAGCCAAAAAATTACGGTTTATCTTTAACTTTGGGCGGCGGCGAGGTCAAGATGACGGATATTGCCGTCGCCTTCGGCGTTTTTGCCAACCTCGGTGAACGGGTTGATTTAGTCTCAATACTTAAGGTAGAGGATTATCAAGGAAAGGTTCTTGAAGACAACTCTCAACCCGTAACCCGCCTGCCCGCCGAAGCCTCGGCGGAGGCGGGTAACTCTCTAACTCTCAAACGCATTATCCCCATGGAAGTGGCTTATCTCATCTCCCATATTTTATTGGACAACAACGCCCGTTCACCAGCTTTCGGCTCTTCTTCTTATTTAGTCGTCAAAAACCATCCTGAAGTCTCGGTCAAAACCGGCACCACTAATGACAAGCGGGATAACTGGACCATTGGTTATAATCAGGATATTTTGGTCGCGGTTTGGGTAGGGAATAATGACAACACCCCCATGTCCGCGGTTGCTTCAGGTATTACTGGCGCCTCGCCAATCTGGAATAAAATCATCACTGAAGCTCTCAAAGACAAGCCCCAAAAATGGCCATCTAGACCCGAAGGAGTGGTGGGCGCTGATGTTTGTTGGCTTTCCGGAACTGCCCCCGGCGACTCGGGCTGCGAGAGCCGCTACGAGTATTTTCTCCAAGATTCTCCCCCAAATCCCCTCCCGCAAAGCGGGATCCCGCTCCGCGGGACAAATCCCCCAAAATCCCCAATTCTTATCAACAAACTCACTCACCAGCCGGTCCAACCTGGAGAACTTGAACTTACCGAAGGTCAACCTCTCCCCGACTGGGTCGAATACCAAGACCACCAGGTGATTACCGACCCCTTGGGAACCATTTTCTGTCTTGACTGTACTCCGCCTCCCCCGGAAATCACTCCTGCCCCGGTCCAAATCAAATATCCCTTATCACCCCAATCTCCCCAAATCCCCTAATTTGTGTTAAAATCAAGCCAATGGTCAGCGGAGGGACAGGTTCCGTCAAAAAGAATGTTCAAGCCCAATCTATTTTTGGGACAATTACCTCGTTCCTCAAATTCATCGGTCAGCCCACTTTCCAACTCCTACTGGTTACTGGTTATTTATTACTTCTTACTTTCACCCTGGTTGGGAAACTAACAATCAAGATAGTAGCTAGTATCTTGTATCTCGTATCTGGTATAGGAAACACCACTCTTTCTTTCACGGCAAAAATCTTAATCCGTAACACGCAACTCGTAACACAAAAACTATCTTCTTTCATCTCACCTATCACCTATCACCTATCACCTATCACCTTCCCCAAGCCCTTCCTCCGCTTTCTCTTATCAAAAAAACTCTTCTTCCTGCTGTTTGCTGTTTGCTGTTTGCTGTTTGCTGTTTATAATTTTTACTTTTTAATTTTAAAAGATTTGCCTTCACCTAACCAGCTCATTACCCGCCAGCCGATTTTGACCACCAAAATTTATGATCGGAACGGCCAGCTTCTTTACAAAATCTACCGTAACCAAAACCGGACTTTGGTCAAACTCCAAGATATTCCTTTATCTCTGCAGCAAGCGACCATCGCGATTGAAGATAAAGACTTTTATCAACACCAAGGTTTTTCTCCCAAAGGAATTGCCCGCTCACTTTACCGCAATATTATTTATGGCAGCCAGACTGGTGGCTCCACCATTACCCAGCAATTAGTCAAAAACACTTTATTGACTCCGGAAAAAACTTTAAGAAGGAAAATTAAGGAGATTGTTTTGGCTTTGTTGGTAGAAGCCAGATTTTCCAAAGAGGAAATTTTACAAATGTATCTTAATGAAGTGCCCTACGGTTCGGTTGCCTACGGAGTTGAAGAAGCAGCCCAAACTTATTTTGGCAAGTCGGTCAAAGATATTAATTTTGCCGAGGTGGCTTTATTGGCCGGCCTGCCCGCCGCGCCCACTCGCTATTCGCCTTTTGGCGCTCATCCGGAATTAGCCAAAGTCCGTCAGAAACAAGTCTTGGCAAAAATGGCCGAAGAAGGCTATATTACTAACGAGCAGAAATTGGAAATTGGAAATTGGAAATTGGAAATTGCCAAACCCAAGGCCGAGATTAAAGCTCCTCACTTTGTGATGTATATTAAGGATCTTTTGGTCAAAGAATATGGCCAGAGTTTGGTTGAAGAAGGCGGCCTGGAGGTAATCACTAGTCTGGACTTGGAAATCCAAGAAATGGCCCAAGGAATCGTCTCTGGGGAACTTAGGCAACTTAGGCAACTTAATATCTCCAATGGCGCCGCCCTGGTCACCAATCCACAAACCGGGGAGATTTTGGCGATGGTTGGCTCCAAAGACTATTTTGATTCTCAAAGTGAGGGCAATTTTAATGTCACTTTAGCTTCCCGTCAGCCTGGCTCCTCGATCAAACCGGTCAATTATGCGGTAGCTTTACAAAACGGTTTTACTCCCGCCACACTCATTCCCGACACTCCCATTACTTATCAAATCCCTGGTCAACCACCTTATTCACCCAAAAATTATGATGGTCGTTTCCACGGCAATACAACCTTGAGAATTGCTTTAGCTTCCTCTTATAATGTCCCGGCAGTCAAGGTTCTTTCCGCACTTGGTGTAGAACGGATGATTGAGCAAGGAACCCAGATGGGAATTAGTACCTGGGATAACCCTTCTAACTACGGTTTGTCTTTAACCTTGGGTGGAGGAGAGGTCAAGATGGTTGACATGGCTGTTGTCTACAGCACTCTGGCTAATTTAGGAAAAAGAGTTGATCTCAATCCGATTCTGGGAGTTAAAGACTATCAGGGGAAAATTCTGGAAGAACTACCCCAATTTCCCCGATCACCCCTATCTCCCCAATCAACTCGAGTTCTTCCCCCCACTGTCGCTTATCTTCTCACCGATATTCTCTCTGATAACGTCGCCCGCACTCCCGCTTTTGGTCCCAATTCTTTGTTAAATATCCCCGGCCATAAAGTAGCAGTTAAGACCGGGACTACCCAAAATTTACGGGATAATTGGACCATCGGCTATACTCCTGATTTTTTGGTTGCCACCTGGGTAGGAAATAATGATAATACCCCTATGTCCTGGGTTGCTTCAGGAGTGATTGGCGCCTCACCAATCTGGAATAAAATTATGACCAATCTTTTGGCTGATAAACCTCCCCAGGATTTTCCCAAACCCGAGGACCTAAAAGAAATCACTATCTGTCAATTAACCAACAGTCTGAATTGTAAGGAATGTCCCAACCCCAAAGTCGAACTTTTCCTTCCCGGCACGGAACCAAAATATGCTTGTAACGAGGAAATTATCCAAAAAATCCTCTCCCCTTCTCAACCCTCTTCTCCCTCTCCCCGCCTCGGCCCTTAAAATCACCGATTCCCACTGATTCCTTACTGATTTTCACCGATTCTTTTATCAGTGAGAATCCGTTAAAAATCCGTGTCAATCAAAGAATTCCAAACTATTTTAGTAATCTGCGGTAGAGTTTCTTTAGCTTCGCTTTCTTTTACCCCCTCACTCATAATTACCAACACAAACGGGTGTTCCCCAAAGACAATCCCCGCATCGGAAATAACTCCAATTTCTGTTCCTACTTTGTGGGCCACTTTTACCTCCTTGGGTATTCCCGCCGGTATCCGGTCTTCAAAAATCGTGTCAGTCAAGTAGTCAAGGATTTCCCCCTCATACCCCTTATCTCCCTCATTACCCTCATATAATTTTCTAAAAAACATCCCTATGTCTTTTGACGTGGTTTCATTTTTGGCAAATGAAGTGTCTTTCATCTCCAGCTCCTCAATCATCGCCTGAATCTTCTCTTTCCCTAGAAGTTTGGTAAAGACATTAAAGGCCGTATTATCCGACTGTTTGCCCATCAACTCCAACATCTTTTCGTAAGTATAAACCGTGCCTGGCTTAGCATAATACATACTGCCGGCGCCAGGGACTTTGTCAGTATCTTGTATCTTGTATCTAGTATCTAGGGAAAAATTACCTTTTTCAATTTCTTGATAAACCGCCACAAAGACTGGTAATTTAATCAACGAAGCGGTAGGGAAAATTCTATTTTCATTAATCCCAAAATTAGCCCCCGTTCCCAAGTCCTCAACATAAACTCCATAAGTTCCTTGTAGATCTTTAACTAAAGCTAAGATCTTATTTTCCGTGTCTTCAGTTCGCCGCTGCCAGTCGACGTTCAGTGTTTCAGTGTTAGGTCGTCCCTCCGCCTCTTTTTCCCAACGAATGGTCGCCGCTCCCCACAGCTTACCCCAAACTCTATTCCCAACCTCTCGCCATCTTCCCCCGGCCAAAAAAACTGCCAGTAAAGTTACCACTAAAACCGCCAAAACAATTAGGTTCTCTCGCTTTTTGTTTTTCCACTGGGTTTTGAGCATATAAATGGTCAAGTGGTCAAATGGTTAAATTGCTAAATTGTTTTAATTGAGTTTTCTTAATTTGAATTTTAACCATTTAACCATCTAGTCATTTAGCCATATAATTTGTAACCATTTAGTCATAAACTCTTGTTTAAAATTTGGGGGTTGAAAGTTAGGTCAATTCTTGTATGTTCAACTTTTTGCTCATCCAAGTCTTTACTTCTCGCTTGTGGAGGATTCCCTTTTTCGCTCCTACTTTTCCCACTACCGAAGAAGCATTGGCTGAAGCTAAACGTAAACAATTCTCTAAAGAAAAGCCTTTAATCAACCCGCTTACCAATCCCGACCCAAAAGCATCACCCGCACCGGTCGCCTCAATCCGAGGAGCATCTTTATAAATCCCGGCATGAAGCCAAATTTTTCCATTCCAGAGATAAGACCCATTTCTTTCATTAGTTATCACCACATAACGACAAGGCAAATTTTGCGCTTCGCTAAGCAATTCTTCCATCTTCCATCTTCCATCTTCCATCTTCAAAAGCTTCTCCATTTCTTCTTTATTCAGATTCAAAACTTCGATCGCCGGCAAAAGTGCTAAAGCTTTTTCTCTCTGTTCCAATTCCTTGCCGCCCGGATTCCAAGCGATTTTGATTAAACCCTTTAAACCCTTAAACCCTTTAAACTTCTGAATTTTCTTTATGATTTCCAAATTCCCCTCAACCGAACTGATATAGAACCATTTACTTTTTAATCTCTCCCAAGGAATTTCCTCAACCTCCAATTTACTTTTCCCCCGATAGACCAAGACTGTCCTTCCCCCATCCGGCGCCCATAAAATTGTGGAGTAATCGGTATACCCACCTTTTTCTTCTACTATTAACGAACTATTCACCTCTTCACCCTCTAAATCCCTCTTTACCTTCTTGCCGGCAAAATCATCGCCAATTTTAATAATGGAAGCGGTTTTTAATCCCTGCCGAGCAAAAGTCACTGCCGAATTCGTTCCCCCTCCACCAGATTCAAAATGAATTTCCTCCACATTAATTTTGGCACCATAAGGGACACAAATCTCTTTTGCCCCATCTTGTTTCTCGACTTCCAAACCTTTGGCACGCAAGAAAACATCAAGAGTGGCAGAACCGATAGAAATTATGTCGAACATAGCTTAAATGGCTAAATTGTTAAATTGCTAAATGGTTAGTTGTGCTTTATCAATCTATATCTTATATCCTAACCATCTAACCATATAGCCATTTAGCCATTCTTTAACAAATTTTTTATTGCCTTTCCAATCCCCTCTGCATCCAACCCATACTTCGCCAACAACTGCCTTGGCTCTCTGGCTGACTCGCCAAAAACATCCGGGACACCCAAAATTTTCACCGGCAGCGGGTATTCTTGCGCCAAAAGTTCTGCTACCGCCGATCCAAGACCGCCGATGACCGAATGATCTTCGACAGTTAAAACTTTACCCGTCTTGGCCACCGACCGCAAAATCGTCGCCTTATCCAAGGGTTTAACCGAATAGGCGTTAATCAGCTCCACCCCAATTTGACCAATTAGACTAATTGCCCTAATCACTTCTGTAATAATTGGCCCGCAACTGACAATCGTCAACTCTCGCCCTTCCCGCAATACCTCACTCCCCCCAATTCTACATTCTACATTCTGCATTCTGCATTCCACCCCCCTCGTCTCCGGCCTCGCCAATCGTAAATAAAGCGGGCCTTTATATTCGGCCGCCAGTTCCGTCAAGCCTTTCGCCTGTTTAAAATCCGCCGGCACCAAAATCACCATCCCCGGCAAAACCCACATCAGGGCCATGTCCTCAATTCCCTGATGGGTCGCCCCATATTCCGAAGTCATCAGCCCGGCATGACCGCCCACAATCTTGACATTTGCTCCTGAATAGCAGATGGAGGCCCTGATTGTATTCCAGTTCATAGGCGGGGAAAAAGAGGCATAAGAAACCATGAAAACGGTTTTCCCGGCCAGGGCCAGGCCGGCGGCCACTCCCGCCATATTCTGCTCGGCCACCCCCACTTCAATAAAACGGTCGGGGAATTTTTCGGCAAATCCAGAAAGCCTCAACGAGCTTGCCAGGTCCGCATCCACCACGAAAATATCCTTATCTTTTGCCCCCAATTCAACCAGCGCCTCCCCAAAACCGTCTCGTATTCCTTTCATTTTAATTCCCCCAAAGCTTTTTCTAATTCTTGCTTGGTCGGAACCCGTGAGTGCCACTGATAATTTCCTTCCATAAAAGAAACGCCTTTCCCAAAAACCGTCTTGGCAATAATTACTTTCGGCCTTTCCCTTATCTCTCTTATCTTCCTTATCACCCTTATCAGCTCCTCCATCTCGTGTCCCTCCGTCTCCCTTGTCTCCCACCCAAAAGCCTGATATTTAGCCGCCAGGTCTCCCAGGGGCATAATTTCTTCCGTCGTCCCGTCAATCTGCACCCCGTTTTTATCAATAATCGCCACCAGATTATCCAACTTATATTTCGCCGCCAGCATCGCCGCCTCCCAGGTCTGCCCCTCATCCTGCTCCCCGTCAGACATTAAGACAAAAACATTACTTTGAACCTTTGAACCCCTGCCTTGCCGGCAGGCAGGTTTGAACCTTTGAACCTTTAAGGCCAGCGCTTTGCCAACTCCAACCGAAAGTCCTTGGCCTAATGCCCCGGAAGAAGTCTCGATGCCCGGCAAAGAAAGATTGTGCGGATGGCTCTGCAATCTTGAACCCAACTGACCATAAGTCGCCAGCTCTTTCGCAGGAAAATATCCCGCTCTTGCCAACACCGCATATAACGCCGGGCAATAGTGCCCAGCGGAAAGTATAAACCGGTCTCCCTCACTTTCCTCATCTCCCTTACCACCCCTCCTCATCCCACCTCCGAAGTACAGCGCCACCAGAATCTCCGTACACGACAGACTCCCTCCCAAATGCCCTGACCCCGCCCGCCAAACCATCTCCAACACATCCCGCCTCACTTCCTTGGCAATCTGACGCAATTCTTCTTCGGATGGCATTACTCTTTATAATATCACAAATCGCTGAATAACGGCTGATGACAACGCTGATT